>Ga0210406_10001478_pt1 | contig 28512 bp, 38 predicted proteins | sample IncBWC30MmetaG_FD_155454 | JGI IMG/M metagenome (GOLD analysis project Ga0210406, IMG submission 155454) | Forest soil microbial communities from Barre Woods Harvard Forest LTER site, Petersham, Massachusetts, United States - Inc-BW-C-30-M | ecosystem: Environmental > Terrestrial > Soil >... | reverse complement strand
CACGAACATCACGGCGACATCCTGGCGGACCGGCTTTTCCAGAAAATCGGGCTCTCTCTGAAGCTGATCGAGAAGGAGCGGCGACTGAAACCTGGCCAGCGTCGAATTCTCGGCGGCAATTTTCGTCCCGGCACGACGTTCGACAATCGACCGGGCCGCGGCGAAGCCGACCGGCAGCGGCACGACTGACGCGAGCGGCGCCGCGATGCTGAGCCAATAGCCATTGACGAAGGCGAGAAAGACTCCTCCAAGCCAAAGGGCGAAGACCAGGGTTGCGAGAGCAAATCCTGTCGCGGCGCCGCGCATCGCCATGAGCGCGATCATGAGAACGGGAAGCGCAATCGCCACGGCTGCATCGAGGCGGCGGGTCGATGGCGTCCTCACCAATCCGTCGCCGGCCATGAGATTGCCGATTGCGGTAGCGAAGACTTCTGCGCCTGGCGCAACGCGATCGAACGGGGTCGCAAACGCGTCCGACGCCCCCGTGGCCGTAACGCCGACAATAACGACTTTGCCGCGGAGCGCCTCCGGGTCGAGTCCTCCTCGGAGGACCTGAACTGCGCTGATACGCTTGAAGCTTCCCTCGGGCCCATAGAAGCGCAACGGCATGTGATAGCCGAGGTCCATCTCCCTCGACTGCCCCGCGATCTCGATCCGGTCAGGACTAAAGACTGGCTGTGCCCCGAGCCCCTGGGACGCGGCGGCGAGCGCGAAGGACGGGGCCACGCCGTCCGGCGTTTGATAGATCATCGGAATGTAGCGAGGCACCCCGCTCTTATCGGTTGAAACATTGGCTAGTCCCACCTGGGCCGCGTCGCGGATCGAGTCGATGGGCCAGAGAACGGAGGAGGGCTTTGGCGCCAAGGCCAGATCGCTCGGTTGGGCTGCCCCGCCTGAAGGATCTACCGGGTCAAAATCTCCGATCGCCGCAACAACAGCCGGCCCCGCCTTGAGCGCGCCGGCGAGCTTTGCGTCCGCGTCCCCATCCCGTGGGTTGAGGAACGCGATATCGATCGCAATCGATCGGGGATGGAAACCCGCCAACGCCCGCACGAGGCGAGCCATCATTTCGCGCGTCGGCGCATCGCTTCGCGCTTCACTGAGCGCCTCATCGTCAATCGCGACAATGGCCACGCTCGGTGGTGCGGGACGCGCGCCGGCAAGAAGGAAGCGCCAGTCGAGGGTCAGGTTTTCAATTCGGTCCAGCGGGGAAGCAAGGCCGTTAGTCTCTTGCGCGCCTAGAGCAGCGCCGACGACGAGCGCAGCGGCCAGAAAGGCGCCGGTCAGGAGCCGGGAAGGTCCCGGCCGCTCGGTCCCCATTCACTCTCCGAAACGAGAAAGAAGCGCCCTGACCCGCTCGTCTCCCCACGTTCTCGCAACCACCGACGTATCGGTCGGCGTGATGTCGACCCCCTGCCCTTCCGTGAGGACAACGAACTGATTCAGGCGCCGGTTGGTCACCGCCACAGTGCCCGTGACCACAAGCGTGGAGGTCTGGGCTTTCGTGACGTCCATCGCCCATTTCGTGCCGCGGACGGCGGCTATCGCGAGCGGCGTCAGGATTTGGAATTTCTCCTTCGGGCTTACCGGATGATATTCGATGAGCAGCGCGCCGTCATTGAAACGGATTGCGACCGGGAGCGGGTCGCCCTTCTTGTACAAGGGCTGATAGCTAGTCCCTGGAGCGGGACGGACCGTCAGAGTTTGGCCGCATTGCAGGATCTTTCCGGACGGCAACCTACCGTTGGGGACGAGCGCGCATGCGCCGGCCGCCCGAGCGGGCAGCGGCCCGGCAATCGCCGCCACGAACAAGGCCACGGCGGCAAACATCGTCTTGAGGGGGTTGCGACGGGCGGTCCGATCGCTGTTCGACATGAGGGGCGCTCCCGCGAAGGCCAGTGCGAAGCCGCTTATTGAGGCAACTCCAAAAATCGCCGCGAGACGCGCGGGGCTGTTCCAAGCCCTTGTTCGTATGCGGGTAGCCATCCCTACCGAGACGGATTTGTCGAGCGCCTCGCTCGGGCGATGCTCCGGTAATTATACATTATCAGATTGTCTAACTATAGAGTACCGCAAGCTTTGAAAGACGCCTCGAGTTGCAGAAAAATGAGTCAACGGGATTGAAAAGATTGAGCCGCGTGCAAAACCGCACGCACTCAAACGGGGATGCCCTTATTCCTGCGGCAACGCCAGCGGCTGGACCGGAACAGCCGAGGCGATCGGTCCGGGCCCCGCGCCGTCGCGCTGATAGATGTCCTGGCGGAACTGAACAACGCCGTCGGGCGTCGCCCAGGCGGTAACGTAGATCCAGTAGACATTCACCGGCTGGGTGAGCTTCACGTCCTGGCGGTCGCCCGAGCGGATCACCGCGTCGATCTGGTCGCGGCCCCAGCCCGGGGTGTCCTTCAACAGCCAGGCGACATAGTCGCGCACGTCCTGCACGCGAACGCAGCCCGACGACACGAAGCGGAAGTCGTCGCCGAAAATCCCCTTCGACGGCGTGTCGTGCATGTAGACGCCGTACGGGTTCGGAATGTTGATACGCACGAAGCCGAGCGAGTTGAGGTCGGCGCCGGTGTCTTGGCGGTACTTGTAATGGGTCGCCTCGTCGGTGTTCCAGTCGATCGAGGCCGGAGAAACCTCCTGGCCGTCTTTGTTGAAGACCCGGATCTTCTCATCCGTCAGATAATTCGGATCGCCCTTCATCTTAGGGATCAGATCCTTCTTGATGAGCGAAGGCGGCACGGTCCAGAACGGGTTGAAATTGATCTCGGTCGCCTTGGTCTGCATGATCGGCGACTGGCGATCGATCTTGCCGACGCCAGCGGCGTGATGGGAATAGACGACCCCGTTTTCGACCGTCTCGACCGAGGCAGCGGGAATATTCACAAGCACAAAGCGAGAGCCAAGATCGCCAGAGTACGCCCTCAGCCGGACGATATTGGTCTCAAGCTGTTGTAGGCGCGCCGCGGCAGGCACGTTGAGTTCGGTTAACGTCGCCTCATTGACGATGCCGGATTGGCCAAGTCCGTGACGCGCCTGGAAACGCTTCACCGCCGCCTCGACGAAAGAATCGAACACCGGCCCCGCGCCAGCGACCGAATCGAGATCCCCGGAGGCGACGAGGCGCTCGCGCAACGCCTGAACGGCTCTCGATTTGGAGCCCACTCTCAGTTCGGGGCCGCCCGGCAAGGCGTTCCAGCCACCGTGGTCGACGATGTCCTGATATTTCTGGATGGCCGCTTGCGTCGCATCGACCGTCGCTGGCGACAGGATGGGCGTCGCTTCACGCGCGACCGCCATATGGGGCGACGCCTCATAGCTCTGCGGCCATTCCGCTTGACTGACGTCCTGTTCCTGAGCCCTGGACGGGATCGATCCCAGAGCAACGGCGAAAGCAGCGCATGCCGTCGCGCTAAACAGTGCGCGGCGCGAAAGCCACGAGACGGTCATGCCACGCATCAAATGCAAATCTCCAAGAACGGACGGCTCTCGATCGAGCCCGAACTGCCCGCGCCCCACGTTTTCGAGCGCGTTGCGACGACTGCGGAAGCCTCAGCCGTTCCACACGCACCATAGGTCTCACTCGGGCGTTTTTATGGCCGCTCCCTTAACGGCAGATAAACGCGAGGCCGGGGCGCTCCCACACGGGAGGCCCCGGTCCACTTTTTTTGACTGGAAGAGGCGCTGAGCGGCGCGTTGTCAGAGCCGATACTTGATCTGATCGGTCCAGTATCGCTCAAGGCGCAGCAGGGAGGCATTCATCCGAACGAAATCGTCGCCAGGGATGCCCCCAATCTGTTCGATCGTACGCGCATGCTTCTCATAGATCCCGGCGACGATGCGGTGGACCTCTTTGCCGCGCTCCGTCAGGCTGATCCGGACAGAGCGGCGGTCGATGCGCGAGCGGGAATGATGGAGGAAGCCGATCTCGACCAGCTTCTTGACATTATAGGAAACATTCGAGCCGAGATAATAGCCGCGCGTGCGCAATTCGCCGGCGGTCAATTCCTTGTCGCCGATATTGTACAAGAGCAACGCCTGCACCGCGTTGATGTCGGATCGCCCGCGCCGGTCGAACTCATCTTTGATCACGTCCAGCAATCGACGATGAAGCCGCTCGACCATCGTCAAAGTCTCTAGGTACAGGCCGGACACCCGAAGTTCAGGTTCAACCCTAACTGCAATATCTTGTGTTTTGACTGCGTTAATCATTGCACACCCGCCTCTTCGCATCTCACCTGCCGAGCGTTCCTTCGGTCTTCTTATGAGTAGAACTGTAACGGAAGCGCATGAATACGAGTTTAAAAGTCAAGATGAATCCAAAGTTTCCAGACCGTGGTAAATTTCAATTGAATCAAAGGCTTTGTTTACGTTGACAGGACGCAAACGCGAGGCGGGCCATGCTATTCGGCAGGCGAACGTTGGGGAACTAAGCGTCAGGCCCGTTCGCGCGCCGCCCGCCAGCTTAATAGGAAATAACCTGCCACCAGCGCGATGTTGAGCAGAGCGCCGCCATATCCGATTGCGGCGGCGCGCGGACTTAAGATTGGGGATGCAGCCTCGACCACCGCGCACAGGAGCCAAATCGCCCCGCCCCAGGCCGCGGCCAACCATAAGCCGATCGCCGCCAGCAAATCGAGGCAGGCGAAAGCGACAATCGTCGCCTGCAGAGGGAGCGCCATCGTCGTGAATTGGCCAAGCGTCGGAAGTGCGCCGAGAATGATCGCCCAGTGGAACAGACCCTTCGCCATCCAGACCCAAGCCAGAGTCCGCATGTACCAGATGAGCGCGGTCTCCCAGCCCACCCGCGAAATCGCCGACATGAGATCGTGGTCTTTGGTCGGCTCCGGGGATCGATCGACAAGTTCGATGGCGCCGTCACGGCTCTGGCGCATGATGTACTTCATGCGTCCCGCGCCGGAAACTTGAGCTCGCTGTCGCCGAGGGGAGCGAAATAGGCGTCGACCTCCGCCTGCGACGGCGGAGGGGCCCAGCGCGGACGATTGTCCTTGTCCACAATCACGGCGCGAACGCCCTCGTAAAAGTCGTGGCCGCGGCAAATTCGCGAGACGATGCGGTAGTCCATCCGCAGCGCCTCGTCAAAATCAACCGTCGCGCCCAACGCCATCTGCTTAAGCGCGATCGCTTGGCTGGTCGGCGACTTCTCCAGCATCGCCGCTCGCGCCGCGGCCGCGAATACCCGGCCTTGCGTCTCTGCCTCGCGTAACGCCTCTAGGATCGCGGTTCGATCGAGACCCGAGAAACAAGCCTCCATCCCTTCTGCCTCGCCTGTCAGAGTTGAACGGGGCGGCGGCGCGGCGAAGCGGGTGAGCGCGGTCTTGACCGGCTCCTCGGTTTCCAGCGCCTGCGCCAGCGCGGGAAAGGCGGCGCTGGGCACAAAGGTCTGAGCCAAGCCGAACGCGACAGCGTCGCCCGCATCGGTCCGCAGCCCGGTCAGCGCGAAATAGACGCCGGCGCGAGAGGGAAGGCGTGGCAGAAGCCACGAGGCGCCGACATCAGGAAAAAAGCCGATGCCCACCTCAGGCATCGCGAAGACGAAACGCTCACCGGCCACCGTATGGGCGGCGTGCATCGCCAGACCAACACCCCCGCCCATGACGATGCCGTCCACCAGGGCGACGATTGGTTTCGGATAGGTCTTGATCCGCCGATCGAGCTGGTATTCCTCACGCCAAAAAGTCAATTGGGCGACATGATCGCCCGCGCGGCCGAGCTCGTAGAGGCGCCGGATGTCTCCGCCAGCGCAAAACGCCCGCTCGCCCGCTCCAAGAAAGACGATCCGGTCGACGGCGCGGTCCCCCTCCCATTCGTCGAGAGCGGCCGCAATCAACCTGACCATAGTCAAGGTGAGGGCGTTCAGCGCCTTGGGGCGGTTGAGCACAATGACGCCGGCGCGGCCGCGGCGCTCAACGAGCGCCTCCGCCTCTGGCGAAGAGGCCGTCACGCGGCGGCGACCACCGAAAGGACCGAGTCGATCGCCTTGGCGACATCCTGGATCGGGGCCATGCCGTCGACTTCATGCAACAGACCGCGCTCGCGATAGAATGGAGTCACCGCAGCCGTGTCGCGTTTATATGCCGCAAGCCGAGACTTGAACACTTCCGGATCATCGTCCTTGCGCACGGGCTGCCCGGCAGCGCTCGCTTCCTGGGCGCGACGGACGATTCGCTCGACGAGCTTAGGCGCATCGGCGGTCAGTTCGATCGCAGCGTCAAGTCTCAGCCCCTTGGCGTCAAGCATGGTCTCGAGCGAGCGCGCCTGAGCGAGCGTGCGCGGAAAGCCGTCAAGAATAAATCCGCCCTTCGCGTCCGGCTCATCGATCCGATCGTTGATGATGTCGACGACGATGTCATCCGACACCAGAGCGCCGGATTCCATCACCGCCTTTGCCTTAAGCCCGATCGGCGTTCCCGCCGCGACCGCAGCGCGCAACATATCGCCCGTTGATAGCTGCGGAATATTTAGGGACTTTGCCAGCCTCTGCGCCTGCGTGCCCTTGCCGGCCCCCGGTGGCCCGAGCAGTATCAGCTTCATCGCTTCCGCCCTTTCAACCTCGCCTTTCGGATCAGGCCTTCATATTGATGCGCCTGCAGATGACCGTGAATCTGCGCAACGGTGTCCATCGTCACGTTGACCACGATCAGGAGCGAGGTGCCGCCAAAATAGAACGGCAGCGCCGCATAGGAAATAAGCCATTCGGGCAGAAGGCAGATCACGGCGAGATAGAGCGCACCAAGGACCGTGATTCGAGTGAGGACGTAATCGATATATTGCGCAGTGCGCTCGCCCGGTCTGACCCCGGGGATGAAGCCGCCGTGCTTCTTCAAATTGTCCGCAGTATCAGAGGGATTGAACACGGTCGCGGTATAGAAGAAGGCGAAGAAGATGATCAGCGCCGCGTAGAGGATGAGATAAAGCGCGCTGCCGCGCCCCAACAGCGCCGAGATGGTCGACAACACGCCCGAACTCGTCGAGCCTTGGGCGAAATTGGCGACGGTCGTGGGCAACAGCAGCAGCGAGGAGGCGAAAATCGGCGGTATGACGCCGGATGTATTGAGCTTGAGCGGCAGGAACGAACTCTGCCCCTCGTACATCTTGTTGCCGACTTGCCGGCGCGGATAGGTGATCGGCACACGGCGTTGCGCCCGCTCCATGAACACGATGAAGGCGACGACGACGAACACCATGATGATGACGGCAAGGACGAGCCCGGTGGAGATCGACCCCTGCCGGCCAAGCTCGAACAATTGCACCACCGCTTGCGGCAACCGGGCGACGATGCCGGCGAAGATGATGAGCGAGGATCCGTTGCCGACGCCGCGCGATGTGATCTGCTCGCCGAGCCAAACCAGAAACATCGTGCCGCCGGTCAATGTCACGATCGTTGAGATGCGAAACAGAAGTCCCGGATCGCTGACGATGCCGGCGCGTCCCTCGAGTCCGATCGAGATGCCGTAAGCCTGGAAGACCGCGAGAATGACCGTCAGATAGCGCGTGTATTGATTGAGAATCTTGCGCCCCTGCTCGCCCTCCTTCTTGATCGCCTCGAGCGACGGCACCACGGAGCTCAGGAGCTGGATGATGATCGAGGCGGAGATGTAGGGCATGATATTCAGCGCAAACACAGCCATGCGCTGCACGGCGCCGCCCGAAAACATGTTGAACATGTCGAGGACGCCCTGCTTTTGCCCGAGGAACGATGCCTCGAACGCCGCGGGGTCAATGCCGGGAAGCGGGATGTAAGTCCCGAGCCGGTAGATGACCAACGCCCCGAGCGTGAACCAGATGCGCTTTTTGAGTTCGTCGGCCTTGGCGAAGGCTGACCAGTTGATATTGGCTGCGAGTTGTTCGGCGGCCGACGCCATGGCGGATTTGCTCCGGGCGGCGCTTCAGGACAAGCGCCTCATCTTAAATCATGTCGCTTCCGCCAGCCAAGGCCAGCTTTGGCGGAAACGCCCCTAGCATATGGTCGCCGCGCGGGCCAATGCCAACCTCGAGGATCGGCGCTCAGGAGGCGGAAGGAGCGTCCTCTTTGCGCAGCGTCTTCAGGCTGCCGCCGGCCTTCTCGATCGCCGCCGCTGCGCTCTTGGATGCGGTCTCGACCTCGAAAGCCGCCTTCGTTGTCCATTCGCCCACGCCGAGAACCTTGACCCCGTCGCGCCGGCGCGTGACGACCCCGGCTTTCATAAGGCTCTCGACCGTAATCGGCTCGGCCGCGCTGAGCTTGCCAGCGTCGACCGCCTGCTGAATGCGCCCCAGGTTGACCTCGTTGTAATGGAATGGGGCGGGCGGGGTGAAGCCGCGCTTGGGCAGGCGGCGATGCAGAGGCATCTGGCCACCCTCGAAGCCCTTGATGCGGACGCCAGAGCGAGCCGTCTGGCCTTTGCCGCCACGGCCGGCCTGCTTGCCCTTTCCCGAACCGATGCCTCGCCCCACGCGGATGCGCGACTTCGACGATCCAGGGTTGTCTCTTATTTCGTTGAGCTTCATGGCGGCGTCCTTACTGGCCGTCGACGACGCGCACGAGATGCGCGACCTTGGCGATCATGCCGCGATTGGCGGGCGTGTCGGCGAGGCGCGACTTGCGCCCGATCCTGTTGAGGCCCAGGCCCTTGAGCGTCGCGCGTTGCGAGCCCGGCCGGCCGATGGCGCTCGCGGTCTGCTCGAGCGTTATTGTCTTGTCGGAGCTCATCGCACCTGCTCTCACGAATCGGAAGCGTCGGCTTCGACGCCCTGGCGGCGCAACTGCAGAGTCGACACCTTCAGGTTGCGCCGTTGGGCGACAGAACGCGGGCTGTCTTCGCGCGCGAGCGCGTCGAAGGTGGCGCGCACCATGTTGTAGGGGTTCGACGAGCCCTGGCTCTTGGCGACGACGTCGTGCACACCAAGCGACTCGAAGACGGCGCGCATGGGGCCGCCGGCGATGATGCCGGTGCCGGCAGGCGCCGCGCGCAGCACGACGCGGCCCGCGCCGTGGCGGCCGTTGACGTCGTGATGCAGCGTCCGGCCTTCGCGCAACGGCACGCGAACGACGCCGCGCTTCGCGGCTTCGGTCGCCTTGCGGATGGCCTCCGGCACCTCGCGCGCCTTGCCGTGGCCGAAGCCGACGCGTCCCTTCTGGTCGCCGACGACGACAAGCGCGGCGAAGCCGAAGCGGCGTCCGCCCTTCACCACCTTCGCAACACGATTGATGTGCACGAGGCGATCGACAAATTCACTGTCGCGCTCCTCGCGGTTCCGATCGCGGCCGCGGCCGCCTTCTCCTTCACGCGCCATTGGCTTCTTCCATCAGTCGATCATCGCGACGCGTTGCTGAGCGCCGCTCGATTTCATTGCTTCCCGTCAAAAGTCCAAACCGCCCTCGCGGGCGCCATCCGCCAGCGCTTTGACGCGCCCGTGATACATGTAGCTGCCGCGGTCGAACACCACTTTGTCGACGCCGGCCTTCTTCGCCCGCTCGGCGAGTTCCTTGCCGACGCGTTTTGCGGCCTCAATGTCGGCGCCGGTCTTCATCGATTCGCGCAATGTCTTTTCGAGCGAAGAGGCGGCTGCAAGAGTGTGACCCCGCTCGTCGTCGATGACCTGAGCGTAGATCTGCTTCGAGGAGCGGAAAACGCTGAGCCGCGGGCGACCGCCCGCATGAGCGCTGACCGCGCGACGCACGCGCGCTTTGCGTCGATCCGCGGTGGATTGGGAGTGAGCCATGCCGTCGCCTCTTACTTCTTCTTGCCTTCCTTGCGGAAGATGAACTCGCCGGCATATTTCACGCCCTTCCCCTTATAGGGTTCAGGGCGGCGGAAGCCGCGGATCTCTGCGGCGACTTGGCCGACTTGCCGTTTGTCGATGCCGGCGACGGAGATTTCGGTCGGTTTGGCCGCGGTGATCGTCACTCCGGCAGGAATGGGAAACATGATGTCGTGGCTGTACCCGAGCGAAAGCTGGAGGTTCTTGCCGGCGACAGCGGCCTTGTAGCCGACGCCGTTGATCTCGAGTTTCTTCTCGAATCCCTTGGTGACGCCGCCGACCAGATTCTGCACCTGGGCGCGGGCCGTGCCCCACATGGCGCGGGAGCGCTTGTCCTCGCCATGCGGCGTGACGTGCACAGCGTCGCCCTCGATCGAGATCGCAACCTCGTTCGGCGCGGTGAATTTCAGTTCGCCCTTGGCGCCTTTGACGGCGATCGTCTGGCCGTCAAGCTTGGCGGTGACGCCGGACGGGATGACGATGGGCTTTTTGCCGATACGGGACATTGTCTCTAATCCGTTGCTTAAACTTGGCGCCGTCTAGAAGACGGTGCACAGGACCTCGCCGCCGACGTTGTTCTCGCGAGCGGAATGGTCGGCCATCACGCCTTTCGGCGTCGACACGATCGACACCCCAAGCCCGTTGGCCACACGCGGCATCGCGTCGACCGTCGCATAGACCCGGCGGCCCGGCTTCGACACCCGCTCAATTTTGCGGATGACCGGCTGGTCGTCGAAATACTTCAACTCGATTTCAAACTCGGTCCGGCCGTTGCTGTAATCCGTGGTCGAATAGCCGCGGATATAGCCTTCCGACTCGAGAACGTCGAGCACGTTCTTGCGCAGCGATGAGCCAGGCGTGGAGACCTTGCCCCGCTTGCGCATTTGAGCGTTGCGGATGCGGGTGAGCATATCGCCGAGGGGATCGTTCGTCGCCATGATCTTTGCCTCCTCACCAGCTCGACTTGACCAGGCCCGGTATCAGGCCCTGATTGCCGAGTTCGCGGAGCGCGATGCGCGACATCTTCATCTTGCGATAGTAGCCGCGCGGCCTTCCGGTCACTTGGCAACGATTGCGCACGCGAATGATCGCGCCATTGCGCGGCAGCGCCGCAAGACGGATGCGCGCCTCGAAGCGCTCCTCCATCGGACGCGCCTGATCATTGGCGAGGTCCAGCAAGCGCTTGCGGCGAGCGGCGAATTTCTTCACCAGACGCTGCTTGCGCAGATTATTCTCAATCGCACTCTTCTTTGCCATTCATCGGCTCCATTTTCCGCGTCTGAGCGCCAGGCTCACTGCCGGAAGGGGAAGTTGAAAGCCCGCAGCAAGGCCTGCGCTTCTGCGTCGGTCTTGGCGGTCGTGCAGACCACGATGTCGAGACCCAGCTGGGCCTCGGCCTTGTCGTAGTCGATTTCGGGAAAAATAATGTGCTCCTTGACGCCAAGCGCATAATTGCCCCGTCCGTCGAACGACTTCGGATCGAGACCGCGGAAATCGCGCACGCGCGGCAACGCGACCGTCACCAGACGATCGAGAAACTCGTACATCCGCGTCCGGCGCAGCGTCACCTTGGCGCCAATCGGCATGTTCTCACGCACCTTGAAGGTCGAGATCGCTCGGCGAGCTCTGGTGACGACCGCCTTCTGCCCGGCGATCAGCGCGAGGTCCGCGGCGGCGGAGGTCACCTTCTTGGTGTCGTTGACCGCCTCGCCGACGCCCATGTTGAGCACGACCTTGTCGAGCCTCGGCACTTCGAGCGGATTCTTGTAGCCAAACTCCTTGGTGAGCTGGGGCACGATCTCGTCCCGATAAAGCTTTTTGAGGCGCGCGACATAGTCCTTCGGCGCAGCCTTGACCGCGCCTGCGGAAGCGACCTCGCCGCCGGCTTCCTTGCGCGACTTGGCCTTCGCCTCCTTCGCGCTCGGAGCCGCCTCCGGCTTGCCGCCCTTGGCGGCGGGCTTATCGGTCTTACCGGGTTTGGCGCCCTTGTCGCCTTTCCCGCCCTTTGTCTCAGCCATCGATCAAGTCTCCGGAACCCCTGGCGACACGCACCTTCCGGCCGTCGTCGAGAACCTTAAAGCCGACACGCGTCGGCTTGCCCGTCTTGGGATCGAGAATCGCCAGGTTCGACAAATGGATCGTCGATTCCTTGCTGATGATCCCGCCCTCGGTCTGCGCCGTCTGGCGCGTATGGCGACGCACGAGATTGACGCCCGCGACAATGGCGCGACCGTCCTCCGGCATCACCTGGCGAACCTCGCCCCGCTTGCCCTTGTCGCGCCCAGTGGTGACGATCACCCGGTCGCCCTTCTTGATCTTAGCGGCCATCAGAGCACCTCTGGCGCAAGCGAGATAATCTTCACGTGATTCTTGGCCCTGAGCTCGCGCGGCACCGGCCCAAAGATGCGGGTTCCGACCGGCTCGGACTGATTGTTGATCAGCACCGCGGCGTTCGAATCGAACCGGATCACCGACCCGTCGGCGCGGCGGATGTCCTTGGCGGTGCGCACCACAACCGCCTTCATCACGTCGCCCTTCTTGACGCGACCGCGCGGGATCGCCTCCTTGATGGAAACGACAATGATGTCGCCGATCGAGGCGTAACGACGCTTCGATCCGCCCAAAACTTTGATGCACATCACGCGTCGCGCGCCCGAATTGTCGGCGACGTCGAGATTGGTCTGCATCTGTATCATGGCCTAGTCGCCTCTTTAAATTACGCCTTCGGCGCCGTCTCGCTGACGACAATCCAGCGCTTGAGCTTCGAGATCGGCCGCGTCTCCTCGATCGAGACGGTGTCGCCGACCTTCTGGGTCTTGTTTTCGACATGCGCGTGGTAGTTCTTCGACCGGCGCACGGTCTTCTTCAGTAGCGGGTGGGTGAACCGGCGTTCGACCTTCACCACAAGCGTCTTCTCTTGCTTGTCGCTGACGACGACGCCCTGCAAAACTCTCTTCGGCATAGTCTTAGTCCTTGGCCTTCGCCGCGGCGCGCTTCTGCGCGGCGACGGTCATGACGCGGGCGATATCACGGCGCACGACGCGCACCCGCGCAGTGTCCTGCAATTGCCCGCTCGCCTTTTGAAAGCGCAGGTTGAACTGCTCCTTCTTCAGCTTGAGCGCCTCGTCGTTGAGCTGATCCTCACTCATGACGCGAATGTCGGAAAGACGGCTGCTGTTTTTCATCTCCGCGCCTCCTATTCCGCGATGCGCTGAATGAAGCGCGTCTTGATCGGCAGCTTCGCCGCCGCGAGCGCGAACGCCTCGCGGGCGAGCGGCTCCGGCACGCCGTCGACCTCAAACATGATGCGGCCCGGCGCAACGCGCACGACCCAAAATTCCGGCGCGCCCTTGCCCTTGCCCATGCGCACCTCGATCGGCTTCTTCGATACTGGCACGTCCGGGAACACACGGATCCAGACGCGGCCTGCGCGCTTCATGTGCCGGGTCAGCGCACGGCGGGCGGCCTCGATCTGGCGCGCGGTGACGCGCTCCGGCTCCATCGCCTTGAGCCCGAACTCGCCGAAATTGAGCGCGAACCCGCCCTTCGCATTGCCGTGAATGCGGCCCTTAAAGGCTTTGCGGAACTTGGTTTTCTTAGGCTGCATCATAGTGGCATACTCTCGGCTGCGCGCCCGTCAGACGGCTTCGCGCTCGCGCTCGCGTGGTTCGCGGCGCGGACGATGGGTGGAGGAATGGTCGGCCTCGGCCAGGCGCTTGTCCTGGGCCATGGGGTCGTGCTCAAGGATCTCGCCCTTGAAGATCCAAACCTTGATGCCGCAAGTGCCATAGGCGGTGTGTGCGGTGGCGACGCCATAATCGACGTCGGCGCGCAAGGTGTGCAGCGGCACGCGACCCTCGCGATACCATTCGAGACGCGCGATCTCCGCGCCGCCCAGCCGGCCCGAGCAATTGATACGGATGCCCTCCGCGCCGAGGCGCATCGCCGACTGCACCGCGCGTTTCATCGCTCGCCGGAACGCCACCCGGCGCTCGAGCTGCTGAGCGATGGACTCGGCGACCAGGGTTGCATCGACTTCCGGCTTGCGGACTTCGACGATGTTGATCGCCACTTCCGAACTGGTCAGCTTGGCCACCTGCTTGCGCAACTTTTCGATGTCGGCGCCCTTCTTGCCGATGACCACGCCAGGGCGGGCGGAGTGAATGTTGATGCGCGCCTTCTTGTGCGGACGCTCGATGACGATCTTCGAAATCGCCGCCTGCTTGAGGCCCTTGGTCAGCGACTCGCGGATCTTCATGTCCTCGTGCAACAGCTTGCCGTATTCGCCCTTGCTGGCGAACCAGCGCGAATCCCAGGTTCGGTTGACGCCGAGGCGCAGCCCGATCGGATTGATTTTCTGTCCCATCTTGACTCTCTCTAAGCGGCTTTAGCGTCGGCAGCGGCGACTTCGCGCACGACGATCGTGATGTTGGCGAACGGCTTTTCAATTCGCCCAGCCCGGCCGCGCGCGCGAGGACTGAAGCGCTTCAACACCATGTCCTTGCCGACCCAGGCCTGGACGACGACCAGATCGTCGACGTCGAGATCATGGTTGTTCTCGGCGTTGGCGATCGCGGATTCGAGCGTCTTCTTGACCTCGACCGAAATCCTCTTGTTGGAGAATTCGAGATCGGCGAGCGCGGTCGCGACCTTCTTGCCCCGGATGAGCTGGGCGACAAGGTTGAGCTTCTGCGGGCTGACGCGCAGCATGCGCGTTGTCGCCTTGGCTTCGTTCTCCGCCTGACGGCGCGGGTTGGACGGCTTGGACATCGGTGATTAGGCCCTCTTGGCCTTCTTGTCGGCGGAATGGCCGTGAAACGTGCGGGTCGGCGCGAATTCGCCGAATTTGTGGCCGATCATCTCTTCCGACACGAGCACCGGAATGTGCTTGTGCCCGTTGTAGACGCCGAACGTCAGACCCACGAACTGCGGCAGAATCGTCGAGCGCCGGCTCCAGATCTTAATGATGTCGGAGCGACCGGATCCACGCGCGACGTCTGCCTTCTTAAGCAGATAACCGTCCACGAACGGACCCTTCCAGATCGATCGCGTCATGGCTCAGCCTCTCTTCTTGCGCACATGGCGCGATGCGACGATGAATTTGTCGGTCGCCTTGTTCGACCGGGTCTTCTTGCCCTTGGTCGGCTTGCCCCACGGGCTCACCGGATGCCGGCCGCCGGACGTCTTACCCTCGCCGCCGCCGTGCGGATGGTCGACGGGGTTCATGGTGACGCCGCGGTTATGCGGACGACGTCCGAGCCAGCGACTGCGCCCGGCCTTGCTGATCGAGGTATTCATGTGGTCGGGATTCGACACCGCGCCAACCGAGGCGAAGCATTGGCCATGAATGAGTCGCTGCTCGCCAGAGCTGAGGCGCAGCGACACGTAACCCTGATCGCGGCTCACGATCTGCGCGTACGAACCCGCTGAACGGGCAATCGCGCCACCCTTGCCGATCTTCATCTCGACATTATGGACGATCGTGCCCACGGGAATGTTGGCGAGCGGCATCGCATTGCCGGGCTTCACGTCGACCTGAAGGCCGGCGATCACCTCGTCTCCGGGAGACAGACGTTGCGGGGCGATGATGTAGGCTTGCTCACCATCCGCATATTTAACCAGCGCGATGAAGCTGGTGCGGTTGGGGTCGTATTCCAGACGCTCGACCTTGGCCACGACATCGAGCTTGCGCCGCTTGAAGTCGACGATGCGATAGGTCTGTTTGTGACCGCCGCCGCGGAAGCGCACCGTGGTCCGGCCAGTGTTGTTGCGTCCACCCTTCTCGGACTTGCCAACAGTCAGCGCCTTCACCGGCTTGCCCTTGTGGAGCTCGCTGCGGTCGACGATGACGAGCTGTCGAAGGCTCGGGGTAGTCGGATTAAAAGTTTTGAGCGCCATGACTCTCGCTCCTCACAGACCGGTGGTCATGTCGATGCGATAGCCGTCAGCAAGCGTGACGATCGCTTTCTTCATGTCCTGCTGGCGTCCGCGAACGCCTCGAAACGCCTTGTTCTTGCCTTTGCGCAGCAGCGTATTGACCGCCGTCACCTTGACGTCGAACAATTGCTCGATCGCCGCCTTGATCTGCGGCTTGGTCGCGTTGCGCGCGACCTTGAACACGAACTGGTTGCTCTCGGAGGCGAGCGTCGCCTTCTCCGTGATCACGGGAGCGACGATCGCGTCGTAATGGCGCACGTCCTTGATCATTTGAACCGCGCCTCCAGCGCCTCAACCGCGGCCCTGGTCAGGACCAGCTTCTCGCGCCGCATGATGTCGTAGACATTGACGCCCTGAACCGGCAGCACGTCGATCTCCGGCAGGTTGCGCGCGGCGACAGCGAACTTCGCCTGCGGCTCGGCGCCGTCGATGATGAGCGCATTCTTGAGCGCCGCCTTTTCGAATGATGCGCGCAGCATCTTCGTCTTACCCTCTTCAATGTGAGCGCTTTCCCACACGACGAGGCCGCCGGCGCGGACCTTGGCCGAAAGCGCGTGCCGCAGCGCCAGCGCCCGCACCTTCTTCGGCAAGTCATGCGCGTGGCTGCGCACCACCGGACCCATCGCGCGTCCGCCGCCGCGGAACTGCGGCACCCGCGCCGAGCCGTGACGGGCGCCGCCGGTGCCCTTCTGCTTGTACATCTTCTTGCCGGTGCGATGGATGTCAGCGCGCCCCAGCGTCTTGTGCGTCCCGGCCTGGCGCTTGGCGAGCTGCCAGCGCACCATGCGCGCGATCAGGTCGGCGCGGGGCTCAAGCCCGAACACGTCATCGCTGAGCTCCAGCGAGCCCGCGGACGAGCCGTCGAGTGAGGTCATGTCGAATTTCATGGCGTCACTCTCCCTTCGCCGCTTCGGCCGATGGGGCGCCGGCGCCCGCTTCGGCCTGAACGCGGAACTTGCCGGGTAGCGGCGCATCCTTCGGCAACGGCTTCTTCACCGCGTCGCGCACCGCGATCCAACCTCCGGCGTGCCCCGGCACCGCGCCCTCGACCAGAATGAGGCCGCGCTCGGGATCTGTGCGAACGACACGAAGGTTCTGTGTCGTCACGCGATCAGTTCCCATTTGCCCGGCCATCTTCTTGTTCTTCCAGGTCTTGCCCGGATCCTGGCGGCCGCCGGTAGACCCGTGCGAACGGTGGGAAATCGACACGCCATGGGTGGCGCGCAGGCCGCGAAAGTTCCAGCGCTTCATCGGCCCGGCGAATCCCTTGCCGATCGTCACGCCCGTAACGTCAACATATTGCCCGACGGCGAAGTGGTCGGCGGTGATCTCCGCTCCGACCGGGATCATCTTGTCCTCTTCGACCCGGAACTCGGCGAGCCGCATCTTCGGCTCGACATGGGCGACGGCGAAGCGGCCGCGCTCGGCCTTCGACACGTTCTTCACCTTGGCCTTGCCGACGCCAAGTTGAAGCGCGGTATAGCCGTTCTTTTCCTGGGTGCGATGCGCGACCACCTGGCAGCTCTCGACCTGGAGAACGGTGACCGGCACGTGATCGCCTGCGTCGGTGAAGACGCGGGACATGCCCAGCTTCTTTGCAATAATGCCTGAACGCATTGGCGTTTATCCTTCGTGAGCGCCTTTGAAGAGAACCGTTCAAAGACGCTCGCCAAATCCCCTTACAACTTGATTTCGACGTCGACGCCGGCGGCGAGATCGAGCTTCATCAGCGCATCGACCGTTTGCGGCGTCGGGTCGACGATGTCGAGCACCCGCTTGTGCGTGCGAATTTCGAACTGCTCGCGCGACTTCTTGTCGACGTGCGGCGATCGGTTGACAGTGAACTTCTCGATCCGGGTCGGCAGGGGAATCGGACCACGGACCCTGGCGCCGGTGCGCTTGGCCGTGGACACGATCTCCTTCGTCGAAGCATCGAGCACGCGGTGATCGAACGCTTTCAGACGGATGCGGATGTTTTGCGTGTTCATGTGTCAAATCCCTGTCGGCCGGGGCGGCGGAGCGTAAACCCCGCCTGACCCCTGACCGCGACGCCTCACTCGGTGATCGAAACGACGACGCCCGAGCCGACTGTGCGGCCGCCCTCACGGATGGCGAAGCGAAGCTTCTCCTCCATCGCGATCGGAACGATAAGCGAGACGTCAATCGTCACATTGTCGCCCGGCATCACCATTTCGGTGCCCTGCGGCAGCTCCACGATGCCGGTCACGTCGGTCGTGCGGAAATAGAACTGCGGTCGGTAGTTGGTGAAGAACGGCGTGTGCCGCCCGCCCTCTTCCTTGGTGAGGATGTAGGCCTCAGCCTTGAATTTGGTGTGCGGCTTGACCGTGCCGGGCTTGCACAGCACTTGGCCGCGCTCGACTTCTTCGCGCTTCGTGCCACGCAGGAGGCAGCCAACGTTGTCGCCAGCTTCGCCCTGATCGAGCAGTTTGCGGAACATCTCGACGCCGGTGACGGTCGTCTTGAGGGTGGGCTTGAGGCCCACGATTTCGACTTCCTCCCCGACCTTGATGATGCCGCGCTCGATACGGCCGGTGACCACCGTGCCGCGACCCGAGATCGAGAACACGTCTTCGACCGGCATTAGGAACGGCTGATCCTTCGGACGCTCCGGCTGCGGGATGTATGCGTCGACAGCATCCATCAGCCTGAGAATAGAGTCATGCCCCTGCTCAGGCGACTTGTTCTCAAGCGCCATCAGGGCCGAACCCTTGATGATCGGAATGTCGTCGCCGGGGAACTCGTAACGCGACAGGAGCTCGCGGACCTCGAGCTCGACGAGCTCGAGCAGCTCCGGATCGTCGACCATATCGACCTTGTTGAGATAGACGACGAGCGCCGGCACGCCAACCTGGCGAGCAAGCAGGATATGCTCGCGAGTCTGCGGCATCGGGCCGTCGGCGGCCGAGACGACGAGGATAGCGCCGTCCATCTGGGCAGCGCCGGTGATCATGTTCTTCACATAGTCGGCGTGGCCAGGGCAGTCGACATGCGCGTAGTGGCGCTTCTTGGTCTCGTACTCGACATGCGCAGTCGAGATCGTGATGCCACGAGCCTTCTCTTCGGGCGCCTTGTCGATCTGGTCGTAGGCAGTAAAGGTCGCGCCGCCCGTCTCCGCGAGAACCTTGGTGATCGCAGCCGTCAACGACGTCTTGCCATGGTCGACATGGCCGATCGTGCCAATGTTGCAATGGGGCTTGTTACGCGCAAACTTTTCCTTGGCCATAGCCGGACTCCTTCTCGTGGCCCTTCATTCGCAAGAGGCGGGGCGCCGCCTCACTTGAATTTCTCGATGATCTCGGCGGCGATACCCGTCGGGACCTGTTCGTAGTGGTCGAACTGCATAGTGAAGTTGGCCCGGCCCTGCGTGCCAGACCGCAACTGGTTGACGTAGCCGAACATGTTGGACAGCGGCACCATGGCATTGATGACCACCGCATTGGCCCGCATGTCCTGCCCCTGCACCTGGCCGCGACGGGACAGAAGATCGCCCATTACGAAGCCGGTGTGCTCCTCGGGGGTAACGACCTCGACCTTCATGATCGGCTCGAGCAGAACCGAACCGCCCTTCTGCAGGCCCTCGCGGAATGCCGCGCGGGAGGCGATTTCGAAGGCGAGCGCCGAGGAATCGACGTCGTGATACGCGCCGTCGATCAGTGTTGCCTTGACATCGACAACGGGGAAGCCGGCCAGCACGCCTGATCCCATGACGCTATTGATGCCTTTTTCGACACCGGGAATATATTCCTTCGGCACCGTGCCGCCGATGATCTTGGATTCGAACGAAGACCCCGCACCCGCTTCCGCCGGCTCGAACACCAGAACAACCTTGGCGAACTGACCCGTGCCACCCGTCTGCTTCTTGTGGGTGTAGTTGATCTCGGTCTTCTTCGTCAGCCTCTCGCGATAGGCGACCTGCGGCGCGCCGATGCTCGCATCGACCTTGTAGGTGCGCTTCAGGATGTCGACTTTGATGTCGAGGTGAAGTTCGCCCATCCCCTTCAGAATAGTCTGTCCGGATTCCTGATCGGTCGATACGCGGAAGGACGGGTCCTCGGCGGCGAGCTTCGCCAGCGCGACTCCGAGCTTCTCCTGGTCGGCCTTCGACTTCGGCTCGATCGCGATCTCGATGACCGGCTCTGGAAATTCCATCTTCTCGAGGATGACCGGCTTCTGCATGTCGCAAAGCGTGTCGCCTGTACGGGTGTCCTTGAGCCCAGCGAGCGCGACGATGTCGCCAGCGTAAGCCTCCTTGATGTCCTCGCGGTTGTTGGCGTGCATGAGAAGCATGCGGCCGACACGCTCGCGCTTGTCCTTCGTCGAATTGAGAACCGTCGTGCCCGACTCGATCTTGCCGGAATAGACGCGGCAGAAGGTGATTGTGCCGACGAAGGGGTCGTCCATGATCTTGAAGCCGAGCATCGAGAAGGGCTCGTTGTCGAGCGGCATGCGCACAATCTCTTTGCCCGTATCGACATCGTGGCCCTTGATGCCGCCGCGATCGACGGGCGAAGGCAGATAGTCGACGACCGCGTCGAGCAGCGGCTGTACGCCCTTGTTCTTGAAGGCCGAACCGCAGAGGACCGGCACAAACGAAATCTGTTTCACCGCCTTACGGATGCAGCGTTTCAGGGCCTCAATGTCAGGCTCCTGCCCATCGAGATAGGCGCTCATGACATCGTCATCCATCTCGACCGCAGCTTCGATCAGGATATGACGGTACTCGTCCGCCTTTGCCTTGAGGTCGGCCGGAATTTCTTCGTCGTGGTATTTGGCGCCAAGCCCCTCGTCCTCCCAGACGACCGCCTTCATGCGCAGAAGGTCGATGACGCCCCTGAAGTTCGACTCGGAACCGATCGGCAACTGGATACAGATCGGACGGCCGCCGACCTTGGTGTTGATCTCTTCGACGCAACGGGAAAAGTCAGCGCCGATCTTGTCCATCTTGTTGACGAACACGATGCGCGGCACGTTGTATTTGTCGGCCTGACGCCAGACGGTCTCGGTCTGCGGCTCAACGCCCTGATTGCCGTCGAGCACGCATACCGCGCCGTCGAGCACGCGCAAGCTGCGCTCGACTTCGATGGTGAAGTCGACGTGGCCGGGCGTGTCGATGATGTTGAGACGCTTGTCGTGCCAGAAAGTGGTGGTCGCGGCCGAGGTGATGGTGATGCCGCGCTCTTGCTCCTGCTCCATCCAGTCCATGGTCGCGGCGCCGTCGTGCACTTCGCCGATCTTATGCGACTTGCCGGAATAATAGAGGATGCGCTCAGTGGTCGTCGTCTTCCCAGCATCGATGTGGGCCATGATGCCGAAGTTACGATAGTCCTCGATAGCGTGGCTGCGCGCCATGATCCTTGATCCCGATTGCCTGGCCGACCGCCGCTTACCAGCGGTAGTGGGCGAAGGCGCGGTTGGCTTCAGCCATCCGGTGCGTGTCCTCGCGCTTTTTGACCGCGGCGCCCCGATTGTTCGAGGCGTCGAGCAGTTCTGCCGACAACCGATCCACCATGGTCTTGTCGTTGCGATCGCGCGCTGCGGTGATGATCCAGCGGATCGCCAGCGCCTGCCGGCGATCGGTGCGCACTTCGACCGGAACCTGATAGGTCGCGCCGCCGACGCGGCGCGAGCGAACCTCGACCGACGGCGCTACATTCTCCAGCGCCTGCTTGAAGACAGCGAGCGGGTCGCTCTTGGCCTTGGCCTCGACGCCATCCAGCGCGCCGTAGACGATCGCCTCGGCGACCGACTTCTTGCCCTCGTACATGATCGTGTTCATGAACTTCGCGACCACCATGTCGCCGTATTTGGCGTCCGGGATGATCTCGCGTTTCTCAGCGCTGTGTCGGCGTGACATCGCCCAACTCTCTCTTCGTCTTGGCCGACTGACTCGGCCGTGAAATTCTTCTGTCTGGATCCACGGGTCTCGCTTTCGCTCGCCCGAGGATGACGCTACGCTGCGCTTCGCGTCACTTCGGACGCTTGGCGCCGTATTTCGAGCGGCGCTGCTTGCGGTCCTTGACGCCCTGGGTGTCCAGCACGCCGCGCAGAATGTGGTAGCGGACGCCGGGCAGATCCTTGACGCGGCCGCCACGGATCATGACCACCGAATGCTCTTGCAGGTTGTGGCCCTCGCCGGGGATATAGCCGATGACCTCGAAGCCGTTGGTCAGCCGCACCTTGGCGACCTTGCGCAGCGCCGAATTCGGCTTCTTCGGCGTCGTCGTGTAGACCCGCGTGCACACGCCGCGCTTCTGCGGGCTCGCCTGGAGATGGCGGGCCTTCTCGCGGTAGGTCTTCGGTTGCCGCGGCTTGCGGATCAATTGGCTAATCGTCGGCATGTCGGCCCTAAGCTTCAGTTCCCAAGACGTCCGGCGCTAACCGAACAGAAAATTCCAGCCGCACGACCTTGACGCGAAGCCGGCAAGGCAACGCGCGAAACCAACAGCGCCACTAAAACCCGCATGGGCTTTGGGCGCCGCCGAAAGCAGAGGATCACGGCACGAGGACCGCGATCGTGCGAAACAGAACCGGCCCCTCAGGGCCGGTATGGCTCGTCATCGGTAGGATCGTCAGCGTTTAGAGCCGTTGGGTGTCCGACGCGTCGTCAAACACAGCGAAGCTCTACGGCCTGTCGAAAGTGCGCGGAACATATTCAAGCGGTTCCTGCGCGTCAACCCCTTTCACTGTCATAATCGGCCGCGACCCGGAAATTTGTGGTCCGCCCCTCGCTACCGGGCCGACTTCGGGTTAACATGAAAGCTTTGCTACTCGCCACGACTATTGCGTCACTGGCTCTCGCCACAACCGCCAACGCGGCGTCGTTCACCTTCGGCAATCTGGTCATCACTCAGATCTCGCCGGAAAATCCCACAACGTTCAATGACGTCCCGACCGGACCAACGGGGTTCCTCGAAAATTCGACGGTGTGCGATTCCGCCTATTGCGGGCCGATCCAGTTTTCGAGCGACGGCGCCGTTGCGAACGGCACGACCGGCGGCGTCTCCGCCGCGCCGGCTGGCGACTCCACTAACTATCTCTACGGGGTGAACGGCGTGAATCCCCTCGGTTTCCAGGGCGCCGAAGTCATCTTCAACCCCGCGAATGGGGAGGCGGGTCTTCCGAACTCCTTCAATATCTACTGGGGCTCTATCGACGCATTGATGACGAACCCGGATGGGACGCCTCGTTACGACAACGTGCTGACTGTGTTTACGATACCCTCGGTCAACACCCAGGATAGCGTCACTGGCTCACAACTGGCGGCCGCCGGCGTCTTTGGCGTCAATGGATTCGGCACTCACACCAGCCCCAACGACAATCAGTGGTTCAATGTGCGCGACACCGCTGGGCCGATCCTCTTCTTCACAGCCAGCTCAGCGAGAAACGCGTTCGAGTTCGACATGGCCTCATCTGTGCCTGAGCCGTCGACCTGGGCGATGATGTTGCTCGGTTTCGCTGGCCTGGGCTACGCCGCATTCCGGCGCAGCGCCAAGACGCGCGCCCTCGTGACATAAGTCGAGGTCCGATCAAAACGCAGAAGGCCGCCTCCGGGCGGCCTTCTTTTTTGTGCTGGCGGAATCCTTGTCAGCTGGCCGCGTGTGGGCGCGTCCTGCTCTGTCTGCTCGGCCGCGTCGCGGAAAACCGGCAAACGGCTACGTCCCCGCGCAGTCATAGATGGGCCTGGTTTCGAGCTTAGCGAGCGACGAAATTCCGGAGCCCATGAAATCAATGAAAGCGACGCGTAGGGGAATCTTGGCTCTCGCCGCTGGGGCGACGTTCTCCGCCTGGCCAGCGAGCGCCGAGACAGCAAGCCGGCCCGACGAGGCCCCGGCCGCGTCACATCAAGCGGACTTCGACCAGGTCTGGGAACTGGTGCGCGACCGCTTCTACGATCCCCGCCTCAATGGCCTCGATTGGCAGGAGCAGCGGGTCCGCTTCCGCCCTGACGCAGCATCCGCCCGCTCGCGGGAAGAAGCGGCGGTAGTCATCAACGTGATGCTGGCGAAACTGGGCGCCTCCCACACCCACTATTACACGCCAGAGGATCCCGCCTATTACCAGCTCGCGGATATTTTCGTGGGCGCGCTCGAGCATCGCGGCCTTGAGCGGGTCTTCCCCAGAGGGGAGGTATCCTATCCGGGAATTGGCGTGTTCACCGAGGCCGACAATCAGGGCCGCACCTTCGTAAACGGGGTCATCGAGGGCGCGCCCGCGCATGCCGCCGGCGTTCTGCTCGGCGACGAAATCCTATCGGCGGACAATCGTCCGTTCCGCCCGGTCGGCTCCTTCCGCGGCAAGGTTGGATCCCCCGTTTCGCTTGAGATCCGCCGCGCCTCCAGCGGCGCGCCGATCGCGATCAGCGTATCGCCGGCCGATCTTCGCCCCAATGAGATGTTCCTGCGCGGCCTTAAAGAGAGCGCGCGGGTCATCGCTAAGGACAAGGCCCGCATCGGATACGTGCATGTCTGGTCCTATGCGAGCCGCCGGATTCAGTCCGCGCTCGAGGACTTGATGTCCGACGGACCGCTCAAGGACGCCGACGCGCTGGTCTGGGACCTGCGCGGCGGATGGGGCGGCGCGCAACCGCAATATCTCGACCTGTTCAATCCGCGCGCGCCCACCATGCAGATCAAGGGCCGCAACGGCGAGACAGGCTTCGTCGGCGTGAAATGGCGCAAGCCGGTGGCCGCTCTGATCAACGAAGGCACCCGCAGCGGCAAGGAAGTGCTCGCCTATGGGTTCAAGGAATACCGGCTCGGCGAACTCGTCGGCCATCGCACCGAAGGCGCGGTGCTGGCGGCGACGGCATTCCTGATCGGCGACGACGGGCTGCTCTTGCTCGCGGTCGAGGACGTGCTGGTCGACGGTCAGCGCCTCGAAGGGGTCGGCGTCACGCCGACGATCGAAGTCCCATTCGACTCGCGCTACGCGGCGGGCGGGGATCCACAGCTCGACCGCGCGGTGCAGGTGCTTGCGGGCAGCTAGGCCGCAAACCACCAGAGGCTGGCCGAGCTCGTTCAGGCTCGTCCTTTCGGGTCGAGCAGCGTCGCCGCCCTCTATTCGGCCGCCTCCCGAAAGAGGTACTCCCATGGGAGCGGACGAATGGACCCGTCTTCGGCCTGATCGCCGTGGCGGGCTTCGGGCGGACGCAGGTCGGAGACGCTCGGAATCTCCGTCCTTTCCGCGAACGCCTGGTCAGCCACAAACATGGTCTGCCGCGCGAATTGCTGCTCCTGCTTGAGGCGCTCGCGATGTGCGCGGCTATGAGCCGCATGAGGCCCTTCCATCGACTCACTCCTTTTTCGGCAACTCCGTCAGCGCATTCTCGTCAAGGACATAGCTCGACTCGCCCTCACCGATGGCGAGAGCATCGCCAGCGCGCGCGCCGCTATCCTTGCCTTCCCCCTTCTTCGCCAGAACCGCACGGCGCCCATGTGCCATTTGTTGCTCGGCCTCGCGCAGGGTCTTTTTCATTTGGGCCGTCAAAGCCGTGTCGTAAGCGCGCGGAACGTCGGACGTGCGCAGCCAAAGATCCACTCGGCCGACCTCATCGTGCGGGACGAAGGCGACCAGCTCCGCCTGGTCAGGGAGACCCTGCATGGACACGGAAACCGGATAGCCCATCATCTTCGGCACCGAATAGGGCGCGTAGCAGGCGAGCGCCGTCATCAGCGCCGGCATGACGATCTTCAACCAAAGCGGCGATGTCGTGCAGCGGAAGAGCCAGGCTGCGATGGCCGCCGTCAGGGCGAGGAATCCGCCAAACGAGAGCGCGAAGGCGGCGAACTGGCTCATGTTTGGCCAGACCTCTTCTGATAGGACGCCGTGATCGGTTCGAGGGGAGGGTCGGTGAAGGTGATCGCGCCGTCTCTGTCCATGTCGAAGGACGCAAAATTGACGGTCTGCCCGACCGAGTTCAGAACGATGTCCTTCGAGAACAACACCTTCATCGTCGGGTTGAGCGCGACGATCTCGCAATGGATCTTCAATCCGAGGCTGTTGCTCGCGATCTGGCTCACCTTGTCGATGCGGTAGGAGTAGAGATTCGCCGCGAGATCGTAGTGGCCAAACTCCTTGCAGCGGATCGCAATCGTTTCTTTGTCGGACTCGACTTTTGCCTGCGAGCCGTCGGCGAGCGTAATCACCGAATCGAGAAGCCCCCGGTTGTCGCGGTCGAGGGTCGCGCAGCCGACGTCGCGAGAGGCATAGAATACTGGTTTCTTCGAAGGCGCCATCGTATGGATGTCGACGTCAGCGTCGACATTGACGTCCCACTCGATCGAGGCGAGGTATTCGGCCTTCTCCTTGACCCCGCTTTCGTGCTCCGACTTGGGATGAGCCGCGACAATCGTGACCGAAAGAATGCACAGCAGTAGATCCGCGAGTCCGATCCATATGGGCGAGCGGTCGCGCGCGTTCATCGGGGAGCGTCAAGCGTATCGTCAGGATTGCGCTTCTCCCTCTCGACGCCGGCCTCCAGCGAATAGGTCATAATCGCGAGCAACGCCGCTGCGACTCCTCCGGTCATCGTGGTGAAAAGCGAGGTCGCGAGCGCGCCGAAGCTAGCCGAGCCGGCGGCCAGCGCGCTAGCCTGGAGAGACAGGCCCATCGCAGTGCCGACGAAGCCAATCATCACAGCGAGGCGCTCCGCAAGGTGACCGAATCCGGCGTCCGTCGTTGCGCTCACGTTCCACGCCAGCCATCCCAAATAGACTGCGGCGCCGACAAACAATGCGGCGATGACGCTTGTCATCATGCTCTGGTCCTCGCGGAAGATGGCCTGAGGCACGCCGTTGACGGTCGCGAAGAAGGCAAGCGCGACGCAGCCAAGGCAGATGGTGAAGTGCGAGAGAAAGGTAAGGCGCCGGCGCCTCGACGTTGTTTGGAAGCGTCCGGGACGCAGGCTGTCAAGCCGTCCGGCCTCGGCGAATGAATAGTGGATCGCCGGGGCCTGCAAAAAGAGGCTTTCCGTGCTCTTCAGCTGGACGCTGTTGGAAGCCGGAATTCCTTGGGATGCCTGGGCTTCCAACTGTCCTGCGCGTAGGGTCGATGCTGCGAACATGCGGGGAAGATTACGCTCGCAGGTGCGCCTGTTCTATTGGACTTCCGGTTCGCCGCCCTCTCTAAATGGATGATGGTATGATACTTTGGTTTAGCGACCGTCGCCTCGCGGAGGACAACGGAGCCCTAGGCCGGGCTGCTCCGAGATCGGCCACTTCCACTAGACAAAAAAGAGCCGCCCGGAGGCGGCCCTTGGTATCGCGGCGGAGCTCTGTTCACTCGGCCGGGGCGCGCGCCTTGCTGCGCTGCGCCGGAGCAGGCGGCTCCGGGGTAGGAGCAGCCAGAGGCAGAGCTGGAGCCGCGGCAGCCGCCTCGGCTTTCTGCGCCAGGATCAGGGTGTCGCGCATCGCCGCAATCGAGCGCAGCTTCGCCACCGCCGCGCCCGTCCCGGCCGGAATGAGCCGGCCGACGATCACGTTCTCCTTGAGGCCTTCGAGCGTATCGACCTTGCCGTTGACGGCGGCCTCGGTCAAAACGCGCGTCGTCTCCTGGAACGACGCCGCCGAGATGAACGAGCGGGTCTGCAGGCTCGCCTTGGTGATGCCGAGCAGCACCGGCGTTCCGACCGCAGGCTTCTTGCCCTCGGCGGTTACCGCTTCGTTCGCCGCTTCGAGATCGGACGCGTCGACTTGCTCGCCGATCAGGAAGTCGGTTTCGCCGGCGTCGACGATGTCAACCTTCTGCAGCATCTGGCGCACGATCACTTCGATGTGCTTGTCGTTGATGAGGACGCCCTGCAGGCGGTAGACCTCCTGAATCTCGTTGACGAGATAGGCGGCCAGCTCCTCGACGCCCTTGATGGCGAGAATGTCGTGCGGGGCGGGATTGCCGTCGACGATATACTCGCCCTTCTCGATCACGTCGCCGTCCTGAAGGTGGATGTGCTTCGACTTCGGGATCAGGTACTCGACCGCCTCGACGCCCTCCTCACTCGGCTCGATGGTCAGGCGCTGCTTGTTCTTGAAGTCTTTCCCAAACCGTATCGTGCCGGAGATTTCGGCGATAATCGCGTGATCTTTCGGCCGACGCGCCTCGAACAATTCCGCCACGCGCGGCAGACCGCCCGTGATGTCGCGGGTTTTCGCGCTGTTGATCGAAATGCGCGCGATCACGTCGCCCGCGCGCACTATTGCGCCCGGCTCGAACGAGAGGATCGATTCGGGCGACAGGGCGTAGCGCGCATCGCCGCCGCGCGGCAGCTTGGCGATCTTGCCGTCCTTGCCCTTGATCACCATCGCGGGCTTGAGGCCCGCGGTGCGGGGCGTCGAGCGCCAATCGGTGACGATACGCTTGGCGATGCCGGTCGCCTCGTCGACCTGCTCCGACATCGACACGCCCTCGACCAGGTCCTCGAACCCGATCTCGCCGTCGATTTCGGTCAGGATCGGCCGGGTGAAGGGATCCCATTCGGCGATCCTTTGGCCGCGCTTGATCTTGTCGCCCTCGTCGACCTTGAGCCGCGCGCCATATTGGAGGCGGTGCACGGCGCGCTCGGCCCCACTGCGATCGGTGATGACAACCGCGACGTTACGCGCCATCGCCATCAAGTCGCCGTTTGCGTTGCGCGCGAGGTTACGATTCCGGATCTTCACCTCGCCGTCGAAGTTCGACTCGATGAACGACTGATCCGCGAGCTGAGCCGCGCCGCCGATGTGGAAGGTGCGCATCGTCAGCTGAGTGCCGGGCTCGCCGATCGACTGGGCGGCGATGACGCCGACCGCCTCT
>Ga0210406_10001477_pt1 | contig 28513 bp, 26 predicted proteins | sample IncBWC30MmetaG_FD_155454 | JGI IMG/M metagenome (GOLD analysis project Ga0210406, IMG submission 155454) | Forest soil microbial communities from Barre Woods Harvard Forest LTER site, Petersham, Massachusetts, United States - Inc-BW-C-30-M | ecosystem: Environmental > Terrestrial > Soil >... | reverse complement strand
ATACCGTCCGCTGGAGAAATGCACCGCCGCTCACCCGCGACACTGGAGCATTGGCTGACGGAACGGTACTGCCTCTACACGACCGTCAACGGCCGCGTTTACCGGGGAGAGATTCATCACGAGCCCTGGCCTCTGCAGGATGCGGAGACGGACATCCGGGTGAATACGATGGCCCAGGCCGCTGGCGTTAGCCTCCCGGATACGCAGCCTCTGCTGCACTTCGCGAGAACACTGGACGTGCTGATCTGGCCTCTCCGGCGCACTTAAGCACGAGGCTCACGGGACACTCTCCACAGCACAGTTCTCCTTTCGATCCTGGGGGCGAGTACCTGAGATGCGCAGACGCACTCGTTCTGGCACGGCAGGTATAATCTCCAATTCTGTTCATGCAATTGTTCTGAACTGGGAGCTGATGAAAATGACCCTTTCCGGACGCGTTGCGCTGGTTACAGGCGCTTCGCAAGGTATTGGCCACGCCTGTGCGGTCAAGTTGGCAGAGGCAGGTGCCTCAGTGGTAGTCGCCGCCCGCAACCAGGCCAAACTAGACGAACTGGTTGCCCAGATCACGGCTGCTGGCGGGAGGGCTGCTGCCCTTGCGCTCGACGTGGGCGACGAAGAGCAGATCAAGTCCACATTTAAGGCGGCCATCGCGCAGTTCGGAAAGATCGACATCCTTGTGAACAATGCCGGCATTACACGCGATCAGTTGGTGATGCGGATGAAGCGCGCCGACTGGGATGCGGTGATCAACACCAATCTCACTTCTGCGTATTTGTGCATTCAGCAGGTCATCAGTTCGATGCTGAAGCAGCGCTGGGGGCGGATCATTAACGTGACGAGTATCTTCGGACAGAGCGGGCAGGCCGGACAGGCGAACTACTCTGCATCGAAAGCTGGCCTGATCGGGCTCACCATGGCGATTGCGCGGGAAGTGGGCTCGCGCAACATCACCTGCAACGCCGTGGCGCCCGGGTTTATCGCGACTGCTATGACCGAGGCGCTGCCCGCAGAATTGAAAGAGGCTGGGTTAAAGATGGTGCCGCTTGGTCGGATCGGCACTCCCGAGGACGTGGCCGGGGCGGTGCGCTTTCTCGCTTCCGACGAAGCTTCCTACATCACCGGGCATGTGCTGAATATCAACGGTGGCATGTTGATGGGGTAATGGCCTTTGACCGCAGAGGGGCACAGAGAAATGCAAAACCCTGTTGAGAAGAATTTCGGTTCAACCTCCGTGCCTCCAGTGCCCTCTGTGGTTAAGGGTTTTGTTCTTTCGCAAGTCGAATCCTCCTCGCAAATCGCACAGACTCGTGAATTGTTCCTGGAATACGAGAAGGCGCTTGGCATCAGCTTGTGCTTTCAGGGATTCGAACAGGAACTGGCCAGTTTGCCAGGCGGGTACGCTCCGCCTTCTGGGCGGTTGCTGCTTGGCATGTACGAGGGAGCAATCGCGGGATGTGTAGCCCTTCATGGTCTGGAGCCGACGATCGGCGAGATGAAGCGCCTGTATTTGCGTCCAGCATTCCGGGGGAAGGGTCTGGGGCAGGCGATGGTGGACGCCATCGTCGCTGAAGCAGGTAGCATCGGCTACCGGTGTTTGCGGCTCGACACGATTGAGCCGCTGATGAAGAGCGCGGTTGCAATGTACCGCCGGATGGGGTTTCGAGAGATCGCACCGTATTGCGCGAACCCGTGCGAGGGTGCGCTTTACATGGAGTTAGATCTTGGTTAGTGTCGCCATATCGCGGCTAAGCGCGGGATTGCTCGTTCTGTGCAGTTCGCTGTTGTTCCCGCAAACTCAGCCGCAGAACCACACCGACAATTCGCAGGAGAAAACTTTGTCCGTGCACGCTAACGGAGCCTTTGATGTGAAGGTGTCCCCCTTAGCGCTTTCGGAGCAGAGCGCCGATCCGAAGCTGGGACGGATGTCGATCGAAAAGCAGTATCACGGCGATCTCGAAGCGACGGCGAAGGGAGAAATGCTGACCGGACAGAGTGAAATGAAAGAGTCCGGCGTGTACGTCGCTGTCGAACGGGTAACGGGAACCCTGAAGGGAAAGCGCGGAGGTTTCACGATGTATCACACCGGCGTCATGAATCGGGGCAAACCGGAATTGAAAATTACGGTGGTCCCGGATTCAGGCACCGATGAACTGCAGGGACTGACGGGCACGATGGACATCAAGATTGACAACGGGAAGCACTTCTACGACTTCGAATACAGCTTGCCGCAGAAATAGAGATGCTCGCGAGTTTTGGATGCGACGTTTCAAGGCTCTTCGTTATCGCAGTTGTTGGGGTTGCACTTACGCGCTGACCGGCCGATCACGGGTCGTTCACCTCCGAATCAAAAGGCCAGGTTCATCATGACTAGAATCCTTCTCATACTATCTCTCGTGCTGGCTTCCATTATTGCGTGCGCCCAGGCGTCTCCAGCCGCGCCTCATGCAACCGCTGCCTCCAGTCCGCTCATCGGAACATGGCGTCTGATCTCTGCGGGCAACATCTACAAAAACGGACGGTTTGAGCCGTTCCCAGAATATGGACCGCATCCGATCGGCTACCTGATGTACGACATCACCGGGCACATGTGCGTATCGCTTGCCAATCCGAACCATCCCCGCTGGGCCAATGCCGACAAGCCGACCGATGCGGAGAAAATCGAGTCCTTCCGCGTGATGTATGCCTACTGCGGCACGTATGAAATTCAAGAAAACCAGCATCGCATAATCCATCGGCCGGAGATGGCTTCGTGGCCGCACTACGTCGGAAGCGATCAGATCCGGCCGTACCGGCTTGAAGGAAACCGATTGATCCTATCGGGCCACGAGACTGCGCCCGGCGATGAAGCGAGCGACTACCAGATCACCTGGGAGCGCGTCGAAAAATGAGTTCGCAATTCCACGACAGGAAAAAATGATGAAACTTACTCAGAGCAAGGTTTTGATTCTTTCCCTCTGTGTGCTCGCGCTGGCAGCGGCATCGTTCGCCGCAACTGGCAAAGAAGTCTCCTACAAAAGCGGCGACGAAACCGTGACGGGCATGCTTTACACGCCTTCGGGCAGCGGACCGTTTCCCGGCATCGTTGTCATTCACGAGTGGTGGGGACTGAACGACTGGGTCAAAGAACAGGCGTCGAAACTGGCGGACCAGGGCTATGTGGCGCTAGCCGTCGATCTGTATCGCGGCAAGGTGGCCGATAACCCGAACACTGCCCATGAACTGATGCGCGGCGTGCCCGAGGACCGGGCGACGCGCGATTTGCATGCAGCTGTCGAGTACGTGAAATCGCAGTCGAATGTGAAGAAGGATCGTATCGGCTCGATTGGCTGGTGCATGGGCGGTGGTTACTCGCTCGACGTCGCCCTCGCGGAACCCACGCTGGCCGCCACAGTTGTTAACTACGGGCACCTGGCGACGGATCCGGCGGCCCTGCAGAAGATCCATGCGGCGATCCTGGGCAATTTCGGCGGTAAAGATCAGGGGATTCCGCCGGAGGACGTTAAGAAGTTCGAAGAAGCTCTGAAGAAAGACGGCAAGCAAGTGGACATCAAGATCTACCCGGACGCCGGGCACGCGTTCGAAAATCCGAACAACAAGGGCGGCTATCGGCCCGACGACGCGGCGGACGCGTGGCAACGTACTGTGAAGTTTCTGAATGAAACCCTGAAAAAGTAAAAGAACAAGAAGGGAGCCAACGGAGGCCAGCCGCCATAACCCGGCTGGCCTTTTCGCATGAGCTTAGGCGGCCTTGCCGACTGTTTGCGAGGGCAACTTCGATGCGATCACATCGATTCGCTTGATCTCAGGCGGCTGCGACAGCAATTCCTGCGCATTGGCCATCAGGGCGGACGCCACTGCGCCGGCGAGATGAGCCTGTCTTCCGGCTTCGTTGGGAAAAGCGTCGAAGATGCCGAAGGTGGAAGGTCCCAACTGAATTCCAAACCAGGCGACGGTTGCTGGCTCCTGTTGCACGAGCGGGAGGCCGCTACGCAGGAAGTCGGCGACTGCTTTTTCTTTTCCGGGCTTGGCTTCGAGCCGAACCCAGAGTGCAACTTGCACCGTGTCAGACATAAGAGTGACTCCTTCTTGAGTTCAAATATGGCGAGCGGTCCGACGAAGTGGGCCAGCAGTTCCGGCCGTGGTGAAGCCGGCAAAATTTCGATTGCTACTATCATAATGCAGCCTGCAAGTAAACGAAGTTCGCAGCAGTACAGAGGCGCCGCGAACGCGGCGGTGGAAAAACTCTGGACTAACGGTGGCGCGGCAGCGCAAAACTAATAACTGTGAATGGTTTCCACTCATAACTACTTTCTACTTGCCAGACGGTACTACTCTGGTTACTATGCAGTCCAACTCAGTCGCGCTGTCTGATGTTGTATACCGCTCTATGAACATCGGCGAGACCATCCGAAATTACCGATTGCAAAAGGGTATGTCGCAGGGCGATATCGAGAAGCGCACTGGACTGCTTCGCTGCTACCTATCGCGGGTGGAGAACGGGCATACCATCCCTTCGCTCGATACGCTTGCGAAAATCGCCACCGCCATGGAGCTTCCTCTCTCGCAATTCTTCTCCGACTCCGGCCACACCAACGGATCGAAGGGGCTGCCGCAGCTTTCCGAGGACGAAGTCCGGTTCCTCAGCCAGATTCGCCGCTACTCCACCAGCTTGAACGACAGCGACCGGAAACTCGTGCTGGCCATGGTGAAGAAGATGGCGTCGAGCGCAGCACGATAAGCTTCGAGACACGAGCTGGGAGCTTCGATCCACCACCTCAAGATAGCGCACGACAGGGCCGCGGCTGGGCCTCGATTTTGTGTCGTCCGAGCAGTCGCTTGCCTCAAGGCGGTTGCTTGCTCGAAGTTCGCGGCTCGTAGCTCGAAGTCTCCCGTTACCTTTGTACCTCCCCCTTCGTGCCCGCTGGGTATCTCCCGCAAACTTTTCGGCTTGCCTAAACTGGTCACAAGAGGCGTGCGCTTTGACCATTGACGAGGAATTGACGCATCTCGATTCGCTGCTACGGCGGTTGAAGATCGAGTACGAGGTGTACTTCAACAATCCGACGAAGCGCCCGCCTGCCGACCTGGAGTGGAAGACGGTCGCCCTCATCCGGAAACATTCCGATGGCGGGCGGATGAATTTCACGCAGCGTTTCCGTTATAACGAAATGGCGCAGCGCTATGCAATCTATAGCGACCTTTGGCGCAAGAAAATGCGCATTCGCGAAGAAGGCTACCGGCGTCCGCAGGACGCGCTGCTTTCGGTGCAAGGCGTGCGTACCATGGATGAGCCGACGCCGGCGCATAAGGTACGAGGCGCAGCGGCAGCCGCGGCGGATCATGGCTTTACGCTGGAGTGTTCTGCATCCTCTCCCAAAGAAGACGTAGAACGGCTTTACAACGCCCTGCTGGCCGCGAAGAAAAAATCGGGCGAGGCCGTGAGCGGCGACCTCAGTTCGTTCTCAGCCTTCGTGAAGAAGAAAACCGACCAGATTCGCAAGCAGTACTCTTGCGAAAAAGTGGAATACTCGGTTGAACTGCAGAATGGACAGGTGAAATTGAAGGCCAAGGCGAAAGTGTAGAGGCTGAGAGCCGTCCGCTATCAGTTCTCAGTTCTCCGAAAAGTCACCAGATTCTACGAACATCTTCGCAAGACCTCCGATTTCGCGGCGGCGTGCCTTATCGCATCTACACATCCATGACTTCCCGTGTTGTCCGCCGCCTTGCTGACGACTGGCGACTGACCTGATGTAGAATTTCTTATTCTGCAGCAAGCATCCCTTCTCCCAGCGAGGCGGTCCCGATGGCAAAAATTCAGCGCGCGATTCTCAGTGTCACCGATAAGACCGGGCTGGTGGATTTCGCCCGCAAGCTCGAGGTGATGGGTGTTGAACTGATTTCGACCGGGGGCACGGCCAGGCTCCTGCGCGATTCGGGCGTGCGTGTGAAAGATATTTCCGACCTGACGGGCTTCCCCGAGATGCTCGATGGCCGGGTAAAGACACTCCATCCCAAGGTGCACGGTGGAATCCTGCATCGCCGCGAGAACCCAGTACACCGCTCGGCGGTCGCAGAACATGGCATTCAGGCGATCGACATGGTCGTCGTGAATCTCTACGCCTTCGAGAAGACGGCGGCCCAGCCAGATGTGCCGTTCGAGGACCTGGTCGAGAACATCGACATCGGCGGGCCTTCGATGATTCGTTCCGCTGCCAAGAATTTTCAGGACGTCGCGGTGGTGACTTCGCCCACCGACTATGACGCCCTGGCCGACGAGATGGCGAGGTCGGGGGGAGAGCTCTCGTCGGCGACCAAGTGGCGGCTGGCACAGAAAGCTTTCGCTACGACCGCCGCCTACGACACGGCGATTGCTTCCACGCTCGAACGCGTCAGTTCGAATGGACACTTCGAGCTGAAACCCAACAGTGGATTCCCAGCGAACTTGCGCATGTCGTTTCAGAAAGTGATGGACCTGCGCTACGGAGAAAATCCGCACCAGAAGGCCGCGATGTACTCTGACGGCTCCGCGAGCGGAGTCGCCAACGGCACGCAGTTGCAAGGTAAGGAGCTTTCCTACAACAACATCGTAGACCTGCAGGCCGCATGGGATCTGGCGCAGGAATTCGAAGAGCCCGTGGTCGCGATCATCAAGCACACGAATCCTTGCGGCACAGCGACTGGGCAGACGTTGCTCGAGGCCTACAAGAAGGCGCTCGAATGCGATCCGGTTTCCGCGTTCGGTGGCGTGATTGGCGTGAATCGTGTGATCGACGGTGCGGCGGCCGAAGAGATGGCCAAGCTTTTTCTGGAAGTGATCGCGGCGCCCGGCTTCGACGCCACAGCGCAGGCGAAGTTCGCGGCAAAAAAGAATCTACGCCTGGTGCAGGTCTCGCCCTCCGACCAGAAGTGGACGCTGAAGAATGTGTCGGGCGGAATGCTGGTGCAAGACGCCGACATCCGTCCGCTCACCGAAGCCGATCTGAAGGTGGTCACGAAGCGCCCCCCCACCGCGGAAGAGAAAAGAGCTCTGCTGTTCGGTTGGAGGGTCTGCAAGCACGTGAAATCAAACGCGATCCTCTACGTGCGCGACGGGCAGACTGTCGGCGTGGGAGCCGGCCAGATGAGCCGCGTCGATTCCTGCAAGATTGGCGCCATGAAAGCGCAATTGCCGCTCAAGGGAACGGTGGCGGCTTCCGACGCGTTCTTCCCTTTCCCGGACGGCGTGGAGGAGATCGCAAAGGCTGGGTCCACGGCGATCATCCAACCCGGCGGTTCGGTGCGGGACCAGGAGGTCATCGAAGCTGCCGACCGGCATGGGATGGCAATGATCTTCACTGGAGTAAGGCACTTCCGGCATTGAGGATCGCTGGTAGCTGTTGGCTCGTGGCTCCGGCAAGTGTTTGTAGCCTGAAAATACGAAACGAATCCCCCATGTTTCGTATTTGGGTATCACTTTCGCAGCCCGGTAGCCTGATTCGACCCCTAACGCTGAAAAGATCCGCCACGCCTGGAAAAGCTTGGAAAGCGACTCGCCAGTACCTGTCCTTTTGGTGGTTACGCCTGATCGTTTCAGGGCCCTGGTTTCCTTGGGAATCCGCTATTCTGCGGAGTACAATTCAGATACACCCACGCGCGGCGGTTCAGCATCTAAATCGCTGAGACTTTGGGATCTAGGGTATTTCATGAAGAGACTTTCTTTTGCCTTTTCCGTGCTTCTGGTAGCCACCGCTTTCAGTTTTGGCCAGTCGGCCGGCGCTCCGCAGAGCACGAAACAGGCCGATCCGGCAGCCGCGCAAAAGCCGGATAAGGCCGCTGCTTACTACCACTACACGCTGGCGCACATGTATGAGGAACAGGTGGCGGTTTACGGACGCAGCGACCTGGCCACCAAGGCGATCGAGGAGTACCGCGCCGCCATCGAGGCCGATCCGGGTTCCGAATATCTGACCTCCGCGCTCGCCGAACTCTACGCCAAGACCGGACGAATCCGCGACGCTGTGCTCGAGGCGCAGGACATTCTGAAGCGCGATCCCAATAATCTCGAAGCCCACAAACTACTGGGCCGGATTTACTTGCGGTCGCTGGGCGACATGCAGTCGGGAAACAACGGTTCGAGCAGCGTGCTGAAGCTTGCCATCGAACAATACGAGCAGATCATCAAGATCGAACCCGACAACGTTGACGATCACCTGCTTCTGGGCCGGCTCTACCGGATGAACAACGATCTGCAGAAAGCGGAACGTGAATTCAAGCTCGCCGTGAAGCTGCAGCCGGATTCGGAAGAAGCGGTGACGACGCTGGCTTACCTCTACAACGAAGAAGGTGATGCTACCCGTGCGGTGCAGGTGCTGAGTTCCGTCCCCGACGCCGGGCGCTCGGCCAAGATGTATTCCGCGCTCGGCTACACTTACGAGCAACAGAAACAGTACAGGCAAGCGATCGACTCCTACCGGCGAGCGATCGAACTCGACCGCGACAATCTTGACGCGATCCGAGGCCTGGCCGAGAACCTGATGAACGACGGCCAGACCGATGCGGCGCTCGAGCAGTACAAGATCATCGCAGACGCGAATCCGGAAGATGCGCAGACCTATCTGCACATGGCTGAGATCTACCGCAAGAGCGGCAAGTTCGATCTCGCCCTTGAGAACCTGAAAAAAGCCGAAAGCATGGTGCAGGACTCCATCGAAGTCCCCTACAACATGGCCGCCGTGTACCAGGCCCAGGGACGCTTCGATGAGGCGGCGCAGACCTTGAGCGATCTGCTGAAGAAGACCGAAAAGACCGACAACAGTTACGCGCAGGGCGAGCGCAACAATCGCGCTGTGTTCCTGGAGCGTCTGGGAACGGTCTATCGCGATCAGGATAAGTACAACGAAGCGATTGAAGCCTTCCGCAAGATGATCGCGCTGGGCGACGACAACGCCGTCCGCGGCTACCAGCAGATTATCGATACCTACCGCGAAGCCAAACAGTGGCAACAGGCAACGGTGGTGGCCAAGGAAGCCACACAGAAACTGCCCAACGACCGGGGCCTGCAGATGGTCTATGCAGCGCAGCTCGCCGACACCGGCGCTCCCGACAAGGCGCTGGCGGAAGTGCAGTCGATGCTGAAGGGCAAGGGCGAGGATCGCGACGTGTACATCACGCTTGCGCAGATGAATACCCGCCTGAAACGCTGGGACGACGCGCAGCACGCGCTCGACAAGGCCGAGCAGCTTTCCACCAAGCCCGATGACAAGGAGTACGTCTACTTCCTGCGCGGTTCCAGCTTCGAACGCCAGAAGAAATACGACCAGGCGGAAGAAATGTTCCGCAAGGTGCTGGCCAGCGATCCGCAAAACGCCATGACCTTGAACTACCTGGGCTACATGCTGGCGGACCGTGGCTTGAAGTTGGAAGAAGCGGTCGGTCTGATCAAGAAGGCGGTTGAGCTCGAGCCCTCCAACGGCGCCTACATGGACTCGCTGGGTTGGGCTTACTTCCGACTGGGTAAGTACGAACTGGCGGAAGAAGAATTAGTCAAAGCTTCGCAGCGAATCGGCACCGATCCTACCGTGCACGACCACCTGGGCGACGTTTATCAGAAGACCGGGCGTCTGAAGCTGGCCGTCGCTCACTGGGAACGCGCCGTGGCCGAGTGGAATAAGACCGTCGCCCCGGAAGTCGATACCGACAACTTCGCCAGCGTGCAAAAGAAGCTGGAGTCAGCCAAGGTGCGGCTGGCCAGGGAACAGTCGGAAAAGCCATAAAGGCAAGTTTCAAAACTTCAAGGTTTCAGAGTTTCAAAGTCTCGGGGTTTCAGGGGTTCTAAGGCTTCGGTCTTTGCAACCTTGAAACCCTGAAACTTTGAAACTAGACTTCCTTCATGCTCGCTGATTACGCGGTTCGTGTTGAACAATCGCGCGGTCGGCGCTATCCCCAGCCTCAGCATCCCTACCGCAACGATTTTCAGCGCGACCGCGACCGCGTCATTCATGCGCGCGCTTTCCGTCGGCTGGAGGCCAAGACCCAGGTCTTCACGCGGCGATATTCCGATCATTTTCGCAACCGCCTGACGCATACCCTGGAGGTTTCGCAGATTGCGCGCACCCTGGCAGCCGCCTTGCATGTGAATGTTGACCTGGTCGAAGCCCTGTCCCTGGTGCACGACCTCGGGCACCCACCCTTCGGGCACGCCGGCGAAAAGGCGCTTGATGCCCTCATGCGCCAGCATGGATTTTTCTTCGATCACAATCTGCATGCGTTACGCATCGTGGATGATTTCGAGATCCGGTATGCGGCCTTTCGCGGATTGAACCTGACCTTCGAGGTTCGCGAAGGGATCATCAAGCACTCGCGCGACTACGATCCGCAGAAATATCCGCAGTTGGCGGAATATGCGCTCGACCAGCGCCCTCCGATCGAAGCGCAACTGATCGACCTCGCCGACGAAATTGCCTACAACTCGGCCGACCTGGACGATGGATTCGAGGCCCACCTGCTTTCGTTGGAGCAGATTCGCGCCGGAGTGCCCGTATTTGCGCGCTACCTGGAGAAAGTCGAGTCGATCTACCCGCAGGCTGCCGACAAGCTGAAGTTCAACGAGACCATCAAGCGCATTCTCGATCGCATGGTCGGCGATCTGATTCTGAACACTGCCCGGCGAATCGAAGAGAATCGCGTCTACACACTGGAGGACGTGCGCCGCTTTCCCGAACGCTTGGTGGGTCTCAGCCCCGAAGTGGAACAAGAACGGCGCGCCACCAAAAGTTTCCTTTACGAGAACCTGTACTTCAGCCCCGCGCTTGCCGAGGAAAAAGACGATGCGGAAGTGGTGGTCACGTCGCTGTTCAGCTACTGGATGAAAACACCGTCGGATCTGCCACACCAGTACCAGGAGAAGGCAGAGCAGGCACCCCTGCCCCGCGTCATCTGCGACTACATTGCGGGTATGACCGACCCGTTCATTTTTGAGCAGTACGATAAGTTTTGCGCTGCAAGAAGGTGAAGATCCACTCGATCTGGTCTTGAGGAACCTGGTTAGCGCGTGGAGTGTCTAGAAGGGCAGGAGGGTGGTCATGCCATTGCAGGCCTTGCGTAGCAGGAGACTCCCGTTCGGGATAGTGAAATTCACGCTGGTACTGCTGGGCTCGGCGTTTGCCGTGCATCCAGCGCAAGGAAGCGATCCCGAGCAGGAACGGCACGCTGCGTTTCAAGCCTACGAGCAGGGGAAGATGGTCGACGCAATGCCTCTGCTCGAAGCGCTCTCCGCGAAGTATCCCTCGGACATCCTCGTCAAAGAACGCTGGGCGTTTGCGACCCTGGTGTATTCCGCCACGCTTACGGATGCCGACCAACGCAAGAAGACACGTGTTCGGGCTCGCAATATTGCACTGGACGCGCAGAAACTTGGCGACAACAGCCCCCTTTTGCAGAACGCTCTCGACGTGCCGGAAGATGGCTCGGAACCGCTCTTCTCCAGTCGCCCGGAAGTGGATGCTGCCATGAAGGCGGCCGAGTCCGACTTCGCCCGGGGGGACTACGAGAAGGCGCGAGACGGGTACATCCACGTGTTGCTGCTCGATCCGAAGAATTATGAAGCCGCGCTCTTCACCGGCGACATGTATTTTAAGCAGCACGCTCAAGACAGCGCCGGGGAGTGGTTTGCCCGCGCCGTGCAGATCGATCCTGACCGAGAGACGGCCTACCGTTATTGGGCAGACGCCCTGATGGAACTCGGCAAGAATGAGGAGGCCCGCCTTAAATACATCGACGCAATCGTCGCCGAGCCCTATGCGCGCCGGCCCTGGGAAGGGGTAAAGAAGTGGACCGACCGCAATAAAACCCAGGTCCACTTCTTGAAGATTCAAGACAAAAGCGAGACCAAGGTAAAGGATGACAAAACGATCAACATCACAATCGATAACTCTGTCCTTCAGGGTAAGCATGACCCAGCTACGGCCGCATGGCTGATGTACGGAATGAATCGTGCGCTGTGGCACGGGGACCGCTTCAAGAAGGAATTTCGCAATGAAACAAAGTACCGCCGCACTTTGAAGGAGGAAGCGGATTGCCTTAGCGGGATGTTAACGGTTCTGAAAGAACAGAAAGACTTCCGGAAGCATCGCGACAGCGTGGATCCGGCCTTGCTCGAACTGATCAAGGTCAACGAAGCCGGATTCATGGAGCCGTTTGTGCTCTTGAATCGGGCCGACAACGACATTGCCCAGGACTACAGCAGCTACCGGGCCACAAATCGCGAGAAAGTCCACGCCTATCTCGATCAATTCGTCATTCCCAAGCCGCCCTCTCGCTGACGTCAGCCGGACCCAGAAGTGCCATTTGCACTTGGCTCTATCCGTATTAGCCTGTAAGTCTGCGTTATTGTGTCCTCTAAGACTGCTAGCGTGCGCCGAGGAGACCAGCCCAGCATGATTGGGAACAAGCACAGCCATCAAAGTACGACGATCGCGAAACTCCTGCTGCTCGCCTGTCTGGCGGCCGCATGCAGCGTGGCTTTCGCCCAAACTCAGTCGACCGACGATCCTGAAACCGCCGCCTTGCGGAAGCAGGCCCTGCAGCTCTACCGGGAAAGCAAGTTCGTCGACGCCATGCCACTGCTTGAGAAGCTCTCCAACATCAAGCCATCGGACTTCGTGGTGAAGGAGCATTGGGCGTATTGCATTCTGGAATACTCGAAGACGATTACGAATACGCAGGAGCGCTACGCAGCCCGCCGCCAGGCACGCACCCTCGGCCTGGAAGCGAAAAAGCTCGGCGACGAAGGGGAACTGCTGCAGGTGCTGTTGTCGATCCCCGAAGACGGATCGGACCTGAAGTTTTCCGAGCGTGCTGACGTAGACGAGGCCATGAAAGCGGCCGAGGCCAGCCGCGCCAAGGGCAACCTGGATGATGCCAAAAGAGGCTATCTTCATGTGCTTGAACTCGATCCCAAGAACTACGACGCCACGGTCTATGTCGGCGATGTGTATTTCTCCGAGCGCGCCTTCAACAGCGCTGGCGAGTGGTTCGACAAGGCCATCAAGCTCGATCCTGACAAGGAAACCGCCTATCGCTACTGGGGCGATGCGCTGGGCGAGGCGGGCAAGAACGGCGAGGCGCGCGAGAAGTACATCAACGCGGTGATCGCCGAGCCGTATACGCGTCCGCCGTGGACTGCCCTACGCCGCTGGACAGATCGCACCAACCAGCAATTCAATGCGATTCTGCTGCAAAACAAGTCGAGCGTGAAAAGCGCCACCGACAAAGCAGTGAAGCTCGAAGACCAGCCTTTGAAAGAGGCGAACGTGGAACAGGCCGGCTGGAATGCCTATGAGAAAGTTCGGCAGGAGTGGAAGAACGGGAAATTCAAGAAGCAGTTTCCGAATGAGCCCGCCTACCGGCGCACTTTGAGGGAAGAAGCCGAGGCGCTGGATGCGATGGTGGCGGTGCTCGCTCCGGATGCGGCTTCGGTGAAGAAAGCCGAGAAGCTCGACCCCGCGTTGCTGGCCTTGATCCAAATCGATCATGAAGGGCTGCTTGAACCGTTCGTGCTGTTGAACCGGGCGGATCCGGAAATCGCCAAGGACTATCCCGCGTATCGCGCAGCGCATCGCGACAAGCTCTATCAGTACATGGACAAGTACGTACTCACAAAAAGCAATTCCTGAGCCGCGCTCGGCGAAACAAACTCCATTGCGTAGCCGCGGCTTTCGCTTTACCATCGCCTTAACGTGGCGACCCTGAAGAACACTCCTCAGCTCAAGGACCGGCTGGTCTCGGCGGCTCCGGTCGAGGACGATTCGTCTTTTGAGCTGAAGCTCCGGCCGCAAAAGCTCTCGGAATTCATCGGGCAGGACAAGCTCAAGGAAAACCTGGCCATCGCGATCGAGGCAGCCCGCTCGCGCGGCGAAGCCATGGATCACGTGCTGCTCTATGGGCCGCCCGGCCTGGGCAAAACGACGCTGGCGAACATCATCGCCAACGAATTGGGGGTTGCATTCCAGCAAACCTCAGGCCCGACCCTGCAAATCAAAGGTGACCTGACGGCCATCCTGACGAATCTGCAGGCGAGGCAGGTGCTGTTCATCGACGAGGTTCACCGCCTGCAACCGGCTCTGGAAGAGATCCTCTACTCGGCGCTGGAGGACTACAAGCTCGACATCATCATCGGGCAGGGCCCGTCGGCGCGCACGCACACCATGGACGTCCACCCCTTCACGTTCGTGGGGGCCACGACGCGGCAAGGTTTGCTCTCTGCACCCTTGCGGTCCCGCTTCGGAATCACGTTGCGGCTGGAGTTCTACACACACAAGGATCTGCGGATCATTGTGGAGCGGTCGGCGGAGATCCTGGGCGTGGCGGTCGATGACGAGGGAGCCAACGAGATCGCGAGCCGGTCACGAGGAACCCCGCGCATCGCGAACCGGTTACTGCGGCGCGTTCGCGACTACGCGCAGGTAAGGGGCGGCGGAAAGATCGACAAGCGGACCGCCGAGGCGGCGTTGCAGATGCTCGAGGTCGACCGCCACGGTTTCGACGAAGTCGACCGGAAACTGCTGCTTACAATTATTGAGAAGTATCAGGGCGGGCCGGTCGGCGTGAATACACTGGCCGCGGCCCTTGCGGAAGAACCGGACGCGATCGAAGAGATCTACGAGCCGTTCCTGATTCAGATCGGGTTCCTGAACCGCACACCACGCGGCCGCGTAGCCACTCTGCTGGCCTACGAGCATTTCGGAATTACGCCCACGCGGCGGCAGTCTTCCTTGTTCTAACTCCACTTCTGCATTGTACTTTCGTCTCGACGCGAAATCTTTGGAACCGCACCGCGATAGTGTATCGTGCAGGGTTCATCCCATACGACGGACCTCCCCTTGTTTTTAGTGCGAGCGTTTCGGGTGCACGGACTCCCCGCAAGACTTGTTGTCGGGGGACTTCTGTGGGCGCTTGCCGTGGTCACACCGAGTGCCGCGCAGAATGCCTCGCCGAGTCGAGACGTCCAAGTGCAACCAACGGCTCCAAACGCCCCCAGCGTTCTCGGACCGCCCGCCATCGTGATTCCGCGCCTTTCGCGGCCGCCCGCCATGAGCGATTTCCTGACCATGAAGGCGGCAGGCGAAGTCGCCACGCAGATGACTCGCGTGACCGGATTCGTGCAGCGTGACCCGCACGATGGCGCGCCGGTTTCCCAGCGCACCGATGCTTACCTCGGCTACGACGAGAAGAATCTCTACGTGGTATTTATCTGCTTCGATCAGCCGGGACTGGTGCGCGCGCACGAAGCGCGCCGGGAGGATGTCGGCGACGACGATACAGTCGAAGTCATGCTCGATACCTTTCACGACCGCCGCCGCGCCTATGTGTTTCAGATCAATCCGCTCGGCGTGCAGTGGGACGCCATCTGGAGCGAGATTCCTCACGAGGAAGTCAGCGGGAACTTCGATACGTCGTTCGACACGCTCTGGTACTCGGAAGGAAAGGTCACGCCGGAAGGCTACGTCGCGTGGATGGCAATCCCCTTCAAGAGCCTCCGCTTTCCGCCGGTCGCGGAGCAGTCATGGGGCATCATCTTGTACCGGGGGATTGTCCGCGAAAATGAGAATGCCTTCTGGCCCGAGGTTTCGCAACGCTTCGAAGGGCGGCTCGCGCAGGCCGCGACGCTGACGGGACTCGAAGGAATCTCGCCGGGACGGAATATTCAGCTGATCCCGTATGGCCTGCTGAACTCCTTTCGCGATCTGGACGTCCGCGATCCCGCCGACCCACATTTCGAGAATCGCGCCATCGGCGGCACGTTCGGCCTGGATTCGAAGATTGTCCTCAACGACAGCCTGGTCCTCGATCTAACGGCGAATCCGGATTTCAGCCAGGTGGAATCGGACGAGCCGCAGGTTACGGTGAACCAGCGGTTCGCCGTCTATTTTCCCGAGAAGCGGCCTTTCTTCATCGAGAACGCCGACTATTTCCGAACGCCCATCGATCTGTTCTTTACTCGCCAGATCGTGAACCCGAGTTATGGAGCGCGACTAACGGGGAAGATCGGCCCGTATTCTCTGGGTCTGCTGACCGCGGACGACCGCGCTCCGGGGCTGACGGTACCGCCCTCCGACCCGCTGGCAGGCTCGCGACAATACTTCACCATCGCGCGCGTGAGCCGCGACATTCTCAAACAGTCAAGCCTGGGCGCCATCTACACGGACGAAGAGTATCCCGCCGCGAACACCTTCAACAGGATTGGGGGACTCGACGGGCGCATCAAGATCACGCCTAGTTGGACGGCAACCTTGCAATCGGTTGTCAGTTCCACGCAGCTTCCCGGAAACGTGTATCGCGCCGGGCCGGCCTCGTATGTCGATACGATGTACTCGGGAGTGCATACGACTGAGGAAGCAACTTACAAGGACATCAGCCCGGGATTTATCAGCCTGCCCGGTTTCGTGAACCGGGTCGATATTCGCGACGTTGCGAACCAGTTCGACTATCGCTTCCGGCCCGAAGCGGGGCCGCTGGTGGCATGGGGACCGTCGCTGCATACCGACTGGGTGTGGGCACACGACGGAACGCGTCTTGATCTGCTAACCGATCCCAGCCTGAACTTCCGATTCAAGGGACAGAGTATTCTTGCGCTGTATCCCTATACAGACTTTCACGAGCAGCTACGTCCGATCGATTTTCCAGCGCTCGTTGCCAATCACGACTATCACGAGCACAACAGCTCGGTGATCTTCGGAACGAGTTATCTGAAGTGGCTGTTGCTGCAGGGTTACTACTTATGGGGTAATGGAATCAACTTTGTTCCGCCCGAAACGCAGTCTGTTGCCACCTGTCCGGGCACGGGCGGAATCGCCTTCGTAGCGTGCCCGCCATATCTAGCGCGCACCGACACCGGACATCTGAGTATTTCCCTGCGGCCAATCTCCTCTTTGCGCATCGACAATACGTATTTGTTCTCGAGACTGCGAGACCGCGCGAGCGCGGCCGCCATCTTCAACAACCACATCATTCGCACGAAGTGGAACTGGCAGTTCAACCGCGAGCTGTCGTTCCGCATGATTCTGCAGTACACCACGACGCTGGCCAATCCCAGCTTCACCTCCCTGCCAACAACCAAGCAATTCAACGCGGATTTTCTGCTGACCTACCTCATTCATCCGGGCACGGCGATCTACGTGGGCTACAACACTGACCTGCAGAACATCGATCCCGCTTTGCAGACCGCACCCAACGGAGGACTCGTGCGCACGCGCGACCACCTGATCAACGATGGAAGGCTATTCTTCGTGAAGGTGTCGTACTTGTTCCGCTTCTGAGGAGTCGACCTGGCCTCAGCGGAAGTTTGCGCTGCGGAACTTCTGCCGGAAGTCGAGGCCGTCGAGCTTGATGATGCGGCACATTTCGTGCAGGCGGGAACGCATGCGCTCGCCGATCCGGTCCCCGAGATTTTCCTCGCGAGCAGCCGCGCGCACTGGCGAAAGCGATCCGCTCACCCCGGCCGCAGGCCTATCCTCGAAGTTCGTACTGATGATGGTCGTGCGGTTGTTGTTGTAGCGTGTGTTGAGGATCAGGCTGACGGTGTCCCAGACCCATTCGGTGGGCTTCACGGCGCCCAGTTCGTCGAGAAAGAGCACCTCGACATCGAAAACGGGACGCAGCACATCGAGTTCGGTGGCCTGGACGGAAGCGTTGTATGAATTCTGAATCTGCTTGAGAAGCTCGCGGTAGTCATAGAAAAGGCAAGCCACTCCGCGGCCCAGCACGAGTTCTTTCAGGATGCCGACCCCCAAATGGGTCTTGCCGGTGCCGATCGCGCCAATCAGCAGCAGACCTGTGCCACCGGCCGGGTCATATTCCTGGGCAAATTTCGATGCCGCGATATGCGCGAGAGCCAGCGTCGAATGGGCGCCCGGGAAATCGGTCGTGAAACTGGAGAGTTCACAATGTTCGTAGCGCTTCGGAATTCTTGCGGCTTCGAGCAAGGCCTTCGCCCTGTCCTTCAGTCGGCAATCGCAGCGGGTCACGCGCCGGTCGCCGTTCTGCACCACGTTCTTCCAGCCCGTGCCATCGCACAGCGGGCAAACCTCTGCGGATACCTTCATGGATGAATGCATTGTCTTCCATTGACTGTGCGCCCGACACCCGGAATCGTGCAAGTGCAAACGGAACTTCTGCTGTGTACAAACTGTGGAGGCGTCGTTGTCGTTGTGGATAAGCGTGGAAATCTCTGGGTGAGTCTCTGATCCAACTCGTGAGACAACCGAATCACCCAGGACGTGATTCTCTGCGCTCTCTACGGCCTTTCTCCGCGCCCTCTCCGGGTTAAGATTTTTGCAAAGCCACTCAATTGACTCGTCCGCCGGGAAACAACTCACGGTGCCCAGGTTCGCGTCCGCTGGCGGAATGTACTTCTGTGTATTCACGGAGTCAACATGATCACCTGCATGTGCAAAACCTCGTGCGAGGCAGCGTTTTCGCGGCCCGAGTGCACGACGGAACGTGCAAATGCGCGAAAGATGCGGTCCTGCCGAGTTATTCACAGTTGACAAGCGTAAAACTAGCGCCAAAATAGCAGCCATCAGGATTCCGCCTCGGCTAGTGTGCTTCACCTCCCCCAGAATTTGCTGGGGCAGATTGGAATTCTGCCTAGGAGAGACGATGAACAAAGCTGATCTCGTGGACCGTATCGCGGGAGCCTGCGACATGAGCAAGACGCAGGCTACAGTCGCGATCGACACCGCTGTGGACAGCATTACCGCTGCCCTCAAAAAGGGAGACCGGGTAGCATTGATTGGGTTCGGCACTTTCTCGGTTTCGCAACGCAAGGCCCGCAACGGGCGCAATCCGCAAACCGGGGCCACCATCAAAATTGCTGCTCGCAGAGTCGCGAAGTTCACCCCAGGTGCTGAACTCAAGAAAGCGGTCAATAAGAAGTAAGCTAGGTAGGCGCAGTTTCGTCAGCGGCAGGAGGTCGGTCCTGCCGTTTTTCCTTTTCAGCGCAAGCGCGGGACGAGAGAACCGGTTCGGCGGCGGTACTCCTCGTAGATGGAACCGAACTGACTGGTGAGCAACGCTTCTTCTCTTCGCGACTTCAGCCAGTGCCCCACGATAAAGATCGACGCCCCGATCAACGCCCGCCACTGACCTGAAAACAGGGCGGTGCCCACCATGGCCAGCGCGATACCGCTGTAGATCGGGTGACGCACCCGGGCGTATGGACCGGACTGGATCAACTGGTGCCCTTCCTTGAGTGTGACCCGCGAACTCCAGAACTTGCCGAGGTGAACGCGCGCCCAGACCGAATAGCCAAGACCGGCGACGACCATGATCAGCGCCGCCACCCGGAGGCCAAAGGTGTCGCGCACGAACCGATGGTTAAGAAGGCCAAAGGGCGTTGCGCGGGCGAAGATCAGAAATGTGCCAAAGGCGAGCACCAGCGCGGTTTGCAGGCGCTGGCTCGCGGTTTCGCCGCGTTCGTTACGCCGAACACCCCAGGCGCTGACCATCCAGTAGAGCAGCCAGACCATCCAGAGGGTGGTTACAGCCTGCCAGGAGACGAGTTCAAGCAAGTCTCAAGCTCCTTTCGGGCATTGCAAAGGCCCTACCTCAGAAGCTTACGCCGACCCCGAAGGGTCTTACAATCAGCAGCTTGGACCGTTGCTGAATCCCGGGGCCTTCCTGTAGAATCAAAGATTCGGAATCGAGGACCTAGACGACATGAAGGCAGCCATCCATCCTACTTACGAAGAAATCCGAGTAATGTGCGCATGCGGCAACAGCTTTACGACACGATCGACCCATAAGGGTGATCTGCACGTCGAAATTTGCTCGGCCTGTCACCCATTTTTTACTGGCAAGCAAAAACTGCTGGATACCGCGGGCCGCGTGGAGCGTTTCCGCCGCAAATACGCCAAAAGCGACGCCGCCAAGGCGGAAGCTGCGAAGACCGAAACCGCGAAGAAGTAACGGCTCTCGCACAGTTAAGGAAAGATCGAAGCCCTCGCCCGCGCGAGGGCTTTCTCTTGCACCCTCAAGCTAGAATATCAACGTGCGCAAGTACTGGGACAAGCCGCCTGACGAAAGGCCCGCCGCCGAGTTTCCGCCGGTGCCGGCGAAGCTTCGTCTGGGCACGGTCGAGATCGCGCCGGCCACCGTCCTAGCGCCCATGGCGGGCGTTACCGATACCGTTTTCCGCCGGTTCATCCGAAATCTCTCCGGCTGTGGCCTGATCATGACCGAGTTCACCTCGGCCGACGGAGTGCTGCGCCATAAGGACAAGAAGGCCAAGCGTTACCTGCACTTCTACGAAGACGAGCACCCGATTTCGGCGCAGCTGTTCGGAAGCAATCCGGAAGTGATGGCAGAAGCGGCGCGCATGGTGGAGGGCCTGGGGTTCGATCTGGTCGATTTGAATCTTGGCTGTCCTGCCAAGAAGGTAGTGAAGTGCAATGGTGGCTCCGGCCTGCTGCGCGACCTGCCCGCCATCGGCAGGATTTTTGAAGCGGTCCGCGCGGCGGTGAAGATCCCGTTCACCGTGAAGTTCCGCGCGGGGTGGAACGACCAGGAAATCGTGTGCGTGGAACTGGCGAAGCTCGCCGAAAGCTGCGGGCTGTGCGCCGTCGCGCTGCACGCGCGCACCCGCGAACAAGGGTACAGCGGCAATGCGCGCTGGGAGTGGATTGCCGCGGTGAAAGACGCGGTCAAGATTCCGGTCATCGGCAACGGCGACATCCGCACGCCGCAAGACGCCAGCGCGATGGTGGCGCAGACCGGTTGCGATGCGGTCATGATCGGGCGCACCGCCGCTTCCAATCCCTGGATCTTCCGCCAGATTGAGCAGTACACCGCGACCGGCCGATACGATCAGCCCGCAGAGTCGGATCGTTACGCCATGATCCGCACGTACTTCAGCATGCTGATCGAAGAAAAGTTTCCCGATGCCCCCGGCAAGATGAAGCAATTCGCGTCGTGGTTCACGCACGGTGTGCCTGGAGGAGCGGGGCTCAGGAAAGCGATCTACGAGGCGAAGGAAGATCGCGAGATTTTGAAGCGCGTCGAAGACTTCTTCGAAGCGCGACTAGCTACCGGTGTCACGGCGTCGAGCGTCCCCGCCCCTGCTGAATCAGTCCCCCTTGAGTGGGCAGCCGAGCCTTAGCTCGATCGGTTTTCTTTCCGATGGAGCGGCGGGCGTCCTCGCCCGCCCTCGCGGGAATTCCCGTCTTCCCTTGCCCAACGACCTACACAGGTTGCAGATCTGTGTCGGGAGCCGGATACCCGAGAATCCGCAGCATTGCGACCACCTGACCCTTGTGGTGGAACGCGTGCGTTATGACATGTAACAGGATGAAGGCCGGGCACCGGAGTTCGCCGCCCCAGTCCGCCGGACGCTCGGCCAAGGTTGTGTTCAGTTCTACTTCCGATAGGCTGCCCACGTAGGCTTGGGTCGCTTTTTGTATCCGGTCCCTGGCAGCTTTTAACGATGCTATCGTTGGGCAATCTTCTTCATTCCAGCCGTCGAAAGCCTTGTTCTGCAAATCGTGCACCCAGCCTTCTTCACAAGTCAGGATGTGCACAAGTTGCTTCCAGACTGTCGCATGGCCGAATCCTGAAATCGACTTGCGACACAGCGCATCGGGCACAGTTGCGACATGGCTCAATAAAAGGTCCATCCGCTCGTGCGTTGTGGTGTGTAATTCAAGTATTGCGTCCTGGGTGAACATCATCTACCTCTGGTCCGGAGTCGATACTTGCAACTTCCCCGCGTCGTCATTCTCGATATGCGCCCACGGCACCGCATCGTCGTGCGTAAACACTGTCAGCCAGCGTTCCGGCAAAGCCCGCTCGTAATACCGCATCTTGCTGTCGATCGTGTCAATCGGCGATAAGTCAAACGCCATCACCCACGTCAGGTCGATGTGCGCAGTGGTGGGGATGAGATCGGAAATGTAGCAGGCCGTCTTGCCGCCGCTCGTCACGACGACGGCTTGCATGTGCATCGTGTGGCCGGGAAAAACACGCACCGAGATTCCCGGCACGATCTCCTGATCCCCGCGCAGTAATTGCATCTGGCCGCTTTCGATCAGCGGATTGTAGTTATCGCTGATGTAGCTGACGGCATCGCGTATGTGTTGTTCCTGTGCGTGCCGCCATTCACCTTCCTGCGCGTAGTACTTCGCTTTCGGGAACGTGGGGACGACACAACCCTCGCGGCGCACCGTGTTCCAGCCGCAGTGATCGAAATGCAGGTGGGTGTTGATGACGATGTCGATATCGTCGGCCGCGATTCCGGCCGTCTGGATGTTCTCGAGCAACTTCGCAGGCTGGCCGTAGACCTTGACCATCTTGTCGGGCAGCTTGTTTCCGATGCCGGTCTCGACCAGGATGTTCTGCTTGCCAGTGCGGATCAGCAGAGAATTGAGGCCGGCCGTGATGAAGTTTCGTTCATCGGCGGCCGCCTTGCGCGACCACATTACCTTCGGCACAACACCGAAAAAGGCCCCGCCATCGAGCGGGTACGTGCCGTCGGAAACGACGGTCAGTTCGAAATCGCCCAGGGTCATCTTTCTCACGCGTCACCTATTTCAATTCCGTCTCGAAATGATGCTCGATCAGTTGGAAGAGGTGAGTACGGGCGGCCTTCCCGGCGATGCCGTGCGTCTTATTGGGATAAACCATCAACCGGAACGGCTTGTCGGCTTTGATGAGGGCGTCGATCATCTGCACGCTGTTCTGGAAGTGGACATTGTCGTCGCTCGTTCCGTGCACCAGAAACAATGAGCCATGCAATTGACCGGCTACTTTCGGAAGATTGCCCTGGTCATACGCCTTGGGACTGTCCTTCAGCAGCCCCAGGTAGCGTTCCGTATAAATGCTGTCGTAGTTGCGCGGGTCGGTTACAGGGGCCACCGCAACTCCAGCTTTGAATGCCTCCGAGTGCGTCAGGCCGTAAAGCGTCATCGTCCCGCCGCCCGACCATCCCCAGAACGCGACGCGGCCCTTATCGAGCTGAGGATATTGCGCCAGCAACTGGTTCAAAGCGGCGAGCTGATCCTTCAATTCGATCACGCCGTACTGGTGATAGATGCTCGCGCTGAAAGTGCGCCCACGATTGGGCGTGCCGCGGTTGTCGACCGAGAAAACGGCGAAGCCTTTTTGCAAGAGGAATTCATGAAACAGAAACGTCGTGCTGTCCCACTCGTCGGTGACTACCTGTGCTGCTGGACCGGAATAGACATACATGACGACTGGCAGTTTCCCGCCGGGAGCGTTTGGCGGGAGCAATAGCTGACCATAGAGCGTGGTGCCATCCTCGGCCTTGAATTCGAGGAATTTCTGCGGCACTAGACCGTAATCTGCGACGCCGCGTGACTCCCACACCGTGCTGCAGGCGCCGCCATCTCCGCCACACAGCGACCACTTCGGCGGAGTCGACGCGTTGGAATAGCGGTCGAGCCAGTGCTTTCCGTCATCGGAAAACGAGGCCGTGTGCCAGCCGTCCGGTTGCGAGAGCCGGCGAACATCGCCGCCGTCGAGGCGCACGGAGAATACGCCGCGCCTGCGAGGGTCGCCCTGATTCGACGTAAAGTAAACCGCGTTCTCGTCCGCGGCCTCGACCGCAAGAACTTCGTAGTCGCCCTTTTCGACTTGCCGTTCCAGTTTGGCGTCCGCATTCAGCGGATTCTGTTTGTCGAAGCTGTACAGATACAAGTGCGTGTGTCCATCGCGCCAGCTTGCCCACAGAAAGCGGTCGCCGGACTTCAAAACGCGGAACACGTCATTCACATTGACCCAGTTCCCCGGACTCGACTCGGTGAGAACTTTCCTCGAGTGCCCAGTCTTTGCGTCGATGAAGTACAGATCCATCGTATCCTGAGTGCGATTCAACACTTGCGCCCACAAGATGCCATCGCGGACCCAGCCGAAGCGGGGTATGTAGATGTCTTTGTCATTCGTGAGCGAAATCCACTTGGGGTGCCCGCCTTTGGCCGAGATCACGCCCAGCCTGACTTCAGGATTCGGATCTCCGACCTTCGGATACTTCTCCTGTTCAACCTTAGGATGCGTCGGCAGCCAGTCAGTGATGGGATACGTAGGCACCTGCTTTTCATTCATCTGCAGGAAGACGATGTCCTTGCTGTCGGGCGACCAGAAGTAATTGCTGCGCACTTCAAGTTCTTCGGCGTAAACCCAATCCACTTCGCCGTTCAGCAGGTTCTCGTCTGTGTCTTCTGTTAATTGCTTGCCGCCCTGACCCGCCATTGGCTGGACGTAGAGGTTGTGCTTGCGCAGGTAGGCGATGTGGTTGCCATCGGGGGAAAACTTCGGGTCATCGCTGGCATCGGGAGATGACGTGAACTGCACGGCCACGCCATTTTCCAGGCTGTAGAGCCATAGCTGCCCATTCGAATCGAAGAGCAGGGACTTCGAGTCCGGGCTCCAGACGTAGGCCGCCACGTGATAGCGCAGGACGCGTTCCTTCTCGCGCTCATCCTTGATCTTGGTGGTGTCGGGCGCCAGGCTGGCGAGCTTGGCTTCTGAGACCAGCACCTTCTTTTCGCCGGTCGCCGTGTCGACGTACCACAGCTCGCCATGTTCGCCCGAGTCATCGCGCATGACGAACGTGAGCTTCTTTCCATCCGGGCTCCATTGCACAGCTTCCGGCGCTCGTCCCGTGAGCCCCCCGTCGGCGAAAATAGCCTCAATTGTGAGCGGCCGCTTTGGAGCGTTGGCATCGGAGGTCTGCGCGTATCCGAACTGAGCAAGGCATGACCAGAACACGACAAGAGCGTAAAGACGTTTCAAGGAATTCTCCCGGAACCACGAATTAAGCCGCGAAGGGTGGAGCGAGAAAGTTTACACCGTGGCCCGGGCTTCGGGTTGCGACGGCATGAACGTGACGCGGAGCCACTTGCAAGCGCGCTCTGCTTACCTCAAAATCATCGCCTCAAGAAGGAGACTTCATGAAGGTGGATTGGTTGGTGAAGATGCTGTTGATTGTGATGGCCGTGCTTCTCGGGGTGATTGCTTTTCGGCCGCTGGCGTCGCCTCCCGCGGTTCGCGCCCAGGGCGGAGAAGCCTACCCTTTCTACATCGAACCCGGAGTCACGATGCTACGGGCCCCGGACGGCAGCCGGCAGGTGTATGGCAAGGTAGTCATCGATCTGCGCAATGGCAAAGTGTGGGGATTTCCGACGACGGCGCAAGACGTACCGTACCCGATCGACGTGGTCAACGGTGGCACTCCGACGTCGCACCCCTTACTGCTGGCGAAATACGCTTTTGGCGATACGGATCGATGAAACGGCGGATCTCTCGCGCCGGGCGCCAAGTCATAGAGCCTGCAGCGTCACGCGAAGGCTGAACTGTCCGTGGGCGCGGGACGGGCGAAATGGCGGCCTGCTCTCGGTCGCGCGCATTCCGGAGGCCCAATCCGAGCGTGCTAGAATAACTTCATTCCATGCTGCAGGACCTGCAAAACCTGATGGAACTCCAGGTTGCTGACAAGGAAATCCTGCGCTTGAAAGAAGAAATCGCCGCGCTTCCCAAGCGTGTCGCGATCATCGAACAAAAGCTTGCCGCCACCAAGGCCAAGCTCGAAAAAGCGAAAGCCACCGCCAAGGCCGACGAAACCGCGAAGAAGAAGTACGAATCCGCCATCGTCGACGTGCAGGGAAAGATCTCCAAATACCGCGACCAGTCGCTCGCCGTCAAGACCAACGACCAGTACAAAGCCCTCATGCAGGAGATCCAGTTCGCCGAGCAGGAGATCCGTTCGAACGAAGACAAGATCCTGGACCTGATGCTGAACGCCGAAGCGCGCGAGAAAGACGTAAAAGCCGCCGAGGCCGAACTGAAGGCGGAAAACGCCGAGATCGAGAAGGAAAAAGAGCAAGCGCGCCAGCGCACGGCGGAAGACGAAAAGCTCCTGGCCGAGTGGAACGGCAAGCACGACAAACTTCGCGGAGGAGTGGGCGCCGACATCCTGCGGCACTATGAGCGGGTTATGAAGTTCCGCGGTTCGGGCATCTCGGAAGTCAAAGATCACAAATGCACCGCATGCCAGGTAATGCTGCGGCCGCAGACTTACAACGAAGTGCGCGCCGGGCAGAAGGTCATCGAATGCGAATCCTGCCAGCGGCTGCTCTATTTCAATCCTGAGAACGAAGCCAAGATCGAACGCACCAACTTCACCACCAAGCGCCGTGCGCGTCCCAAAGTCGATTCGCAGCAAGCCTGGTTCTATCATCCGGGTTACGGCGAAATTGGCGAGGCTTTTATCGCATTCGTGAACGCTGCGACCAGTTCTTCGCGCCGCGTGTACGAACTGCACACCGGCCGCCAGGTCGGTGACACGCTCAATCGTGAAGGCAGCTTCCGGCTGGCTTTTCCCGAAGACCTGAACGGAGTCATCCGTCTCAACGGTCATTGGGACGAAGAGGAGATCGACAGCTGGGGTAGCGAATTGCCCATGGTCGTACTCGATGCACTGCTCTCTGACCTCGCAGCCGCCCGCGCCGAGTCCAGTCACACCTCACACGCTGCGACCGCAGGCTCACCCAGCGAGCATCCCGCAGCAAGCTGAATTAGCAATCCTTCCATTGAACTGCTTGTTTTGCTGACTGAGCTATCCGTTCGGTTAGCGGTGTGAACCGAGTGGTTAGCCATGCTTGTGGAATATCGCTGCCGGCCTGCCGTCGAAGTGAGCGTTTTCACCGCTTTGCGCGACGAGACTTGCGCCTGCTGAACCGGTGTTCCGATTGCCTCTACGGAAGGCACCATTCTCCCTGCTGGCAAGGAGATGGTTGTCACCCCCAAACCGCTTCTCTCCTGGGGAACCTCTTACTTCGGTGACACAACATCTGCCTGACAATCTCATCCTTTCTGGAGGACACCGTGAACATCTCCCTGATCCTGGCAAAAGTGAGTGTTTTGAAATTTCACCCCGAGTGGGTCGATGGCGGCCCGATTCCGGGAGCCCCAGGTCCCGTGTTTCGAACCGCGATTGCCGAGTACGTGGTTGCCGGCCTGGTTCGCGACATTGCGGCGCACGTCGCAAGCAAGGAGTTCACACCTTCCTTGCACCAAACGGCGAAGGAACTGGTAGCCGAAGCCGGGCGTAAACTGCCAATCGATTTTGCATCCACCGCGGAATCGGATGATTTGTGCCCGCCCTACCGGCCGCATTTCCCCATACCGCCGCGGCCGCGCGGCGATGACAATCCCTTGAGTGACAGCATGCGGCTGGCGGGTCCTCAGCCGGAGCCATGGCTCGTCAGCGGTCCGTCGCCTGATCCGTGGCTGGAAGCCGCGTCACCGGCAATCCGCGACATTGCGCTGGCGGTTGCACTGCGTGATCTGGCCACCGTCACCACCGTCTCGAAGGCCAGCGCGTCCTTGAAGGAAGCCGGCGAGGGAATCATGAAGGGTGCCGTCAGCCGAGCTTTCGACGAGTACTGTGGAACGCCTGTAAAGCCGAGGGTTCCACAACCGCACGCACGGCCACGCGAGGCCGCGGTCGCCTAGCTGACGCTCTCTGAAGGAGCTCACGGCCTCGACTGGTGTGGGCTCTTTCTTTCCATAACCTCCGCTGCCCTGCACCCTCCAGCGCTTGGGGACTTCGGTTCCTGTCGCAACGTTTAAGATGGGAGCATGCCTCCCGGTCGTTCGCCAGTATCCGCGCGTTCTGCGCAGCGCGAGCCCGCCATTCTGCCCGCCGGTCCCAGAGCTGTCGTCTCCTTACGCGGAGTCAATCGCCTCAAGGCAGGCCACGTCTGGATTTACCGCTCCGATGTCACCTCTGCCGTAGATGCCGGAGTTGGAGCCGTCGTGTCCGTTTACGACGAACGAGGACGTTTCTTCGGATCTGCCCTTTACTCCACGTCGTCGCAAATTGCGCTACGCATGCTTTCGGACCGGCCCGTCACCGACCTGGCTGCGCTGATTCGCGAGCGCGTGCGACAGGCGATCGCTTACCGTGAGCCCCTGGTACGCGACACCGACGCGTATCGCGTCGTCTTCAGCGAAGCTGACTTCCTGCCCGGGCTGATTGTCGACCGCTACAACGATATCCTTTCTCTCCAGATCCTGACCCAGGCCATGGACCGCCAAGACGTCCGGGATGCACTGCTGGCGGAACTCTCGGAGAGCTTTCGATCGAGCACGATTGCGGAGCGGGTCGAGCCGCATATTCTCGAGCTTGAGCAGCTTCCTCCGCGTGAATCCAGCCTACTCATGGGCGAGAAGACCAACACAATTTTCTCCATGAACGGCGTGCGCTTCCATTGCGACATCCGTGAAGGACAGAAGACAGGAGCCTTCCTTGACCAGCGGGAGAATTATGCGGCGGCTGCCTCTTACGCCCGCGGCGACGCTCTCGACGTCTTCTGCTATCAGGGCGCTTTCGCTCTGCATCTGGCTAACTTCTGTCCAAGGGTTACCGCCGTCGACAGTTCCCGGCCAGCGCTTGAAGTCGCCGACAAGAACGCACTCCTGAACCAACGGGAGATCGAGTGGATTGAGGCGAACGCTTTCGATC
>Ga0210406_10001476_pt1 | contig 28522 bp, 23 predicted proteins | sample IncBWC30MmetaG_FD_155454 | JGI IMG/M metagenome (GOLD analysis project Ga0210406, IMG submission 155454) | Forest soil microbial communities from Barre Woods Harvard Forest LTER site, Petersham, Massachusetts, United States - Inc-BW-C-30-M | ecosystem: Environmental > Terrestrial > Soil >... | reverse complement strand
CAGCCGGCGCGCTGCCAAACGGGCAATGTTCGAAATGATCATGTATGCCCGAGTGATGGTGCAGATGATGCGCCATCTGTGCCGGGAGACCTACGGGACATATCTCCAGCTCAAACGGCGTACCGCTCGCCGGCATGAAACCAACGGGCACATATGCTCGAAACAGCAGCATCGCCAGCAGAAAGCCGGTCAATAAATTCTGCCGCCTGCAGTTAAGATGGTGTCGCCGCATGCGTTGTTCGAGTCACTCTGAGATAACTGTGCTGTTGTATATTCGCCGATCCGGCACCTCCGGCATATGACAACCCTCGCACGATTTCGGCCATGTATTGCCGCGCTGCGTCGGCAATTCAAATCTCCGTCCAAGCCTTCAAGAGTCCGTGATAGTGCGCCGTCAGGCGCACCAGCGAATCCGAATCCGCGCCGCTTTGCGTCAGGCGTTGGATGGTGCCGTCAAGTTCGAACAGCTGCGCGCGCTGCGCATCGTCGCGAATCAGGCTTTGAATCCAGAACACGCTGGCCAACCGCCGGCCGCGCGTCACGGCGGCCACGCGATGGCGGGAGGTCGAGGAGTACACGATCAGATCGCCCGCGGCCAATTTGGCGCTGCGGTTGCCGAAATCGCTTTCGATTACGAGTTCGCCGCCGTCGTAGGCTTGCGGGGCCGACAGGAACAGAGTGGCCGACAGGTCGGTGCGAAGTTTTTGCGCGCTGCCGGGAATCATGCGCACGCTGCCGTCCACATGCGCGCCGAACTGCATGCCCTCGCCATAACGATTGAACATCGGCGGATACACTTTGTTGGGCAACACCGCACTGATGAACAGCGCATTGCGCTCCAGCTGAGCGAGAATGAAATTGCCCAGCTCGCGAGCCATGGGGCTGGCTTCTTCGAGCTGCTGATTGTTCTTCACCGGCGCGCCTTGATGTCCCGCGCTGACGCGGCCGTCCACCCAGGGCGCCTGCTCGCTGTTGAGCGAGGCGCGAACCGTCGCCAATTGTTCCTCGTTCAATAAGGCGGGTATGCGTAGGAACACGGGCTACGCGCGCGCGATCAGGGTCGTGACCGCGCGGCGCACCGCCGCCGTGCCGCCGGCGGCTGCGCGCTCGAACCAGGTGGCCGCCTCTTCAAAACGGCCGGCCTCGAGCAACAGGCTGGCCCAATTGTATTGTCCGCGAAAATATCCGGCCTCGGCGGAGCGCCGGTACCAATCGGCAGCCGCGTCGAGGTTTCGCGGCGTGCCCCAGCCCTCTTCGCAGCATCGGCCCACCAAGCTCATGGCGCGCTCATGCCCTTGCTGGGCCGCCTCGAGATAAACGCGATAGGCGAGCGCTCGATCACGCCTCACACCGCGGCCATCCAGGTACAGGTGACCTAAGTTGTACTGCGCCCAGGCGTGCCCGGCATCCGCGGCGCGCAGGAAATGTTCTGCGGCCGCCGCCGGGTTCTCGGCGGCGCCCCAGCCGTTGTCGAGACAGCGCCCGACCATGTTGATGGCATCGGCATCGCCGCTCGAAGCGGCGCGGCGAAACCACTTGAGCGCTTCAGTAGGATCGCGCGTGAGCCCGGTTCCCTCGAGCAGCATGCGGCCATAGCACAGTTGCGCCTGCGGCAGGCCTTCGATGGCGGCGACCCGCACCCAATCGGCGGCGCGGCGCACATCTTGCGCAAACAGCGCCTGAAGCCGCGGTGTGCTCATTTGGCTCAGCAGCGACATGATCGATAAGGCTTGCATGGCGGGCCGCGCCTTAGAAGCGATAGCTGGCGGTGCCGATGAGCGTGCGGCCCGCGGCCGGCAGCGCGTGATTCTCGGCGATACCGACATAGTAGATGCTGGTGAAATACAGCTTGTCCGTCACGTTGTTGAGGTTCAACTGCACCTTGAAATGCGGATTGAACTCGTACGAAGTCATGGCGTTGAACACCACATAGGCCGGCACGCCGGCGGTGTTCCCGGTATCGGCGAAGCGATGGCTGACCGCGGTGAAACCGCCGCCGATCGTCCAGGCCGCGCTCGGCTCCACGGTGGTCCAGAAGTTCAAGGCATCGTGCGGTGTATTGGGCGCGAACTTGCCACGTGATGAGGCGTTGCTGCCGGGCGCCGGCGCGTAGACGCCCTGCGACAGGGGAGTGCCGACGGAGGTGATCTTGTCGTTAAGGTGGGTGTAGTTGGCGATGACTTCCCAGCTTTCCGTGACATCGCCCTCGATGCCGATCTCGGCGCCCTTCACTTGCTGATCAAAGGGCGACTGCTGCACGGTCGGATCATTCGGATCCGAAATGCGCGCGTTGGAGACACGCGTGTCGAACAGTGCGCCGGTCAACTGCGCCTTGCCGCGCAGGATTTTTACCTTGCCGCCCAATTCAAGCGTGTTGTTCTTTTCGGGCGAGAGACTTTGATCGGACGGCGCGACGATGAGGTATTCGATCACCGGATTTTGCGAGGTGCCGTATGAGAAATAGTAACTTTGCTCTGCGTCGGGCTTGTAAATCACCGCGGCACGCGGGCTGATGAAAGTATCGGTGCGTTCAAAGGCCGTGCCCGAAAAAACTTCGCTGAAGCTCGACTTGAATCGATCCCAGCGCAATCCGGCGTCCACGTCCCACTTCGCGCTCAAGGCAATGCTGTCCAAGGCGTAGACGCTGACATCGCTGCCCCTTCCCTTGGGATTGGAATTGGGCGTCAAGGGCGTCGGCGGCACGAAGAAAGGCACGGGGTTCAACAGCGGTGTCGGAGGAATGTCATCCAACCCGTTCTGGAAGCGGTTCACGTTGGACTGCTCCTTGCTCACCTCCAAGCCGCCGGTGAGCGTGTGCTTCATGCCCCCGAGATCGAACTTGGTCGTAACGTCGGTGCGATTGATCGCCAGACTCGTGGTCCCGGCGCTGCTCGGCTGATCGCGGGAAATGGCGATGGCGGCATACGGCGTTCCCGGCGGCGGCGGCGGTGTGGAATCGTTGCCGAGAAAGGGGCCGGTGACCAAGTACTCGAATCCATAATTGGCGTAGCGCAGGCTGTCGCTCAAGGTGATGCCATCCGCGAAATCATGCTCGAAACGGATCGTGCCGATGTTTGTGTTGGTGCGCGTGCGGTCGTAGTTGGCGAGGGAGTAATAGTTGCTGCGCTCGACATGCGCGGGAACGCCATCGATGAACGGAATACCGTAGTCCGGAAGATTGTTTTCCTCTTCCTTGTAGTAGCTCAAGGTCAAGCGCGTCGGGGTTTCCAGCCCCAAGCTCAAAGCAGGCGCCACGCCATAGCGGTGGTAGTGAACTTGATCGCGCTCCACCACGCCATTGGCTTGGTCCATCAGCGTAATGCGCGCCGCCGCCGATTCGCTCAAGGGTACATTGACATCCCCGGTGCCGCGCCAGTAATCGATCTGGCCACCCGACACACTGAAGGCGGCGAGCGGCGTAAGCATGGGCTGCTTGCTGACGCTGTTGATGACCCCGGAGGTCGAGCCGCGCCCGAACAAGGCCGAGGCAGGACCCAAGAGCACGGCAAGCGAATCGGTATTGAAGGTGTCGCGTTGGTACTGGCCGATATCGCGCACGCCGTCCAGGAAGAAACTGTCGGGAATGGAGAGCCCGCGCAGGTTCACCGAATCGCCGTGAGAACCGCCCTCACCGGCGTTCAGCGTGATCCCCGGAACGTTGCGCAAGGCGTCCTGGACGAGTGAGAGGTTCTGCTCCGCCAATGCCTTCTGGTCCACGGTGTCCGTGGACTGTGAAATATCCTGTCGGGTATGGATGGCAGTCCCCGTGACCTCGATGCTTTGCAGCTTGTCCTCATCGAGCGGTGCGGCATCGCCGGCATGCGCGTTTGCGGAAACCAAGGCTGTGATGGCGGCACCCGCGGCGGCGATCGATGAGCCCTCTGAGGAGGTGCGGTTAACCATTTCGTATCCCAACTGTCGAGTTCGCATTAATGCTAACACGAATCATTATTATTTACATTGCAGTTCCGCTGCGCACCCAGCAGGTCCGGTTTTGAGGAATTTCGGCCTACCGGGGCCCTGGATGGGTAATCAGGCTTGCTTGCGCAGCCCGGCGGGAATCAGAAGCAGCCCCAAGAGTTCGAAGATCCCGTAGGCAATGAGTGCCATGAGGGCGGCGGGAATGGCGCCGGTGAGGATGGTCGGCACGTCATTCAACGAAAGTCCCGAGACGATGGGCGCGCCGTATCCCCCCGCCCCCACCAAGGCCGCGAGCGTCGCCGTGCCGATGCTCACGATGGTGGCCGTCTTGATGCCGGCGAGCACCGTAGGACTGGCCAGCGGCAGCACGATGCGAAAAAGAATCTGCCTGCCCGTCAAACCAAAGGCGCGCGCGTTTTCCAGGTGCTTGGGATCGACGCTGCGGATGCCGGTGAAGGTATTGAGCACCACCGGCAGCAGGCTGTACATGCACAGCGCCGCGAGCGCCGGTCTCATGCCGACGCCGAACAGAGGAATGAGAAAGCACAGCAGCGCCAGCGAAGGCACGGTTTGAATGAGCGCGCTCAAGATGAGGATGGCCTGGCCCGCGGCGTGAAAGCGAACGGCAGCCATCCCCAAGGGGATGCCGATCAAAACGGAAAACAGCAGCGCTATGCCGACCAGCCACAAGTGCTCCCGCGTGCGCTGCAGAACACTGCTTTTCAAACTCTGCGAACGCGGCGCCTCGGACCCCAGATGCTGCGCGGCAATTTTTGCGAAGCTGAGGTGCTGAATGTCGGCCTGCGCGTTCATGTCGATCATGGACTGCGCGCTGATCGAATTCTGCAGCGCGAGCAGCGCCTGCCATTCGCGCGGATGCCTCTCGGTAAAGGCTTTGCGTGCCACCCAAACCGCTTGGTACACCGGAAAATATCCGCGATCGTCCTCGAGCACCCTCAAGCGGGATTTCTCTATCTTCGCATCGGTGGAATACAGGTCGATCAAGTCCACTGCGCCGTCATCGATCGCCTGGTAGGTGAGGCTGTGCTCCATGCGGTTTACGTGTTGAGGCGCAAAATGAAGATGATAACTGGCGGCCATCCCCTGAAAGCCGTCCTTGCGATCCATGAATTCGTAGCTGAATGCGGCACGGACACCGGCCTCGATGCCCGCCAAATCGCCGATGGAATGCAGATGGTGTTGCTCGGCGAAGGATTCCTTGACGGCCAGCGCGTAGCTGTCATCGAATCCCAAGGGACCCGACATCACCAGATCCATCGCGAGCAGGGCTTGCTGAATGGCATCGAGGGATTTCAGGTCGGGGCGTTTGAGGATTGCCTCCGTCAGCGTGCCGGTATAATCCGCGTACACATCGATCGCGCCGCTCTTAAGGGCTTCGAACAGTATCCCGGTGCTGCCCATGCCCAGCTTGCGTGTCACCGGTGTGTTCGATACGGCCTCGATGCTCTGTGCCGCGATTTCGCCCAGCACATACCCTTCCGTAAATGCCTTCGAACCGACAACGATGGGTGCGATTGCCATTGCGCCGGCCGGCAACAGGCTGAATATTGCCAATGCTCCTGCTGCCGCGACACCCTTCGCCCATGAGCCTGCCCGGGTATTCCGCGTGAGCCGCGGGTTCACGCGACTTCCGCCGCGTCCGGTAAGGTGCGCTGTGCGTTGATGAACGATGTCACGAAGGGATCGGCGGGATGCAGCAGTAATTCCCTATAAGTCCCGCTCTGCACGACCTTCCCCTCGTGCAGCAGCGTGATTTTTTCAGCCAGATACACCGCCTCTCCGAGATCATGAGTCACCAAGAGCACGGTTTTGGCCAGGCGTTGGAAAATGGATTTCAATTCCTGCTGCAGGCTACGCCGAATGAGCGGATCCAGCGCCGCCATCGGTTCATCGAGCAGCATCACCTGAGGATCCATCATGGCGGCGCGCATGATGGCGACGCGTTGTTGCTGGCCGCCGCTCATTTCAAAGGGGAAACGGTCGAGCACCGCCGCATCCAGCTCGACCAGCTTGCGCAATTCCTCGACGCGAGCGGCGATCTTTGGCTTCTCCCAACCCCGCAGCCTGGCAATCAACGACACATTGTGAAAACCCGTGATGTGCGGAAAGAGGCCGCCGTCCTGCGGTACATAACCGATTCGATCGGCCCATTGAACGGGGCTGAAGGACAGCAGCGCCTGATCATTGATCTTGACGTAGCCCGTATCGAAGGGAATCAGTCCCAAGGTGATCCGCAACAGCGTGGTCTTCCCGGAGCCGCTGGAGCCGATCAGCGCATGCGTGGCGCCTTTGGGAACCGTGAGGTTCACATCGGACAGCACCGGCCTGCCCTCGAAGCGCTTATCGATGTTTTGCAGCGTCAGCATGGGAAGCTGGTGTTCAAGGCGGCGGCTCGACGATCGTGCCCTGGTGGTACAGGATCTTCCAGCCCGCGGCGGCCCTGCGCCAGAGCGTGGCGCGGCGCGTGATGCGCGCGCCTTGTGCAAGCGTGTAGGTGATCAGGTAGTTGTCCGCGGCAATTTCGCGGCATTGAAAATCTCGCGTCAGCCATTTCGATTCGTCGGGGTCGGGCGCCCGATTCTCCAGCGTATCGAGCACGAACTCCCGGCTGTAGCGCCGGCCGGATGCACCCACCTCCCAAAACTCCGAATCCATCATGTTCTCGTAGTCGGCGCGGGTGGTGCCGAACTCGGGGTGATGGAAGATCGGCTCGCGCAGTTTCAGTTCCTCGAGGACCTCGAGCAGCTGCGGCGAGGTTGCGAACGCGATGCGCGGTCCGCTGTGAATTCGCTTATTGGGCACTTGGACACCTCCTCCGGTTGCGTCACGACTGCCTACGGCTATACGATTCCTGCGCTTTCATTGCAAGCTTTTGGGGGAACATGATGGATTTAGGCATACGCGGGCGTACCGCCATTGTCTGCGCATCGAGCCAGGGATTGGGAAAAGGTTGCGCGCAAGCGCTCGCGGAAGCGGGAGTCTCGCTGGTGATCAACGGACGCCATCAGGCGCCTCTGGAGCAGACCGCGCAGGAGCTTCGGCAAGCCTGGGGTGTCGCCGTGACGCCGGTGGTGGCCGATGTGTCCACCGCCGAAGGCCAGGCGGCGCTGCTCAACGCCTGTCCCGCTCCGGACATTCTCATCAATAACAACGGCGGACCGCCGGTGCGCAATTTTCGCGAGCTGGACCGCAAGGCCATGCTCGACGGGGTGACCATGAACATGGTGACACCCATCGAGCTCATTCAAAAGGTGATTGATTCCATGGCGGCGCGCGGCTTCGGCCGGATCGTCAATATCACCTCGATCAGCGTGAAGATGCCGATTATCGGGCTGGACCTGTCAAGCGGTGCGCGAGCCGGCCTCACCGCGTTCATGGCCGGCGTCGCACGCAGCGTGGCCGGCAACAACGTGACGATCAACAATCTATTGCCGGGCAGTTTCGACACCAAGCGCCTGCGCAGCACTTTGAGTCTGGCCGCCAAGCGCAGCCAGGTGAGCGATGAAGAGGCCGCGGCACGCTCCATGGCGAACATACCCGCCAAACGTTTCGGTACGCCGGCGGAATTCGGCCAGGCCTGCGCCTTCCTGTGCAGCGTGCACGCCGGCTTCATGACCGGGCAGAACGTCTTGCTGGATGGCGGCGCCTACCCGGCGGCGTTCTAGTCAGTGATGTCGATTTGCATCCCTGATGCAAGCGCGCCGAATTCACTCATGCGCGATTGCAATTCTTTGCGGAATCGCCGGCTCAAACGCAACTTTTGGCCGCCGTCGAGGATCACCTCGTATTCTCCCGCCGCGTCCACTTGCAGCGCCCTGACCCTGCGCAAATTGACGATGGTCGAACGATGAATGCGGCAGAAGATGTGCGGATCCAGCTCCTGTTCCAACTCAGCCATGCTCTTGCGCAATAAATGCGAGCGGGTGCCCACGTGTAAGCACACATAGTAATCCGCCGCCTCCACCCAATCGATGTCCGGAACCTGGACGTAGGCGACCTGACCTGCGCTGCGCACCATGAGCCGCGGCGTTTCGGGCGGCGGCAGAGGTTCCTTTGCGGCGATTTTTTCCTTGGCGCGCTGCATCGCCAGATGAAAGCGGGCGTCATCGAAGGGCTTCAACAAATAATCGAGCGCGCCGGCATCGAACGCGCGCAGCGCGTACTCGTCATAGGCGGTGACGAACACGATGACGGGCAGCGGTTTATCCGCCTCCAGCATCCTAAGGACCTCGAAGCCGCCGCACTCCGGCATCTGGACATCGAGAAACACGAGGTGGGGCCGTGCAGTTCGAATCTGCGCCACCGCCTCGGCGCCTGATCCGCATTCCCGGATCGACTCGATGTCGGTATCTTGGCGCAGCAGCATGCGCAGACTGCTGCGCGCCAGAGGTTCGTCATCGACGATGAGCACGCGAATCTTCGTGGGAAGCGCGGCCATCATGCCTCGCAGTATGGGAATGCGATGGACACTTGCACGCCGGTGATCCCATAGTTGTCCAGCCGCAGCTCGAAATCGCTGCCGTAGAGAAGCCCGAGACGCGTGCGCAAATTCGACAGCCCGATGCCATTCTTGACTGCGCATCCATCTCTATCCAGCAGCGGGCCGTCGTTATAGACGCTCAAGTGAAGCATGCCGTCGGACCGCGACGCAGCGACGCGCACCTCTCCTCCCTGCGCGCGCATCGCAATCCCGTGCTTGATGGCATTTTCGACCAAGGGCTGCAGGATGAGGCTCGGAATGCGCGCCCCGCCCAGCTCCTCTGGTATTTGCAGGTCCATTTTAAGGCGCCCTGCGAATCGCACCTGTTGAATCTGCAGGTACTTTTGCAGGAACTCTACTTCCTGCGCCAGGCGGACCGTGGCATCGATGCTGCTGTTTGCGACCCGTCTCAAGTATTCACTGAGCGCCACGATCATGTTCACCGCGGCCTCGTTCTTGTACTCGCGCACCAATCCGCAGACGGAATTGAGGGTGTTGAAAATGAAATGCGGTTCGATCTGCCGCTGCAAGGCATTCAATTGGGCAGAGGACAGTTGCTCGTTGAGGCGCGCCGTGTCGGTTTGCTGCGCGGCGGCCTTCGCTCTGGAATCGAGCAAATAAGTGACCGCCAGAACGGCGATATACAGAATGAATGCCGGCACCAACCCCGCGGAAAACTGCAGCGGCCAGGTCACGAGGAACGGCGCTGTTTTAAAGTCAGGTACCCACGGCTGCAGCAGTACTTGCAGCCAGGTTGCCCACGCAGACGCCACCAGGTCGATGGCGATGATGGCGCCCAGATGTATCAGCGCCTGCGCCGGATTGCGAACCAGAGGATAACGTCGGCCCAAATGAATCGCGACCGGCGTGGCCAGGGCCCAGGGCAGCCAAGCCAGCGTCAACGTGAAGAACACTCTTAGCCACGTGTGATGCATCCCCTCGTGGCGCATGGAGAGCACGTTCTGAGTGGCGTCCAAAATACCCACGCCCGTCCACAGCCCGGCAATCCAGAGCCAGTTATACGATCTGCCGTTCGCGGGGGTCGCCATGCTGTTTCGAATCGTACTCCACTCGCGTTTGTTCCCAGCAGCACAATGCAGCGAATCAGCAGATGCGTGCAGCCGGCGGACTGGCGGAAAAGCCTGCCGTCCGCATACTGCAGCCCTGATAGCCACGACACTGCCCGTCGCCACCGCGAAAGGCACGTTGTCGGCCCCATACAAGGCGGAGTCGGGCCGCGTCGCTCAGCCTTGAGCAAGAAAGGTCGTGAGCGGTCCCCAGTAGTGCTCATGCCATCCTTGCGCCAAGCTGGTCCCCTCGCCGTCTGGAAAGCCCCGATGCTCGAACGTCAATTTGGTTTTTGAGCCATCTCTGATGAACGAAAAAGCCGCAATCGAGAATGCCCCAGGTTTCCAACTTCCGGCACGCCATGCCTGAACCAAGCGCTCATCCTGCAGCATCTCCAGATTTCGGCCGGTGATATAGCCGCCGAAAAGCGTGAAGGTGCCGCCCACCTCACTATTGATCATGGTCGGTTTGGCGCCAGCGGCCTTGAGCAGCGCGTCACCGTCGCTCAGGCGGGTAATCGCGTCAAATTGCTTACCGCTGGTGAGTGCCTCATAGACGCGCCGCGGACTGGCGTTGAACACGAGTTCCTGCCGGATCGCCTCGGATGTATGTGACAGCCCATCTGTTATCGCAACAGCGACGTTGTTGGTGTTCGACGCCGCCGAATCTCGCGTGGCCGCGGCGAGCGCTATCGGTAGGGCCGCGATGTGAACAGCCAGCGCGCGACGAGTGATTTGAATCGATTGCATGGCGGATTCTCCCTGGAGTGTCGTGATCGAACAGGATTTCCCGAGGCGATGTCGATTGTGCTATTAACACCGCATGAAGTCTTTACTCGCCACGTGTGCCATCGCCTGGTTTGCGGCCTCAATTGCCCCGGCCTACGCCGAGGACCCGCTTGCATTGCGCCTCGTCCAGACGATTCCAGTGCCGGGCGTCACGGGGCGCTTGGATCACATGGCCGTGGATCTGGAAAAGCAACGCTTATTTCTGGCCGCCGTGGCCAACGGGACGTTGGAAGTCCTGGACTTGGGCGCAGGCAAAGTGATCAACAGTCTGACGGGATTCAAAGATACGCAGGACGCGCTCTTTCTCGGCGGTCACTTCAACAAACTGTATGTGTCGAGCCTCGACGGCACATTGCGGATATTTCAAGGTGAGACTTTCCGTTTGATCCAGGCGCTGAAGATCGAGCCGGACCCCAACCGCCTTTTCTATGACTCCGCCACCGATCTCATCTATTTCGGGTACGGCGGCCAGAACGCGGGATTCGATACCTATGAAAGAGTCGGAGTCCTGCAAGCGAAGCGGGGCGCGGAATCCGACCAATTTGTCGCCGACATGATTGCTCCAACCTACCGTCCGGGGCATCTGGCTGAAATGGCGCTGGAAGAGGACGGCAAACTGCTGATTTGCGATTCGCGAGCCGACCTGATTTTTCAGTTTGATACGCGCAAGCGCCAGCTCATCAAGAGTTGGCCCGCGCACGGCGATGGCGCCGGCGATTTGAGTCTCGATCGAAGTCACCACCGGCTGTTCGTAGGGACGAGAATTCCGCCCGAGATGACCGTTTACGACAGCATCTCCGGCAGGGAAATCGCCAGCCTTCCCGGACCCGAGGCGATGGACGGCGTCTACTACGATCCACAGCTGAAGCGGATTTACATGTCGGGCGGCCGCTGGTACGGCACACCGCAAGCCTCACCGGGTTGGGTCTACGTGTATCAGCAAAAAGACGCTGATCATTACGCGCTGCTCGCCAAAGTTCAAACCAGGCCAGGCTCCGGCACTTCATTGTTCGTGCCGCAGCTGAACCGCCTGTATGTTGCATCCCAGGCTATCGGCGAGCAGGAAGCGGCCGTGCTGGTATTCCAGCCCGTGCCGTAAATCAGATTTCAATATTGTCGATCAACCGCGTATGGCCCAGTCTGGCGGCTCCCAAGATCACCAATTGATCTTGCGCCCCGGGGATCCCCAAATCCTTACGCCGTCTGATGGCGACGTAGTCCGGCTGCCATCCTCTTGCTCGCAAAGATTCCGCAGCCCTTCGCTCGATTTCTTCCCGACTGCTCTTGCCGGATTTCAATTCGGCAGCCGCATCGCAGAGCGTGCGATAGAGCTGCACGGCCTCCAGCCGCTGATGAGCGCCGAGATAACCGTTGCGAGAGGAAAGGGCGAGTCCGGCGGGCTCGCGCACCGTCTCCCCGGCCACGATCTCAATCGGCAGTGCAAACTGCCGCACCATGTTTTTAATCACGAGAAGTTGCTGGTAGTCTTTTTTTCCGAATACCGCGACGCCCGGTCGCACGATATTGAACAGCTTCAACACGACTGTTCCTACGCCAACGAAGAATCCGGGACGGCTACGCCCTTCCAAAATGTCAGCCAGCTCGGCCGGCGCCTGCACCTTGTACTGTTGCGGCTCCGGGTACATTTCTTCGCTGGTCGGCGCGAACACAATGTCGCAGCCTACCTTCGCCAGCAACTGGCAATCGTGCTCCAAAGTCCGAGGGTACTTTTCAAAATCTTCGCTGGGCGCAAATTGGAGCTGATTGACGAATATGCTGGCCACCACCTTGCCGGCATGATGCCGCGCCGCCTGCACCAACGACAAATGGCCATCGTGCAAATTGCCCATGGTGGGGACAAGGCCAATGCTGCGATGCTTTGCAAGCGCACTCTGCAATTCGACCACGGTTGAGATTATTTGCACTTTGGATCCGGTTAAAAGCCGTGCGCTGCATCATCCGGAAAACGGCCCGCTTTGACATCGGCAACATACTGACGCACGGCGTCCTGGATGCTGTCATTGCCGTCCATAAAATTGCGCACGAATTTGGGCATCTTCTGTAGGCTGATCCCCAACATGTCGTGCAGCACCAGCACCTGGCCACTGCACCCGGCGCCGGCGCCTATGCCGATTACGGGAACAGACAATGCTTTTGCAAGATCACGCGCGAGGGTTGCGGGGACCATCTCGAGAATCACCATTCCGGCGCCCGCTGCCGCCAGGTCCTCGGCGTCCTGGCGCAATTGGCTTGCCTCGTCTGTGCCTCGTCCTTGCACCCGATAGCCACCCAAAGCATGCACGGACTGCGGCGTAAATCCCAAATGCGCGCAGACCGGAATACCCCTGTCGATGAGAGCCTGCACGATGGGAACGGTCCAGCCTCCGCCTTCGAGCTTCACCATATGCGCACCCGCCTGCATGAGGCGCACTGCGTTGCCCAAAGCCGATTCGGGGGATTGTTGGTAGCTACCGAAGGGCATATCGGCGATGAGCCAGGCCGTGCGATTGCCTCTGGCCACGCTGGCCGTGTGATAAACCATGTCTTCCATGGAAACCGGCAGGGTCGTCGGATGACCTTGCAGCACCATGCCGAGGGAGTCGCCGACCAAGAGCACATCGACGCCGGCATCATCCAACACACGCGCAAACACAGCGTCGTAGCAGGTCAGCATGGAAATTTTTTCACCGGCCGCGTGCATTTCGCGAATGCGGTGCATCGTCATCAGTTTACGGTTGCTCATGATCTCGAGAATTACGCCCGCAAGGGGATCGCCCAGTGGATAATGTTAACAGACGAAGAATACTGCCGAATGTCGCGGCGCGTGCTCGGACAAAACTATACTCGATATCATGTTTCGAGCTGTGACGTAGGAGTGGCGGGTGTTCCAGCCGGTTTCAATATTCGTGGGCTTGCGATATTGCTCTCAATCTGGACGTCGTCGTGCCGTTTTTAGAGCGAACCCTAGGATTCTATATTATCGATCCGGATGTCTTTGCGGTGACGGGAATCCCAAGTGAGGTTCATGTTGGCGAGGTAGTCTCAATCGTCGTGGCCGCTTTACTGATGACCGTTGCTGCAACCATATATCCAGCTTTACAAGCCGCAAAGACTCAACCCGCGGAAGTATTGCGATACGAATAGTGGATCACTATTGTGTTGGCGCCATGGGATTCAAATGACACACACGGCACCTATCGCAATCAACGTTGACCGACTGATCGCCCGTATCGACAGCCTTGCCGAGATGGAGCGCAAGGACGACGGTTCGTGCAGCCGACTGGCGTTGACGGATGCCGACCGACGCGGCCGCGACCAAGTTATCCAATGGATGCACGAGGCGGGCCTCACGGTGCGGATCGACCAGATCGGCAACATTACTGGTTTGCGCCCCGGCCGGTCGGCCGTCCCTCCGGTGATGACCGGTTCGCACATCGACACGGTGGGCAACGGCGGCCGTTATGATGGCATCTACGGTGTGATCGCAGGACTTGAAGCGCTACAGAGCCTGCGGGACGCCGATCAGGCCACTGATCGGCCACTCGCCGTGACAGTGTTCACCAACGAGGAGGGCGTGCGCTTCCAGCCGGATATGATGGGCTCGCTGGTGTACTCGGGAGGTCTGTCCCTGGAAGAGGCGCTGAATGCGAAGGCGACAGACGGTGCGCGTGTTGGCGATGAGCTCGAGCGGATCGGATACGCGGGAACAGAACGATGCGGCGAGCCTGTTCCGCACGCATTCATAGAGCTGCACATCGAACAGGGGCCGATCCTCGACATGGAGCGCGGCTTGCTCGGCGCCGTTGAAAATCTTCAGGGTATTTCGTGGCAAGAAGTGACGATCCGTGGCGTTTCAAACCATGCCGGGACAACTCCAATGCAGCTGCGCCACGACGCAGGCTATTGCGCCGCGAGAATCGCGGTGTTCGTTCGTGAACTTGCCAAGCGCATGGGTGCATCGCAGGTCGCTACCGTGGGAAGCATCCGGCTCACACCCAACCTCATCAACGTCATTCCCAATCAGGCGGTCGTGTCGGTAGATCTGCGCAACACCAACGATGCCCTGCTGACCGCGGCCGAGAGCGAGTTCACCGCATTCCTCGAGACGCTCGCGCAGGAAGAGGTCGTGACGATTGAAACACGTGGCTTGGCAAGGACCCCGCCGGTGATCTTCGATTCGAAAGTTCTGCAGGCCATCGAAGCAGTGGCGGCGGAGCGCGGACTACCGATCCGGCGCATGACTTCGGGCGCCGGCCATGATGCCCAGATGATGGCGAGAATCTGCCCCACAGCGATGATCTTCGTGCCGAGCGTTGGGGGTATCAGCCACAATCCGCGCGAGTTTACCGAGCGCCGACACCTTCAGATTGGTGCGGATATGCTCCTGCACACCATGCTGCGGCTGGCTGCGGTAGAGGCATGACGAGACGAGGATTAGAATGGTGCCGACCGCAACGATTCGAAATACGGTACGACGAATTTGCGCATGCATGCCAAAATGAACGAGTTATCCAGCGCGGCATTGTTGGCAATGCTGCTTTCCTGTGGCGCCGCGCGTTCGGAGTCAGTACCTCTCATTCACGCACATGGCACGCTGCAGGTGCCTGTCGTCATCAACGGCGAGCTTTCGCTTTATTTCACAATAGATAGTGGCGCGACGGACGTTTCTATTCCGGCGAACGTATTTTCCACCCTCACTCGCGATGGCACCGTGTCACGCCAGGATTTCCTGGATAAGCGGATGTACAAACTGGCGGATGGATCCGGAGAGATCTCGCAGCGATTTCGCATTCGATCCTTGCGGGTGGGTAAATTGGAAGTTCGAGACGTCATCGCGTCGATCGGCGATTCCGGAGGATTGCCGCTGCTGGGACAGAGCTTTCTATCGCGGCTCAAATCCTGGTCGATCGATAACGAACGGCAAGCCCTGCTCATTACGGAGTCAGCAACGTCAGCGTCGCCATTGATTGTGCCGCGTGCAAAAGATGGCAATGCGGCCGGCGATTGGGTACGAGTCACGGCCCCGAAAAGCTCGGTGGGAGAGATCTTTGTGAACACCGCGAGCTTCCAGGGCAGCGGAAACTTGCGGTCGTTATGGGAAAAACGCGTTTTTCCGGCGCATACGGAAAAGTGGCAGGGTAAGTGGGTGAATTACGCGGTGGATCATTGGCAATTTGACTGTGGCGAAGAGAGAGTCAAATTGGACGCGAGAACGGACTACTACGAGGACGGGACGCATTGGGTTGCTGATTCCAAGTTGATTTCATCAACCGCGTGGCACAGCGTCGCGCAAGACACAATTAAGGATGGAGAGATGAAGCTCCTGTGTGATTGGCAACCGAAATAAGTTACGCAAGCGGCCGACTTTGCCTGACTCGCCGATGTCGGACGAGGGTGCGGCCCGACCGACGGTGTACGTCAGTAAGCTAGTGATTTATTGGAATAATTACTTGAAGGTAAAATGTATACGGTAATTAGCATGTTTATCAAAAGATCATAAACCAGGTTAAACTCGCTATACATGGAGCCCTGACCTGGAGCGGCGCGCCCGATGTGGCGATCTGCTCCTTGGGCGAGGACCAAGAGTCGTTCTTGCCGAGCTATTAATAGCTCAATACCAACCCTCCCAGCGCACCCAAAACCACCACGAGGAGCGGCGGCACTCGCCAGACGGTCAGCAATACAAATCCAACGAGTGCGAGTGCAAAATCGCCGTTCGACTTGATCGAACTGATCCACAACGGATTGTAGAGCGCCGCGCCGAGCAACCCTACGACGGCCGCATTGATTCCGCGCATGACCGCCTGCGCACCGACGCGCCGGCGAAACACGTCCCAAAACGGCAAGGTACCGAGGAGGACCAGGACACCGGGCAGGAAGATACCGATCAATCCCAGTGCTGCCCCCGCGATGCGATACGGCGAGGCAGTAGCCACCGCGCCTAAATAAGCGGCAAACGTGAACAGCGGGCCAGGCACCGCCTGCGCTGCGCCATAGCCCGCGAGGAACGCATCTTGACTTACCCAGCCGGTCGCCACGAACGCCCTGCTGAGCAACGGCAGCACGACATGGCCGCCGCCGAACACCAGCGCACCGGAGCGATAGAAAGCATCGAACAGTTGAACGCTTGGCGACATGCCACGCAGCGCGGGAAGTGCCACGAGCAACGCGGAAAAAATCACCAATGCGATGGCGCCCACCCGGCGCGACACAGGCGCTCCCAGTGAGGTCGTTGCGGTCGGTGCCGATGCCCGACACAGCCAGAAACCTGCGATGCCGCCCATCAGTATGGTGCCGACCTGAGCGGCAAACGAGGTACTGAAGAGGATGAGCAGTGCCGCAGCGCAGGCAATGGCGGCACGCTGCCGGTCCGGGCACAGCGTGCGCGCCATACCCCAAACGGCTTGCGCGACGATGGCGACCGCGACGAGCTTCAGGCCATGGATCACGCCCTCGCCCATCGGACCGCCCAGTGCGCCCGCCCCATAGGCAAATGCCGTGAGCAGAATGGCGGACGGCAGTGTAAAGCCGGTCCACGCTGCCAAACCTCCCCAGTAACCGGCCCGAATCAAGCCCAGGGAAAATCCAACCTGACTGCTTGCCGGCCCCGGAAGAAATTGGCAGAGCGCGACGAGATCTGTGTATGCGGCGTCGTCAACCCATCGGCGGCGCACGACGAGTTCCTCGCGAAAATAACCGATATGCGCGATTGGCCCGCCAAAGGAGGTCAGCCCCAGCTTCAGAAATACCCGTAAAACCTCAAAAGGCGTACCGGTGGGCGGCATTTTTATTCTCGAGCAGAATCGTTGGCTGGCGCCGCTGCGGCTTCTTTGCCAATGATACCAAGTGAGCCCTTCAGGTTCATGGGGATGCCAAAACACGCGGCAACGCCAACCTTTGGCCTAAGACTCTCCGTTGTTGTCAGTACCCACCCTGCGCAGAAAAACCAACTGGAGAGCGGGGACGACGACGAGAAGCATGAGAGGTCCAATGAGCATTCCACCGACCACGACGGTGGCAAGCGGCCGCTGCACCTGGCTGCCGATACCGGTTGAAAATGCGGCCGGTACAAGACCGATGCAGGCAGACAGTGCCGTCATCAGCATTGGACGCATGCGCTGTTCCGCGGCATGTTTCATGGCATCAACGGCACTCATTCCCTGGACTCTGAGTTCGTTGAAATAGCTCAAGACCAAAATACCGTTCATGACGGATACGCCGAACAGAGATATGAATCCGATGGCCGCCGACACGCTGAAGGGTAACCCCGCCGCAAACAGCGCGAGTACGCCCCCGGCGACCGCAAAAGGAATCCCCGTCAAGGCAAGCAGACTGTCGCGCACCGAGTTAAAGAGGCTGTAGAGCAATATCAATACCAGCGCCAGGCTCATCGGCACGAACAGCGCCAGCCGTCCCTTGGCCGTCTGCAAATCCTGAAACTCACCCGCCCAAACGATTCGATACCCGGTCGGCAGCTTGATGTTTTTGGCGATTCGCGACTGCGCCTCTGCGACCGTACCTCCCAAGTCGCGGCCGCGAACGCTGAATTTGATGGGGATGTAGCGCTGGGTAGTCTCGTGATAAATATAGGACGCGCCCGAATCCAAGCTTATGTCGGCGAGTTCACGCAGGGGAATATAGGCTGTAGCGCCGTTGGGGGCTTGATAGCCGACCGGAACATCCCCGATCTTTTCGATGCTGTCACGGTATTTTTCCGCCACGCGCACCGTCAGATTGAATTGCCGGTCGCTCTCCAGCACGGTGGTCGCGACCGCGCCCGCCATCGCTGCGTGTACGACGTTGTTCACATCTCCGGTGTTGAGGCCATAACGCGCTGCTTTCGCGCGATCGACCTTGATGTTCAGGTTAGGCTGTCCAACGATGTGAAAGACGCCAAGATCTTCCATCCCTTTTACCTGCTGCATCTCCTGCAATATTTTTGCCGCGATTCCCTCCAAGACCGTGAGGTTGGGCCCTAGAATCTTGACTGAATTGGCTCCTTTGACGCCGGACAACGCTTCTTCGACGTTGTCTTGAATGTATTGAGAGAAATTGAAGACCACCCCTGGCAATGCGGCGTCGAATTCCGCTTGCAGTTGCACCGTCAATTTCTCTTTGGTCATTCCGGACGGCCATTCGGCAAAATCCTTCAACGGTGCGAAAAGTTCGACGTTCGAGAATGGCGATGCATCGCTGCCGTTGTCCGGCCGGCCGTGCTGCGACACGACCGTGAGTATCTCCGGGTGGCGTAGTAAAATCTCCCTCATCTTGCGCGTCGCCTCGGTACCGGCATCCAGAGACATGGTTTGAGGCATGGCTGCGCGGATCCAGTAGTTGCCCTCTTCCAGCGCCGGCAGAAACTCACTGCCTAAAAAAGAGACTAGAACGCCGACGGCGACGAGAAAGGCAACGCCAATCCCCACGACGAGCGTCCGCCGATTGAGTGCGAAATTCAATATAGGCTTATAGAGGCGGTGTAAGCCGCGGACGATGAGCGTCTCGGTTTCTTTGATTCGTTCCGGCAACAAGAAAGATGACAGTACCGGTGTTACGGTGAACGTTGCAATCAGCGCCCCGGCGAGAGCGTAACCGTAGGTTCGCGCCATGGGTCCAAAAATCTGGCCCTCAACACCCTGCATGGTAAAAAGAGGTCCGAATGCGGCGATGGTGATCGCCGTCGAAAACAGGATCGCCTTGTCGACTTGTAGCGCTGAGAGATAGATCATCCGCAGGCGCACCGTCCAGGGCGCCCCGCCCGGCGGGGAGGCATCCGGCGCGTTTTGACTGGAGCTCTGTACCATTTGCGCCTGCAAACTCGGCATGCCTTGCAGATTGCGGAAGATGTTCTCCACCAAAATCACCGCCGAGTCGATGATGATGCCGAAGTCGACCGCGCCGATCGACAGGAGGTTCGCATCCTGTCCTTGCAGCACCAGAATGATGATGGAGAAAAACAAGGCGAACGGAATATTGACGCCGACGATGATGGCGCTGCGTAAATTGCCAAGAAAAATCCATTGAATCAGAAAAACCAGCAAACACCCAAAAATGAGATTGTGCAGCACCGTATGGGTCGTGACTTTGACCAGTGAACCGCGATCGTAATAGGGGACGAGTTTGACGCCCGGCGGCAGGCTCCCATCACTGTTCATGGCGGCAACCGCGGCTTGGACCCGCGGAATGATGTCGTTGGTGTGTTGCGTGCGTCCCATCACCACGATCGATGCCACCACATCGTCTTCGTGGTCACGGCCTGCAATACCGAGTCTCGGTACAAAGCCCACTGAAACTTTGGCGATGTCTTTGACGAGTACCGGGATGCCGTTGAACTGGGCAAGGACGACATTTTCAATGTCATCGACGCGATATCCCTGGGTCAAGTCATCGTTGCCGCCGCTATCTATCAATCCAACACCGCGGATGTTCACGGATTGTTGACCGACAGTGATTTCGCGACCGCCTACATTGATGTTGGCGTTGCCAAGCGCGGTGATCACTTGCGGTATGGTCAGGTTGTATGCCTGCAGTTTCACCAAGTCGGCGTCGACGTCGAATTCTTTGGTCGTGCCGCCCCAACTGTTGATCGCCACGACGCCTGGAATCGTCGACAACCGGCGCGTCGCGATCCAATCCTGCACGGTGCGCAGATTGGTGAGTCCAAAGTGCGGCGGACCGACTACCTGATAGCGATAAATCTCGCCGACGAGGCTTGACTGCTGAATCTGTGCGACCTGATTGCCCGGAAGCTGCACATTTTGCTGCAGACTCAATGCCGCCTGCGTATAGGCAAAATAATAGTCAATTCCGTATTTAAAGGTCACCCGAACGAACGACAGACCATAGAAGGACGTCGAGCGGATATTGTCGATGCCGGGTGTGGAATACAGGCCGATTTCCATCGGCGTCGTATAGTATTTTTCCATCTCCTCCGCGGATAGCCCGGCGGCTTGCGCAGTGATTTCGAGGATGACGGGCGCGGGATTCGGGTACGCCTCGATGTTCAATTTAGAGTAGGCGATCAGACCGGCGGCAATGAATACCATCAGCCCCAGAAGTACGATTGCACGACGGCTCAGTGCGAATCCGAGAATGGCCTTTATCATCCGCTTTCCCTACTTGATGAGCATCGGCAAGGAGGGGATGCCTGAGCGCAAGATCAGGACGCGCCGCCGTAGAGGATGTTGCTCAGGAATATCGCCCCGTCGACGGCGACCGTCTCACCTGCTTTCACACCGTCGAGGATCTCGTCGAATCCCTCTTGCCGGCGGCCGATCGAGACCGTCCGGCGTGTAAAACGATGCGGGTTACCGTCGACGACCCACACGGACATCCTGCCGTCGCCCTCACGCACAACGCCGTTCATAGGCACGCCGGGAGCGTGCACGGGCGTACCGGTGCGGATGACGAAGGTGGCGAACATTTGCGGTCGAAGCTCACGATTCGGATCCTTGATCTCGGAGCGCACCATGATTCGCCGAGAGTTAGGATCGACTGTCGTGCCCATGGCGGTAATCTTTCCGGTGAACAGGCGTCCAGGAAAGGCTTCTACCGATACGCTCAGCATTTGCCCCGGCTTGAAGTAGGGGCTATCGGCCTCGGGCACGTTCGCCACCATCCACAGCGTTGAAAGGTCTGCTACCGAATAGGGAGCCGGTTGGTTACCCGGCTGCTCGAGCAGTCCCGGCGCCGCGCTGCGGGCCGTGATAGTGCCCGCGATCGGGCTCTTGACGATGAGTGCCGTTTCCACTTGACGCGTTGCGATGATGCGATCGATTTGTGCCTCGGTTCTACCGAAAATGGCGAGCGCACTTCGCGCCGCCCGCAGCGCGCCTTGCGCACTTTGCTCGTTGGCAACCGCGGTTTCATAGTCGTTTTGGTTCATGCCTTTCACTGCATAGAGCGCTTTTGCCCGCGCGAGGGCGCTCGATGTCTGATCGAGGGTGCCCGCGGCCGAAATCAAGTTTGATTGCGCTGAGATGAAGTCAGGGCTCTCGATCGTGAATAGAACCTGACCCTTTTTGACCTCGTCGCCGATGTTGCCAAAGGCTTGCAGGATGCGCCCTTGATACGGGGTGAAGACCTGCACAGTCCGGTCTCCATTGAAGTCGATGTTTCCAATGGCTGTTTTCTCGGCGCGGAATTCACGAACGGCGACTGCCGCGGCCCTGACTGAACCGAGCTGCGAGTCGGACAAATTCACCGAATCGGAAGCGGGCGCCGAGCCACCGGCGCCTGGAGGCGCCGCTCCTCTCGAGGCTGGGTCCGCTGCACCGGCACTCGTCTGTGCATGAATTGCCGCCGCGGCAACCAGCGCAACAACGAGCGCGCTCGTGCCAATGAGTGCCCCAAGCCTGCTCAATCGCGATGAGAAAGTAGAATGGCGTATTTCTCGATCCCGTTCGTACATAACCGGCATGATGTCGGGATCAGTCGAGACGGGCTACTGTGAACGTGCACTGTGAACAAGCACTGTGATTAATCACAGCGAACATTCACAGTTTCGCAGCGGGTGCGCGGTAGCTCAGAATGAGCCGACGTCAGCTTAGGCGATCACCATGCCTGCCAATTTCCGCTTGTACGCCTTCTGCGCATCATTGCTGCCCGCGTTGGCCTGCTGCGCAGTGGGGCCGAATTTTCACAAGCCCCAGGCGCCCAAGGATGCGGGCTACACAACGACACCTCTGGCGGAGAGTACGAGTTCGACGAAGGTTGCGGGCGGCGAGAGCCAACGATTGGTGATGGGACAGGATGTCGCCTATCAATGGTGGTACGCCTTTGGCTCTCCGGCCATCAACTCATTGGTCGAGAAAGCCTTTCGCGCAAACCCGAGCATAACGGCGGCTCAGGCTGCGCTACGCCAGGCGCAAGAGATGGTTTATGCGCAACAGGGGTTTTTCTTTCCAACCATCAGCGCGGACTACAATTTCGAGCGCCAGAAACTGGCCGGAAATCAGAGCGGCAGCTCCGCACCGGGCGTGCAAGGCAACGGAACCAGCATTACTGCAGTTCAGAATCCGGCACCCGACGCCATTCACAACGTACCCCTGTACTTCAATTTTCACACCGCCACAGTGACGGTAGGCTTTGTGCCGGACGTGTTTGGCGGCAACCGGCGCAAAGTCGAGTCTTTGGATGCGCAGGCGCAGATGCAGCGTTTCGAGCTCGAGGCGACCTACTTGAGCCTTGCATCCAATGTCGTCGCCGCCGCGATTCAAGAGGCATTGACACGAGCGCAAATCGGCGCGATCCAGGAAATCATCGACTGCAATGAAACGTCCGTCGCAATCTTGCGCAACAAATTCGAACTTGGCTACGCCATGAGAATTGACCTGGCCGCCCAGGAGCAACAACTGGCGCAGGCCAAAGCGCTGCTGCCGCCCCTGCAGAACCAATTCGAGCAGACCAGGGATCTGCTCCGTACGCTCGTCGGAAGTTTGCCCAACCAAGAATTGGCCGAAACCTTCGAGCTTGCCTCCTTGACACTGCCGACAGAGCTGCCGATCAGTCTACCGTCGAAGCTCATCGAGCAGCGACCCGATATCCGCGCTGCCGAGGAGCAATTACGCTCCGCGAATGCCCAAGTCGGAGTGGCCATCGCCGCCATGCTGCCGCAGTTCACCATTACCGGCACGGCCGGTGGAACGGCGACGGAATTTTCGCAATTGTTCGGCGAGGGAGGCCCCTTCTGGACCTTGATTGGCGATGCGATGCAGCCGCTGTTTGCCGGCGGCACACTGCTGCATACGAAGCGCGCCGCAGACCAAGCCCTGCTGCAAGCCGCCGCTCAGTACCAAAAAACCGTCCTGACCGCTTACCAGAACGTCGCGGACACGCTCCACGCATTGGTTGCGGATGCCAACGCGCTCGCCGCCGACGTCGAGTCCGAAAAAGCGGCAAAAGTAACGCTCGACCTGACGCACCAACGGATGCAAAGTGGCTATACCGATGCGCTGACCGAGATCGCCGCGGCAATGGCGTATCAGCAGGCCGTTCTGAACCGGGTGCAGGCTCAAGCGACTCGATTTGGCGACACGGCGGCGCTGTACCAGGCACTCGGCGGCGGCTGGTGGAACCGCACCGCGGCATTGACCTCGGCAGACGGAGCAGGCGCGATCGGCAAAAAATGAGCGGGAGGCCTTTCTTGAAGACGGCAGCGATGGTTTATCCGAGCAAGCAAATTCTGTGCATTGAGGATGACGCCGAGACAGCCGCGTTGATCGCGGAAGATCTGCAGGAGCGCGGTTACATCGTCAATATCGCGACGGGCGGCCACGAGGGGTTGAGTGCGATTCTCAAAACCGGTCCTGATCTCGTGCTATGCGACATCAATATGCCGGATATGAGCGGCTTCGAGGTGATGGAATGTTTGACGACGCTTGCGCCTCAATACAAGGCCGTGCCCTTCATTTTTCTGACTGCGCGCAAGGATCGCGACAGTGAGCTGACGGGGAGGCGCCTGGGGGCCGATGACTACGTGGCCAAGCCGGTGGATTTTGAGATTCTCGCGGCGATCATCGACGCGCGCTTGGGGCGCGGGGCGCGCAACGAGGTATGGTCGCGACACGTCGCGCTCAACGATCGCGAGCTCGAATGCCTGACATGGTCAGCGCGCGGCAAAACGTCGCCTGAAATCGCCACCATTTTGAATTTGAGCAAGCGAACCGTGAACTTTCACATCGAGAACGCCTGCCGAAAACTCAACGTATCCACACGCACCGAAGCCGTGGTCAAAGCGACTTCCGGCCATCTCATCGACCCTTAAGATACTCGATGGACGAATCGGTAAACGATCGGCCAGAAACCCGCGCAGCACCGCACAGTGAGATCGGCGGCCCATTTCGCCGCTCTACTCGATGGCTGCATTCCCATTCGATTCGTGTCCGCCTGTATTCGGTTTTCGTGCTTTTGTTTCTGCTGGTTGCTGGATTGGGCGTCGTTGGGTTCGTGCGCTTGAGTGATGTCAATCACGAATCCGAAGTGATCCGGAATCATTGGCTGCGGGATACGCGAATTCTGGGAGACTTGAACAACTACATGTCCGACTACAGGACTGCCGAGGCGACGCGCCTCCTGTCCTCCGCTCCCCTTGAACTGGCTGAAAGTGAAAAGGAAATCGAGACACTCCGCAGCACCGTCGCAAACAGTCAGCGTGCCTACGAAGAAATTGCCGAGGACCCTTCGGAGGCCCAGCTGTACCATGAATTCGCGGTTCAATGGGCTGCTTACCAAAACGTCGCGGTTCACGTGATCGCGCTGGCTCGCGCCGGGCAGATGTCGGACGCCGTCGCCTTGTACAATACGGATTCGCGCAGGGCCTTCGATCTGTCGAGCGACATCCTGGGTCATCTCACTGATCAAACGGTGGTCAAGGCGCAGCAGGCCAGCGACCGTGCGGCCTCTACCTACCGGCACGCTCGAGCCATGATTGCAACTGCGGTACTGTTGGCCGCGATCCTGTTCTTTGGCGTCATCTTTTACGTCACCCGCCGCATCATGGCCCCCTTGGTGCGACTGGTGACGTGCATGCATGAACTGGCCGGCCATGACACGGATATCGCGATTCCCAGCGTGCAGCGGGAGGATGAAATCGGCGACATGGCGCGCGCGATTGCGATATTTCGCGAGAATGCAGTGGCGTTGGTCGGGAGCCAGCAGAGATTGATTGAACAAGCCGCTGCACTGGAGTCCGGGCTCGAGCACGAGCGGCGATTGACCGTGCAGCAGCGTGATTTCATTGCAATGACTTCTCATGAGTTCTTGACTCCGCTCACGATCATCGATGCGCATGCACAGCGCCTCATCAAGATGAGCGATCGGCTCGATTCGGCCGACATCGCTGAGCGGGGCGCGAGCATCCGCGGCGGTGTGCAGCGAATTACCGATATCATGGACAGCTTGCTGGGAGCCTCGCGGGATCTGGAAGGCAATGCGGTCTTTCATCCGGGCGACATCAATCCGGGCGCGCTGCTGCACGATGTGTGTCAAGCGCACCGCGATGCGAATCGAAACGCAGTCATTTCGGAAGAGTTCTCGTCGCTGCCGGCAAGCATGTACGGCGACGCGAAATTGCTGTTCCACGCGTTCAGCAATTTGATTTCCAATGCGATCAAGTACTCGCCACCGGGAAGCACTGTGGAAGTCACCGCTCGGCTGCAGTCAGACTGGTTGGTGGTACAGGTCCGCGACTTTGGCATTGGCATTTCTGCCCGTGACCGTGAACGCCTTTTCGAACGATACTTCCGCGGCAGCAACGCAACCGGTATCGCGGGCGCCGGGGTCGGCCTGCATCTGGTGTCCATGGTCGTAGGTCTGCATCATGGCGAGGTTTTCGCGGAAGATCTCGACGGAGTCGGGTCGAGATTCACGGTGCGTCTGCCTATTTGGGTTCCCAAGGGGGCGCAATCGTCGACATAACCATGCAGGCCATTGGCGACGAGCCCCGGCGTCGCTCCGGCTTCAACTCAAGCCTCGGGAATCGTCCGATCTACCTGCCACGCTGCGGCGCTGACCTGCGGCTCCAAACTGAGCCGTCCCACAATCTGCTCCAACGCGGCATCGTTGCGTTTGGCGGCAAGCGCCTGGGCCGTGATGTTGACTTTGGAGGTGTCTGCAATATCGGCGCTATCGATGCGCCGCAAGCCTAGATCGGCTTGAGAAAGCGCGTGCAGCAAGAGGGATCGTAGGTGAGCTTCCTCGACACTTTTGCAGGTAAGAGTTACCGTATAACAGGTCTCGGCGTCGACGGACAATACAGTGCGCCTATTGAGCACCCGCACGAGGGGGCGCAAACACAGATTGGTCAAGACGACGAATCCTGCAGCCACCAATCCAGGCGCCCAAAACCCCGCACCCACGAACGTGCCGACCATGGCAGAACACCACAGGGTCGCCGCGGTATTGAGACCGTGCACGTTCACCCCTTCGCGTAGTATCACGCCGGCGCCGAGAAAGCCGATCCCCGTCACGATTTGCGCGGCAACCCGCGTAGGATCCACGGGATTCAACATGGCCGAGAAGACGACGAACCCGCACGCACCCAGCGCGACCAACGCGTTCGTTCTAAGGCCCGCCATTTTTTGATGCCACTGTCGTTCAAAACCGATGCCCGAGCCGAGCAGCACAGCCAAGCTTAGGCGGCCAATCGACTCGATGATTTCAATGTGCGTGTTCAATTCGACGTGCTCTCAATGCGTTGGGCCACCGATCATAGTTTGCCACAGCTCGCTCCGCAGACGTTCGCAGTCGCCAGCCGCCCAGTTGCGGCGAAGGGCGCGAACATCACCGTGACTCCGTAACTCGCGCAACCTTTGGACAATGAGTCCCTTGCGCTACACTAGAAACCATGCCCTCGATGAACAACGGAAAACACCCATGCTCACACTCTTGCGCCTCGTGCGCATGTCCATCCTTTTTGTCCTCTGCTCTTCAGTGATGTCGCCGGCAAGCGCGGCGCCTGCCGCTTATCTAGATTCATCGGGCCGCGACGACGTGCTCTCAGGCGGCGTCAAGATGATCAAGATCCAAACACCCAAGGGTGCTTTCCGCGTATGGACCAAGCGCGTCGGCAACAATCCGACCATAAAAGTTCTGCTGCTGCACGGTGGACCGGGCGCCACGCATGAATATTTCGAGGCCTTCGACAGCTACTTTCCCAATGCCGGTATCGAGTACTACTACTACGATCAACTGGGTTCCGCGTACAGCGACCAACCGGACGAACCGTCGCTATGGGACATACCGCGCTTCGTCGAAGAAGTTGAGCAGGTGCGCAAGGCCCTCAAGCTCGACAAGAGCAATTTTTATCTCTATGGCCAATCCTGGGGCGGCATCTTGGCGCTGGAGTACGCGCTCAAGTATCAACAGAATTTAAAGGCGCTGGTGATTTCGAACATGGTCGCGAGCATTCCGGCGTACAACCGGTATGCCACGAGCGTGCTCATGCCTGCCATGGATCAGAAGGCGCTCGCCGAAATCAAAGGCCTGGAAGCGAAGGGTCAATATGACGACCCACGCTACGAAGCGCTCCTGATGCAGCACTTTTATGTCGATCATATCCTGCGCATGCCCCAGGATCAGTGGCCCGATCCGGTGGTGCGCGCCTTCAACAAGATCAACAAAAAGATCTACATCCCGATGCAGGGACCGAGCGAGATGGGCGCCAGCGGAAAACTCCTCAACTGGGATCGTACGGCAGATCTGTCCAAAGTCACCGTGCCCACGCTCTCCATCGGTGCGCATTACGACACCATGGAACCTGCGCAAATGGAGAAGATTGCCAAGTCGGTCAAGAAGGGACGCTATCTGTATTGCCCGAAGGGTAGCCACCTTGCCCTATACGATGATCAGCAGGTGTACATGGCAGGCCTGACCCAATTTATTCTGGATGTGGACGCAAATCGGTTCTAGGTGGGCCGGTGCGAATCTAGGTGGACCGGTTGCGAATTTATCTGAAGTAACCGTCGATCCGCGGGGGTCTGGTTCGTCGTGTGAAAGAGCGAGCCAGTTCTCGACGTTAATCGCCTGCGGCTCACCTTAAAATTAAGAATCCCTTTTACATCGGCGACGCATGGACGGAACTCACGACGGCCCCATAGGTCACGTTTTCTCTTGCGATTGACATTAGACCGACTAGTCGGTATACCACTATCATGGGAGCCAACCACTCGGCCAAAAGACCGATGGCAGCGGCGAGGCGCAAGCTGCTCGATGCCGCCTTGTCTGTAATCCGTGCCAAAGGCTACGAGGCGACGACGATCGATAACCTCTGCGCGGAGGCGGGCGTTGCGAAGGGCTCGTTCTTTCATCATTTCAAAAACAAGACAGCGCTCGGGATCGGGGCGATCGATTATTGGTCGCAGAAATCCGATGCCTTATTTGCCACCGCGCCCTATCACGGGTACGCCGACCCGCTCGACCGCGTTCTTGGCTACATCGATTTCCGCAAGGCAATGCTCACGGGCAAGATCCCTGAGTTCACCTGCCTCGCCGGCACGATGGTGCAGGAAGTCTACGAGACCTACCCCGAGATTCGTGAGGCGTGCGACGCCTGCATCAGCGGCCACGCGGCGACGATCGTAGCGGACATCGACGAAGCGATCGAACGTCACGGCATCCGCGCCAACTGGACTGCCCAAAGCCTCGCCCTTCACACACAAGCCGTTCTGCAGGGCGCGTTCATTCTGGCCAAAGCCAAGGGCAACGCGGCGATCGCAGCCGCCAGCGTCGATCACCTGCGCCGCTATAT
>Ga0210406_10001475_pt1 | contig 28532 bp, 18 predicted proteins | sample IncBWC30MmetaG_FD_155454 | JGI IMG/M metagenome (GOLD analysis project Ga0210406, IMG submission 155454) | Forest soil microbial communities from Barre Woods Harvard Forest LTER site, Petersham, Massachusetts, United States - Inc-BW-C-30-M | ecosystem: Environmental > Terrestrial > Soil >... | reverse complement strand
AATCGTTGTAGGTAATGCCATTGAATGCTGGGCTGTGAGGCTGACGATTGCCGGACGACTTGGTGCGGGTGGCAACGGGATCCGCAGTGACGGTTGGAAAGTAATCGGCGCGGTAGTAGCGGAGCAGGGCGCGAGCCTGGGTATATTGGGCCTCGGCCGCCTTCAAGTTTTGGTTAGAGACGTTGACCTGCGCTTCGAGGACATTGAGTTGAGGATCCTGAAAAATTTCCCACCAGTTACCACCGAGATTCTGGTCATTCGGCTGGGCAGGTTTCCAATCGCCCACCTCTTTATAGGCTGGAGGGACCTCTGCTGCTGGGCGCCGATATTTCGGTCCAACCGTGCATCCGGTCACCTGGAACGCGGCTATTGCGAGCACAACCATCCAACGACATGTTTGGCGCCGGTGCGCAACCCAGATCAACTTTCGAGCGCGTTTCACTTGGTATCCCCGGGCAATGCTGCCTGAACGATTTGGACTTGCTGTCCGGTAATGAGGGAGTCGGGCGGGTTGACGATGACCTGGTCGTCCGGCTTGAGGCCGGAGACGATCTCGATTTGATTGCCGAAATCGTGCCCAGGGGTCACGGCAGCAAGCGCAACTTTGCCATCCTTCACGATGCCCACTCGTAAACCCTCCGAGCGGAATAGCAGAGTATTGACGGGAAGCAGGAAGGTGGAGGCCTGGGTCGGGACAGCCAAGTGGACCTCCGCATAAGAGCCAGTGAGCAGCGTGCCCGAAGGATTGTCCACATCGATTTCAATCAGCAGCGTGCGGGTTGTCACAGTGATGGCATCGGCAGTGCGGACCAGTTTTCCGCGAAATTTGCGGCCTGGAAACTCAGTCAGACTGAGATCCGCGGTCATGCCGACTTTGACCCCTTGCGAGTACTCCTCGGGGACGTTTACGTATACACGTAGCTTTCCAGGTTGAGAGATGTGAAAGAGATCGGTTTTCACTCCGCCGCCGCTGCCAGAATTGATCAGATCGCCGATATCAGTATTTCGCGCAGTGACAATGCCATCGAACGGGGCGTAGATCTTTTCAAAAGATACCAGTGCCGTATACTGCTCCACGGCCGCCTGGTCTGCTTCGACGATCGCCTTATTCGCATTATAAGTACCCACGGCATTATCGACGTCTTGTTGGGAGACGGCGTTGCTTTTCAAGAGTCCCTGATATCTGGATTTGGTGATAGCGGCGAGCTCTAAATTTGCCTGCGCGGTTAGCAGGTTGCTACGGGCTTGCTGGAGTTGCTGGTCGACTTCCGGAGTTTCGATAACGGCAAGCAGTTGGCCTTGCTTGACGCGTCCTCCAATGTCGACGTACCACTTCCTCAAATACCCGTTGGTGCGGGCATAAATCGGCGAGGTGATGAATGGCTGTACATTTCCGGGAAGGATGATCTCCTGGGTCGGCGCAGTTTGTTTTGGTGAAACAACTGATACTGCAGTGAGGGCGACTTGCGCAGTTTCCGCCTTCAGCGTTGTGCGTGCTCTGACACGGGACAAGATGCCCGAGACCAACAGGGCCGCGACGGCGATTAGCGCAATTGCCACGCCCAACCATCTTCGATACGGACGCTGCCGCCTTCCCACATCGTTCGATGGGGGCGTTTGCCCGCCGATTTGTTTTCTCTCTTCAGTTTGTTGCGACATAATGACTCCACACAGATTTTTGATTAGTGCTGGTATTCCGTTTGCGCTGGATGCCGGCGCAAGCCCTGCAAAACGCTGAAAAATGCTGGGACAAAGAACAGCGTCGAAACCGTAGCGAATATCAAGCCGCCGATGACCGCCCGGCCGAGGGGAGCATTTTGTTCACCGCCGTCCCCTAGTCCGAGGGCCATGGGCACCATGCCGATGATCATGGCCAGAGCGGTCATCAGCACAGGTCGAAAGCGCGTGAAGCCTGCTTCCAATGCGGCGCTGATGGAATCGCTTCCTTCCTGCATTTTTTCCGTGGCAAAGCTCACGACCAAGATGCTGTTGGAGGTGGCCACACCCATGCACATGATGGCCCCCATGAGTGCGGGTACGCTGAGAGTCGTGTGCGTTATAAACAAGAACCACGCAATGCCGGCGAGTGCCGCGGGCAGTGCGGAAATCATGATGAAAGGATCGAGCCAAGACTGAAAGTTCACCACGATTAGCAGGTATACGAGGACGATGGAGAACGCCAGCCCGCTGAGAAGACCGACATAAGAGGCTTGCATCGTCTGAACCTGTCCACGGACAACGACTCGAGAGCCACGCGGTAATTGCTGGCGAGTATCGTCAATAATTTTGTAGATGTCGCCAGCCACGCCGCCCAGATCGCGTCCCGTGGCAGCGCCAAAGATGTCAATGACGGGCGCTACGTTGTAATGAGAAACCACTGCCATTCCGGCGCCTCGTTGCGTTGATACTAGACTGGCCATGAGTGACGGAGGAGCCGTTGGGTCCGTGCCTGTGACTGGAATGTTCTCTACATCCTGCAGTGTGTCCGTGTGATATTGCGGCGTCTGCGTGGCAATGAAATAGCTGACGCGATTCTTGGGGTCAACCCAGAATGTTGGGGAGGTTTGGAAGCTGCCACTCAAGGACACCAGCAAATTTTGCGCAATATCGTGGGCTGTGAAACCAAGTTGCTCTGCTTTCGTACGCTCGACCCGCAGGCGCAGATAGGGCTGATCGAAGGGCTGCTGGATTCGCAAATCTGCTGTTCCTGTAACGTATTTCAACTTGCTGAGCAGCGCATCGGCATAACGCTGGTTTCCTTCCAGGTCGTTTCCCACGACTTGGACATCGATCGGGGCCGGCAAGCCAAAGTTCAGGATTTGGCTGACCATGTCGGCCGGCAAGAATGCAAAACTCACACCCGGAAACCGTTTTGGGAGTGTCAGACGAAGCTGGTGTATGTAGTCATCCGTCGGATGGTGCTTGGCGGAAAGAGTCACAAGGATGTCGGCATCCGATGAGCCGACGGGAGCCGAATTGCTGTAAGAGAGATTGATGCCGCTGTAGGGCAGACCTATGTTGTCGATGACATTGTGAACTTCGCTTGCCGGAATCTGCTGCCGAATCGACTGCTCGACCTGATCGCAAAGGTTGGCGGTTTCCTCGATGCGCATTCCGGTGGGCGCTCGCATATGAAGTTTGAAAGAGCCGCTGTCGACGCTGGGAAAAAAGTCGCGGCCGAGCCAAGGAATCAGAATCGCGAGAGAGCCAAGGCAGCTCGCGAAGAACACAAGCAAAAAGGCACGCCGATGGTGAAGGCAAGTCTCCAGCAGGCCGCGATAGCTGTGACGAAATCTCTCGAAGGACTCTTCAAAACGCTTCTGAAGCCGAGCGAGCGGATTGCGGCTGGGTGCATCTCCTTCCTTCTTATCTCCTCGCAGGAGGTACTTGGCCATGGTCGGGACGATCGTCCGGGAAAGCAGGTAAGAGGCCAACATAGCGAAAACCACAGCTTCGGCGAGCGGCACAAAGAGATACCGCGCGACGCCGGACAGCAAGAACATCGGAGCAAACACAATGCAGATCGACAGTGTCGACACGAAAGCCGGCGTCGCTATTTGCGACGCGCTATCCAGGACAATCGTGTCCATGTCCTTGTCCGGTTCTGCCTCCCTATTGCGATTTATGTTCTCGACCTCAACAGTCGCGTCGTCCACCAGGATGCCGACCGCCAAAGCGAGTCCGCCGAGCGTCATAATATTGATCGTTTCACCGAGCGCGCTAAGCACAATGATAGAAGTCAGGATTGCCAGAGGGATGGAGGTCGCGATAATAACGGTGCTTCGCCAACTGCCCAGAAAAGTGAGAATCATGAAAGCGGTCAGGCACGCGGCAATCAGCGTTTCGCGGACCACTCCACTGATCGCGCCACGAACAAAAATCGACTGGTCCGCAAGCGGTGCTATATCAAGCTGCGATGGAACGGTGGTCTTAATTTGAGGCAGAAGCGCCTTGATGCCGGCGATTACGTCCAGGGTTGACGCGTTACCCGCCTTTTGGATGGTCAGCAAAACGGAGCGCTGTCCGTTGACACGTACAATATTCGTCTGCGGGGGGAAGCCGTCGCGCACCCAGGCGACATCTTTGATATAGATCGTAGTACCGCCAATCGTCTTGATCGGTATTCGGTTTAGGTCGGTAATCGTCTGCGGTGCCGCGTTGGGAATGGAAACATCGTATTCCCTGGAGCCGATCTTGGACGTTCCTGTGGGCAGGATTAGGTTTTGCACGCTGATCGCGTTAACTACATCCAGCGCAGACAGACCCTTCGACTGCAACGCGGTGGTATTCAGATCCACCTGCACTTGGCGCTGTTTACCCCCATAGGGATAGGGCACGGATGCGCCAGGCACGGTGATGAGCTGCGTCCGAATAAAATTCAGGCCGTAGTCGTTTAGCTCTTGCTCTGACAGGTTTTGCCCCGAGAGAGCCAATTGGAGAACCGGCACACTCGATGCGCTGTAAGCAAGAATGAGAGGTGGCGTCGACCCCGCAGGCAACTGCTTGAGTTGGGTCTGAGAAACCGCGGTAATCTGTGCAATGCCCTGTTGAATGTTCGCGGTCGGCTGCAGAAACACTTTGACAACAGCAATTCCGTAGAGTGATTGCGATTCGACGTGCTCGATATTATCAACAGTGGTGGTAAGCGCTCGTTCCGTGATGCTAACGATGCGGTCGGCCATGTCCTCAGGCACGAGGCCGTTATAGGTCCAGATGATGCTGACAACGGGAATGTTGATGTTCGGAAAAATATCCGTTGGCGTGCGGAAAATCGCAAGAGTCCCCATAATCACGATGAGTATGGACATCACCACGAATGTGTAGGGCCGTTTCAGTGCTAGTCTGACAATCCACATGATTCACCCCTCCGGCTTGGCCGGATTCCAATCAAATTGACCTCATGTCCTGTGTTTCGGGGTCCTGTTATCGAGGGTCGAGACTAATTGCTGGGCCGCCGGGGGCACAGCCACTGTTCCGGACAGAACAATGTCCCTCGCAGGAATTTTCTTGCCGTACACGCGGCGGTTGTCGCCATTGTCCGGACGGATTGTGGAGCCTTCAAGGGAAACTCCGGCAAACAAGCCACGCGCCCTTGAGTAGCTCAAGATTTCGGAACGCAGGGTCGCGTCCGTATCAGCGGACGCATCGCGGCCGACCGGGCCCGCGGCCACGGAAGCGTCGCCTCCCAGCTTGACCTTGCTGGCGAGAATGCCCCTCGCGCCGCGTTCATTCATCACGAGCAACACAAAATCCGTAGCTTGTCCACCGATCTGAAGGCCAAAGCTGCCGCCCTCGAGCGCCATCATCGTGGGAGCACCCCAAGGTCCCCTGAAGTCTTCCCCTTTGCGGCACGACATAGCGCCCCGCCCATAGCTTCCGCCAACGATGAACGCGGCCTTTAGGACAGATGGAAAGACAACGACGCAATCCGCCTTGTCGAGCAAGTCCTGCGGAATGTTGTCTGGGACGCTGAGAATCTCATTCAAGACCGTGCCACAATTTCTCAATCGGTCGTCATCTTTGCTTTGGTCTGATGCGCTCGCCACCTCAGCGAGGAGTGGTAGAACAGCCAATAGAATGCCTGCCAGACAGGGCCACAACTTTCTCATGTGATTTCTCCTCATTAGTTTTTAGGTTCTTACTTGCCCCTGACTCTAGACAATGCAGTCCTGATGCCACCGTGAAGCGCGGTCGAAAGATTCGGGAAGTGGTTGAAAACAGCACGCTTAAGCCAGGAGGAAGGAAAACTAAGTGTGCTGGGCCGACGTGCGGAGAGCCCAGCAACTGACTCCCTGTCAGCAGGTTGACAGGGAGTCTCAGGATCGAGATCGACTTTCCGGGAGAGCGAGAAGCAGAGTAAACGGGGCGCGACTACGCCATTCTAGGTCCCGCGAGAATTAAAACGTTCCGCTCGTGGAGTGAGTTACGAACTCGGAGCTGTGGAGCCGTCGAAATCGCATTTGACCACGAGAATGGTGACATCATCATTGAAGCGAGCCTCGTTGCAGAACTCTGCCGCACTGTTGAAGATGTCGCCCATAAGACCTTCTGCGGAGAGTGAAGAACCGCGTCGTACTACGGCGGAAAGGCGCTCCATGCCGAATTCTTCGCCAAACTCGTTCTCCGCCTCTGTCACCCCATCCGTATAGAAAACCAGCACGTCGCCGGCAATCAGGTCTGCCGAGGTCAGTTCACAAATTTCTTCTGGAGATATTCCGATCGGCAGGCAAGTCGAATTCATGCGCGTGAGGGTGTCCGTCTTTGCCCGATAGAGAAGTGCGGGATTGTGACCGCAGTTGACGTAGTGGAGTTTCCGCGCGTGTGCATCGATTTCGGCGAGCAGCAACGTAACGTAGCGTTCGCCATCCGACACGGAGTGGATTCCCGCGTTTAACCGTCCCACTATCTCCAGCATGTTTCGATCGTGATTCGCCTCAAGCTGCATGGCTGCCGCCGTCGCGGACATCAAGAGGGCAGCGGGAACGCCTTTTCCAGCTACATCGGCAATGACGATCTGAATGCTGTGCGCGTCGATGGGGATATAGTCGTAATAATCGCCGCTCACGCCCCGCGCTGGCTGCATCATGCCGGCTATTTGGAGTCCGGCAATGGCGGGTTTGCCCACGGGAAGAAATAAGCGCTGGACTTGCGCGGCCAGCTCCACGTCGTGAAGGAGATCGTCACGCTGCTTCTGAATTGTTTTGGCGAGCGCTTCCCGCTGCTCGATATACCGCTGGATGAAGTAAACGACAAAGGCAAAGCACAACATGGCGGAAAGATTGTGGAAGATTCGAAGGCCCGGTTTGAGATCTCGCGGGGAGTTATAGTCATGGAACAAGATACAAACCGCGATGAGGCTATAGGTGATTTTCCTGCGCAGGAAAAGCGCGCCGACACCAAGAGGGAGAATGTAGAGGTAAACAAGCGAAATCGAAACAACGAGATGGTCTGCATACGCGACCGCGCCAAACGCCCCCAAGACCAATACGAGTGGCAGCCACGCCGCTCCATTTAAGGCCACTTCCTTCCGCAGAAGAGACAGCAAGAGAACCCTTTCGCGAAAATCGCCCAACTTGGCCAGCGTAAAAGGTCGAGAAGTGATGCTCATTTCGGATCCGTGTCAAAAAAAATGGTACACGTGCCGGCGAGTTTAGAGATCAAACCTACCTCCCCGTTCGCGGGCTCGGCACCTTGTAGCCGTCGGTAAGGGTCCTGAGGAAAGCGACGAGGGCATCCTCTTCCTGCTCCGTCAGTTTCAGGTTGCCGAGTTGTCTTTTGTTGAGGTTGGTTGAGTCCTCTGCCTCCGGCCAGCAAGTGAGCTTTTCGCCGGAATCGCCTGCCTTGCACTTGGGCAGGACGTCGCGGGTGTTGTAAAAATGCACCACTTCTTTCAGGCTTTTAAAATAGCCATTGTGCATGTAGGCCTTGACGAAACTTGGCGTGGGACGCATGTCGACATTGCGCAAAGTAGGTACCTGGAACTTCGCATCGAACTTCGGCGCGAGTTTGATCCACCCAGAATCAGGATTCAGTTGACCGCTATCGCTTTGCAGCGTGCGCAGGAAGGATCCGACTCCCGTATCGACGTACGTCCCTCCCGCGAGGTTGGCACTATAGCCGCGTGGGTCGGGCGCGCTCTCGTAGTAAAACTGTAATCCCGGATTTCCTGGGACGCCGAGGTTACTGGCGGTGAAATCCGTGAACAGGGGCTCTTCACCGGGGCCGCCATCGCGATGGCACTCGTTGCATCGAGCCTTGCCGCGGAACAGCTCATAGCCCAATTTTTCCTGCGGGGTGAATTGATTCTTTCCTGCCTGCACGTAGTCATACTTCGACGTGAAGGGACTCACCTCTGGCGAGGACTCGTACGAGGAAATGGCGAGCCCGAATCCGTCGTAGACATGATCGGCGCGAGCTCGGTCTGCAGGACTCAGGTGGACCGGGAACTGATCATTCGCCGGTGGCGGCCCTGGAGTCGCGCAAACTTTTTCCACATTGGGAGGCCATTGAATGGTAAACGAGTCCGCGCCCCACACGGTCTCAAAGAGCTTGCGATAGGGAACGTTGGAAAGGCGGTACGCAACACAGGCCGAATCGGGCAAACCCATTTCTACGGGATTCGTCGGCGGTCCCTGCGCTTGTTCGGCGCTTGGATTCTGCAAGCGGTAGCCGCTCGCGCGCATATCCCAGAAATTTCCACCCACAAAGTCACCCTGGAGCGCGTTGTAGTGGAGCACCGGTGAGAAAGGTGCGTACATGTAGCTCTGTGGCTTTCGGTTGCTGAATCGCGTTCTGACTGATCCTGGATACGACACGGTAGTCTCATTCAAAGATTGCATCGGCCCAGTGAATCCCGTCTCCGGCGTATGACAGAAACTGCATGCTTCGTTCTGATTGACGGAGAGGCGTTTATCGAAAAGCAGTAACTTTCCTAGGGTGCGGACCTGCCCCTGGTGATCGAGCGTGGTATGGTCCATCTGGCTGAGAGTGTCGGCCTCAATCCGATCGACGTCGGCAACGACCCTTGCAACATCCTGATCGAACGAGGGAGGCATCTGACCACCGAGGTTGCTCGGAGACTTTGCTTCGTGGGAAATGGGAGCACCAGCCTGCGGTTTACCGGCCACTGAGCCTAAGAGCGCGCCGAAGGTGAGGAGAAGACCGAATAGCGATGCGGCGAGATTTCGATTGCGCATGGTTTCGTCTTGCCTCCCGTCACGTTCATTCCGCCTTGTGCCAGGTGGAATCCGGGTCATAGGCGGTCATCGCTTCCGCAAGTTTTGTCGTGTTGGGACCAAGATCTTTCTCGTAAATGGTCCCCGATTCGCTGACAATAAAAGTCATCACACCCGAGGAGCGGTAGTCTGCGGGATAGGCGACAAAGGCGAATCCTGCGCTCATTTTCCCGTCGACGACATAGTTTTTGCCTCCGCCCGGTGCATGTTTTCCTTGACTAGTGAGGATTCGGAAAAAATAGCCATTGAAGGGAACATGCTCGCCAACTTGGTCGGCTGGGAGATTTTGGCGCGCGTAAGCGATGAGAGGGTTGATGGGGCTATCGAACTCATCGCTAGCACCGTGCCAGTACAGACCGTTGTGTCCTCCTTCATCGCTGACCAGTTTCTGGGCAAATTGCTTCGGGACGTCACCTGGCGGGTGGGCAAAATATTGTTTTTGCGCTTCAACCAATTCGCGGCACGCGTCCATGGCCGCAAGTTCATTTTTGCCGATGCGCCGGAATACAATTTCGTCTTTGCCCGCGGCCGTGTCGAAATACCACGAACCGTTGCTCTTCACCAAGGGAATCGGAAAGGGCCAGTTTTCGGCCCCGACTACCAGGGTTACAGCTCCGTTCGTGTCTGGCACGAACCGATGCATCTCCTGGTATTTGACGACGAAGCCGACCCGAGCATCCAAATCTTCCTGTGGGTCGCCGGACGAGAGGACTTCCTTTCCGGCTGCTCCGAGGATGCTCAATGGAGCTTGTTCGTCCTGTGCCTCCATTGCACCAAAGAGTGCGCGACTGGCCTCTTCGGCGGAGCCAAAGGTCCGCTGCCCCGGCTCCTGGGCGAACAAGGGCACGGACGAACAGCCCAAGGAAAGTGCCAACAGAACGGAAACTGTAAATCGAACAAAGTTCTTGCATTCAACTTGAACGAAAATCGAAATCCTACGTAGCATGGTGTTCCTCTCCATTCTTGAATTCTCGATAAGCTCTGCCCGCGGGTGCAAGCGATCAACGATGTCGTCCACCGCCGCCACCATGGAAACCGCCTCCGCGGGAGCCACCTCCAAAGCTCGACCGCCCGCGGGAGGAGAAGCCTCGGACATTGCCACCGTGATCAAAGCCACTGAACGCGCCGGAGCGCGTTCCTGGTTGAGCGTGAAAAGACGAGCGCCCACTTCCGTGGAATGCGTTGCCGTGGCCGAAATTACCACCGTGGTTGAAGTTGTTGCGATTGATGATCGTTCGGCTGTGGGAGATGTAGGTGTTGTGGTTATAGATCACCCGATGGCCATGCCAATCGCATCCCCAGTGATGCCAGCCCCACCCAAATCCTCCGAAGAAACCAACCCCGAAGCCGATTCCAAATCCAATCCCCGCTCCGGCGAGGAAGATCCCCGGCACGGGATACCAGCCTGGATATGCGACGATCGGCTCACCATACACGAGCCAGGGATCATACGCAGGGACGTAGACCACCTCAGGATTGGCAGGCTCGATGATGATAGTGCTGCCCTGAGTTGTTACCTTCTCCTGTTCATTGCCATTCAGGTGGCCGGCCTTGTGAGCCTGCTGACGCATCACTTGAACGGCATCCGTCACATCCTGTTGCTGGTTGGCATATGCGTCGCCAAGGGATGACGTCCAAGAGAGGTTTTTGTCCATGTTTTCAAGAACTGAAGGAAATTGTGCGAGGGCCTTTACGCTGGGGTCCCAAGGCTGTTTGTCGACTTCTTTTGCCAGCTCTTCACCCTTGAGGTTGGCATGACTCTGCATCCAGCGATCCGCCTCGACAATCTCGGTTGGATACGTTGACGCCGCGAGAATTTGCGCAACGAGGGCGTCGGGGTACAAGGCGACCGGCGCGACGAGTTGCTGCAGCTCTTGAGGAGAATGTGGCACGGGCGGCGTAGACGGCAGCTCGTTGGCTTGGCCCGTAAGGCCGAAAGACTCGGCTTGCGCAGTGAATCGCACAAGCAAACAACAGAGAAGTAGGATTAAAACCTGCTTGGACCACTTCAAGTTCATGGCAAATTCTCCAGTACAAAAGTGAGATTGTTCCGTCCGCTTGAATTCAGCGGCCAAAAAGCTTCATGAGACCGCGCCCAAAGACGAGCTCAACCATCTGCGAACAAGCGTCACTGGGCACGCAGCGTACCCGGCGGCATGTCATTGCGGCGAGCTAGGCATTCCAGGGCTTCAAGTTCCGCAAGAGTTGCCGCACACGTCGCTTCAGGATTTCATGGCCGGCTTCGGCTGAAATGCCGCATCATTCGCCTACTGCCTGAATCACTCAAGCGACGCTACTGGGAGAGGCAACACGGCTGCCAAACGTCTTGAGTCTGTAAGTAATGGAAAGCAAAGGCCGAAGGCAAAGACTGGCGCTTCGCGCAATGCCAACACACGAACAGTCTGTCTCAATGCCGACAGTCTGACCGGGCGCGGCTGTTTGAGGCTCCCGACATTTGCATCGAGGTTCGAAGGTTGCAACCGAGCACACAACAGTTGGTGGCCACAGGAAAATGTACAGCGGCAGATAGCAGTAATGGTTGTAGTAACGATGGAAGAAGCGCGCTTCCTGCTTCCGATGCAGGGGCGTGTCCGTGGCTGGGACTCCAGAAAGTGCGCGACCAGCAGTTCGTCGATGGCCCGCGGGAGAATAGGCAATCTTGTTGTAGCGCTCGGCTGCGCGGGAACCGGCGGGCGTCAATTCCAGCCGGTTCAAAGAAACAAGTAGATTCCTCGCAGGACAAATTCTTTCAGCGTGATGCCACCAGCTCGGGGACGCCGGAAAGCTTTGCGCATTCTTCTTCAGCTAAACGCAAGGAGGCCGCCGCAACGTTCTGCTCGAGATGTTCGATCGAGGAAGTCCCTGGGATGGGCAGCATGATGGGAGATCGCCGCAGGAGCCAGGCCAGCGCTATCTGCGTGGGGCTTGCATGGTGGGCCTCGGCGATTCGGTTAAGCACTTCACCGGCAACTTTGCCTGCTCCCAGTGGGAACCAGGGAATAAAGGCAATTCCATTGCGCTCACAATAATTCACCACGTAGTCCCATTCGCGGTCGGCAAAGCTATAGCGGTTTTGCACGGAGACGATAGGAACAATTCTGCGCGCCCGCTCGATGTGCTCTTGCGTGACGTTGGATAGCGCGACCAGGCGAATCTTGCCTTCGTTTCGCAGTTGAGCCAGAGTTTCCACCGATGCCTCAAACGAGACGACGGGGTCCGGAATATGCAGTTGATAGACTTCGATACGGTCGAGGCGCAGTCTCTTGAGACTTCCTTCAACCGCCTTGCGAAGATGCGAGGGAGTTGCATCGTGGGTCCACTGATTTGGGCCGGGACGGTTCCAACCTCCCTTGGTGGCAATTACAAGGCCAGCTGGGTAAGGAAACAACGCTTCGGCAATCAGTTCCTCGCTTACGTGTGGGCCGTAGGAATCTGCGGTATCGATGAAATTGATATCAAGCTCCACGGCTCGGCGAAGCACCCCTAACGCGGCCTTGCGATCTTTTGGCGGCCCCCAGATACCTTCACCGGTAAGGCGCATCGCCCCGAAGCCGAGACGATGCACAGAAATTTCCCCGCCAAGCGAAATGATTCCAGCTGCACTTGCAGAAAATTCTTTCTTGTTCATGATTGACCTCCAGAATTTTTCCTTTTGACCCTATACCACGCTAGCGCTCACGACTCCAGCCTTTCAACCGCCAGCGCCCGCAATCCCTCGGCGTCCACCTCTCTTTGTCCTTGACCGCGGCTCCAGGAGCACCAACATGGTCGAGGACGATGTCCCTTTTTCATAACTTCTCCATGAACACGACAAACCTCTTGGCAATTGCTGTGCCATTGATCCGCTACTCCTAAATCCTTTCTTTTCGCGATTGGGGCGTCCTTTCGTTGAGCTCGGCGTCACAAATCTGACATCGCTGCCAGAACGCAGGCGCGTTTGGCCCAGATCGCAAATTTGCGAACAACTGGCAAACGACTCAATCACTTGAAATGCATTCCCTGCCGAAACGAGTCTGCATGCGCTGACCAATTGTTCTCGGTAAAGTCGCTCCCAGTCTGGCGCGTTGACCTAGATACAGGGGATGGGTCGTATGAAATCCCTAATTCGCAACCGCGCGCCCGTCTGGACGCGACTGTCGGAATCCTGACATCGCTTAGGTTGTATGCGGGCCCGGAAAGGGTCCGGCAACTGATCGACGATTGCAAAGTCCTTTTGTGCCATAAGGATATACGCGTAGCTCCACAAGGACGACCACGGAAAGAATCTGGAATCAGAATTGCCAGAGAGATGAGTGGATTTAGGAAAGAGGCAGGTCGGGTATTCAGCATGAATCCAATCACGCCGGAAAAAAATAAGCTCGGATTTGTCGGAGTCGGCTACATGGGCCGGCCGATTGCGCGGAGGTTGCTGGAAGCCGGATTCAAGTTGACCGTCTACGACAGGGACCACAGCAAAGCAGAGGAATCGATTCGATATGGCGCCACCGTCGCGGAGAGCATTTCGCAACTTTCCGCCAGCTGCAACGTCGTGTTGTCGTGCCTTCCGACCGATGAAGCCGTTCTAAACATCTATAGAGGACCCGACGGAGCGTTCGCCAATGCGCAGCGCGGCTCAGTGGTCATAGACCTGAGCACGGTGTATCCGGAAACCTCGCAGGAACTCTCGAGACTAGGGTCCGAGCGTGGAGTTAACGTACTCGACGTAACTATATCGGGAAGTACTCCGGCCGCCGAACAGGGGGTGCTGACTTTGTTCGGGGGCGGAGACCAGGGATGCTTCGCCGCCGCCGAGTCGATCTTCCGCGTGATCGCCCGAAGGTATTTTTATCTGGGGCCGAGCGGCTCCGGAGCGACGATGAAGCTGGTCGTGAACACCCTGCTGGGAATCGGAATGCAGGCGATTGCCGAGGCCGTGGCCCTCGGTGAGAAGGCTGGTCTCGATCGCCATCGTTTGCTCGAGGTGCTGTCTCAGACGGCAGTCGTCGCCCCGGCGCATGCGGGAAAACTGCAGAGAGCTATGAATGGCGACTATAGCCCGCAATTTCCATTACGGCTTATGAACAAGGATTTCGGGCTGATTCTCAATCTTGCGGCTGCCGTGGGGGCGCGAATGCCCGCGACCGCAGCCGCTTTTGAGGTCAATGCGAGGCAATCCGAGCAGGGAAACGAGCAAGACTTCTCCGCCGTGATTCTGCGAATGGAAAAGCAAGCCCATTTGGATTTTACGGACGAAGGGCGGACTTGAGTTGGCGCCCCTAAGGAGAAGCCGGTCTAACGGGATGGAGTCTATTGCCGTCCTGTGCGCTCGAAGTGAGGGGCGGCGATGATTCAATTGAAGGTGAATGGAGCCGAGCAGTCGTTCGATGGCGATCCCGAAATGCCTTTGCTCTGGTACCTGCGCGATGTTTTGGGGCTGACCGGATCGAAGTTTGGCTGCGGCGTTGGGCTTTGCGGCGCATGCACGGTCCACGTGAATGGACGGGCCACGCGATCCTGCGTGGCAGCCATGCGCGATACGGCCGGAAAAGAAGTCACGACGGTCGAAGGCCTCGAGAAGAACGGATTGCATCCGGTTCAGAAGGCCTGGATGCAAATCAACGTGCCGCAATGTGGCTATTGCCAGGTGGGACAGATCATGCAGGCGGTGGCTTTATTGAACAGCAAAAAGAAGCCGACCGATCGCGAGATTGATGAGGCGATGTCCGGAAACATTTGCCGTTGCGGAACGTATCAGCGGATTCGCGCGGCGATTAAAGCGGCGGCGGGGGAAATGGCATGAGCGCGATTGAGAACGTGAGCCGGCGCAGATTTTTGGCGGGAGGCATCATCGCGGCAAGCGCGCTTGTGCTTGGCGTGCGCTATTACTCCAACCTTTCGCCCGGCGACAGACTTCCGCACGATACAAACGCGGACCGCGCTACTTTACATCCCAACGCTTTCCTCGGAATCGACGCAGACGGCACGGTGTGGATCGTGGCTAGCCGCTCGGAGATGGGCACGACAAGCCGCACCACACTGCCGCTCATTGTCGCCGATGAACTGGACGCGGATTGGAAGCGAGTGAAGATCGAGCAGGCCATTGGCAACAAGCGATACGGTGACCAGAATACCGACGGATCGCACTCGATCCGCTCGTTCTACGACGCGATGCGCGAGGCGGGAGCGACGGCGCGATTCATGTTGATTCAAGCTGCGGCTAAGCAATGGGGTGTTCCGGCAGCGGAGTGCGAAACCGATTTGCATGTTGTTGTCCATCGCTCGGCGAACCGCAAAGCGGGTTACGGTGAACTCGCCAGCGCTGCGGCGAAATTGCCGGTCCCCAGCAGAGAAGAGCTGAAATTCAAACCAAAGAGTGCCTGGCGTTATGTAGGCAAGGGGGAAGTGAGCTACGACCTCGAGGCACTTGTGACCGGAAAAGCGATTTATGGCATGGATGCTCGCGTGGACGGCATGGTGTACGCGTCGGTGGAGCACCCGCCTGTCCTCGGCGGCAAAGTGAAATCGTATGACGACAAGGAAGCCTTGAAGGTCGCAGGCGTGCGTCAGACTGTTGCGATTGATCCATTCCAGCAGGCACCGGCGTTTCAGCCGCTCGGTGGCATCGCGGTAATTGCGGATAACACCTGGGCGGCGTTTCAAGGCCGCAAGAAGCTGAACATCTCATGGGACAACGGACCGAACGAAACATACGACTCGGATGCATACAAGAAGGAGCTGGGAGAAACCGCACACAAACCCGGGAAGGTGGTGCGCAATATTGGTGACGCGGATGCGGTGTTCGCCAAAGGTAGCAGGGTATATGAAGCGGACTACTACGTTCCGCTTCTGGCGCACGCTACGATGGAGCCGTTGGTGGCCCTCGCCGAATTTAAAGACGGAAAAGTGACAGCGTGGGCTCCGACGCAGAATCCTCAAGCTGCGCAAGACATCATTTCGAAAGAGCTGGGGATCGCGAAGGAAGACGTAATTTGCCATGTGACTCTGCTCGGAGGTGGATTCGGCCGCAAGTCGAAGCCCGATTACGTTGCTGAGGCTGCGGTTTTGTCCAAAAAAGTGGGCCGTCCAGTGAAGGTGGTTTGGACCCGAGAGGACGACATCAAGTTCGACTACTACAACGCCGTCGCTTCCATGTATATGAAGGCGGCTCTGGGCTCGAACGGCAAGCCAACGGCGTGGCTACAACGGTCGGTGTTCCCTCCAATTCCTTCCATTTTTGACGTGAATGTGGTCTATGGCGATCCCAGCCATCTGCAGCAGGGCTGGACGGACATTCCTTACGATCTGCCAAATCTTCGTATCGAGAATGGCCCGGCGAAAGCGCACGTCCGCATCGGCTGGCTGCGCTCGGTGGCGAACATCTATCATGCGTTTGCTATTCAATGCTTCACGGATGAACTGGCACATGCGGCTGGGCGTGATCCGCTCGATTATTTGCTCGACCTCATCGGGAAACCGCGCACGATCGATTTCAAAGGTGTGGATTACCCGAATTACGGAGCTACTTTTGACGCCTATCCATGGGAAACCGGCCGTCTGCGCCATGTTACGGAGATGGTCGCGGAAAAATCCGGGTGGGGAAAGCGCAAGCACGGTAAAGGCACTGGTATGGGGATTGCGGCGCACCGCAGTTTCTTGACCTACGTGGCCACGGTCGTTGAAGTCGAAGTCAATGATCAGGGTGAGGTGCGGATCCCTCGCGTGGATACGGTTCTGGATGCGGGCTTGGTGGTAAATCCAGAAGCGACCCGCGCCCAGTTCGAGGGCGCCGCGGTGTTCGGCGCCAGCATTGTGCGAAGTGGCGAGATTACGGCCACAAAGGGCGCAATCAACCAATCGAATTTTCAGGATTATCCCGTAGCTCGAATTGCAGAGGCGCCTTATCAGACCAACGTATACATCGTGGACAGCGACGCTCCTCCAGCCGGCGTCGGTGAGCCGGGAGTACCGCCCTTTGTGGCGGCGTTCTGCAATGCAATTTATTCCGCAACCGGCAAGAGAGTGAGGGATCTGCCGATCACAAAGCTGGGCCTAAGCTAACGTTCGCCGAGCCGATCGCAGAGAACCGCACGAAGCCGGAATCTAGAATTTAAAGAAGGAGAAATTATGTCAGGGAACAAGACTCTACAATGTGTGATCTGTACCTCTGCAATTCTCACGGTGGTTGTCGCCGGCCTAACGCTCTTCCCTGTCTCGATTGTGAGCGCTAACCGCGGGCAAGAAAGCGCTGCCAGCGTCGCGACGTTTCGAACGAAATGCGCGATGTGTCACGGTCAAGACGGAGGTGGCTCTGAGGTTGGAAAAAGCATGAACGTTCCGGACCTTCGCTTACCGGCAGTCCAGAAGCTGCCCGATGCGGAACTCGCTCAAGTAATTTCCAACGGAAAGGGCGGAATGCCTTCCTTCAAGAATTCGCTCAGCTCAGATGAGATCCACGCCCTGGTGACGCACATTCGCTCATTGCGTCAAAACAAATAATTGGACCTATACGCTGCGTTCCCCAGCGCGGGCTCAATACTTGCAGTGATCTAGACGAAGTTAAGTGGTCAGTGAAATTCCCTGCTCACCAAGTGATTTGAACGGGCCGGTCGTAGCCGGTCATTTCCAGATAACCAGAACCGCTGAGCGGTTGTGAATTGCGCCGACCGGTGAGAACAATGGCGCCTTCCCAATAGGTCGGAGAAATTCTTGTCTTGCCGGTCAGTTCCTGCGATTTCAGCAGTGTTTTGGCTTCAAGTTCGACGCCTAATTTTGGAATCGCTATCTTCCACTGGATGGGATAGTCGGCACCGGTAAGCGGGCTCGTCCATTTTTCTCCAACGGGCTGCAGCTTGAAATCACTTGAGCGCAGGTGTGTCGTCTTTCCTTCTGCATCAACGTAAGTGCCGGCCGAGTACGGATCAATCGAACCATCCTTGCGGCGAATGTGAAAGAGCATCACCTCCGTGTGGTCCTCAAGTTGGAGGCTCAGCCAGTCCCAGCCGGTTTGGTTGGGCTCAAGCTGATGGGTGAAGAACTCGTGGTCCATCCAACTCGTTCCGCTCACTTCAAATTTCTTGTCACCGAAATCGATGACACCCGAGGTCGCCAGGCGCGTGAGAGAAACATAGTGTGAGGCGCGGCCCGGCCCCTCCGCCTTTTGGCTGATGCCGTTTTCACCGTGAATGACGGGTGGTTTTTCCGTGTGCAGCGTCAAGTGAAGTTGAAAGCGCTCATCGACCGCGTTCAGCTCCTGGTCGCTGCCGTGCCATTGAATCTGCCAATTCCCATTCCAGATGCGTCCGAGGGATTCTTCCACCGCGGCGATGCCCGGGCCGGATCGATTGGTGCGTTCCGCGTGATAAAACTTCCCTCTATCCAGATCGCTTAAAGCGAGATGCGCGAGGTAGAGATCCCGCACGTCCCAGGCGGAGTTCCTGCCGGGATCGCGGCTGACGGCTTGCCGGAAGAAAGTCAGTTCGAATCCAAACCGCCGGCCGTTCGCCGATTTCAGATTTCCGGTGTAGTACCACCATTCCGTCTGAAAATCCGGGTGATTGAAATGATCGCGCGGGAATTCGTAACGGTATCCTGGTAAGGCAGGACGGTATTGCGCTGCAAGAGGCTGCAGGAAAAGCAACGCGGCCGCGATGCATGCGAGCCTATTCTTCATGCACTACCTCAAGCGGGTTCAAGCCCACGGCGACCTGTGCCGGATAGAGCCCCGCAAGCACGGTCGCCCCATACACGACCGTCAGCGCGCCAAGGAGAACTTCCACCGGCCAGTGAAACCGGATGGTCCAGCCGAACGACTGCTTATTGATTACGTAGATGAGGATGAGCGACAGCGCAAAGCCCAGCGCCAGACCGGCAAGATTGGCCAGAAGTCCAAGCAAACCGGCCTCAACAAGTATCAGCTTTCGAACTTGCCCGGTGGCCGCGCCAAGAAATCGAAGCAGGCCAAGTTCGCGGCGGCGGTCAATCACCAGAGCAAGAAGCGCTCCGGCAATGCCCATAACCGCGACGATGACCGCGACTGCTTCCAAGGCATAGGTGATGGCAAACGTGCGGTCAAAGATGCGGATGGCTTCAGCGCGCAAGTCTCGATTCGAAAACATAAGCACGCGGTGGCCAGCGGCTGCCTGTTCAATTTCGACGCGCACGGTTTCCACTTGTGTTGCTGGAGCGACATAGACCGCAAGATTGGAGGGGGTGGGGTCGGGCAGGTAGCGGAGCATGGTGCTGCGAGACATGACGATGTTCCCGCGCTCGCTCGAGTAGTCATAGTAAACGTCAGCAATGCGGAAAGTGGCCTGAGCCGCTCCAAGCGAAAGCGCAATGGAATCGCCCGCCCTTACGTGATGCTTGTAGGTGAAGGGCTCGCTGACGATGACAGCGTTCGAATCACGCAGCTCGGCAAGCACCTGCTCGATAGGACGGCCCGAGAAAAAATCCGAGCGGCGGGACTTGCGAAGCGCTTGCGGATCAATGGACGCCAGAGTGACCGGCATGCCGTCATAGCTGATCTCATAAGCCCGGAGACGGGCGACGGCCTCGACACCTGGAAGCGCCTCGATTTTCTGAGCCAGATCGAGAGAGATCGTGGGGTGGCGGTCTGCCGCAGGGCCGCCAGCGGGGCGCAAATAGAGATCGGCGGGCAAGCGATCGTTGATCCAGAGCCTGACTGTTTCACGGAAACTCCCCACCATGATGCCGACCGAAGTCATCATGGCGATGGCTGTCGAGAGCGCCCCGACGAGGACGGCAGTTCGGCGCAGTGAAGCTGCGAGACTCCGCGAGGCAAGCATGGCCTCAATCCCGAGCAGTCTGCCGCTGAACCTCGAAGAGAGCGACGTGAGCGCAGCGGCAAATGCAGGGATTGCCAAAGCGGAAGCTGCTACCAGCAAAATCGCCGCCAGGTACCCAAAGAGCGGCTTGCCAGCGACCGCGGGTGTGCGCGCGGCCGCAGTTGCCAGGAGACCGAGCACAAGAGCCCACCACAAATCGCGGGTTTTATGGACGCGCACGTCGTATTCGCGCCTACCCCGCGCCATGGCCTCGACAGGAGAGACCATTGAGGCTTCGCGTGCAGGCGAATAGGCGGACAAGACGGCAACCCCAACGCCAATCGCCAGCGCCAAGAAAATGGAAGTGACATCCAGTTCGATAGGCCCGGGCCTGCTGCTGACGTAAAGAGATTCGACTGTGGCGGACATCAACCTCACAGCGCCGGTGGCCATGAAACGGCCAAGCGGAAGGCCGATGAGAGCACCTGCAAGGCCGAAGCAAGCCGCTTCACCGACAAAGGCAGCGAGAATGGCGGCGCGGCCGGCGCCAAGAGCGCGGACAATGCCGATGTCCGGGCGACGGCGGACGACCGAGACAGAGATCGCGTTGTAGATGAGAAATGCACCGACAACCAAAGAGATGTAACTGAGCAAACGTAAATTCCAACGGAACGCTGCGAGCATTCGGCGATTCTCGTTCGTGCCGGTGCCCTGCGGACGTACGTCAACTCCTGCTGGAAGAACGGCGCGGAAACGCCGGGTCCATTCCTCGAGACCAGGCGTCCGCGGAACCTTCAGGAGAATGCGGTCGACGCGTCCGTAGCGCGTGCAAGCGAACTGCGCGGCGGCAATATCCATGACGATGGCGGATTCGTTGCCGTTCGAATCCGGGTAGACTCCGCGCACCGTGTATTCGCGCACCCGATCATTGATGAGGAGCTGAAGGCGATCGCCTGGTTTACTGCCGAGGCTGGCCCCCACCCAGATGGCGTCGCTATCGCCAAGGTGCTCGAAAGTTTCCATGGAAGCCCTCTGCGGCTGGGACAGGTTGGTACCGGCGGCTGGTTTTTCCTCGAAAACGCCGGCTTCGGCGACGAGATCCAGGCCAATCAGCGGAAGTGATTTCTTCGTATCGGCGATAACCGCGAAGTCCTCGAGGCGCGGGGAAATGCAAATCGGGTATGGCAAGGAGGCGAGCGTTGCGACCACATCTTCCGGCACGCCACCGGAGGCAATGATTTCCAAATCATTATCGCCAGCGAGAGTTTCCATGGAGGAGCGGAAGGAGCCGGTGGCGGCGTTGCCCGCGAGGTCGATGGCCAGGACGACGGCGACACCCAAAGCGACCGCAAGGACAATCAGTCCGGCGCGCAGGGGCTCGCGAAAGAGCGGGCGAACCATCAACCTGCAAAAAAGGAGCAGACGTGGCATTTTAGCGCCGGTTCATCTCTTCGATTTTACCGTCTCGCATCCGGACCAGCGTATCCGCGAGGGCGGCGGCTTCGATGCTGTGAGTCGCAATGACTGTGGCGGTGTGCTGTTCGCGGGTGAGCCTCTGGAGCAATTCGAGGATGACGTTTCCCGTGGTGGTGTCGAGATTTCCGGTCGGCTCGTCGGCAAGGAGAAGGCGCGGGGAATGGATCAGCGCGCGGGCAATCGCGACCCGCTGCATCTGGCCTCCGGAAAGCTGGTGAGGAAAGCGATCGCCAAGACCATCGAGCTCGACCCACGCGAGCCGCTGGCGTGCCGCTTCGCGAGCGCCCGATTTTCCCGCCAGAAGGAGGGGCAATTCCACGTTTTCGAAAACCGTGAGGGTGTGAAGCAATTGAAAGGATTGAAAGATGAAGCCGACTTTCTCTCGCCGCAGCAATGTGAGGCTTGCATCGTTCAACGAGGAAGTGGAAACGCCATCCAGCAGGACCTGGCCGGAGGTGGGGAAATCCATCGCGCCGGCAAGATGGAGCAGCGTTGATTTGCCGCACCCGCTGCGCCCTACCAAAGCGACAAATTCACCGGTTTCCACGCGGAGGGAAAGACCATGGAGAGCTCGAACGGGCTGGCCGTCGGTCAAATAGTCTTTCGAAACGTCCTGCAACGACAATATGGACATGTGGATTGGCGAGCAGGCAATATTCGCCGATGCAAGAATACCGCGCAACTCAACTTATTCCCTGTTGCTTCCGATCCCCCGCGAACCGGATGGGGCCGGCAGGCTTCGCTCAGGATTTGAGCGAGGCAAGGGCCTCTTCAATCGCGGAGGTCACCTGCGGCGAATCCGGCGTGATTTCGGGTTCGAAGCGAGTGATGACGCGGCCGTCCGGTCCGATGAGGAATTTGGTGAAATTCCACTTGATCTCGCCGCCGGATTGCGGGTTCGAGGATTTATCGGTCAGGAACTGGTAGAGCGGCGTGATGTCGTCGCCCTTGACGGAAACCTTGGCCATCATGGGAAAGGTGACGTGATATTTGGAGGAGCAGAACGTTTTGATTTCCTGATTCGAACCCGGCTCCTGGGCGCCAAAGTTATTCGCCGGAATGCCCACGATGACGAAGCCGCGGTCTTTGTACTTTTCATAGGTGGACTCCAGCGCGGAGTATTGCGGAGTGAAGCCGCACTTGCTGGCGACGTTGACGAGCAGCACGACTTTGCCTTTGTACGCCGCAAGTGGCGCGGGCTGCCCATCAATGGAATTCAAAGTGAAGTCATGGACCGTTTTTTCGGCAGCCACGAGCGTGGCAGCGCAGAAAAGCATGCAAAGCAGTAGTTTCATTTTTCCCCCTATCCTTTTTTACCTTGTTCCGTGCCTCCAGGCAAATGGGAGCAACAACGGGACCGGCGTACTTCCGGAAAGTGGCCCGCACGGCTCACTTTTCCAGGGCCCCGGAAAAAGGGCCGGGGCGCGGGGGAAATATGCGAAGCGGCGATCCTGGCTGGTGGAAATTCAAACGGGCATTGAGACTGGAATAAGCCTGTTATAGACTTCGCAATCGCCATCCATTACGACACATACGTCAGGGGCATTGCCGAGGGAGTAGAGCAATAGCGTTGCAGCAGGGACAGCCGAGAATTCTTTGTACCTGTGGCTGAAGATTCCGTTGTGGCGGTAAGCCGGGGCTGGCTCAACGGCCGCGGCCCCAAGGAGGCCTGGATGCTCTTAGCATCTTCGGTTGCGGTTACCCACCGGACGCTCGAAACTGTCGATTTGGTCATCATCGGAATCTACTTCGCCATCGTGTTCGGGATCGGTTTCTATTTTTCGCGAAAGGAACGGACCTCCGAAGATTACTTCCTCGCTAGCCGCAATATCGGATGGTTCGCGATCGGCGCGTCGCTTTTCGTCTCCAACATTTCGACGGAGCATTTCATCGGGCTGGCGGGATCGGGGGCGACGTCGGGTCTGGCCGTCGGCCACTTCGAATGGCTGGCGTGCCTGATGCTGCTCCTGCTCGGCTGGGTTTTCGTGCCGTTCTACCTGCGTTCGAACGTTTTCACCATGCCGGAATTCCTGGAACGGCGCTTCAATCGCAATTGCGCGACCTATCTCGCGAGCATCTCCGTCATCGCCTACATCTTTACGAAGATTTCGGTGCATTTGTACGCGGCTGCCATCGTGCTGGAGCGCGTGGTGGGCTGGAGCCCGTTGACCGCCGCGGTCATCCTGGTTGTGGCGACGGGAATCTATACCATTGCGGGGGGGCTCGCCGCAGTGATCTACACCGATCTTGTCCAGACCTTGATCCTGCTCGCCGGCGCCATCGCGCTGACCATCATTGGCCTCGACAAAGTCGGCGGGTTTGCAGGTTTGCGCGCGGCGGTCCCCACGGACTATTTCCACATGATCAAGCCGTCTACAGACGGCGATTTTCCGTGGACAGGTATTTTCTTTGGCGCCCCGATCCTGGGCATCTGGTACTGGTGTACGGACCAGGTGATCGTGCAGCGCGTTCTTTCGGCGAAAGACGAGGGCCACGCCAAGGCCGGCACCATCTTCGCCGGCTTCCTCAAGGTGCTGCCTGTGTTCGTACTCGTATTGCCGGGGCTGATCGCTTTCGCGCTCTACCCCCAGCTGTTCCACGTCGTGGACGGAAAAGTCACAAACGGCGATATCGCCTATCCGACCATGATCGTGAACTTGCTTCCTCCCGGACTCGTCGGATTGATGATTGCCGCGCTTCTTGCAGCTCTTATGGGCGCAATGAGCTCGGTCTTCAATTCCGCCTCGACGATGGTGACGCTCGATTTCTACAAGAAGTTTCGTCCAGCGGCCACTGAGTCGCAGCTCGTCTTTTTCGGGAGGGTAGCGACCGGAGTAATGGTCCTTCTAGGTCTTTTGTGGGTTCCGTATATTCACTATCTCAGCCCGCAGCTTTATATCTATTTGCAGAGCGTGCAGGCGTACATCAGCCCGCCGATTGCGGTGTGCTTCATTTTCGGGATTCTTTGGCCCCGCTTGAACGGACAAGGGGCCATTAGTTCGCTCCTGACGGGTTTTGTTCTAGGCACGGTGCGCTTCGTCTTTGAAGTGCTGGATAGGACCCGGCATTATGATTCCGGCGCCATCCGCTGGCTCGTGGACATGAACTTTTTGCACTACGCCATTTTAATGTTCGTCGTCTGCTCGGTGGTGCTGATCGGGGTCAGCATGATGTATCCGGCGCCCGAACGGAAAAAGATCGCGGGACTGACGTTTGCGACCGTCGGCGAGAAACTCGCGACTGCTGACGTGGATACGCCGCATCTCCAGCGAGAAACGCGAACGGAACGCTTGTTCAACCTGGCGTTTACGGGGGTCCTGATCGCCACGGTGGTTTGCTTGTGGATCTATTTCCGCTAGGAGCGAATGATGGATGCGGGTGCCATTCGAACGCTGAAACCCAACGTCACGCAGAAGGAAGCCGTCCGGGCTTTTTCCGCGCCGGGCTTTTCGGCGTTGTACTGGCGCATGCGCATCGGACCTTTGCAAAAGATCGCGGACGCTTACGTGCCCTTTTGGCTTTATCGCGTCCGTTACGAACTCGGCAGAACGCCCCACACGCGGTTCTTCGCCCTCGATGCCGTGGATGGCTCGCTCGACCTTTTTGAATTTCCACGAATTCCCGAACAACCCGAACTCGTTTTCGTGGATAGCCGCAACCGGATGGCGCCATCGCTCGCCGCGGAACGTGCCGAGGTAATTCTGCGAGAAAAGGTGCTGCGCATAATTTTTCAGCAAGGATTCTTCAAGCTTCGCGAGGCTCGGCTCGATATCGTGCGCGAGCCGGGCGAAATGTATCTTCCCTATTGGCTCGGTTTCTACGGCAGCACCGGATCGGTGCGCTGCCGCGTGCTGGATGCGGTGCGGCGCCGAATCGAAGGCGCAAAGGCGTCGGCGTTTTTCGAACAGTGGCTCGCCGCGTAAAGCGGCGGTGTGGCGCCGGATCGTTTCTGAAGCTGGATATACACCTGATCGTTCTTCGCTTTTCTTCGCTTCCCGGGAGGATGGACATGATTGGGCTTGCTCGACGCATCGGAATTGGGTTCCTTGCCTCCGCCCTCGGGAGTGGATTTGCGGCCGCGCAGGGCTGGCAACACCTTGGCAAGGTCCAGCGCCTTGAAAAGCTGAAAGATGGCGTTGAGTTAACGGCCGGCCCGGCGAAAGTGCGCATCGCGGTATTCCGCGATGATGTGTTCCGCGTGCGCGTTGCCCCCAACGGTACTTTTCCCAAGGATTCTTCCTGGGCCGTGATCGAATCGCCCGAACCACCAGCCTTCAAGATCGAAGAAAATTCAAAAGAAATTCGCATCACCGCTGGAAACGTGGTCGCCACCGTTCAGCGTTCACCCCTGTTGATCAATTTCTCTGATGCCGCGGGAAATCTCCTTCTCGCCGACGAGCCCAGCCTGCCCATGGCCTGGGATGGGCAGCGGATTCACGCCTGGAAGAAAATGCCCCTGGACGAAAACTACTACGGACTGGGCGACAAGGCTGGACCCATGAATCGCCGCAATCGCGCGTTTACAAACTGGAACACGGATGCGTTCGGCTGGCAGGAATCCACCGACCCACTTTACAAAACCATTCCGTTTTTCATGGGACTTCGCAAGGGCGTGGCCTACGGCCTGTTCTTCGACAACACCTATCGCAGCAGTTTCGATTTCGGAAAAGAGTCCGCGGACTATTTTTCCTTCGGCGCGGAAGGCGGAGAACTGAACTATTATTTCATCGCGGGGCCGGAACCGAAAAAAATCATCGAGCAGTACACCGCGCTTACTGGGCGCGCACCGCTGCCGCCGCTCTGGACCCTCGGTTACCAGCAGTGCCGCTACAGCTACTATCCCGAAGCCCGCGTGCGGGAGATCGCCCGGCTCTTGCGCGAAAAGAAAATCCCTGCCGACACCATCTACCTCGATATTGACTATCAGGAAGGCTACGCCCCGTTTACGATCAACCGGCAATATTTCCCCACTTTTGAAAAAATGGTCGCCGACCTGAGAGAACAAGGCTTCCACGTCATTGCCATCACGGATCTCCACATCAAGAGGTTCCCGGAGCACGGCTATTATCCATTCGATTCGGGAATAAAAAACGATGTATTCGTCAAGAATCCCGATGGTTCCGTGTACGTTGGGCCCGTCTGGCCCGGGGAAAGCGTTTTCCCCGATTTCACTCTCACGCGTGTGCGGGATTGGTGGGGCAGTCTCTACAAAGACTTTGTGGGAATGGGCTTGGCGGGCTTTTGGAACGACATGAATGAACCGTCCGTCTTCCGCTATCCGGATAAGACCATGCCACTCGACGTCGTTCATCGTCTGGATGACGGCACGACTCTCGATCACCGCGCGATCCACAACATTTTCGGGATGGAAAATGCCCGCGCGACCTACGATGGCTTGCGCAAACTGCAGCCCGACGAGCGGCCCTTCGTGCTCACGCGCGCCGCGTATTCCGGGGCGCAACGCTACGCGGCCACATGGACGGGTGACAATCTTGCGACCTGGAATCACATTTCCATGAGCATCCCGACGCTCCTAAGCATGGGTCTGTCAGGATATCCGCTCGTGGGCGACGACATCGGCGGCTTCGGCAGTTCGCCGCCCTCGGATTTGTTAACGCGCTGGTACGAGGTCGGAGCCTTCAATCCCATTTACCGCAATCACGCTGCAAAAGGCACTCTGGACCACGAGCCCTGGGTGAACGGTCCGGAACAGGAAGCGATTCGACGCAAATACATCGAGCTGCGTTACAAACTGCTGCCGTACATCTATACAAATACAGAAGAAACCACGCGGACGGGGATACCTCTTATGCGTCCCATCTTCCTGGAGTATCCGCAGGCCCCTGAATTTTACGGCGACGATCGCGATTTTCTCTTCGGCCCCGATTTTTTTGTGGCGCCAGTAGTCTCGGAGACTCTCGATGCTCAAGGAGTGTTCCTGCCTCCGGGCGAATGGTACGACTATTGGACGTCGGAGAAGCACACCAATAAAGACCAGATCAATCTGCATCCGCGTCTGGACCAAGTGCCGCTATATGTCCGCGCCGGCGCCATTGTGCCCATGCAACCGCTCGTGCAGTACACCGGTGAGAAGCCGAATGGGCCGCTCGAATTGCGTGTCTATCTTCCCTCCAGTACGGCGAGCAATGATTGTCGGGGAGCACTCTATCAGGATGACGGCCACACCTTCGCCTACCAGAAGGGTGAGATTCTGCGCGTCAACTATTCGTGTCAGGTTTCGAATAACTCCGTAACGTTGGCGAGCAGCATCGAGAAGAATGCGTTTCAGCCTTGGTGGAAGAGCGTGGAAGTGACGTTGTACGGCGCCGCCGCTCCGCCCAAGGAAGTTCGCATCGGGGATGAAGTCATCCACGAATGGCGCTACGACAGCCCGGCGCGTGCCGTCACCCTGACCGTGCCCGATGCCGCAAAGAACTGGAGCGTTCGCCTCGCGTTCTAAGTGCTTAGCCCACCCCTACTTAGTTCAGAGAAAAAATCGAGAGCGATTGCCCAGGCATGGTGATGTGGATTTCTTTCCCCACCAACTCAGCCTTTGCTTCGCCGAAGAGAAGTCCGATTGCCACTGCTTTTTGCGCCGGCGTTTCCGCCAACGGAATGCGCAGCTCCCGCGGCTGATCGGCATTATTGAAGGCGACGACAATACGTTCTTCTTCTGATTCGCGGGCAAACACATAAGATGATTCGTCCGAGGACAGATGCCATAGATAGCCGCTACGCAGTACGGCGTGTTCGCGGCGCAGCCCGAGCAATGCCTGAACGTAGGAGAAAATCTCCTGTTGGTCGCGCGTGCGGCCCGATGGCGTGAACGCGTCGTTCGCATCACCAATCCATCCGCCGGGGAAATCGCGCCGGTTGTCCGGATCGCCGCCCCCCGGCATCCCGACCTCGTCGCCGTAATAAATTTCAGGTATGCCCCGCAGCGTAAGTGTGAGTCCAAACGCCAGCTTCAGCTTCGCGAGAGAGCTGCCTTCGGCGCTCGCGAATCGCGGCACGTCGTGATTCGCAAAGAACGGGACGAGCATATCGGGATGCACATACAGGGCATCGTGCCGCAGCACGTCCGCAATGCGGCCCGTGGGTGCGCCCCGCAGCAATACATCCCTGAGCGTGAAGAACATCGGAAAATCGAAGACCGTGGATAGTCCGGTATCGATACCGTCGTAACGCCGCTCTCCTCCTACAAAAAAAGAAGTTACCGTCGGATCGGGATGAAACACTTCGCCAATCGTAGTCAGATAGGGATAGAGCCTGCGCAATCCCGCATGCCAGTCTGCCCAGAACTTCCGTCCGACGTAGGGAAACGTGTCGATGCGGTAGCCGTCCAGCCCGGATGTTTCCGCCCACCAGATGCTGTTTTGCAGAAGATATTGCTCGACCACCGGATTCTCTGTGTTCATGTCCGGCAGAATCCCGAAGAACCATCCTTCCGTGAGATTCCGTTTCATCCGCAGGGAGGCGTGCGGATCGATCAGAGATTCGAATGGATCGTTTCCGATGGCCTGACCGCCCGCCTTGCCGTAAAAGCTGCCTTTCAGGG
>Ga0210406_10001474_pt1 | contig 28537 bp, 24 predicted proteins | sample IncBWC30MmetaG_FD_155454 | JGI IMG/M metagenome (GOLD analysis project Ga0210406, IMG submission 155454) | Forest soil microbial communities from Barre Woods Harvard Forest LTER site, Petersham, Massachusetts, United States - Inc-BW-C-30-M | ecosystem: Environmental > Terrestrial > Soil >... | reverse complement strand
AACTGCTCGAGTACTTCAAGCGTTCCGCGTTCTCCGGCGACTTGTGTCCCCGGAGCCGCATGCTGCCACCGCATCAGCCAGCGCATAAACGCCGCTGCCGTCACCGGTTCAATCTGCTTGCGCAACTTCCCAACGGTAAGCCGATGAATCCGCGCCAACAACCGACGCTCGCACCACTCGATCTCAGGTTGCTGTGCAGCTACAGCAGACGTGGGGACAACCGCCCCCGGCTGTCCAGTCGAGCGCAGCTCGCTCTCAGGTGGCGCGGCCGCCCCCGCCCGTGCGCCAGCACCGGTAAAGTTTCCCCGCAGAACAGTCCCGCTGGCCTCCATCCGCAGCAAAGCCTTCTCGATATCCGAAGCCGGAAGTCCCAGAGTTTCTCCCAGCTGCGACGCAGTCGCCGGCCCCAGATGCGACATCCATCCCGCAACGAGTGTCAGCAAAGAATCATCGCGGGAAACGTCACCAGTTTCGACATCCGCCAAATTCTGTTCAAAGACGGCGGAAGGAAACAGGGCCTTAAAGCTGCGCACCCGCTCCGCCGCCACCCAGTAGCGCCGCGCCGCCCGCTGTCGAGAACCCGTCTCGGGTTCAAACTCAGCAACCCCAGCCCGTCCCTCACTCATGAGGCGCTTCAGGAAACTTTCCCAGCGCTCACTCCGCAACGGGAATTCCGACTGAGGTTTGGCGATCCGGTCTTCCTCGTCGTGCCAGCTGCCTGCTAAGGGCGGAGTGCTAAGTGCTGCTTGATTCACCGGCAGCGCCACAAGCGTATGCAGCACATCATGCAGCTCATCCGCATCCCGCACATCAGGCCAGGCCTCATCCCGCACCTGCGCAATCGCGCCCGGATCCAGCCCTCCCACCTCCTCCAGCACCGATTCCGGCAGCACACGCCGCATGTTTACCGCACGCGCCCGCCGCTCCTCCAGCGGCGCATCATCCAGATAGGCATACGGATTCGCGTTCAGGATTTCGTGGGAGAACTGCGACGGCACCGGCGTATCCACCGCGATCACGCGAATTTTCCCCGACGCCATCCCACGCAGCAGCGCCTTTAAGCCTTCCACATCCATCGCTTCCGTGAGCACATCTTTCATCACTTCGCCCACCAAGGGATGATCCGGAATTTTCCGCTCGCCCTCGATGTTTTCGAAACAAGCCGCCGCATCCGGAAAAACTGACGCCAGCAGATCATCCGACCGCATGCGCTGAATCTGCGGCGGCACTTTCTTTCCATTCTGAAAACGAAGCAGCGCCAGCGCCCGGTTCGCGTCCCACCGCCAGCGCGTGGCGAAGATCGGAGAATCCAGTGCTGCCTGTTCGAGAATCGGCTGCACCGTCTCCGCCTGCAAGAAATGAAACACATCGCCCAACGGGAAACTATGTTGCTCGGCCAACGCGATGTTCAACCCGTTATCCGTGGCAGCCGCTTGCAACTCAAAATTGAATCCCACGCAGAAGCGCTTCCGCAGTGAGAGTCCCCAGGCCTTGTTGATTCGCCCGCCGAACGGCGCATGGATCACCAACTGCATACCACCGCCTTCATCGAAGAATCGTTCAGCGATGATGGTGGTCTGCGTCGGCACTGCTCCCAGCACGGCACGCCCCTGCAGCACGTACTCAATCATCTGCTCTGCGCCCGAATCATCCAGCCCGCATTCTTCCTTCATCCAATTCACAGTGGCGGCCACTTCCGGCTGAGTTGCCGAAAATCCTACCGGCGACATGCCCGGCAGCCTGTCGCTGATTTTTTCTCGTAGCTCTCCCACCTGCAGCGACAACTCCTGCGTCCGCGCTGGAGCTTCGCCGCGCCAGAACGGCACGCTCGGAGGCGCGCCATGGGCATCCTGTACCAGCATCCGCCCCGCATTGGTCTCGATGCGATGAATCATCCACGACGTGTTCCCCAGCAGCATGATGTCACCGCGATTGCTTTCCACCGCAAAATCTTCATCCACCGTTCCGACGACGGCACCGTCAGGTTCGGCGACCACGGTGTACAACGAGTTGTCAGGAATCGCCCCGCCGCTGGTGATAGCTGCCAGACGGGCTCCACGCCGCGCCCGCAACTTCCCATTCACTCGATCGCGATGCACGTACGCCCCATACCGCCCGCGCTTCGCCGCAATCCCCTCCGATAGCATTTCCAGAATCGAGTCAAACGTCTCACGCTGCAAGTCGCGATAGGGATAGGCTCGTCGCGCCAACGCGAACATTTCATCCTCGTTCCACTCCTCGGCAGAGCACGCCGCCACAATCTGCTGCGCCAACACATCCAGCGGAGCCTCCGGAATGATTAACCGGTCAAGATCTCCCTGCTTGATCGCTCGAACCAGAGCCGCGCATTCCATCAAATCGTCACGCGTCGTTGCAAAAAATCGTCCCTTCGGAACCGCACCCCGCCAGTGGCCCGAACGCCCCACGCGCTGCAGGGCGACCGCAATCGCGCGCGGCGAATTAATCTGCACCGCCAAGTCCACCGTACCCACATCAATTCCCAGTTCGAGCGAGGCCGTGGCCACCAGCACCCGCACCCGACCCTCTTTCAGTTTCTTTTCCGCCTCCAGCCGCAGCTTGCGCGACAAGCTGCCATGATGTGCCGCCACATTCTCGTCGCCGATCCGCTCGCCGAGCTCATGACACATCCGCTCCGCCATCCGGCGCGTGTTCACAAACACGAGCGTCGACCGATGCCCGGCCACCAGCGCCACCAGTCGGTCGTAAACCGTGTCCCACAATTCGTTCGACGCCACGGGACCCAGCGGCATCGGCGGAACTTCGATCCCCAGATCCAGTTTCCGCTTGTGCCCGATGTCGACGATGACCGGATCCGCTCGCAACTTTCCTTCTGCACAGCAGCCCGTCAGAAAGTGCGCCACTTCTGCAATCGGCTTCTGCGTCGCCGACAGCCCGATGCGAACCGGCGCCCGATAACACAAGGCTTGCAATCTCTCGAGTGAGAGAGTCAAATGCGCTCCGCGCTTGTCATCTGCAACCGCATGGATCTCGTCCACAATCACGGTCTCGACATCGCGCAGAATCGCGCGGCTCTTCTCCGCGGTAAGAAGGATGTAGAGCGACTCGGGCGTCGTCACCAGAATGTGCGGGGGCCGCTTCAGCATGGCGCGCCGCTCCGTCATCAGCGTGTCACCGGTCCGCACCGCTGTGCGAATCTCCGGCATCAGCAGTCCACGCTCCCCGGCCAGCGCAAGAATCTCCCCGAGCGGACATTCGAGATTTTTCTGAATATCGTTTCCCAGAGCCTTAAGTGGCGAAACGTAGAGGACTTCCGTGCGGTCCGTGAGATCTCCCGCCAGCGCCTTGCGCACCAAGCGGTCAATGCAAGCCAGAAATGCAGCGAGGGTCTTGCCGGATCCGGTGGGGGCGGAGATGAGCGTGGTCCGCCCCGCGAGAATGTGTGGCCATCCTTGCTCCTGCGGCTCCGTAGGAGTACTGAATTTACCGACAAACCACTCCGCGACCAGAGGATGCGCCCATGCCAGCGAATCAGGAGGGGACTGCATCAGAATATTCTAGCTCGAATTTCGATCTTTCGCCAACCATTCGCCCGCACGACCCCGCCCGACCCGCGCGGCGGCGAAACCTGCCTGCCTCTTCGGACCCAAGTAGGAAGAGCGGATTCAAGCAGTGGAAGATGTCCCGCGACCCCGTCGACTTCACGCTCAAAGCGCAGGGAAAATGGAAAAAAGAAGACTATTTTGGGGAGCACACTCTAACCGCGCAGTACAGAGGCCGCCATCGTTTCTGCTTAGTTAGCTCGCAGCTAGCGGCTAAATAAAAAACCCATCGGATGCTTGCTTGGGGCGTGCTCGGGTCAGCATCCGATGGGCTACCGTTTCTCCTTACTCACCCTGTTGTTTTCAGGAGTTTGTAAGAAGATTAAACACCAGAATCGGGGAAACTTTCGTCTAATTTTGTAAACCTTTGTAAAACTCGCGCATGCATTTCACACAGTAAATACCTTGCGATTCCGCGAATTGATCAATACGCCTGCGCGAACTCCCCCCGGATGGGATTTTTACCGCAGCGCATACAGATTTCCATCCGCGCTGCCGACATAGATTACGTTGCCGACGATCACGGGGGACGAAATGATCGCTCCCATACTCATGACCCGATCGACCCCCGCCACCATGTTGTCGTAGAAATCTGCCTGATAGATTGCGTCGCTGTCCGGCGTTCCATCCGGCTTGGTGTACGTTGAGCCATTTTTTTTCATTCCTTCTGTTTCAAAACTCCACGCGAGTTTCATTCCGGTCAGGTCCACCGCGACCAGTTTTCCCTGCGTCGATCCGACATAGAGTATGTTGCTCGCCAGCGCCGGCGACGAATACAGATACCAATGATTCAACCCCACCGAATGCTCGACCGCGCCCGACGCGGCATTCAGCGAATACAGCAGGCTCGAATCAGAAGTTACAAAATAAACCGTGCCATCCCTTACGGCAGGCGAGGACACTACCCACGAACCTTCGGTCCCAAACGCCCATTTCTTTTGACCGGTGTTGGCATCGAGGGCGTAAAGATGCGAATCGCGACATCCGAAATAAACCGTACCGTCTACGACCGCCGCCGATGATTGAATGCCGACCTGGTTGTGTAGGTCCGGATCCTCTCCCGTCTTGAACTTCCATTTCTCTCGCCCGGTGGACGCGTCGATGGCGTAAAAGTAACTGTCCCAACTGCCGATGAACACCGTGCCATCCGCGATCGCTGGCGAGGCATGCACAACATCTCCGGTCTTGAATTTCCAATTCAGCGCTCCCGATGTTGCGTTGAGCGAGTAAACGTTCCCGTCGCCGCTGCCAAAATAGACTGCTCCCATCCAAATCACCGGGGATGACAGATAGCAATCAAACGGATCGGGCATGATCTCGCCCGCTGGCTGCACTCCATGCAGGTGCTTCCCCGCGAATCGTCGTTCGCCTCCGGTTTGAAATTTCCATTTCAATACGCCCGAGGAAGCATCGACCGCGTAGAAGTTTCCATCGTAGGCCGCGAAGTAGACAGTCTTCCCTGACATCGCAACCGACGATGGAATCCGACTCTTGGCCGCGAATTTCCATTGCAACGCGCCCGTTTCAGCGTCGATAGCGTAGAGATACCCGTCCGTACTGGCGACATAAATCTTCCCCTCAGTCACGGCGGGGGAGCCAATCAGCATGCCACCGGTGTGAAACTTCCATTTGACACCGTTGAATTTTGGAAGCCCGGGCGCCTCATACACTCCGCTGTGCTGCGGGTTCCCCCGAAACATCCATGCATCTTCGCCGAGCGTAGGTAAGCAACAAAGCAGAAGACATGAGACAAACAGAGCGCTGACCAGCCGGCGGTTAAGCCTCATGATGGGTCGAGTCCTTGTCGGTTAGACGCTGTCTGAGAAAATACGTGAGGTCGTCGCGGCAGACATTTCGGTCGCGTCGTGTCTGTGGTTGAGTCGAAAAGCGGCGTCGGCATACGCCGAAAAACCGGTTGCGCAGAAATCGAACTATTCCCGCAACGCAATCGGTTTCGCTGCGATTAGTTCGGTAAAGCGCTTGTCTTTTCGCAGCCCGGCAAACTCGGCATCCTTGTACACATTGTTGAAATCTTTGTATCCCTCTTCCAATGCCTTCCGCAGATACTCGAGGGACCGATCCGAGTAGCCCATCTTGGCATAGAGTTTTGCCACGGTGTAGTCGTAGTGGGCACGATCTCCCGGACTGGGTAACTGCGCCTGCACGCCACCGCGAGAAGTCCGCTCAAATACCTCGGGATCGAGTTCCACGGCTTGCTGATAGGCCACGACTGCCGGCTCGAACTCCTTCTTGGCGAAAAGCGCGGCTCCCAGATTGCTGAAGAACGACGCAGATTTTCCATCAATTGCGATCGCCCTGCGGTATTCCTTGACCGCCGCACCGTATTTCTTCTCTTCGTATAAAACTACGCCCCGATTGTTATAAGCGTCGGCAAACCCGTGGTCGAATTTGATGGATTGATCGAACGATTTCTTCGCCTCGCGATAGCGCTGCATCATCAACTCGGTGATTCCGATCTTGTTCAGTAAACTGGCCGATTTCGGTGCCTTGGCCAGCGCAGCGCGATAGTAGTCGAGCGCGTCCAGATAAAGCTTCACTGCGCGCAACTGCTCGGCTCGTGCCTCCAGATCATGAGCTGTAGCATCCGGCGCCGGCGGATCAATTGTTCGCAGCAGCGGCGGCTTGATTTGAACTTGTTCAGAGTGGGAAGCTTGTCCCCAGGAAACACTCGATAGGGGAAAGTTGCAAGCAGTGAGAAGGGAGACGGCAACCAGCAAGACTCTCGGGCAGGACGACATGGACCACCCCCAGCTAGTGGACTCATTCTGGCACAGTTTTGGGCAGTCGGCGAAGTATTTTTCTGTACCTATGGGTCTTAGGCCGAAGGCAAGTCCCGACCCAAAGTCCCTTCAGTGCGGTGCGTTCTGCCCGTTGTCTGCTGGTTTAGACACCGGAGCAGACGGTTTGTCATCCTTAAATATTCCGGCGATCTTACCGAAAAAACCCTTCTTTTTCTTGGTTTCCTGGGGATTATTCGGGTCTTCCTGGATTGCGGCCTCGTTCTGGCCCTGCGTCGGCAGTGGTTTGTTCCCACCTCCAAACATGCGAGAGAAGAAGCCTTTCATTCCCTCTTGGGTATCGCAGGTCTCACGCGGCTCGGTTCCCGCCACGAACGCGGAAACATAGTCGTCCGGGCACGTGGGTGTGGCCAGTCGATTCGTGATCTTGTCCAGTTGCACATCCACCACGCCCGTCGGCTGCTGGAACACCTTCATGTCGGAATACTGCGGCAAAGCCGCCGCCTTCTTCATGAACTCCGTCCAGATGGGCGCAGCGGTTACTCCGCCAGCCAGGCGCAGATCACTGTAGTCGTCATAGCCAACCCAAACGATACACAGGAGATTTGAGGTATAGCCTGCGAACCAGCCATCGTGGGAGCTGCCGGTCTTGCCCGCCGCAGGAGCATTAAACCCTCGCCCCCGGACGGCCGAAAATCCTAAGCCGTTGTTGATCACGCCCTCCATCATGTTGGTCATGACGTAGGAAATTCGCGGATCGAGCACTTGCCGCTGGTCGGTGTTGTAGTTGGCGATCACATCGCCCTTGCCATTGCGCACCGAGCGCAGAAAAATCGGAGAAAGCCTTACACCGTTGTTCGCGAATGTCGTATATGCACCCGCCATGTCCAGGGGCGAGGCATCATAGGAACCCAGGGCCATGGCCGGGGTCGCCTTCACCGAGGTAATCCCCGCCGACTTCGCCAGAGTTGCCACTTTGTCGTAGCCGACCTCTTCCGCTACTTTCACGGTTGCATTATTCAGCGACATCGCAAGCGCGTAACGCAGCGAGACATCCCCGTGATACTCCTCTTTGTAGTTTCGCGGCTCGTAGATCTGGTCGCCGTAGGCGAAGCTCGAAGGCGCGTCCGTCACCGTGGACGCCGGTGTCAGTACCGTCGGTGATCCGTCGAGCGCGCTGTTCATCGCAGCAGCATACACAAACGGCTTGAAGATCGATCCCGTAGGCCGCTTCGATACCGCGTGGTTCAACTGGCTCCAACCGTAGTCCCGTCCCCCCACCAAAGCCAACACTGCTCCCGTTTGCGGATCGAGCACTATCAGCGCGACTTGCGCCTGTGGCCCCGGCAATACCGTGGTTTCGGTCTTCTTCCCCACCTTCACTTTCTTGGTGCGTAACTTCTTGACCTGGATATCCACCAGCTTGATCCCGGTCTCAACTGCCTCGGCAGCGGCCTTTTGCAGGTCAGGATCGAGCGTCGTATAAATGCGGTACGACTGGTCATTCAGCTCGCTCTCGTTAAACTTGCTGATGAGCGTATCTCGCACCATATCGACGTAGTAGGGCGCGTCGCTGGCTTCCACGTTCGGGGGTGCCAGTTTCAGCGGTGCCGCCTTAGCTTTATCCGCCTGCTCGCGGGTGATGGCGTGGGTGTCCACCATCGATTCCAGCACCAGATTCCGGCGTTCCATGGCGCGTTCCGGGTGACGGTACGGTGAAAGGTAACTGGGACGCTGAATCAGTCCTGCGAGCAGCGCTGCCTCCGGCAGCGTGATGTCTTTCAGATCCTTATTGAAGTATGCTTTCGAGGCCTCAGCGAAACCGCCGATGGCAAACGATCCTCGTTGCCCCAGGTCAACCCAGTTCGCATAGAACTCGAAAATCTGCTTCTTCGAGAACTTCTGTTCCAGTTCCTCGGCAATCAGCATTTCCGTCAGCTTCCGCTTGATTGTCTTCTCGGGTGTCAGGAAAAATCCGCGCGAGAGCTGCATGGTGAGCGTCGACCCGCCCTGATCATGCCGTCCCCGTATCACGTCGATCCACGCCGCTTCTGCCATGCGCAGAAAATTCACTCCGCTGTGCTCAAAAAAGCGCCGGTCTTCGATCGCCAGCACTGCCTGCACCATCATGGGCGGAATCTCATCGTACTTTACGATTTCGCGTTTCGACCGCTGCTCCGCGTCGAACAGAGCGGTCACCAGTTGCGGCTCCAGTTCATAGGCAGAAAGGTCGTTGCCGTTGCTGCTGATCTGGTCCACTTTCCCGTCATGAACGATGATGCGCGCCGGTTCGGGGCTGTGGTAGGACTCTTGCCCCGGCGTGATTTCGATTCCATCCTTCAATAAGCGGAAACTGCCAAGGCTGGATTGCCCTTCTTTGTCGGTATACCCTGCTCGCCGCAACTCTGTCGCAATCTCGCGCGGCTCGATCTTCTCTCCGTCGCGCACCGTTTTCGGAAGTGCGTAAATCTTGGCCGAATTGGCGAATACAGGCGAGCGAAACCGCTTCTCAATAACCCGGTCATACTTGACGTAAAAATAAGAGAACAAAACCGTAAACGATACTGCCAAAATCAGAAATGCCACCAGCGCCGCGCGCAGAACCGGGTCGCGCGGCAGCCAGCGGAAGATCCCGGCCCCATTTTCCCCACGTCCCTTCAGGATTTTGATCTTGATAGTCACTGTTTGAAAGCTTTCGGCGGCCTAAACGGGTATTCAGGTGAAGTAATCCTCACCCTTTCAGACGTCGGTATAGCGAAAAAGGTTTGTACTACCCCTCTACCCAGCTCGATTCCCTCTCCCCGCCATCCGACGATAAGCAGACCACGCATCGCAGAAGGAAGATCCTATTGTACCTCTCATGCAGAAATGAAAAAGAGACCCGCGGTTCATGCGGGTCTCTAAACCGTCAACAACCAGCAACCTGACACCGAGCCGTCGAGCCTTAGTCCGTCACTGCAAACGGGAAGTCCGGCGCCGCCGCCAGGTCCGCCCCGTGCAGCAGTGCGCCCGAGCTCGGATTGGCGCCGTTCACGGTCATCATGCTGCCACCGCTAAGCGCGTCGATACAGAAAAGGTAAACGCCGGTCTGGTCAAACTGGCATCCTTCAGCCGTTGGTACGCCGCTAAACGTTCCGATCGAGGCCAGCGCGCCTGTACCGGAGTTTAACGAGAAGCCCTCAATCGGCGCATCCTTCTGCGTGGCGACGATGGTTTCCAACCCATAAAGATAGCGGCCGTTCGGGGAAATGGCGAAATCAAACGGCGCCGACGCCGTCAGAAATGGCGAGCCGCTTACTGCTGTTGGCACTCCTGTCGATGAATTGAGGGAGTAAACGTAGATGTGGGGATCGGTCGCACTCACGTGTCCGTCCTGAATTGCAGCGGTGCCCACTAGCAGTTCTGCCGTCGGGCTGGCGTGCAATTGTGCTACCGCGAGAGCAAACGGGCTGCCCGGGATTGCAGTCAGTGCTCCGGAGGTCTGATCAATGGAGTAGCCGGCCACCCCCAGCGTGGGATCGGTTTGCCCCGCGTACAGGAACCTGCCGCTCGCGTCCACCGCAAGGATGTCGGCTGCCAAGCTCAGGCCCGTTTGAAACGGCGAGCCAACTGTCAACGTCAGTGCGCCGGTGGTCAAATTGATTTGAAATACCCAGATATTCGGAGTGGTTTCGCTGCCGACGAAGAGAAAACGCGTCAACGGGTCAGTCGCCACGTCATCCGCCGTTACTGCCGTCCCGGGGACCGTGAACGGACTGCCAGGAATCACGGTTAGGGTGCCCGTCGAGCGGTCGATGCTAAATCCTGCAACCGTGGTATCCCCCATTGGGACGTAAAGGAATTTCTTATTCACGATCAGCATGTCGTCGGCTAGGTTGCTGGCCAGCTTCGGAGCCGTATACGAACTCAGAGTGCCGAACGTACCGGCGCTGGTGAGCCCTGCCGCCGCAATGCTCACGTTGCCGTAATACACAAGTGCCGCCGCCTGTGAGGCGCTGACCCCGGTGCTGCCACCCCCTCCGCCACCACCAGTACCGCCGGTGCCGCCCCCAAAACTGGTCCCGCCCCCCGGACTTGTACAGGGGGTGCCAAACGTGGCCGGGCCGCACCCTGGCGCACCACCGCCGCAGTTTGCCAGAAATAATGGTTGCCAGCACCACCAGCAAACCAAGTTGCGCCCGATACAAGTTCTTCATGAACTGCCTCCGCCCTGAGCTATCAGATATTTACCGATTCACGCCGTGTTTCGAGACACTCGATTTGCCACCGAGCAGTGATAAAGATCTCACCTGTCGCGATAGTAGAAAAAAGGTAACGTGCTGACAACGTTACGAATGTCATTGTCCGGTGAGAAGGGCGTGTCTTCTCCGGCGCGCTCTATCGATCGCCCGGCGGTTCGACCCGAGGTGTTTGACGACGATTGCTGAAACGGCCAGTGTATTCGTAACGCACAGAGCATTTTCAGCTACCGGTAGCAACGCTCACCCGCTCCGGACTCGCTCCGAATTCGATTGCGTCATCCTTCCTCTGCTGAATTTCATGCGAAGTAACCTCGACAGATTTGGTTCTGTCGCTTCGCTGCTCCCAAGGTAACTTCACGCGAAATTCTTTTTTGCAGGATCGAACCTGAATTTCTGCACCTGCATTTTGCGCAGCATTCATGCGGCTTCGCGCTTAGTTCGTCAAGGCTATCGCAGGTCTTGTGCCTTACAGAAATGTCGCGCATTTTAACGCGTGGTGACCATTGGACCTGCACGTTCGATTGCATAGTAACCACATATTTCCCTTGCCTCCAAAATTGGAAGCTGACAACATGCAAATTGAAAATCTCGCGGAGGATCCTTCAGTGAAACGAACTAACTTTTTGGCCGCTTTTCTCGTTGCTGTGTCGCTCATCTCAACGGGATGCGGCAACTCGGATAGTATTAAGTCGCTTTTGCTCACAGCTACGGGAAGATCCAGTGGAAGCACTTTTAACCTCGCAGGTCAGGATGGCCAGCTCCAGCTCACGGTCTTTGCCATCTATAACAGCGGAAAGCGGATTGACGTGACCACTGCATCGACGTTTACCGTGGTGAACGTATGCTGCGATCAAAATGGAAACAACCTGCCGCCGTATGGTCCGACAACCGTTCCCATCAACGCCACCGGTCTTATGACCGCCATCGCACCGCTTTGTACCTGGACGGACGCGGTCGTAACTACAGCCACGACGTCGGCTCCGGCTAACCCGCCGCAATGGGAGTACACCGGGTTTTATCAGACCACGGCCAACTATAGGGGTTTTATCTCCCAACCCGTCGCCATCGGAGTGGGTGTCACCGCCAGCAACAGCTCTCCCATTGGCGGCTGCGGCCCTTAGTAGCGCAGAAATGGCGAGTCATTCAAAGCTACAAATTCATAAGTCTTCTTACCTAAAGTGCAGCCCTACTCCGCGGGCTGCACTTTCGCCTTTCGATCCCTACATCGTCGGACAGCTTGCTTTATTTCGATTCACCGCCTCTAGCTTCTGATAACTTCCTGGCGGCACGCCACCACGGTAGATTTTCAGGTCCCGGCCGCAGCCTTGGTGGAAATGCCAGGACCGCAGTTTCATCTCGGAGAAGAAAGCCTTCGGGGGCGTAGAGCACGTCATCGCACGCGACCGCCTTTACAACTCAAAACCTGGAGTTTATCCAACCGCTATTCGTAGCTCTATGTGCGGCTGGCCAGATATAAGTGGAAGTTAAGAGAACATCCGGGAGTACCGATACGTGCTCTGTAGGCCGGCGCCAGGTAAGTCGCTTGAGATCTGCCCTTCCCGTAAGTTGACCCTTCAACTTTGGCTGGGTTCCAGCTGTAGGTCATGCTCCGGCCGACAATCGCGTTGCCAAGATCATCCTCTGCGCGCGGGTTGACCAAGCCAATCCTAACCTCGCCCGCCGATGCCATGTCAGTATCCTAAACTGCAGTTGGTAGCAGGCCCGTTCACAAGCCGGGATTTTCCACGCCGGTGCTTAGCGGTAAGGCAAGCAGGATCAAACCAAGATGAGCTTTCTTTTTTGCCAACAACGACGACCTGCTTCGCAATCAAATTCGCGCTCGGCTGGTGTCGGGCCCTCGGGGCCAAACTTCTTTTTGCCTCTAGAAGCCCTTGTTTCCGCTGGATGGATTGAAGTGCAAAGTGAAGGAGTAACCGGGCAAACTGACGGGAACGCTATAATCCGCGGCCACATATACCGCCAGCGATCCCGGTGTTCCAATCCGCTGCACCGTGACATTCTCGGGCGCCAGCGTAATCTGATGCTCGTGCGCCTTCTTAATAACGGAGTCCGCTAACTCCTGATCCGTCGTATGCGGATTGGCTCCCCCAACCAGTGCTACTGCCCGCAAGTCGTCCTGAAAGGAATAGTTGCTCAATTCTGGTGGAACGATCTGAAACGCCGCGTAGACGCAGGCGATAATGACCAGGAATCCGATAGTCGCTTTAGCTGTTCCCATGTCCCACAATCCGCTCAGCCAGGGACCGGGAACCACTTCATCCCGCCCGGCCGAGCAACTCCGCAAAGAATTCCACGATCGCGCTGATCCTAACATCGCGCACTTCTCGAGTCGAGCGCAGAACGACTTCCACAGTACCTTCGGTAACCTTCTTTCCCACCGTGATTCTAAAGGGGATACCAACGAGATCGGCGTCCTTGAACTTGACTCCCGGCCGTTCGTCGCGGTCGTCGAGAATCAGGTCATACCCCTCAGCTTCCAGTCGCTTCGCGATGTCCTCGGCCGCCGATCGAACCGCCTCATCCTTGACGTTGACCGGCGCAACCACAATCTCAAACGGTGCAATGGTTGGCGGCAGCCAGAAGCCGTTCTCGTCATTGCTCTGTTCGACCGCCGCGGTCAGGATTCTCTCGATTCCGATGCCGTAGCATCCCATGATCGGCATAACTTCCTTGCCATTTTTGTCGAGCACTCGCGCTCCCATCGACTCCGTATACCTGTAACCCAGCCTGAAGATGTGCCCGATCTCCACCGCCCGGTCGATTCGCAGCACCTTCCCGCAATTCGGACACGCTTCGCCCGCCGTAACCGACCGCAAATCGGCATACGCCGTCGGATGAAAATCTTTCCCCGGCGTCAGATTCTTCAGGTGATAGTCCTCTTTGTTCGCGCCACCGATTAAGTTGGTTCTCCCTTCGAGCGCTCCGTCGACGAGCAGGACCGGCTCCTCCGAATCTTTCTCCAGATCCTTTGCCCACTCGATGCCAATCGGCCCCAGATATCCTGCCGGCGATTTAAAGAGCGCCTTGATTTCGCTCTCTTCCATCGGACGGGTCGCGCCCCCGACCGTTCCATTCAGTTTGGCTTCGTTGAGCTGATGATCTCCGCGCATCAGCACCACAATGCCGCGCGTCTTCCTTTTTCCAGTAGCGTCCTTCTGGTCCGCCATCAAAGCGAGCGTCTTAATCTTGTTCTTCGGCGACACTCCTAAAAACTTCGCCACATCCTCAATCGTCTTCTGACCCGGTGTGTGAACCTCGAGCGGTTTCCCGTCCCCTTCCGGCGCCAGATCCGCAACCGCCTCGAGCTTCGACGTCGCCTTCTCCAGATTCGCCGCGTAATCACAGCCGTCGCAGCTGACAATCTGATCTTCTCCCGCCGGAGTTCGCACCATGAACTCGTGCGACTCCTTGCCGCCCATCGCACCCGAATCCGCCTCGACGACCATGTACTTCAACCCGCACCGGTCAAAAATGCGGCAGTACGTCTCGTAGTGCTTCTTATAAGAAACGTCGAGCCCGGCGGCGTCGATGTCGAACGAATAAGCGTCTTTCATCATGAACTGCCGCACTCGCAGCAACCCCGCCTTTGGCCGTGGTTCATCGCGAAACTTGGGGGCAATCTGATACCAGATCTGGGGCAACTGCTTGTAACTCCGCAGTTCTTTCAGCGCAATTGAGGTCATGACTTCTTCTTCCGTCATACCCAGACACAGGTCAGCACCCTTACGGTCCTTCAGCCGAAAAAGGTTCTCTCCCATGAGCCCCCAGCGCCCGCTCGCCTCCCAAATCTCCCGCGGATGCAGCGCCGGCAAGTAAAACTCTTGCGCGATCCGGTCCATCTCTTCGCGCACAATAGCAATGATCTTGTTGAAGGATCGAGTACCGAGAAAAAGATAGGAGTAAATTCCAGCCCCGAGTTGACGAATGTAACCCGCCCGCACCAGGAACTTGTGGCTCGCGACCTCGGCATCCGCCGGCGCCTCGCGCAATGTGGGAATAAACAGCTCAGACCATCGATGCATAATATTTTCTAGAAAACGGATTTGAATCACGAAGCCCTGAGTCGCAAGCACCGACAAGGGTCGGTCGCAGATTCCACAGGGGAATTGGTTATTGTAGCAGCGTAGAGCCCGCCACCCGGCAGGCTCGAGCGCAAGTCGCGTTGTTTCTCCGCAATTTCCGGGTTAGCCTTCCCGCACCCTGTGACTCGGGAACCATGAAAGGCCACGACATCGACAATCTCTGGTTCTTTGGGATCGTTGTGGCCGTGGCGATCCCGCTCATCCCGGTCAGCGTGCACTATGCGAAAAAGCGCCCCCCGGAGCTCACCGAACTGGCACAGCAAATTGGTTTCCAATTTCTCGGGAGCAAATTGAACACGCCCCCTTCCGGGCCCAGCACTTTTCTGATTCACAAGAGAGGTGCGTTCACCAAGGTCTTAACTCCATCGGCTGGCGGATTCCAGGTCAGCCTGTTCGACTATACCTACCGCATAGGAAAAACCACCGTCGCTCAAACCGTGCTGCTTTCTCCCAAGGTGCACAACTGCCTGGCTTTGAACTTCGTCCGGAAAAAATTATCGACAAAATGAAAGTCGCGCTCGCACCCCAACACGCTGATTTCGACTCGCATCCTGAGTTTTCTAAGCGCTATGTTCTGCAGAGCCCCGACAAGAAGCCAGTCGAAAAGTTTTGGTCCCGAGTTTCCTGACTTTTTTCGAGCAACTCCCTCCCGAGAGGAAGTGGAGCATCGAGGGAGCCGGCAAGAACTTTGATTTAGCGCCGCGGGAAGGCCGTGAACGCTCCGAACATGAAATCGTTTCTCGAGCAGACTTCCACGATCGCAAGCACATTCTTCTCTGCCTGCGGGCTGAAGAAGCCGTTCGGATAGAAAGCCTGGCAGTTGCAAAACCGGTGCCGCCCCTTGACCTAGACACGCGCCTATCCCGCTAACTGCTTCAGAATTTCCTTGCCCAGCTTCTGCGCCTCGCCGAAACACTTCTGATACTCGACGAACAGCCGGTTCAACTCCAATGACTTGTCCGCCGTAAGCTTCTTGCGCAGAATCATATCCCGCACGTGCACGGGATTCGGCAGTGTCGCGTCCTCAGTCAGTTCTTCCAGCGCGGTATTGGGATCATAGTGATACATGAGACACCCTTTTCGATGGTCTAAGCTTAATTGAAATGATGCAATTGAGAAATTGATGTTCAAGCCCGCCGGGGCTGTTCAATTACCAAATTACTGAATTACACAAGGACGAAATCTCTTAGACCAGTTCCGTAGTCCACAGATCATGCAGATGCACGATCCCCACCAACTTCTCACCCTCGACCACCATCAACGACGTTATCTTTTTCTCTTCCATCAACGCCAGCGCGGTCGCCGCAAATTCCCCGGATGCAATCGTCTTTGGATCATTCGTCATAGCCTCACCCGCCGTCAGATCCATCACATCTTTCCCTGTTTTCTCGAGCAGTCTCCGCAAATCTCCATCGCTGACAATCCCCACCAACCTCTCACCGTCCAACACCGCCGTCACGCCCAGTTTCTTGCGTGACATCTCATAGATAACGTCCGGCATTTTCGTCTGCGGTGTCACGCACGGGAGCGCGTCGCCGGTGTGCATCAACGATTCCACCCGCGCCAACCGCTTCCCCAGCTTCCCTCCCGGATGCAAGTTGGCAAAGTCCTCTTCCTTGAACCCCCGCCTCTCACTCAAAGTCACCGCCAGCGCATCCCCCAACGCCAGCATCGTGGTGGTCGACGCCGTCGGAGCCAGCCCCAGTGAGCAAGCCTCCTGCGCGATCGAACAATCCAGCGCCACATCCGCCGCCGCCGCCAAAGTTGAGATTGGTTGTGTGGCGCGGGTGCCCCCGCCCGCGGCATGTGACTTTTCTTTACTCGTCCCGACCGCTGCGGGTTCGCAAATCTCGTCGCCCGTCATGGCAATCAGCGGCACCCGCAGCCGCTTGATCGTCGCCAGCAACTGCAGAATCTCTTCCGTCTCTCCGCTCGCCGACAGTGCCAGCACCACATCCCCACGCACCACCATACCTAAATCGCCGTGCAACGCTTCCACCGGATGCAAATACAGCGCCGGAGTACCCGTCGAACTGAACGTCGCCGCAATCTTGCGCGCAATCAACCCGCTCTTTCCCATTCCCGTAACCACAACCCGGCCCGTGCAGCAAAACAACAACTCCACCGCCTGCTGAAATGCTCCTGCCATCGGACCGCCAATCCGATCCGCCAGCGCGCGCAGGGCCTCCGCCTCAATGCGCACCACGTTCTCGCCAGTACGTTTCATCCGTGAAAATCCGGGAAAAAGGATGTTAGCACGCAGCATCGAGAGACGTAGCTTGCTGCGTCTGGCTTCCGTCGCCGGAAAAGAGGAATCAGCGACCCTCTCCGACCTTCTCAGAAGTGGTCCTCTGCGGTCGGCAATTGCGCTTGCGCCTGGGGCTTAGCTCCGAGTGAACCGAGGCCACTCGCCTGGATCAGGCGATCCCACGGCCCGGCCTGCCAGTTGTCCCGCGTCTTCTGCGCAAACCTCCACGGGGGCAACGTCAACATCAGATTACGTGCCGTCGAGTGCACATACGGTTCATACATGGACCGCAGCTTGGCAAGTTTATCGCGGCCGTACTCGTCGTTGCGCAGGCGAAGCCCTGCCTCCGCCAGAGCATCGCGCAAGGCGTTTATATCCGCTTCGGACAGCCTCACCGGAGCGCCGGGGTCGTATCTCGCGTTCACCACCTGCGCTAGATCTACAGCCGCATGCCGCGCCATGGCGAACGTCAGCTTGGCCTGACCCGAATGCACTCCCTCAATCCCAGTGAGAACCAGCGCGGTCACGTCGAGCATCGTTGTCAGCGCACCGAGCCACGACTGATTACTGTGCTGCGAACGAAAAAAACTCAGGACCGGATACGAAATGTGGCTTTCCAGCAACTCGCCCGCCCAGCGCTCCCAGTCGCGCAAAACTTCGTCGAGAACTTTCTGATCGACTCCCGGATCATCCGACCTCCCGGCCAGCCGCAACAGCAACTCAAGAGCCGATGGAGGCGACCCCGCGCGCGCGTCGAGCATGGAAATCTGAATCTCCCGCCGCGAGAATGACGCGTACACCACGGGGATATATCCAATCACCACGCCCAGAAAAGCGAAGCCCATCCCCGCTTCGATCACCGACAGCGCCCGCGCCGGTCCCGAAGTCGGAACAATATCGCCATACCCTAGCGTGAAAAAAGTTTCCCCACTGTGATAAAGAATTTTGCCAAAGGTGAGCCGCTCTCCGCTGAGTTGCTCGTGTCCACCAATGCCGTACTGTATTAACGCGAACCCTAAGATCAGGCCCGCGGCCCAGAAGCCCAACAGCAGAATCAGTGAGAGCGGCCCAAAGTAGCCCAGAAAATTCTGCTGCCGCGAGGCTGTCTTGATCCGTCGCGCCGCGTTCCGCCACGGAATCCAAGTCTGCCGGTAGAACCAAGCGGTCAGCCTAAAATGCCGCGTCACCCTGCGCGGCAACACTACCGTTTCGAACGCGTCCAGAAGCACCACCCAGATGATGAGTAGTCCGAACACCGTCCCGAGAATGCTGCCGTGCGAATTCATGATGAACGCCGAACTCCAAGACTTAGCAGTCCGGCTTAAGCCAGGCGTATTTAAGAATGAATTGTAGATGCGGTGGAAAGGTTATCAGATTCGGCGGCAGGTATCCGGGTGCGGGACTTCGACTTTGCAGCAATGCTTCGCTAGCCAGCCCTACTGCGGTTTGGTAGGAGGCTGCTGCGGCGCAGGCGGCGTTTGGCCAGGCGCGGGCGGCGTGGTTGTCGGCGTCGCCGGCTTTACAACCGGCTTCTTTTTCTTCACCGCCGGTTTCTTGGCCGGCTCGTTATCGTCCACTACGATCTTCTTGGGAGGAGCCGCCGGGATCGCTGCCTGGGCTGCCTTCAGGTCCGTGCGCAATCGAACGATCTCGGCTTCCTTGGCCGACGACAGAGTTTCGATCCGCTGCGCCAACTGCTTTCGCGTGCCCTCAAAACTGCTCAGATCATTGGAAAGCGACTGAAAGTCGTCTTTGGATCCGAACGCCCCCGTGCCTTCGACCACACTCCCCACGACGTCATACAGCGCATCGAGATTGCGATAGAGTTTGAAACTTGTAGGCAGGTCTTCCGGCTGCGAACGCAATTGCCCGATGATCTCCGGCAGCGCGCCCTGCAGGTTCCGCTGAATGGAATCCACGTTCGCCAGCATTTCCTTCTTCGATTTGCTGTCCGTTTTCCAACGCTCAATGCGCAAATTCGTCAGGTCGGCCTGCGTACTCTTTGAGCTCGCCTCCAATTGCGCCAGCAGTCCGTTCAACTGCGTCATCGAGGTGTAGGAAACGGGCTGACTTCCCTGCGAGGAATCCTTTCCTTCCGGCGCGGGACCCGATTGGCCTGCGGACGCCATGCCCAACAGCGTGCACAATAAAGTTGTGCCCAATAAAAAAGAAGAGCGAATTGGAAAAGCACAAGTACGCATGATTGGTCGGAGCGGAATCATTCGCGAGCAACAGGATACTACAATGACAGTGCCACTGTGGATGGGGAAATCCCTCGAGGGACGATTCGACTCTTCCTTCGCAGCAGACGATAATTGAGATGCAATGCTTTCGACCTTTCTGCACCGTCGCTGGCTAACCTACGGAACCTTGGTCTTCGCCGTTGTCGTACTCGCTCGTCCCGCGCTCTCGCCCGCCCAGGAACTGGCCCGGCGCCTCATCCTCAAAGACGGTTCCTACCAACTCGTCACGAAATATGAGGTAAAAGGCAACCGTGTACGCTACTTGAGCGCGGAGCGCAATGACTGGGAGGAACTCCCCGAATCGCTGGTCGACTGGCCAGCAACCGAGAAGTTTGAAAAAGATCGCTCCTCCGGAGCGTCCGTGCCCGAAGCCGCGCAACTCGACCAGGAACTCGAACAAGGGCGCGACCGCGAAGATGCGCAACTCCCGCAAGTCGCGCCCGGACTGCGTTTGCCCGAAGATGCAGGTGTGTTTCTGCTCGACAGTTTTCAGGGCGAGCCGCAGATCGTGGAAATTCAACAGACTGCAGGCGACATCAATCGCAACACCAAAGCCAATATTTTTCGCGGCGCGGTCAATCCAGTTGCCGGTCTCAAGCAAACCATCGAACTCGAGGGCGCCCATGCCCCGATGCAGTCCCACGTCGACGTTCCTTCGCTCTACATAAAATTGGACGAGATCCCCAACGAGACCGGCCCGCCCGCCGGCACGAAAGATTCCGCTCAGGCTTCCCCAAGCACGAACCAGGCGCAACGATCGCAGCCATCCGCCACCTCTCCCGACCGTTTTCGAATTGTTCGAACCGAACTGAAGGGCGGAAAACGAATCGTAGGCGGGTTCAAGCGCCAGGTCACCGGCAAGGTCAGCCAGGAGCAGCAGCTGGTCAAAACCACCACCACTCGCGTCAGCGGAGGTTGGCTGAAACTCACTCCGATCGAGAGTCTTGCGCCCGGAGAATACGTGCTCGTCGAAACGGTGAAGCAGGAAGGAAATCCGGGCAAGGAAGGCATGAACCTCTATGTCTGGGATTTTGGTGTAAATCCCAAAGCCCCTGCCAACGCTAACCCCTGGAAGCCAGACGCGAAGGTCGCACCTCCGTCGCCGCCGAAATCAGACCATTGAAATGGCAACCATAAACAGTGAGGTAAATAGGGGGCGCGTGGGCTCTGACGCCGGACGCTCTCGCATACTACTCCTTCAACGTCCCGCGCTGCGCAATCCCAATATTGTCTCGGCTGGAGTTCTTCACCACGTACATCATTCCATCCGCTTGCCGAATCACATCGTGGGCCGTGCGCGCATCATGCGGATAGGTCGCCAGGCCGATCGATGCCCGCACGTTGAGATTCAGGCCTTCTTCGCGACAAAAGCTGCTGGCGCGCAAACCATCGCGCAATCGTCTCGCAACCACCAGGGCCGCGTCTTTCCCGGTTTGCGGCAGCAGTACCACAAATTCATCTCCGCCGTAGCGAAACGCAAAATCAATTAGCCTCAGCTGCGCCTTGATCAGGTACCCGATCTCCGCCAACAGCTTGCTCCCAATCAAATGCCCGTGAGTATCGTTCACCGACTTGAAATGATCCAGATCGATAAAGAGAACGCTGAACTCATAACCAAAACGCGACGAGCGGTAAACTTCGGTGTCCAGCGTCTTGTACAAATGCCGGGCGTTATACAGACCGGTGCAGTCGTCGGTGATCGTCAGTTCCTGAATCTTTTCCACCCAGCGCGCGTTCTCAATGGCAATCGCCGCGTAGTCGCACAGGGACTGCAGAAAGAACAACTCTGCGTCCTTGAACTGCTCCATGTCTACGTTGACCAATTGGATCACGCCCAGCACTCGTAGCTTCGACCGCAGGGGGACGCAGATCACCGATCGCGTCTCCCACTTGGTCGCCTCGTCCACGCGATTGGCAAAGAACGGATCCGTCCGCACGTCAGGCACTACGCGTGCCTCGCCATGTTTCGCAACCCATCCGGCAATCCCTTCGCCGACTTTCAGGCGAACACTCTTCAGTTCCTCAGCCCTGTCTCCCACCGCAATGGCAAAGTAGAGTTCCTCGTGGCCTTCGTCCACCATGAGCAGCGACCAGGTATCCGGACGAAAATATTCCGCCATCTTGTCCATGATGGTTTGCAGAATGGAATCGAGATCCAGCGATGACGTGAGCGCCTTAGCCACGTCGTGAAAGATCGTCAGTTCCTGATTCTGCCGCGTCAATTGAGTGCCGGCCTCAGGCATGCGGAAATACCGTTGTTCCTCGCTACTGGTTGGTGTTCAAAAATTATATTCGTCACTTTCATACACCGGCAATGAACGTTAGTAACCGGAACCCGTAAAGCCAATGGCGCCAATCATTTTCGCCCTTGTAGAGCATCTTATGACGTTTGGCGTAATCTATCGAATATGAACAAGACGGAAATTAGAACTCGTTTGGCGTTGCTGGTTCCCTTCGCGCTTTTCCTCTCGTGCTGGGCCCATACGCAAACCACTCCCGCTCATCCCGACCCGCAGTCCGTTCCAGCAGTCGACGGCGGGATCGGGTCCTGTTCCGCAGACTTCACGGTCACGAACGCTGACGGCGCCCCCGTCTACGCGGCCAAAATCAAGGTTCACATCGCCTACGGATTCATGTACGCCCGCAAGCTCGACCTGGAAGTTGGCACCAACTCCGACGGCAAAGCCCGCTTCACCGGCTTCCCGGAGCGCGTGAAGCGCGGTCTTTACTTCGAAGCCTCCGAAGGCGACCGCACGGCCGAAGCCTTCGACGACCCAGCCAACACGTGCAAGACGCAATTTACCCTCGTCCTCCGCAAAAAACCGTAAACCCGCTGCCAAAATCGCTCACTTTCTCCGAACCAGACTTCTGGCCAGTTACCTGCCACGTTGGACTCTTGGCGGTGGCGCGCATTCTACTCTTGTCCTATGATGTTCCCGTCATCATCCGGGCGAAAGATGTCCCCTCTGGCAGGGCAACGTGGGCGAATTCGGCGACAAATTCCGCAAGGCGCGCGAGAAGAAAGAACTCTCGTTCGACCAGGTTTCGAACGTCACTAAGATCGGCGCGCGCATGCTTCAGGCCATCGAAGAAGAACATTTCGACGTTCTTCCCGGCGGCGTCTTCAACAAGGGATTCATCCGCGCCTACGCCAAGCATCTCGGATTGGACCCCGAAGAGACCGTCACTGACTATCTCACATGCCTCCGCCAGGCGCAGATCGATGCGCACGAAGTCTGGGAACCGGAACGACCTTTGCAGCCTCGCTCTGCTGCTCCAGAAAGGCATCGCCCGGTCGAGTCCAGCAAGGCAGTGGAGAAATCGCAATCCCCCGTTCAAGTCGAGGAACTCCCGGAACTACAACTTCCTCGCGCCGAGCATGTCCGCCCTCCTAGAGAAGATTTCGCCGAACACTCCGGTGCCGAAATTCCGTGGAGAATCCTGGCCGTCGCAGCTGTTGTCCTGGTGCTGGCAGTCATTCTCTGGACGCGACATTCTCACCGAGCCGTCGATGCCAGCACGTCTCCTGCGAAATCCGCACAGCCAACGGTAGCAGCATCCGCGCCTGCGGCAGTCTCGGCGCCAGCTCCAGCTGCCACCCATTCCAAATCCAAACTTCCGGCCGCCAGCGCGACGACGGTTGCTCACTCCTCCACTCCGAATCCTCAGCCGCCTCAGGACGCTCAGTCCAGAAAAGCCGTTCAGGCATCCCGCGCGGTATCAGAAACGTCGACTGCCAGTTCCGTGGACAGTACCGCCGCCAGTGACGTAACCACGCGAACCTTTAAGAATCCTACCTCCACTTCGTCCCTAAAAGCCGCTGTTCCCCTGACTCTCGTGATCCGCGCCCAGGAAACCTCCTGGATCTCAGTCCAGGCGGACGGCCAGACCGTCAGCCAGGAAACACTGATCGCGCCGGCGCATGCGTCGATCCGTGCCACGCGAGAAATCGTAGCCCGGATTGGCAATGCCGCGGGAGTCACCTTCCTCTGGAATGGCAAAGAAATCCCCGCCGACGGTGCCGAAGCCGAGGTTAAGACATTTGCGTTCGATGCCAACGGCGTGCGAGTTCTACCTTCGACACAGGCTCCGCTTCCCGGTCGCTAACTCCGGGAACGCTGAATCGAAATGCGTCCGCACCGCCTGTCCGTTGGTGGACGCCCGGCGCGAAACTGACAGCACGAAACACTTGGAACAATTTGTTTCCCCTCGACAATTGAGGGACTTGAGGGCTTTTGCGATAGGCGCTTGAAGTGCCAATTCGCTCCTCATCCGTCTAATGGGGAACACCATGCAAACCTTGCTTCAGGACGTGCTCTTCAGCCTTCGACAACTCCGCAAGAATCCAGGATTCACCCTCACCTCAGTCATCTCGCTCGCTCTGGGCATCGGTGCCACCACCGCGGTTTTCAGCGTGGTTTATGCCATCCTCATGAATCCTTATCCGTATGCCGCCCCGGATCGCATGGTGCACATGAGGCTCAGCGACCAATCCTCGCAGGAGATGGGATTCGGTCTGAGTGGCGCGCAGTGGCAACAAATTCGGAAGTCACCCGTGATCGAAGACGCGTTCGCCGCGGACGACTGGAACCTGACGGTCACCGGCCACGATCTGCCCGAAGATCTTAATGGCGTGTACATGACTTCCAACAGTTTTGCGTTCATGGGCGTTGCTCCCGCGCTCGGGCGCGGATTGATGCCCTCCGATGCCATCGATGGTCAGGACCCTCAACCGGTTGCCGTACTCGGCTACAAGTTCTGGCGACGCCATTTCAACTCCGATCCCTCCGTGATCGGCCAGACCCTCCAGTTGGTCCGCAAAAATTACACAATCGTCGGAGTCGCAGCCCAACGTTTCACATGGGAAGACGGAGATGTTTATCTCCCCCTGAAGATTACTCAAGATCCCACGAAAGCTTACTATGTCGGCCTTCGACTGAAGCCGGGTATCACCCATGCGGTTGCGAACGCCGCCTTGCAGCCGTTGATCGACCAATTCGCCAAGGAAACGCCGAAGCATTTTCCAACGACGCACTTCCAACTCCGCGTGGTTGGCCTGAACGAACGGTTTGTGCATGAACTCGGCGGAACCTTGTATCTTCTGTTCCTTGCAGTGGGGCTCCTGCTGGCCATTGGCTGCGGCAATGTTTCCATTCTTCTGCTGGCGCGTGGTACGGCTCGGCAACATGAACTGGCCGTTCGCACCGCGATTGGCGCCAGCCGCCGCCGCATCGTAGGTCAACTGCTGACCGAGGCTCTGCTGCTTTCGCTCACCGGGACCGCGCTCGGCGTCCTGCTCGCTTACCGCGCCCTCGCCATCATCATCGTTTTGCTGCCGAAATATTCCTACCCGCACGAGGCCGCGATTCAGATCAATCTGCCAGTGCTCGCCTTCAGCGTCGCTGTAGCTCTCCTCACCGGAATCCTGTTTGGTCTGTGGCCTGCTCTCCAGCTCTCGCGGCCTGAGGTGAGCCAGGTCATGCAGTCGAGCACTCGGAAGATCGTCGGCATGGTACGCGGACGCACCACTCACGGCGTTCTGACTGCTGCTCAAGTCGCGCTGACGTTAGTGATGCTCGCCGGCGCGGGTGCTGCAATGGAGGAATTTTTGCGCCTCTTGCACACGCCTTTGGGCTACGACCCGCACAACGTCATGTCGGTTGGTATTCCCGTCCATGACGGTGCATACCCGACTTGGCCGGCGCGACAGGCCTATTTCGAGCAATTGCGAAACCGGGCGGCCACCGTCCCCGGCGTGACCATGGCGGCAATCTCCTCCAACGCCACACCGCCATCCAATGGCTGGCAGACCAACATCGAAATCCTCGGTAAGTTGGCGCGAGACGAGCAAAAAGTTCGCGTCAACTTCGTAAGTCCAGGTTACTTTCCCGTTCTACGCATTCCGCTGGCGCAAGGCAGAATTTGGGACGAGAGCGAAAACCACAAGGCCGCACACGTCGTCGTCATTAACCAAACGATGGCGCGCCTCTATTTCCCGGACGGCGATGCCATTGGGCACTCGCTGAAAGTGCCGGAGATGAAGGACGAGCCTCCGTACACGACCACAGCGCCCGGCTCCGACACCTGGCTGCAGATTGTGGGCATCATCGCCGACAAGCGCGACGACGGCCTGAGCAACCCAATTTTGCCCGAAATCTTCCTGCCGTACGCGCTCTCGATGCGGGTCTGGACGCAGATCCTGGTCCGCTCGGAAGTTCCGCCTCTCTCGCTTCTGCACGCGATTGGACTCCAAGTCAACGCCATCGACCCCGACCAGCAAATTAGCGGCGAAGTCGAAGACCTCGACCACTGGATCACGGATCAACGGGAATATGAACAGGAGCATTTGGTGGCATGGCTTTTTGGCGCATTCGCCTTTCTGGCATTGGCTCTGGCTGCGGTCGGACTCTATAGCGTCGTCTCTTACTCAGTTGTCCAGCGTACCAACGAATTTGGTATTCGTATCGCGCTGGGCGCACAACGCACCCATGTCCTCCGGATTGTGTTCTCCTCCACCATTGTGAGCGTCGGCAGCGGAATCGCAATTGGTATGATCCTGACTTTGGCGCTCAACCAGGTTCTGGCTCGATGGGCCCAGGGCACTTCCCGCGATCCCCTGGTCCTGTTGGCCGTGACCATTTTGTTAAGCCTGGTTGCAGCGCTCGCCTGCTCGGTTCCCGCACGGCGGGCAGCGAAAGTAGATCCCATGACAGCTCTTCGCTACGAGTAGTTGGCTCCGCGCCTCAGTCTGAGTCTCAGTCTAGTTGTGAAAGGTTGAGCCTCGCGAGAGGAGTGAGGAAATGTCCGCGAGGGGGGGCAGTCAAACTTCCAGCGGAGAAGCCGCGACCTGGGAAAGCCCGGCACAGAAGTGCCGGGTGCGAACGCGAAAACAGCGTGAGTCCGGGAGGAGTCTCGATCGTAGCTCGATTTTTTCCAGGAAAATGGAGTGCGAATACCTGCAAAGCTAGGAACCGGAAGAGAATGCAGCCCACGGCCGAAGCCGGGGGTCGCTAAGCGGAATTGAGCAAGCCCCCCGGAAGGAGCGAAAGAAATGCTACGCAGGCCGTCGCCCCTGGAACTCAATCGTTCTACAATTCTCAGCTTCCTTCGTTAGGGGAAACTGCGGCCCCGCATTCATGACGCTCAAACTGTTTTGCGACCGTGTCGAAGTGTGCTCCAGGAGGAAATGCAAAACTCAACCGGCAACTGATGCACTCGAGAAAACGGCCGGTTTGGGACATTAAAATCCCAATTCGATGTGCCGACGAAACAGGGTTCTCCGACTGAATTGCTCTCTTCAACGGATCTCCAGCACCGGAATTCATCCACGAGGGGATACGCGATTCATTCTGCATGACGAGAAGTTCCTCTCCGCATTCATATCGAGGTGAAAACCACAACAACGACTCCGGCCCAAGGGGTTGAGCCCGCTGTCGGCGGAAAGCGCAGGGTAAGCGCGAAAAGTTCAAGGTCTGGCCGAAGTCGAAAAATCAAATCCACAACGCTCCGGCCAGGGATTTAATTCTTATACACGGTATCGCTTTATATGTCAGTACGCTGGCGCACCTAATTCCTCACCCGATGTTCGCGCGCCGATGCAACACCGGGCTCGCGCAGTCGCGTGCCTTCGATTGTCTAGAACGGTGATCCCGTCAAGTCGCACCACCGGTTCCCGCAAACACGTTCCCGATCTGGCGCGATTGGACACATAGACTTACGATCAACCGGAGTAGAAGCAGTCACCATCGAAATCAAGTTCCATCCTCACGCCGACGAACCGGAGATAATAGTAAATGACGATCTGAGCACCGGTTTTGGGTGGCGCAGCGAGCTCATCTCATTTCATGAGGGCTACAGCCCCTAGAGGCGCTTTCATCAGCGCTTCTCACAGCCTCGATATCTAACTGCACGCTCCTTCCGGGAGCCGAGAGCCGGACACCGGAACTGAGCGCGACCCCCCGTTTCGCATGTTAGTATCGACTTCAGCCTTGCATGACAGTTCAACATTTGATCCCATCTTTCGGCCGCATTCCGGCCCTCATCGATAAATGACTCCTTCCTCGCAATCCCGCAAACGAGTGCTCAGTGGCATGCGCTCGACCGGCAAGCTCCATCTCGGCAATTATGTGGGCGCACTGCAAAATTGGGTCCGAATGCAGGACGAATATGAATGCTTCTTTTGCGTTGCAGACTGGCACGCGCTTACTACCGACTACGCCGACACGTCGCATATAAAGGAGAATTCCCTCGAAGTTGCTCTCGACTGGCTGGCCGCGGGGCTGGATCCAGAGAAGTCAGTGATCTTCATCCAGTCGCATGTTCTGGCGCACGCGGAACTACACTTGCTGTTTTCCATGATTACTCCGCTGGGGTGGCTGGAGCGCGTGCCTACGTATAAAGAACAGCGGGAAAACATCAAGGACAAGGATCTCGGGACTTACGGGTTTTTGGGATATCCCGTGCTGCAGGCGGCGGACATTCTGATTTACAAGGCAGATTGCGTTCCCGTGGGTGAAGATCAGGTGGCGCACGTGGAGCTCACGCGCGAGATTGCCCGTAGGTTCAACGGATTTTACGGCAAGCCCAAAGAAGTATTCCCTGAGCCTCAAGCGCTACTCACGCCGGCCGCCAAGTTGCCTGGCACAGACGGGCGCAAGATGTCGAAATCCTATGGCAACACCATCCTGCTAACCGATCCCGAGCCAGCCGTTCGTCAGAAGCTGAAGACAATGGTGACCGATCCAGCACGCGTCCGGCGCTCCGATCCGGGTAATCCGGATGTGTGTCCCGTGGGCGATCTGCATAAAATCTTCAGTGATAAAGCCACCATCGCCAAAGTGGACCAAGGCTGCCGGTCGGCCGGCATTGGTTGTATCGAGTGCAAAAGCTGGGCCGCAGATGCGTTGGTGAGGCTGCTGAATCCCATGCAGGAGCGCCGCAAGAAATTCGAGGAGAATCCGCGCCTCGCCTGGGATATCCTTGAAGCTGGCAGCGAGCGGGCCCGCAAATCGGCAGGCGAGACCATGGACACGGTGCGCGCCGCGATGGGAATGTCCCTCGACTACGAACCACCGGCCGCGAAATAGTTGAAATGACGGAAGAAGCAAAAATCGTTTCCGGCAACGACGCGCTGGCGCCACCGTCTCCCCACTCTGTTGCCGGCTCGTCTCCAACCAAGGCCACCAGGGATACCACCAAGAAGCAAGAGAGCGATTCGCCTTTCGCGGTTGCTGTGTCCGACGTCTACGAAGGTCCGCTGGACCTGCTCCTCGACCTCATCCGCAAGCAAGACATCGACATCTACGACATTCCGATTGCCAAGATTACGTCGCAGTATCTCGCCTATGTCGAGAAGATTCGCG
>Ga0210406_10001472_pt1 | contig 28563 bp, 28 predicted proteins | sample IncBWC30MmetaG_FD_155454 | JGI IMG/M metagenome (GOLD analysis project Ga0210406, IMG submission 155454) | Forest soil microbial communities from Barre Woods Harvard Forest LTER site, Petersham, Massachusetts, United States - Inc-BW-C-30-M | ecosystem: Environmental > Terrestrial > Soil >... | reverse complement strand
GGCATCGTGAGGTTGCAAATATTTTTGCGCGGGACTCGAACCCTGATCCCGCGCTACGCCATCATCCGAGCTTTAGCTTTAGTCACCATCGGGGCAGGGTGGATCTCAAGCGCCTCGTAATACGATGTGCGCCACTCACCTCTCTCATAATAATTTGTATGACGCACCTGTGTGGACACGATCCATGCCCGGTTCTGCTTGTTTTCGGTCACCCGGACGCGTTCGTATCGAGGCTTGTTTGACGAAGATATAAAATCGGCGGTCGACCTTCGCCTGCGTCTGCGGACCAGATATTCCACGATCTGCCGGGGGTTGGTTTCGACGTCGCAGATGTGATTGTCGGTGTCTTCGTTGCTGATCGAAAAGCGCTTCATTGTCATTCATCCGCTGTTCGCCGCGGGACGGAACGCGGAGCCAGAACCGCCGGCTCCGCACCGCGCATCATCTCCTCAGTTTTTTGTTTCGGACTTCGACGCTGCTTCGATGATGTCCTCCCATGGGATTATAAAGCACTCCCTCTGAACGCAGAGGCGTGCCACCTCTTCCATGAGGTCGTCATCGACACGGAAGGTACAGACTTTGGACCCGGCTACGCCCTCGGCTTCTATGCGAACCGTTGGGTTTCCTGCGGGGTCGTAGGCGAGGGTAACGCTATTGATATTCTTCATGTGTGATCATCCCTTGTTTGGACGTCGGGATGACCTAAAACGAAAAAAGGCCGGTGCCCGACGCGGTCAGCGTCTTGGCCCCTGCGCACCTCAGCTTATTTTTATGAGATGTTCCTGTTGGGGTCGGGCACGACCTTGCTTAAAGGTCCCATGCGCACGACCAATGGTCGCTCGGCAAGCTGGCGAAATCATGGCTGCTGCCTGTAATTTCATCTGTAATATTGGCTCAGGGCAGCGCTAATAGATCAATAGGTCCAATGACTTATGACCATCTTGCCGCTACCCTTACGGCGGGGACAGGGATGGCGAAGCGATCACTTTTTGCGGCCATCCGCGACTTGCAGGCTCGCGCTATTGCGCGGCGCATTGCCATCTGACGCGGGACCATGGCACGGCAGCGGACCGCGCGCTTGCGGCCGTCATCTTGCGGCTGGTGGAAGCCGCCTGATCTGCGACGCGCGATCTTTCACACCGCAAGGAAGCAAACATGGCACGAGCCAGACGCAATCGGTCTTACCGGCTTTCCAAGGTTCACGACCGGCGCTCGCGTGACCTGCCGCGCAACGCAGAGGTCGCGGAGGTCGAGATCGACGACCCGCTCGCGCTGGAGCCGGGGGAGAAAATTGTCGCGTTGCGTTCCATCCGCAACGATCCTTTGGGACGGCTGCATTCGCACCGGCAGATCGACGAGGCGCAATATCAGGCCGGGCGTGCCTTCCAGAACGATTGGGAGAGAGCGGAGCGCGGGCCGCAGGCCCTCGATCCCACCCGCGAGCATGTCGATGGCGTGCGCGCCCGGGAGCCGGTGACGGAAGCCCAGCGCATGGCCGTGCTGCGGCTGAACCGCGCCGAGCGCGAACTCGGCGCCGACGGCGCGGCGCTGGTGCACGACGTTCTGATCAAGGGCATGACCATGGATCAGGTCGGGCATCGGCGCGGACTATCGAGCCAACGCTGGAACGATTATTTCTCGCGACGATTTCGCGAATGTCTCGACCGGCTGGCGCTCCTTTATGGGTTTGCGACCAAGCCGAAATAGCTGTTGAACGCGGGCTCACAGCATCCCGAGCCCCTCATGCGGGGCAGCTAGAGCCTTTTCCGTTCCGATTGAATCGGAACGGAGGCTCTAGTCTCTTGTTTTGACGCATTTTCTTCACGCGAACCGGTACCCACCCCGCATCAAGTGCGGGGCAGGCTTTCGCTCGAAAACGCTCTCATGCTATTCCGGCGTCGAGGACGACGATCCGAGGTCGAGATGGGTCGTCTCGTACACCAGCCACAGTTCAAGCAACGCTATAAATGTCACGACCGCGCCCAGGCCGATGCTGAAATGCATCGCGCGGGTATGGGTAAATCCCAGGATCCAGGGTGAGCCAATGAGCCAGAGGCCCACGAGGGCATTGGCCCACTCTTCCCAGCTTGCGTAGGCAATGATTGCCGCGAGCGAGATCGCGGCAACCGCCGCGCCGCTCGCGCGCAGGTCGATTGTTCCGGCCGGATTTGTCAGGGTGAAAAGCCAGGGCGATGCCAGGAGCACCGCCGCGAGCAGCAGATTATACAGATCGAGAACCGATTCGCGCCGCCATCTCTTCATGGCTCGATCTCCCTCAGCGGGTTGGAAGACGAGAACCTTTCCGGAAAACGCGCGCGTTATCCCGCCGGTTCCAGCCGGATCGCGCAGTTCAAGTTCGACTTTAGCTGCACGCGACCAGCGGCAAGGACGTGATGCAAGGACGTGATGCGGTGCGTGAGGTTGTGTCTAGAACGGGCTGGCGCTGAAGCGGAATGGCTGCACCACGTCATAGGCCGCCTTGGACAACGGCACGGCATAGTCGACGGTCAGGGCGCCGAACGGCGACGCCCAGGTCAGCCCGGCGCCGACAGACGAACGCAGGACGTTCTTGTTGGCGATCTGCGCGGTCTGCCCGTTGAACGTCGTTGGCCCGTTGTAACCAAACACGGTGCCGGCATCAACAAAGACCGATCCCTTCAGGCCATATTCCTGGGGGATGCCGGGGATCGCACTCTGCAGTTCGGCGGTAGTCGCCCAGTACATGCTGCCGCCGACATTGTCCATGGTCGAGCCGGGCGTCAGGTCGCGCGGGCCAAAACCGTTGGGCGCGAAGCCGCGGACCATGGTCGGGCCACCAAAGAAGTTGTTGATGAGCGGCACCTGCTGACCGCCGAGGCCGGTGATGAAGCCGCCCTGCGCGCGCACCATCGCGGTGAGATCGCTGTTGATCGCATGATAGTAGCGAATGTCTTCGGACGTGCGCAGGAACCTCACATCGCCGCCGAGGCCGGCGAGATCCTGCCTGAGCTGCGAGTCGACGCCGCTGGTCGGGCTCTTTTTGTTGTCGAGCGTGCTGTAGGAGATGGTGTCTCCCACGGCAGAGACGAGCTGCGGTCCGGCGGCGGCAGCCTGCTGGATCGGCAGTGAGACCGTCGCGCCGGTCGCGGTCGGGGCGAGGGTGACGTTCTGGTCATAGAGCGAGTAGCGCCACTGCACGCTGGTCTGCTCGGTGATTGGCATGCCCAGCGAGAAGTTCGCGCCATAGGTATTGAAGCCGTAGGATTGGTACGGGCTCGATGTGATCTGCTTGCCGAACAGCTCGATGCCGGCGGCCATGCGGGTGCCGAGGAAATAGGGCTCGGAGGCCGACAGGTCGATGCCGCGGCTGTATTGGCCGTAGCTGACGGACGCCTGCACGGTGTCGCCGGTGCCGTAGAAATTCCGATCGCTGACCTTGACCTCGCCAAGCCAGCCGTCGACCGTCGAATAACCGCCCGAGATGTTGAAATCGCCGGTCGCGTCGTCGGGCGCCTCGACATCGAGCACGACACGATCGGGCGCCGAGCCCGGCCTGGTCGTGATCTTGACGGTCTTGAAGTAGTTGAGATTCTTCAGCCGCCGCTCGGCGCGGTCGATCAGTGACTTGTTGTAGGCGTCGCCCTCGCCAAAATCGAATTCGCGCCGGATCACATAATCGCGGGTCTTCAGGTTGCCGTGGATTTCGATGCGCTCGATATAGGTCCGTTGCCCCTCGTCGATCACGAAGGCGACATCGATGCGCCGCGCCTCGTCGTTCCTGACGGTGCGTGGTTCGGCATGCGCGAAGGGATAGCCGCGCTTCGCCATCTCGATCGCCAGCGCCTCGGAGGTCTTGTCGAGCGCGCCGCCATCGAACGTCGCGCCGCTCCGGGCCAGCACGAGCGTGCGGAGCATGTCCGGATCGACCCCGGGCACATTGCTGGCGACGCGTACATCGCCGAACTGATAAGGCTGTCCTTCATCGATCACGAATGTCAGCGTAAATCCGTGCACGGCGGGATCGTATTCCGCTCGCGCATCGACCACGTTCGCGTCGGCATAGCCGTGGTTGCGATAATAGGTCCGGATCAATTCGCGGTCCTGGGCCACGCGGTCGGGATCGTAGACGTCGCCGCCGAGCAGGAAACTGAGCATATTGGTCGCCGAAGTCTTGATCACGGCGTTGAGCTGCCGCGCGCCAAAGACATGGTTGCCGACGAAGTTGATCCGCTGCACCGTGGTCTTCTTGCCCTCGGTGATGGAAAAGACGACGTCGGCGCGGTCATTGCCACGATCGATGATCTGGGGCACCACGCCGACATCGTCGCGTCCGACATGGCGGTAGGCTTCGATGATACGACCGACGTCGGCCTGCACGGTGGCGCGCTGCAGCGAGCCGCGCGCCTTGGACTGGACGACAGCCGCAAGGTCCTGGTCCTTGATCTTCTTGTTGCCCTCGAAGGCAACGCGATCCAAAAGCTTGGCTTCGGTCAGATGGACGATCAGCCGATCGCCCGCGCGCTCGATTCTGATATCGTCGAACAGACCGGTGGCGTACAAGGCTTTCAGCGCCGCATCGCGGGAGGCCTCGTCGAACCGGCCGTCCGGCGCCGCGTGGAAGTAGGAGCGCACGGTGTCGGCGTCGATGCGGCGGTTGCCTTCGACGGTGATGGTCTCCTGAGCCGGAGCTCCGGCCGCGAGGAGGGGCGCCGCCAGGAAGACGAGGGCCACCACCGATACGCCAGCCGTCACTAGTGGACCGCGGTATCGCCAACCCGACCTCGTCGACCTTGTCGTCACGTGCGTCATTCTCTGCGAATAGCTGAGCTTAGTACTTGACTGTTGTATCGAAGTGCGCGCGAGGGGCGAAAGAATGTCGTAGCTGGGGTCAGTTGCAGGCCAAAGGTCAATCGCGCCACAATTATGACGCAATCTGGGGTCGCCCTTTCCAAGAATTGTCGCATAGCCGCTTCAAATGCCGACTAGCCAAGACCCCGAAAGATGCTCGCCTTGTGGGGCATGCGAGCAAGTGGTGGGAGCATCACATGCGTTACGTAGCCCTCGTGGCGGCCCTGTTCATGCTGGTCAAGCCGGCACATGCCGCCGCGGTCGCGCCCGAGATCGATCCGCGCGCGTCACTTAGCGTGGTTCAGCAGTGGATCTACAATTATCGCGCCAAGCCGGATTACGCTCATGTGCCGGCAGCCGTGCGTGTGCTGTTCCACTCGCAGACCTTCAAGGAGCCGGAGAACGCCGGCATCTATCTCGGCTTCATCGCCGGCGCGATCGCGTCCAACCCGGCCAAGGCCGAGCAGCTCGTCAACAGCTTCTTTCCGGTGCCCGCCGAAGACGAATGGGTGATCGTACGCGCCATCGCTTATTCAGGCCTGCCGGATTGGCGCAATCTGCTGCGGCGGGTCGCTGTGAAAATGCCGGCACGGAAGGTGATGATCGACGCCTATCTCGCGGGCACGCTGCCGGCGCTCTACGAGATTCCGCTGGAAGAACAGAAACCGGGCATGATGGACAAGCTGCGCGGCGTCTTCACCAAGAACCCCTTTGCCAAGGAGGAGAAGAAGCTCGACATGCGGCTGACCTATGCGGGCAACCAGGATCTCCTGGACACGCTGTGGGGCTATTATTTCGCCACCGGCTCGCATCTGCCGATCCTGCGCATCATGCAGATGCTGCCATGGTCAAAGAGCCGCGACACCGTCGACAAGCTGACGGTCGGCAGCATGGCGCGCTACACGCTGGCGAGCTACGCGGTGCGTGACGGTGACTTGCGCGAGTTTCTGCGTACCGAGCTGCCGGGGCAGCCGGGCGCGATCAAGGCGCCCCTTGCCGAGGTGATCGAGGCCGCCGACACGGTGCAGCTCACGGCGGTCCGCAAGGACGCGCTCGCCGCGGTCGAGGAACTGAAGGCCAAGGGATCGGATGCGCGGCGCAATCTCGATTTCTGGGGGCAGGTGGGCGTCGGTGCGGTCGCGCTCGGCTGCGTCTCGGCGGCGGCGCTGGGTCAAGTCGCGGTCGGAATCCCCTGTGTGATCGGCGGCTCGGCCTCGCAAGGCCTGCTGTCGTTCTGGGAAAAGCAGCAATAAGTCGGCCTGCAAGCTGCGCAAGCCGCTCATCGGCGATCCGTGCTAACCATCGCCGGATGAACATGTTGCACCTGAAGGGATTCGGCGGGCTTGCTATCCTGTTTCTGGTGATGGCATCGCTCCTGTTCATCGCGGCGGGGACGTTTGCCTATTGGCAAGCCTGGGTGTTCCTCGCGGTCTATTTTTCTGCATCGCTCGCCATCTCGCTCTATCTGATAACAAGCGATCCGGCGCTTCTGGCGCGGCGGATGAGCGGCGGCCCGTTTGCCGAGAAGGAGCCGGCGCAAAGGATCATCATGTCCATTATGTCGGTCGGCTTCGTCGGCCTTCTCGTTCTGCCCGCGATCGATCATCGGCTGCGCTGGTCGGAGCCGTTGCCCGGCGCGGCACTTGCAGGCGACGTGCTGATCCTTCTGGGATGGCTCGGCATCTACTTCGTCTTCAGGGAAAACAGCTTCAGCTCGGCGACCATCGAATTGGCTGCCGAGCAGAGGGTCATATCGACGGGGCCCTATGCCTGGGTACGACACCCCATGTATGCAGCGGCCCTGGTCATGCTGCTAGGCATACCGATCGCGCTGGGCTCATGGTGGGGTGTCGTGATCGTCGTCGCGATGCTGCCCGTGCTGATCTGGAGGTTGTTGGATGAGGAACGATTCCTGGTCAGGAATCTGGCGGGCTATGCCGAGTATCAGCGTCGGGTCCGTTATCGGCTGCTGCCGCTGATCTGGTAGCTTTCCCGAAAAAGCGCCCGCGGTTCCCGCCACATTGCAGAGCCGCGGGCGAGCAACGCAGCGGCCGATGCCGCGGTCATTCTCGAAAACTGCTTCATCTCGTTCTCTCTGTTCTTGCAATGTCGGTTTTGTGCTTGGCCTTTCGGCTTCGCGCGCCCGAGATGGGATGTCGTGTTTCGGCGCGCCACTCGTGCATGGCTGATGCGCTCTCAGACCCGTTATTTGTTGTCGAACCGTGTCGATTATCAACGCGCGGTTTGATGTATCGACACGGCGCAGCGAGTCTGTTCGCAGGGAGGCCGCAGCATCACGGGCAAATGAAATAAATCCTTCCGATCCGCTGGATGCGATTTAAAAATTTGTAGCATTGAGGCTTTTGAAGGATGATCATCATGCCAATTGCGGCGTGCGATCGATTGCGACGGTCGGATGACAAGGCGGGCGGGCCTTTTCGCCTGCTCGGCTCGTTGTGAGTCGGCCGTCTGTTGCACGAGCCTCGGTTCGCGTATTGATGGGCCGGTCATGCTTTCGTGCAGAGGTGCGCTATGGCGAAGCGGCCGATATGATCACGCAGGATGCGGTCGCGGCGCCGTTGCGCACCGCGAACAAAGTGTCGAACAGAGGTATTATGATCAAGTTGCAGGTATCAATCGCGGATCCGGCCCTGTGGCCTGCTTTGAGAGAGCCATGATCGCAAACGGGTTTGGCGTTCGTCCCGGGCAAAAACCGGTGCGCTCCCATTCCGTATTGATGCGTGGGCCGACTGGCCGAGCGGTTCGCAAGCATGAAACGTTTCGCTTACGGGAGGCTCGTGTCGGATGTATCGGGATGAACCGGCTCGTAGTGGATTTCGACGCCAAATTCATCGACGACAACGACCGAAAGGGCCTGATCTCTGATCCGGGGATCGTGCCGGAGCCGCCGCGCAAGTTCCCTGCAATGCTCGATTGCATCTCCGGTGGTAGGAAATTCCAGCCCCCTTCTATCTCTGATTGGTATGCCGTTCTTCATATCAAAGTAGAAAGTTCGCATCACGTCCCTGCGGCCAATCATCCCTGAGGAATGGGAAGACGAAGCGAGGTCTCCGCTCAAACCCATGCCTCCGCGGTTCCACCCAATCGCCAAGATCACGGATCCAAGATCACGGATCGGAGGGAATAGGCCGGGGCTGATCAAAATTGCGGCAAATCATTCCGATGACCAATCCGAGACGACACTCATACAAGGCATACGAGCGCCACGCCGCTCAAATTGCGCCAGTCGGCGAGTTATGAACGGCTCTCGGACGATGAACGATCAGTTTGGCTTGCTGCGCGAGTTGTTCCTTGGCATACTTTCAACCTCGTCGGGGTCGGCCCTGTCAATCTCCAGGCGTGCCATCCGTAGTATCAACGTCGCCGTCGTCAGGCCGAGACGCTCAGCCTCAATCGCTGCCGTATCGACTTTTCGAGCCAGGTCTTCACGTTTGCTGAGAAATGCCATTTCCGTTCCCTACCAAAGGTGCGAGATGAAGAATCCCACAATCATTGCGGAGCTGCACAAGAAGCTCGGAGCTCCATCGAGCGATGCAGTCGAAAGTCTTCGGCTGCTGAAAGCCTTCCTCAGATTGACACCCAGGGAACGCTTTGAGGTCATCGAACTGGTCGAGCGTCTGGCAGCCGAAGCCTCGTCTCCTCCGGACCATCCCTTGTCCTGACGTCCTGATTCCCGGAATTTCAGCCGCCATTCAGAAGCGTGGCCGGAGGGCGCGTCGCGATCGCATAGATGGCGCCCCCATCAAGAGCCTCCGACTGGTGAAGCGTGCCGGCGGGCAACAGGATCGTGTCGCCCGCGCCGCAGACGCGCTCGCCGCCCTCCCACATGAAGTTCAGCCTGCCGCTGATAATGACGAGGATCTCGTCGACGGCATGGGTGTGGAAGTGATGCACCTTGCCCGCGGCATCGCGCTGTAACTCGACGCAGCCCTGCTCCGGAAGCAGATCAAGGATGACGGGGTCGATCGCAAATTGGGTCTTCGTTCCGGTGATGATCTGGGTCATGCGGCTTGCTCCGTGCCTTCGATTTGCGAAGTCTTGTTTTGGGCGAGCCTGGAGAATGGGCACCCCAAGGCCTGATGGTTGTCGTCATGCAGGAAGTATTGCTGGTGCTCGCGTCCGTCGTGATTTCCGTATCGCCCGAGAAGCGGCGAGGGGCTCGTGCTGTCGTAGGGAATGAGCCGTTTGCGCACCTCGGCGAACGCCGCGCCGGCCGCCCTCTCGGTGCCGAGGATTTTCTCGAATACCCAGCGCGGCTGGAACGTCATCATGAAGGTGCTGGAGCGGCGGCTCTGCCGCATCACATGGGCCGGCGTGCTGCACACAACGAAGATGGGTTCGCCCGCGAATGAGAACTCCCACATCGGATGATCGATCTGGTGCGGGATGTCCGCGGGCCATGCGCTCTTGTCGAGCCGCGCCAGTTGATCGAGCAGGTGCCAGAACTTCTTGTGATAGGACTCGAGCGTTTGCACCGGCCTTGGCCGGGTAAAGACGACGAGCGATGTGTTAGGGCCGTAACCGCGAGATGCGGCGATGAACTGGGCAAGCTGGTCGCCCAGGACGTCAGCGTCGATGGGATCGAGAAACAGATAGCGCAGCTGATCCTGACGGTGGCCCGCGACGCCGAACACGCAGGGAAAAGGCCGCGCCTCGCTGCTCATCTGCGCATCAAACTCGGAGAACATCACGCTTTGCCACGTGCTGACTGCAAAATTCAAACGTACTTCGCTCTTTCCGACATACAAACGTGACATATGCTCCCCTTCTTTCTTAGCGCTATTGCTCAGACTATTAATCTGCGCCCCATCAATCTCGGCCCGACAATTCCGGGCAGCGACATCAGCAACAGAATCCCGATGAGCGCCGCGTAGCCGGAGTCGGTAACGGCGGTCGGGTCAACTTTCCCGCCGCTTCCTGCAAATTGGCTGAAAGCTATCATCGCGAAGCCGATGACGGGCTGCGAGAGGCCCGCGTAGATGCCGGCGGCGGTCGTATTGACGGACGCGCCGACGCCGATCAGCTCCGCCGTGTAGAGCCGCTTGGTGCATTTGAGCACGAGCGGGACTGTGCCGCCCGCCACCAGTCCAAGCGTGGCAAAAACCACTCCGACGTAGAGGAAGCCCAACGCATGCGCGATCGGCGGCAACAGCATCGCAATCAGCAGCATTCGCAACAGGCAGATCCGAATGAGCGCGGTGCCGAGGGCGGTGGCCGCGCGGTCGGCGGCATGACCGAGAAAGATCGAGCCGACGGCGTTGCCGATCATGAAGGCGAGCAGGGGAGCGCCCGCCGCCGACGGCGATATGTTGAAGACATGCGCCACCATCGGTATGCCCCACACACCTGACAGCGTCGTCACGACGGCGAAATGTGAGGCGAAGCTCATGGCGCAGCCCCAGTTCTCGATCTGCCCGAGTGCCTGCCGGCTTGCCAGAAAAACGCTTCCCAGTGTCTTGTTGCCGTGCGATGCAGGTTCCGGCTTGAGCGTCAACGTAGCGCAGGCGAGGTTCGCGGCTCCGACGCATGCGATGAAAATGAAGCAGGCGCGCCAGCCGAATCCGCTGACCGCGGCAGCAAGCGGCGTCGTCGCCATGACGCCGCCGAGATACCCCGACACCTGCGAGATGCCCGACATGAATCCGAACCGCTCGTCGGAAAAGTTCTGAGCCACGAGCTTCAGCAGCGCAGTGAAAACCAACGCGTCACCGCAGGCCACGATCAGGCGCGCGACGAAAACGTCAAGCAGGTTCGGCGCCAGAGCGAACGCCGCGCTGCCGAGAGATGACGCGGCCATGCTGGCCAGCACCACGCGTTTGACGCCATAGCGGTCGACCAGGACACCCGCCGGGATCTGCATCAAGGTGTAGCCCCAGAAGTAGCTCGAGGCGAGCATCGCGACACCGGCGGCGTCGGTGCCGAAATCCTGCATGAAACTCAAGCTGACGGATTGCGGCGACATGCGTTGCAGGAAAGCGATCGCATACGCGGTCGCGACCGTTGCCCATGCCAGGTAAGCGCGATGACCTAAGCGGACAGGCGAAGCGAGCATGGCCTGTTGCCCGGACACCGACATCATAGCCTCGCATAACCGACTGAAAACAACGCGTCGGCCGAATCCGGAATGATCCGTGACATGGCCGTGTCTACCAACGATGCCATGCCGTGGTAGCTCTGCCGATGATGCTTGATGTGACGGTAGACGCCGCGCATGATCACGCTGGGCAATTCGAGCGTTTTTCCGGGATAAAGCGACGAGCACATTTCCACGCACGCTTCCTGCAACACCGGATCCTGGGTGTCGCCAAGCAGGTTAGGCATCACCTTTTCACAGATCTTGGCGTTCGCAGCCCACACAATGGGATTGCGTGTGCGCCAGCCCAACAGGACGTCCGCATTGCCCTGATCGGCGGCGCCGGAGCGTTTCAGGATTTCCGAGGTGAAGAAGCCGTAAAGGCCCCGGCCCTGGTGGGCGGGGAGCACCTCCGTGCCGCTGCGATAGATGGCAAGGCGGCCTGAGACTTGAAGAATGCGGTAGACCGAAAACGCAACCAGACCGGAGCGATCGCAAACCAGGATGAGACTGTATTTGCTGTCGAAGGGGGAAGATGCCGCGGTCCAGTGTGGCTCGGTCGCCTTCCAGTTCATGGCGATGATGCCGTTCATCGCATCCATCAAGGCTTGCCGGTCGGCTTCGCCGACGGAGGAGGCATCCGTAAAACCAAAAACTGCGTAGTCGACCCAGGGCGACGGGATAGCGTGGCGCTGGTTCCCCAGATTTCGCAGCATCGTGCAGCTCCGGCTCTCCGAAGCCTGACCTATACAGGTGAGCCTGAATTGGCTTAAAGGACAATATGCCCTCGAAATCTGCCAAGTCCCGGCGACCTGAGCCGCGCGAGAGATTGCCCGCGAGGCGGATCGCGATCGTCGCCTTTCCGGGCGTGACCTTGCTCGATATCTCGGGTCCTGCGCAGGTATTCGCTGAATTGCAGGAGATCGAACTGCCGGCTGCGGGTTATGAGCTGTCTTATCTCTCGACCTCGGGCGGACTGGTGCCGACGGACGTCGGAATGATGATCGACACCGCGCCGATTTGCGGCATCAAGCCGTATCAGGTTGACACGCTCGTCATCCCAGGCGGCCCCGGCATATGGGCGCTGCGTCAGGACAATGCCCTGATGAAGTGGATCACGGAGACGCTGCCCAAAGCGCGGCGGATTGCATCAGTTTGTCTCGGAGCTTTCGTGCTGGCCTGGACCGGCTCGCTGGATGGAAAGCGGGCAGCGACTCATTGGCGCTACTGCCCGAGATTGCAGGACGCCTTTCCCAAGATCCGCGTCGAGCCGGATGCGATTTTCGTCCGGGACGGGCATGTCTGGTCGTCGGCAGGTGTCAGCGCCGGCATCGACCTCGCGCTCGCGATGATCGAGGAGGATTTTGGTCATACCATCGCGTTGGACATTGCGCGGCGCCTGGTCGTTTTTCTGAAGCGTCCCGGCGGCCAAAGCCAGTTCTCGACCGTGCTTGCCGCGCAAGCATCCGATGTCGAGGGACGTTTCAGCGCGCTGCATGCCTGGATCATCGAAAATATCGCGAGCGAGCTCAAGGTTGAAACTCTGGCTGAGCGGGCCGGAATGACACCGCGGACATTCGCCCGCACTTATGTCAGCCGGACCGGCATGACGCCGGCGAACGGGGTGGAGGCGTTGCGGGTGGAGACAGCGCGGCTGTTGCTGGAGAGCCGGCAAATCGGCGGCGTCGTCGAGGTGGCGAAACGGGCCGGCTTTGGCGATGACGAGCGAATGCGCCGCGCCTTTCTGAGGCACCTCGGCGTCACGCCATCGGAGTACCGGAGGCGCTTTTCCGGATGAGGGGAGGATTTTCGAATGGGAGCCGGTATCGCAAAGACGCCGCTCCGGAAATGTGATAACTGACCTCACATACGGGAGGAAGCCGTCATGATCGAACCGAAACTGGAAGTGCCGGCCGAACTACGCGATCTGGCCGAAAAGACCATTGAGCAGGCGGAAAAAGCTTTCGGCATGTTCTTCGATGCTGCAAGCAAGTCGATAGCGTCGGTCCCCGGCGGGGGAGCGGAAATCTCCAAACAGGCTTTGTCGTTCACCGAGCAGAATATGAAAGCCGCCTTCGAGCACGCGCGGAAACTGGTCCACGCGACCGACCTCCAGGAGGCCATGCGGATTCAGTCGGAGTTCCTCAGAAGCCAGTTCACCAATGCCGGGGAACACATGCGTAACATCACGGGCGAGGTCATGTCGGCCACCAAGGATGCGATGAAGGGCAAGTCCTAAATATCAAGTCCTGAATATCACGTCCTGAAGTTCTGCATCCCATCCCTGCCTACAAAAAAGTCTTGCAAGGGACCGTGCCGCGCATTTCAATTCAAATTGCAGGTCCATGATGGGCCACCGAGCACCACTCGCCGTCCGTCATCCTTTCTGCTGGTCCCTGTCGGTCAAAAGCCGGCAGGGATTTGCATTTTGCAGGGCGCCGTCACATCTATTTTTGCCGCAGCGAGCCGATATAGGCCGCTATGTCGGCAGCCTCCGTCCTGTTCAGTGGAAAGCTCGGCATCTTCGGATGCGGGTCGAGCAGGAAGTAGGCCACCTTTTCCGCGGAGAAATCCGACTTCGCCGCGACCGCGGCGAAGGACGGAACATCGGCATTGGCCTGCTTCTGACTGCCCTCCACGAGGTGACAGGTGGCGCACCAGCGTCTGGCGAGATCGCCGCCATGGGCGGCATCGGCTGCGATGGCTGGCGAACCGCCAAGCTCCATGACAGCGATCATCAGGAGCGGAATCTGCTTGAGTGCCACGTGCATGAGATACCCTTTCAAAACCCCTAAATCGGCTCAGCCGCAGCACGAGCCCGGAAAGTACTTCGGGTCCATCGCGCCGATAATGGATCTCAGGAGTTTCAGCGCGCGGCGACAGCTACGGCGAACGAGGCGCTCCGGTCTTTTCTCTGCATCAATTTCGCCGTTGTCAGTGATCTGCGACAATTCATCGCCTCCTTCTCGCCCACGCGATTGAGAATGGCGCGCTTGCCGCAGCGGCGCTTTGATCTGTCGCAAGAAGGATGCGGGAGCGTTTTCGAACGAAGCCTGCCCCCGCACTTGGATGGCGGGTGGGCACCGGGTTCGCGCGAAGAGAACGCGTCAGGCCAAGAGCATCAGGCCAAGAGTCGAGAGCCTAGTAATCGCCGGGATTGGCGATCATCGGCTGTTGGGTGTCGGCCGGCGCAAGGTCGCTGGAGGCGCTATCCTGCAAGAACCGATCGAGGGTGGCCTGAATCTTCTCTTTTACGGGTTGGGGGCCGCGATCGCTCAAGTCCGTATGCAGCGCGCCGGTATTGACGATATCGATGCCGTCGGCCTTGGCTTTGTCCGGAGCAGGCAGGACGCCGGGATCGGTCCTGAAGTTCGGGTCCTTGGAGCGGAATGAAAGAATCTTCATCCGGTCGCTCAGCACGAACGGCACGCGCAGATTATCCAGCGTGATGACTTTCGACACCAGTTCGGGATGCTGCTTGGCGACATACATGGAGACATCGCCGCCATTGGAATGTCCGACCAGCGTCAGATGATCGTACTCGGCATTCGGCTGACGCTTTTGCAATTCGCCGAGCACAAAGAGGATGTTGGCTTCACAGCGCATATAGACGCCGCGCCGGCCGACATAGGGCTCGCCGACCTTGGTCATCAGCGGCGGGTCGCTTGGCAGATCCTGCTGGATGCTGGCGACCAGGTAACCCCGCGCTGCCAGCACATTCGCAAGGAACGAATATTCGGTGTTCTTGACGGTATTGCCGTTGCTGATGATGGCGATCGGGAGCTTCCACAAGCCGTTGTCGGCCTTCATCTCGTAATCGCGGCGCACGGCCAGTTCGACGGTGACCGGCCGCTGTCGCGTCGCATCAAACAAGTCCAGCGTCTCGTGCCGAATAGCCCATTTGCTGATGGCAAAATATTCGGCCCCCGCAAGCGCGCAGAGGCAAGCCAATATTGCGATCGCCCTCTTCATGTCCTCCGGCCCAATCAATCCTGATCAAAACATGGTGTTGTTACGCTTGGAGGGCCGGCCGGGATCGCTCATGCAAACATTAAATTTATGCAAGTTGTCGCAATTGCGACGGTCTTCGCGCCGCTGCTAGCGCGATAAGATTGCGTCATCGCGCTCTAGCTCTTTGTTGGAGCATGATCTTTTCGGAAAACCGCTACGCACTTTTCCGGACCATGCTCTAGTTCTGTTGATCGGGGGAGGGCGCTCTCGCTGCGCGGAGGGCGGCGTCGATTTTCGCTTGCACGCGCCGTGCGGCAAGCGCAGCCAGGCGCGTCTGCGTTTTTCCCGTCTTCACCTTGTCGCCAATCTGGAACCGCCACTCCCAGATATCCGGTTCGGCAGTCTCGACGACGGTGTATTCCACGCCTTTGTAGATCACGGAATGTCCCTGTTCCCAAAGGAGGGGGAGGACAACGTTTTCGACAGTCCAGGAATCCGGGCAAGTACGGGAACCAGGATTCCCGCAGATACGATCAGCGTCAGCGAGCTGCAGTTTTTGATACAAGTTTCGCGAGCCGCAGAACGCCGGCGTCGTCTCAAGGAAATAAGCCACCAAAGGACTTCACGGAAGCATTCGCTTGCGATCGAGATGTAAAGACACCGGTCGCCGGTACTTATTCCTCGGCTTCCACCCGAACGATGACGCAACCACGCGGATACTGCGGCGACCTCTCGTCCAGGTTGGATATGAGGGCTGGTATTTCGATAAGGTCTTGGCCGATGATCTCGTCGATCCGAAACGGGACGCTACAGGCAGCGTGCCGCGCCTTTTTCCGGGCAGAGCCTGAGGGCGCTCGATAACGAGAACAAAAGCCGCGCGCTGCGCGTTTCATTGTCCGGTGCGCGGTAGCCAAGCGGAAAAGCCACGCCGATGTCGGCGCGCAGATCGTCCGACAGGAAGAACCGCACTCCGCCGCCGGCGGAGGTGAGCGAAACACCGTCGCCAATCGCGTAGCCGTCGTTCCATACCGCGCCGGCGTCGACAAAGGCGTAGAGCTGATAGCCGGACAGATAGCGGAAATCGAGTCTCTGGTCGAAACGCAATTCGAAGGAGCCCGCAATACCGTTGTCGCCGCTGACTTCGGCGCTGCCGTAGCCGCGCCCGAAGGCCAGGCCCCCGAGATAGAATTGCTGCGAGGTGAACAGCGGACCGGAAGCGACCTGACCCGCCGTCGACACCCTGATCGACCAGGCGTCCGACAGCGTTTGATAGCGCGTCAACCAAAAGCCCAGAACGGAGAAATTGCTGGATGCGCCGTCACGTGACAGCAGATCATCGCCGGAATGCGAGGCACCGAGGATATCGAGACCCTGCCGCCACGTCAGCGTGGCGAAATTGCTGCCGCCAAAGGCGTCCTGGAGCCGGTAGTCGGCGGTGAGGCTGACCGTGCGGATGTGATCGTTGTAAATCGGACCGAACACGTCGCTTTCGGAGACGTTGCTCAATCCCGCCGCCGCAGTGAGTGTCAGCGATGAACGCTGCGATTCCAGAGGCGTGATGCTGCCATGAAGCTCGATAGCCTCGGTCGTGGTTCGATCGTTGAAGAGGCGCCTGTCATTGTCGGGCCGAACGTCGCTATAGAGCGCCGACATGCCGGCTCGAACGCCGTCGGTCCCGACCGGCACATCATAGGCGATGCGGCCGAATCCAAGCTCGCGCGGATCATTGACCGCGGTCGAAAGATTGATCGCCAGCGTATCGCCCGGCACCAAATAGGAATTGAACGCGCCTGTGGCGTAGCCTTGCCACGGGCCGACCGACGAAGCGCCGAAATTGTCGATTCCGAACGACGTGTAGACGTGCCAGACCTTCAGATTGAGCACGAGGCGGAAGCGGCCCGTCGGCCCACCGATTTCTTCGAGCGCGGAATCGATGATCCGCACGCCCGCTAGACTGTTGACCAGAAGCAATTGCCGCTCAAGTGTCGAAAGGCGCGATGGATGTTCCGCAAGCACCGCGTTGAGCAGCGGCCGGACGCCGAAGGATTCGGCGCCTTCACCCTGCAGCGTCACGTCTGTGATGCTGCCCTCGATGACTTGGATGCGGACTGTGCCGGCCCGAATATCCTGTGGCGGAACGATCGCGCGGCTCAAATGAAAACCGCTCGAACGATAGGTCTCGGTGACGGCCGCCGCGATGGCTGCGAGGTCGGCTTGCGAGACCATTTTTCCGAGATAGGGTCGGTAGGCCTTCGCGATCTGATCCTCGGACATCGCTGACGTCCCGACAAGCGCTACGTCCCGGAGGACGAACAGCGGCTTGCCGTCGGCCTCAGGCGCAGGCCGCGCCAGCGCCGGCATTCGCAGCTTCGATCGGCTGCGCGGCGGCTGCTCCGACTGCAAGTCGTCAAAACGCCTCTCGGTCTGCTGCGGATCGAAGGAGGGCTTGCTCGCCTGCTGCGCGCGCACGGAAACCGTCGCTGAAAGCAGCAGGGCCACGCAGACGATAGCAAGGCTGACCGTCGCGCGCGGACGGACTAGGGAGGCCGACGATGCGGCGCCTCCGTAGTACCACCGAGGACACTCCGTGAACGTCCGACAGATCTCCAGTCTCATGATTTTTCATAGGTTTTTATGGTCAATGAAGCGTTAAACCCGCGCGCAGGGCCGCCTGTTCCTCCTAAGTCAATGTTGAGACATTTCGGCAATGCTCGTTGCTCGACTCCGAGCAAGCTGAGGAACGACATGCGCGGTATCGTTCGACTCTGGTGCGCCATGACGATGGTGCTGGTGGCAGACTCCGGCGCGGTCGCGGCCGAAAACGACGTCTGGTCCGTCGGCAAGTCGTCCGGCGAGGTATGGATCACGACAAGCGATGCGCAACAGGTTTCGTTGAAGCCGGACGAGAACCTCAAGCCGGGCGACATGATCCGGACTGGACGCAACGGACGCGTCCTCCTGGTTCGGGGAGAGGAAACGATACTCATTATGCCGAACTCGGTGGTCGGCTTGCCGCTTGAGAAAAAAGATGGCCTCTCGACGACCATCCTGCAGCAGGCGGGTTCGATCCTTCTTGAGGTGGAAAAGCGCAACGTCAAGCATTTCGAGGTCGAAACGCCTTACCTGGCCGCAGTGGTCAAGGGAACGCAGTTCAGCGTCACCGTGGGCCCGACTGGCACGCGCGTCGATGTGCGCAGGGGACGGGTCGAAGTATCCGATTTCAGGTCAGGTCAGATCGCGCAGGTCATGCCGGGCCAAACTGCGACCAGTTTCGCGCATGGTAAACTTGGGCTTTCGCTCACCGGCTCGGGCGTGTTCAGTCCGCTTGAACAGGGCAAACCGCGCGCCTCGTCGATTGAGCGTATTCCAGTCCCGAGAGGAGGGCTTACTGCGCCTCACGACGCTCCTCACAACGCTCCTGGCGTCAAGTTCATCCACGCGCTCGGGTCTGCCAAGGCGGTCGATGCCAGCCGGTCTCCGGCCGCGCTTCAGCACGGAGAGGCAGCGGAGAAAACGCCGACCAAGCGGAATGCGATTCGGATCTCCGGCGCGCTTGGCGAGGTCAGGTTGAACGTCGGAAAAGCCACCCACGGCCTCGCCCACGGGGCGGCCATGTCGGGTCCGCGAAATTCTTCCGCCAGGAATTCTCCCACTAGCGACACGGTCTGGAGCGACACCAAAGCGAATCAGAACGGCGCAGGCGCACTTGGCGGAGGTGGACTTGGCCAAAGCAACTCGAACAATGGTAACGGCAACACGGCGGCCAGTGCTGGAGCGACGACCGTATCGGGCATGGCGACAGCCGCCGTCACTAACGGCAATGGCAACGATAACGGCAATGGCTCGACCGGCAACGGCAAGGGTAATGGGAACGGAAATGGCAATGGCAATGGCAACGGTAGTGGTAACGGTAACGGTAATGGCAACGGCAACGCAAATGGTCACAGCAAGCACTGACCATTGATCGCGCGTCGCGCGGAAGTGGGGCGCCCGTCTGGAACGACGCGGTGTGAGGGGATGAATTGAAACATTATCGGCCGCATAGTCTTGTGCTGATCGCGCTTGCAACCGTGCTTTTGTCCGGTTGGCATGGCGCATTCCGCAACGCGCTGGCTGATCTGCGGTTTGCCTGGGACAAGCGTCAGGCCAGCGGCGAGATCGTCGTCGTCGCAATCGATGCGACGTCCATCGAGAAGATCGGCGTCTGGCCATGGCCGCGCCGGCTCCATGCCGATCTGCTCAGGCGGCTGGAAAGTGCGGGCGTGAGCGACATCGCGTTCGACATCGATTTCAGCTCTCCGTCGGACCCTGCCTCAGACCAGGAATTTGTCGACGCACTTCGAAGTGCGGCTGACTCCGTGATCTTGCCCTCGTTCAAGCAATCCGGTGCGTTTTCCGACAGCCCGGGCGCGCTCCATATCAATCGTCCATTGAAGCAGTTCGGCGACCATTCCTGGCCGGCCTTCGTGAATGTCACGGTCGAGCCCGACGGCCTGGTCCGGTACTATCCTTTCGGCGACCGACTCGGCAGAGAGTTCGTGCCGTCGATGGGGGCGGTGCTGGCGGGGCAGTTCGTTCAAAGAGATGCGCCGTTCCTGATCGATTTCGGCATTCGCGCGGCCTCGATCCCGCGCGTGTCTTATGTCGATGTGTTGCGCGGTGACGCGCGAACATTGGCGCGGCTGAAGGGCAAGAAGGTCATCATCGGCGGCACCGCACTCGAACTCGGCGATCGCTTCAGCGTTCCGAACGGCGGGGTTGTTTCGGGCCCGATGCTGCAGGCGATTGCTGCCGAGTCGATCCTGCAGGATCGCGTCTTGCACTGGACGTCCGATCTCGTCACTTGGGCCGGGCTCTGCTTGATCGCGATCATCATGGGGTTCTCCTGGCGTCGCGTCGCTGCCGGTACGAGAGTGCTCGTCCTCTCGGTAACGTCCGTTGCCGCTGAGGCGCTTGCAGTTCTGCTGAAGGCCAAGTTGCCGCTCGTTCTCGACACATCGCTGTTTCATGTCGCAACAGCCGTCTACATGGCCGCGATCGCGCTTGACGAAATCGATTTTCGCGGTCTGCTCGGTCGCATCGCCGAAAGCCGCTTTCAGCGCATCGCGATGTCGCTCGGCGATGGTCTGATATGTACGGATCAGGATCATCTGATCACGGTCTGGAATCCGGCCGCGGTGGCGATCTTCGGTTATGACTCCGCGGAAATGGTCGGCAAGCCGTTTGACCTCGTCTGCGCCGGCGGCTTTTCGATCCGCGACGCGGCGCAGCCAGCTTTGCTGCTGCCTGGCGGTTCGGTGATGGAGTTCGAAGACAAGCGAAAAAATGGCGAGGTGTTTCCGGTCGAAGCCTGCTTCTCCGGCTGGCGGGGGACTGACGGCTTCCAATATGGCGCGATCCTGCGCGACATATCGGTGCGCAAACGCGAGGCCGAACGCATCAGCTATCTTGCAGCGCATGATTCTCTCACAGGTCTCGCGAACCGCGATACTCTCCGCACCCGCCTCAATGAGATGATCGGCGCGGCTTCGAACGAACCTGGCGAGGTCGTGCTGCTGGTCCTGGGGCTCGACGGCTTTCAACAGGTCAACGACATGCTCGGTCAGGCCTGCGGCGATCTCGTGCTGCGCGGAGTAGCTGAGCGATTGACGGCCGAGACCGGCCGCGCGGCGCTGGTCGCCCGCCTGAGCGGCGATGAGTTTGCCGTCGCCATCCCGAGCGCCGCGCTGAAGGAAGCCGTTCCGCATTTTGTCGAACGTATCGTGCATGCGTTCGACAGGCCGTTGCTGACGGAGACGCGCAAGCATCGTGTCAAGATCAGCATCGGCGTCGCGGTCTATCCGGAGGGCGGCCGGACGGCTGACGAGCTCTTGAGCAACAGTCATCTCGCCTTCTGCCGCGCCAAGGCGACCCGGCGTGGGGGCCATGTGATCTTCGAGAGCTCCATCAGGCAGGAGCTCGAAACCCGACTCACGCTGGAGGCAGAGCTGGCGCGTTCTGTCGAGCACGGCGAATTCGAGCTGTTCTACCAGCCGCAGGTACGGCTGACGGATGGCGGCCTGATCGGTGCGGAAGCGCTGATCCGCTGGCGACACCCGACGCGTGGCCTGATCCCGCCGGCGCAGTTCATGCCGGTCGTCAACACATCCGCCATGTCGGATCGTATCGGGGGATGGGTCTTGGAGACCGCTTGCCGTCAGGCGAGGCTGTGGGAGCTGGCCGGACATCGTGTTCGCGTCGGCATCAATCTCTCGCCCTCGCAATTGCAGGGCGATCTGGCCGGTTCGGTTGCCGACATGCTTCGCGTGACCGGGCTGTCGCCGTCATTGCTCGAACTGGAAGTGACCGAGGATATTCTGCTGCTGGACGAGAAGAAAGTGCTCGACACCGTCCTGAAGATCCAGAAATTCGGCGTCCGGGTCGTGTTCGATGACTTCGGCACCGGATATGCCAGCCTCAGCTATTTGAAGAAATTCCCGCTCGACGGACTCAAGATCGACAGGTCGTTTGTGTTCGGCTTGCTCGGCGATTCCGCTGACGCGGCGATCGTCGGGTCGACCATCGCGCTCGGTAGGCAGTTGGGCCTTTCCGTGATCGCCGAAGGCATCGAGAACGAGGCCAGTGCGGAGTTGCTGGTCCGCATGGGATGTAAGGAAGGGCAAGGTTACTTCTTTGGCCGGCCGATGCCGGCCCAGGCCTTCGAAAGCCGGTTTCTGCTGCCCCAGGATTCGACCAAGGAATCGACCAGGGATTCGACCAGCAGAGCCGCGGCCGGCTGAGGACTTCGCCCCGCTTTGAGCGGCCGTATTCCAGGAAACGTTGAATAGTCCTCACCGCCGGCGCGCGACCGCGATGCCAAACAGGAAAGCGACGAACAGGCTCGCCAGCGGCGCCTCGCGCGTGATGGCGGCAATTGTCGAAAGCGGTTGGCCGGGGCGCCGCGCATCCTCAATCGCGTCGGTCAGACGATCGACCGCGGCGCGCAACGCACCGGTTACTTCGCCGATCGTATAGGATACGTCGGTCGCAGTATCGAGCGCACGCGTAGCCATTCCGGGTTGGGATATCGGTTCCGGTCTCTCGATGCTCACTTGGCGTCCCTCCCTTGGCTTTCCTACGGCGAATTCGGCTATGCGCGACAGGCGCCGTGGTGAACGGCGGGCAACGGCCTCCAAGCATGAAATGCGGGCGGACGAAGTTTGTTCCAGCGCTGAAAAGGTTTGAGCACTGACAAACGCGGGTCGAGAATCTCTGATAACCTGGAAAAACGGGATCGTTCCGGCAAAGGAGAGCTCATGATCGACGCGTCAAGGCAAGAGGCGGCGAAGCGTATCGCGATACTCGGCGCTCCCATCGACATGGGGGCCTCGCAACGCGGCACCCTGATGGGGCCCGCGGCCCTTCGCACGGCGGGCCTCTTGACGCTGCTTGAAACGCTTGGATTCGACGTGGCCGACTATGGCGATCTCTCGGTTCGCGATATTGTCGACCTGGCCGATACGCCACCCGAGAAGGCAAACCACTACCGGGAAATCCAGCGCTGGACCCGGGCGCTGGCAAGCCGCGGTTACGAGATTGCGCGGACGGACGCGATCCCGATCTTTCTCGGGGGCGATCATTCGCTGTCGATGGGCTCCGTCAACGCCATGGCCCGCCATTGGCGGGAGGTCGGCCGGGAGCTTTTCGTGCTCTGGCTTGATGCGCATGCCGATTACAATACGCCGGCGACGACGCTGACGGCGAACATGCACGGGATGGCGGCCGCATTTTTGTGCGGCGAAGGTGGTCTCGATGGTCTTCTGGGCGACGAACCGCGCGCGCCGATCGATCCCGATCAGCTCGAATTGTTTGGTACCCGCTCGATCGACAGGCTGGAAAAGGATTTGCTTCGCGAGCGGCGGGTCAGCGTGGCTGATATGCGGGAGATCGACCAGTTCGGCGTCGGCGTGCTGATCCGGCGCGTGATCGACAAGGTGCGAACCCGTGGCGGCGTCCTGCATGTCAGCTTCGACGTCGATTTTCTCGATCCCGGCCTCGCGCCCGGCGTCGGCACGACTGTGCCGGGCGGCGCGACCTATCGGGAGGCCCATCTGATCATGGAGATGCTGCATGATTCCGGACTCGTGCGGTCCGTGGATATTGTGGAGCTCAACCCGTTTCTGGACGAGCGCGGCCGGACCGCGCGCGCCGCGGTCGAACTTGTCGGCAGCCTGTTCGGCCAGAACATCATCGATCGGCCGACGCCGAGCAACGCGATCACGCCACCCGATTGAGGCACGATCAGGCAGCGTGGTTCGGCGTGGGCCGGATGCGGTGATCCGCGAAATAGCGCGCCAGCGGTTCTGCCGCGCCGCTGCTCTCGGCAAGCGCCACATAAGTATCCGGCCTGAGCAGATAGAGCGCATCGCGAGCAAGGCCCGCGGACTGATATTCGCCGCGCCAGCCGAAGACGTGTAACGGCAGGTCCTGTCCGGCGCACCATGCAAGGAGCTCCGGGCTGGCCGAGCCATAGACGTGAACCTGCCAATTCATGGCCGCCAGCGGGCCGTAATTATCTGCGCCGTTGGTCGCGACCCATGGCAGGCGATCGCCACCGTGCACCAGCCCCGCCACACCGCTGCTCAGCGGACCCTTGCGATAATTGAGCATTGTCTGCGAGACGGTCCGGAACATGAATTCACGCACGCGTTCGAAGCTGACCGCGAACGGAAACACCACCGGAGCGACACGGGTCCGCACGAGATCGGCAAATCGTCCCTCGGCAGTCGCAAAATTGAACACACGATCGGTTGTCGCAACCAGTCGCCGCGCGAACCCGATCCGTTCGACCTCGTAGCTGTCGAGCAGCGTGTCGTCGGCGCAGCCGCCGATGACTGCGGCCAACTTCCACGCGAGGTTGATGGCATCGCCGATACCGGTGTTCATGCCCTGGCCTCCGGCCGGGCTGTGGATGTGCGCAGCGTCGCCCACGAGGAAGGCCCGTCCTTTGCGGAAATGCCGCGTAACGCGGTGATGGACGTGATAGGTCGAAAACCAGTTGACCTTTTCCACCTTGACTTTCAGCGAATTGATCGCGCGGTCGCTGATGTCTTCGAATGCCATGGTGTCGGCGCGCTCGGCCCGCTCGTCGCGGACCGTTCCGATCAGGCGGGCGCGTCCCGTTCCAGCCAGCGGAAAGACGGCGAGGAAATCGGCCTCATCAAGATCGACGTGCAGTTCGCCGTTCAGCGCCGGGCCCGCGGCCTCGACGTCAGCGACATAGAAGACCTGCCGGTAGGTCCCGCCGGGAAATCCGGTGCCGATGATCTCGCGCGTGATCGAGCGCGCGCCATCGCAGCCGGCCATAAAGCGCGCTTCACAATCCTGCTCCGCGCCGTCGCTGTCGCGCAGGCGCGCGACGACACCGCCGTCGCGCTCGGCAAACCCGATCAGCTGGGTTCTCCGCTCGACGCTGACGCCGAGCATCTCCAGCCGTTCGATCAGCAGCCGCTCGTGCTGGTCCTGCGGAAAGATGTGCAGGAAAGGGTAGGGCGTCAGGTTCGCGCCAACATTTTCGAACGCGAGACGCGCCTCCCGCTCGCCTCTGACCCAGAGATTGACGGCCGGAACCCGATGGCCCTGGCTGATGACGGCTTCGGTGAGGTCCAATTGCCGGTAGAGTTCGAGCGTGCGGGCCTGGACCGCCAGCGCGCGTGAGGTGGTCCCTGGCTCGGCGGTCTTGTCGACAATGCGGACCTTGACGCCGAGCTTGGTCAACCAAAGTGCGAGTACAAGGCCCGTGGGGCCTGCGCCGGCGATCAGAACGTCAGTAGACATCGTCTTCTCCATCGAATGGCTCTGACGAGCGGAGAAACGCTGAGCGACCGATTTTGATCCTGATCTGTGGCGGACGCCAGCCCGCATTGGGACCGTTTGACGCGCCGTGCCGAAGCAAAGAGGCCGCCCGATGGGGCGGCCTCGCGACGTCAGCTATTATCTCTCAAACCACCACCAATCGGCATGCGCCCTGCGCCAGTCGGCGTGGCGCTGCTCGTTCCTGCCGATCAAGATGCCGAACTGGATGCAGGCCTTGCGGTCACCTCTCTGGCAAAGCTGATGATAACCGACCATTTGTGCTTCCATGGCGTCCTGTGCGTGCGCGGGTGTTGCGACCATCGCTGCCGTTGCGGACATTCCAGCCGCGATCATCGCGGCCATCATCAATGGTCTTAAGGTCATCTTGTCTCCTTTGGATTGTAGCCCCCGAGAGGGAAGCTAGGTTCCGTTATCTGAACGAAGACTGAACCCGGCATAGGAGAGTGTGCCTCTTGATACCCGCGCTTAGCCTTCGGCCCGGGACAGGATGTGATATCCTATTGCACGCCGCCCGCGAAAAGCGGCGCAAACAAAACGGGAAACGCTATGCGACATCGTCAGTGGTCGAGACGCGACGTGTTGAAGAGTTCGACCGTGTTCGCGGCCGGAGCACTGTTCGCCGAACCGATCCGGGCTGCCGCGCCACCGCCAACGGAAGCGACGCCGGAATTGATCGAGGCTGCGCGCAAGGAAGGCAAGATCTCCTATTATTCCGCGCTGGAGTTGAACGTCGCCGAGCGGCTCGGCAAGGCCTTTGAGGCCAAATATCCGGGCATCTCGGTCCGCGTCGAGCGCTCCGGCGCCGAACGGATCTTTCAGCGCATCGCGCAGGAGCAGGGCAGCGGCATCAACGCGGTCGACGTCGCCAATTCAACCGACCCTGCGCATTACCTCGACTGGAAGTCGAAGGATTGGCTGGCGCCATACGTGCCTGACGATGTCGCAAAACACTTTCCCACCGATCAGGTCGATCCGGACGGCCTTTATGCGACCTCGTGCGGCTGGATCGAGACCATCGGCTACAATACAAATCTGGTGAAGGCGGAAGATGCGCCGAAGGGCTATCTCGACCTGCTCGATCCGAAGTGGCAGGGCAAGATCGTCAAGGCGCATCCCGGCTATAGCGGCGCGATCATGACCGCGACGTTCGTGCTCTCGCGCGAGCTCGGCTGGAGCTTCTTCGAGAGGCTCGCACAGCAGAAAGTGTTGCAGGTGCAGTCGGCGGCCGATCCGCCGAAAAAGCTCCTGCTGGGTGAGCGTGCTGTCATGGCTGATGGCAACGATTACAATCTTCTGCTGTTGAAAGAGCAGGGCAAGCCGGTCGAGGTCGTCTATGCGGCCGAAGGCGCGCCGCTGATCATCGTTCCGTCCGGCGTGTTCAAGAACGCGCCCAATCCGAACGCGGCGCGGCTGTTCCAGAGCTTCTTCTTCAGCCTGGAGGGCCAGCAATCGCTGGTCGACAATTTCGCGCACCGCTCCTTCCATGCACTGGTCAAGGAAAAGCCGGGTCGTCAACCGCTATCCGAATTAAAGCTGCTCAAATCCGATCCCGCCGCCGTGTTGGCACAGAGCGAGGAGATCAAGGCGCGCTATGCCAAGCTTTTCAAGGTGTGAGGTCTTGAACCTGTCGATGTCTTGCCGCTTTCTCTTGCGACTTTCCGCGTTCTACGACGTCTTCCGCCCATAGTTCAGAAGTCCGCCGCTCGACTTGGGCGGATGTGCGCGAAGGCCCTCCTCATTGGGCTCGGTGCCCCAGCCGGGCCGGTCCGGAATGACGAGGTGACCATCCTGGATCTCGGGCAGGTGGGTGAAGAGCTCGTGATCCCAGGCGAGTCGATCGATATCGATCTCCATGATGCGCAGATTCGGCACGGCCGCGCAGAAATGCGCGTTCATCATCGAGCAGAGATGACCATAAAAATTGTGCGGGGCGACGTTGACCTCAAGGGCGTCCGCGGCGGCGGCGATCTTGATCGACTGCCAGACTCCGTTCCACGGCGTGTCGATGATCGCGACGTCCATTGCCTGCTCGCGGAAATAGGGCAGAAATTCGCGCAGACCGAGCAGTGTCTCACAGGACGAGACGGGGTGCGGGCTCTGCCGCCTGATGTAGCCGAGCGCCTCAGGGTTAAAGCTGTCGATTTCGATCCAGAACATGTCGAGATCCGCGATCGCGCGCAGGATTTTCAGATAGCCTTCGGTCTTGGCGTTGAAGTTGAGATCGAGAAGGATATCGACATCGGGTCCGGCGCCATCGCGGATGGCTTCGAGATGCATCCGCAGATCGCGCAGCACCTTGCGATCGACGTTGATTTCAGGCAGGAACGGCGAGCCGAAGCCGGGCCGCCAGCCGGTTGGCCTGCCCGCGTCATAGGTGAAGATGTTGGTCTTCAGCGCCGTGAATTTCTTCTCGCGGACCTCGCGTCCGATCGCCTTGACGCCGTCGAGGCTTTCGATCGGCGGCTTGTACCAGATCGGATGATTGATGCGCCAGGTCGCGCAATGCGACCAGTAGACGCGCACGCGGTCGCGAATCTTGCCGCCCAGCAGGTCGTAGCAGGGCACGCCCAACAGCTTGGCCTTGGCGTCGAGCAGCGCATTCTCGATCGCGCCAAGCGCCTGCGCGACCACGCCGCCGGCGGCGGGGCGGGTTGCCGCAAACAGCTCGGCATAGATGCGTTCATGCTGAAAGGCGTTCTGCCCGACGACCCGCGTCGAGAGACGCTGGATCGCGGCACTGACACCGGGTGAGCCAAAACCTTCGTCATATTCGCTCCATCCAACCACGCCGTCTTCGGTGGTGAGCTTGACGAAATGATAGTTTCTCCAGCCGGCGTCGCAGGCGAGGATTTCGACGTTCTTTACCTTTGATGTTTTGGTCATGCGCGTCTCTTGAGCCTATCCGATTTGCCCATCGATTTGGTGCGCCGCACATGAGTTCTTGCGGCGCACTGCGGCCGGCAACCTTGAGAGTTGGCGAATAGTCAGTCACTATCCAATGTCATGCATCCTGGCAATTCTCGGAGGGTGCGATGCGTGCTTTTCTGGTTCGGCTCCTCGTGATCTCGGTTGGGGCTGGGTTGTTTTCTCTCTGGGGTCAACTTCCCGCTCATGCGCGCGCCGGCCAAGTCGGACACGACGATCCCTGGAATTCGGAGCATATTGATCATCTGCCGCCCGAAGTGCGAAATGCGGTCATTCGCATGTGCGGACCGTCACCCCACGCAGGGCACTATTTCGCGACATATTTTGATCACGCACGACTGATCAAGCTGCACTTCGAATATCTGCGATGCAATGATGAAGGCCACTTTTGCAGGGACGGAACCTGTCTGCATCAGGAATATGTCGCAACAGGCGGCCATTACCGGCTGATCAAGAATTATTACGGTGCCAACAACGATTGATCGCCTCGCGAGCTTCGCGTTCCCGCGAACAGGCCGTCAATTCGGAATGAGTAGCCGATGCCGACGATATAGTTCGGCGCGTTGTGATTGAGGCCGAACGCGACGTGGAAGTCGACCTGTTGGGTTCGGCTTAGCTGATAAAGGCCGCCCGAATTCCAGAGCTGGCTTGGACTGCCGCCTTCCGGATAGTCGCCGACATATTCGGTAAACAGGCTGAATTTCTCGGTCAGCTTCTTTTCAATGACGAAGGTTGTCTCGGTGATGCGTTTCGATGTCATATCGGAGGGACGAAAAAACTCGGTCAGCATCCCGCTGAGACCCCAGCCATCGCGCAATTCCCATGACCAGGGAAACTGCACATAAGGCTGTGCGCCGCGACCGGCGATTTCGGCGCGACCGGTCGGGAGCGCCACGCCTGACACGAAGGAC
>Ga0210406_10001471_pt1 | contig 28565 bp, 21 predicted proteins | sample IncBWC30MmetaG_FD_155454 | JGI IMG/M metagenome (GOLD analysis project Ga0210406, IMG submission 155454) | Forest soil microbial communities from Barre Woods Harvard Forest LTER site, Petersham, Massachusetts, United States - Inc-BW-C-30-M | ecosystem: Environmental > Terrestrial > Soil >... | reverse complement strand
GCTCTCACTCGCTGCTGGATAATCGAACGATTCCGCATCTAGGATGTGCCCAATTCCCAAAGCGGGAATCCCCAAAAATAAATCCGCGAGTCGTGGCAAAATTTGCGCACCCGAAAACACGGCCACTTAGCACCACGTTTCACCACACATCCACCACAAATTCACCACCAAAGCACCACGTTTTTCCGCCTTATTTTCCCAAAACCCCCAGCAAAACACCACAATCCACCGTCCAAAAAAAATCTTCCAAAACTCTTCAAGAGGGCTTCACAGGAGTTGCCGCTGGCTCGTCAACCTTCAAGATCTGATCAGCACGAACATCATTCAGCCTCTGGATAACGCCACTAGGCCAATGAATCTCAATGGATTTAACGACCGTATCCGCCCCAAGCCCAAAGTGAGCGCGCTTGTCGCTCGAAGATAAATAACTACCCGCAGTACTAACCGTGACCCACTGCGCCCCAGCCGACGTATTGACCTTAATCACTGCCCCGATCCCATCCCGATTACTGCGATGGCCGACAAGCAGCAACGTAAGCCAGTGGTTCGCTGTAACCGTCTCATTGTGAAGCAGATAAGCCGGACCATCGTTGGTCGTAACCACCGCATCGATGCGCCCGTCATTATCTATATCCCCAACAGCCATCCCCCGCCCCACCCAAGCCTGGTGAAAGACGTCCCCCGACTGCGCCGAGACATCGACAAAACCCTTGCCAGTGTTGTGCGCCAGAAGCATCGGCTCCTTATATCGGAGCTGCGGAAAGTTCAGTTCAATGGTGTCCAGATCATGGCCCTGTGCAACGAGAAGATCCTTGCGCCCATCGTTGTCATAGTCGAGAAATCGCACGCCCCAGCCCGAGTGCAATAGGGTCATCCCCCCTATCCCACTCCTATAACTGTCGTAAGTGAAGCTGGAATCTCCGCTGTTGTGATAAAGGGCGTATTTCTGGTTGGCTAAGTTGGTGATGACAAGATCGGGCAGGCCGTCGTTATCGTAGTCCTGAAAGTCCACTCCCATGCCGGCGTAGGTTTTCCCGTCCGCGTCAACTGCGACCTCTGCGGTCAGGCCGACTTCTTCAAGCGTGCCATCACCTTTATTGCGATAGAGGAACTCGAGCGTCGAATCATTGGCAACCACAACGTCGATCTTTCCATCACGGTCGTAGTCGGCGATCGCGATGCCGAGGCCTTTGCCAGGCTTGTCGAGCCCCGTTTTGGCCGAGACTTCGGTGAAGCGACCGTTGCCGTCGTTATGGTAGACGAGAGCAGAAACTGCAGGGAAGATGTCTGGGTGACAGTAAGAGCGATAGCCTTCTCGGTGTTCTCCACACCAGATGTCATCGAAATCCCACCGCAGATAGCGTAAGACAACGAGATCGAGAAGTCCGTCATTGTCTAAATCAATCCAAGCAGCCGAGGTGGACCATCCGCTGCCGCCTGTGCCAGATTTTTCGGTTACATCCGTAAAGGTTCCATCGCCGTTGTTGTGATAGAGGCGATTCCCACCGTAAGCCGTTACATAAATATCTTCATAGCCGTCATTATCGTAATCTCCCGTTGCAACACCCATGCCATAGCCAACACCTTGCAGGCCGGCCTTCTCCGTAACATCTTCAAAAGTGCCATCCTTCTTTTGATGAAATAGGCGATTCCAATCTTTCGGAGCAGTCTTTTGCGGAATGGTTCCCTTCGGCGTTGGATCTGCTAGTCCGGCTCCGTTGACGAAAAAGATGTCTAGAAGGCCATCGTTGTCGTAGTCGAAAAAGGCGACTCCGGACCCCATTGTTTCGAGAAGATATTTCTTCGACGTATGCGACGCTTGTCCAACAAAACTAACGTGGCTCTTGGTCGTGATATCAACAAAGCGGCTTGGCCCGAGGACTGGCTGAGGTGGCGTTGAAATATTGTTGGACTTCGCGCCCCTCGCGGGTTCCGTCTGAGCTATTGCGGGGATTGTGAATGCTAAGAAACAAAAATGCAGGAGGCATCCGACAATCGGTCGGACTAACAAATGGGAAGAGACTCCGTTTCGGATCGAACACTGTATCAGTCGAGGAGCTAGAGATTGGAGAGTATGCCCTTGCGTCATATGGTTAAGCCAGCGGAGATATTCCGATCCGCTTTGTCATTGCAATTTCTGTCCGTTCAAAACTCAATCCGAAATAGCTGACCCTGTTCTACACTAGCCGACAGAAAATTGCTGAGGGCTGCCGGGAGCGTCCGACCTGCTTAGCGATACCTCTAAAAACTCGACGGACCCGCGGAGCTGACAGGCGACAATCCCTCCGTGCTGATTGGTGGCACGGGGGCTGTCTGGGTTCGTGCGAAGGAGCAGGCTGGAGCGGTGAGCCTAACCGCGACACATCCGCAGCTAGGCTTGGAGAAGGTCGAGATTGCCGGCGGAGATGATCTAGCTGACGATTACAGTAACTCCTAATGAGGGGCCGTAGCCTCCAGGACAACACCTGCTGCTTGAAAGTCTCCCCGTAGAAGAACGGCAATTCCATGGTTCATCCAGTAGCTTCCGCTGGCGACCTCCGGAGCATCCAGCGCCTTAGCGCCGTGGATAAAGCGCAGGTGGTATTCCCGGGTAGGATCGAGACCACGGAGATAAACGGGAGGGAAGGGATACTGCTTCTGGCTGGAGTGGAGAAAGGTGAATACGACAGCCTGCTGCTTGTCCAGCGAGACAGACTCCGTCGCGGAATATTCGCTGTTGTGTTGCGGGGAGATGAGCCGATAGAGAGAGCCGTGTTGTACGGTCTCGCGCACCTGCTTGTACGCCGCGATCATGTCCTTTGCCACAGCGAAGTCGTCCGGTGTCCACTTGTCGAGATTGGCCCCCACGCCCAGTGAGCCCTGCATGGAAGAGAGGAACCGATATTCGACCGAGGTAGTTCGGTTGTTAACCCAGTTCGGTGAGTCGGTCACCCAGGCCATCATGACACCAGGCGTGTAGGCATAGGTAAAGCCATCCTGAATAGTGAGTCTGTCGAAGGGATCGGTGTTATCGGACGGCCAGACTTCATCAGTCACGCCGAGGATGCCGAGGTCTACTCGGCCGCCTCCGCCGGAGCAGGATTCAATCTCCACCTTAGGGTGTTTGGCGCGCAACTCGCGGAGAATGCTGTAGAGGTTATCGACGTACTTAACGTAAACCTCCTTCTGCTCGTCGGTAGCAACTGCGTCCCAGCCGGGTTCAGACCAGTTGCGGTTGTAGTCCCACTTGTAGAAGGCAATGTCGTTCTTGCTGAGAAGATTGTCGAGAAACTGAAAGACGTAATCACGAACGTCTTGCCGTGCGAGGTTCAGGACGAGCTGATTGCGGGATTCGCTGCGCGGGCGTCCAGAGAAATTAAGCACCCAATCAGGATGTTTGCGGTAAAGATCGCTGTCTGGGTTGACCATCTCAGGCTCGACCCATAAGCCAAAGTCCATGCCGAGCGAGTGTACTTTGTCGATCAGCGGTTTGAGACCGTCGGGAAATTTTTGAGGATTTACATACCAATCGCCAAGGCCGGCATGATCGTCTTTACGTTGTCCGAACCAGCCATCATCCATGACGAAGCGTTCGATACCGAGGCTTGCTGCTTTTTCGGCGAGGGCCTCCTGTCCAGCCTCATTTACGTTGAATTCGGTTGCTTCCCACGAATTGTAGATAATGGGGCGCGGGCGAGGTTTAGGAGCTTGCGGTAGGATTCGCGTCAATTCGAAGCGATGCAGAGTTCGAGAGGCTCCACCGATGCCGTGATGGGAGTATCCACCGTAGAAGACAGGCGTGGACAACTGGTCGCCCGGAGCGAGGTGGTAGGAGAAGTCGAACGGATTGTAACCGCCGGTGACACGAACCTGGCGTAGTTGATCCTGCTCGATACTGATGCTCCATGAGCCGCTCCACGCCAACGCGCCAAACCATACTTCGCCGGTGTCTTCGTCGGTCGAACTTCCGCGCTCGATGGCGAACCATGGATTGTTCTGGTGCCCGGTAGATCCTCGACGGCTTTCCAATACCGTTTTGCCGGGGAGGATTTGCTGCTGATTCAGGCTATCCTCCGCCGCCCAGCGTCCAGAGAGGTAGCGGAGGCTGTAGTCAGCGCCGCTCGGGAGGTTCCAGCTTGCAGCTGCGGCTTGTTCGATGGTGAGTGCCTGCTTTGTACGGTTCGTGATGACCGCGGAACGACCCAGTATGCCAGTGGCTTCATCAACGGTGTAGTGCAGCTCTACGAAGATGTCGCGAGAGACATCCTTGAGTACCACGACGAAGCCGTCCCTGCTGGTTGTCTGTGAAACATAGTGGAGGACCAGATCGCGATTGCCGTCGGAAAACGTAACTTTTAGTGCCGGCTCAACATATATGCCTCCTCCCCAACCGGAGAACTCCTGCAAGGTTGTTGTACTTGGCGAGTCGAAGGAGGCTACCTCATGTGCCGCTTTAGGGGAGGGAATCGTATCGTCGTCCCCTAGTCGTCCGCCCCAGTAAATCGACTGCAGTTCGTTCTTCTCATTGACCCCGAAGGCGTACGTTGCTTCACCGGCATCGATGCGGAAGACGCGATTTTGCTGGGAGAAGCGGACTGCGCGGCCGGGCTGTCCAGCACAAAATACAGAGATAGCAGAGATCCCAAAAAGAATGAAAATCAGAGATCGAAATGTTCGAAGGGCCATTTACAACCTTTTCTTGTGCGGTTAGAAACCGGCAGTCTCAGGCTGGGATTGGGCTATCGTTCCAGACGACGTCCGCAAGCTCGTCCTTGGTGTTCGGTCGCTGCGAACTACGAAGCACGCTGCCCCGGAAATGTAGTCAGTTTACGCTTGCAAATGGTCTAACGCTCCCCCAATATATCTTCCCGTCAGGATCGACCACATCGGTCCATACGGCATGGCATACACGTCCGCATAGTCAGACTCTTATTGACCCAGATGCCGATGAGAGTGATTTCGCTGTGCGAACGGCCTCCTTGCTGTGGCGAAGAGCATCAATCCTTGCGCGACACCTGACCAGTAGCGCGCTTCCAGTACCGATGCTTGCACGCCACTTGACTCGTGATCGAACCGAGGACTAAGATTTCGCGTCACCAAATCTACACGGGTATTGTGACCTTCACAATCACTTGTTAAGAGGTCAGACGTGCCTCAGCGGGAACTAGCGCATGTCATTCGACCACAGTCTCAACCCTCATCGCATGAACTTGGCACTGTTTCGAGGTGGAACACTCCAGGATGAAATTGAATCTCGCCCAGATTTGCGTTGCAGCGCTTCTTGGTCTGTCTTCTGCCATGTTGGCACAGCAGCAAACGACTCCGCCACCTGGCGCGATCATGCCCAACGTGTTGTATGGTGCTGCCTATTACAACGAGTACATGCCGGCCGACCTGCAGCCCGGCCGTCTTGAGAAAGACGTCGCGCTGATGAAAGAAGCCGGCATCAGCGTGGTGCGCATGGGCGAGTCCACGTGGAGCCTGTGGGAACCAGCGGACGGTCAATTCGAGTACGCCTGGATGGACCGCATCGTCGATGCCATGGGCAAGGCCGGCATCAAGGTCATCATGGGAACGCCCACCTACTCCATCCCCACCTGGATGTGGAAGGCGCATCCCGAGATTCTCGCCCGCCCCCTTGGCGGAGCCTACGTAGGCTACGGCATGCGGCAGAACATGAATACCGACGACCCGAACTACCGTCGATATGCCGAGCGCCTCATCGTCAACATGGTGAGCCACTATAAGGACAATCCCGCTGTTATCGGCTGGCAGGTCGATAACGAGACCAGCTCGTATGGCGCTTCAAACCCGCAGGTCTTCCAGGAGTTTGTCGAACGTCTGAAGAAGAAGTTCGGCACCACCGACGCGCTGAACAAGGCGTGGTTCCTGAACTACTGGGGACAGGATGTGAATGACTGGAACGACATGCCCACCCGCGACAACGCCACCAGCACCAGCTACAAGCTGGAGTGGTCGCGTTTTGAGCAGGATCGCGTGACGAATTTTCTCGCCTGGCAGGCCATGCTCGTGCGGGCACATCGCAGGCCCGATCAGTTCGTCACGCAGGACTACGGCTCCATGATGCGCCTCGACGTCAACGAGCCTGAGGTCGCGAAGGTGCTCGATGTTGTCGCGAACAACCCGTACCATGGCACTCAGGACCACATGGATGGCGCTTGGCAGGCGCTGCAGGGCGACTTCTCCCGCTCACTCAAGCACCAGAACTTCCTCGTCACCGAGACCAACGCCCAGACACTTGGATGGGACTCGTCCAGGCAGTTCCCGCCCTATGATGGGCAACTCCGGCTTGACGTCTACACCGATGTTTCCAGCGGTGCCAACATGGTCGAGTACTGGCACTGGCACTCAATCCACGCGGGGCAGGAGACCTACTGGAAGGGCGTGCTGAGCCACGATCTGGAGCCCAACCGCGCCTACGCCGAGATGAGCCGTGTCGCGCATGAGTTACAGAAGATCGGGCCGCAGCTCGTGAACATGGCGATCCGCAATGACGTCGCGATCCTCTACAGCCCCGACTCCAGCAACGCCCTTAGCTTCATGCCCTACGACGCGCCCGCCGAACTCGGTTGGACGCCGGGCAAGGCCGCAGGCGCGTATGGCTCCACGATCAAACAATTGCACAACGCTCTCTACAAGGCCAACGTCGGTGCCGATTTCGTCTTCCCTGCGACGACCGACTTCTCCCAATACAAGTTGCTGATTATTCCTTCGCTCTATGTCGCAGACGACGCCTTGCTCAAGCGTATTTCGGAGTACGTGCACAACGGCGGCCACGTACTTATGACCTTCAAAAGCGGCTTTACCAACGAGAACTCAGCCGTGCGCTGGGTGAAGGCGCCCGGTCCGTTGCATGATGCAGCCGGCTTCACTTATCAAGAATTTTCCAATCTCGAGAAGCCGCTTCCTCTTCGCGGCGATCCCTTCCACGTGGGAGAGGGCAACACGGTGAGCCAGTGGGCGGAGTTCCTGCAACCGACAACAGCCAAGACGCTCGCGATCTACGATCACCCGTTCTTCGGACGCTGGCCCGCGATCACAAAGAATCAGTTCGGGAAGGGCACACTCACGTATGAGGGGACAGCTCTCTCTGAGCAGTTGCAGCAAGCGATAGTGCAGCAGTCTCTACAGGATAGCGGCATACCATTTGACCCGAAAGCCTCTCACTCCACAATTCGTGTGAAGAGCGGATCAAATACATCCGGAAGAAGCATTACCTATCTGCTGAACTATTCTTCAGCTCCGGCGGATGTGAAGTATACAGGGACCCCCGCACATGATCTGCTGACCGGAAGACCTTTGAGCCCAGGTCAGGTTTTGTCGATCCAAGCGTGGGATTTGGTAATTGCCGAAAGTGACGGAACTGATAACAAATCCTCGCGATGAAAAGAAGCATCATTCCTTGCGAAGTTCGTGCGGACCGTCGGCAATCTGGAGGGAGGTCGACCAGGTCGCGGTGTCGACTGGCCCCATCTGGAAGGGCGTCGGCTCTGATCTTGAGGCAGGTCGGTGCGGACAAGCGGATGGGCGTTTATACTGGCGTGGCTCTGAATGCCGCATAAGATTCGTGATCACTTACAACGGCTGTGAGAATATCGCGCACGTGGGATTCAATGCAGGAGGCGAAATGAAACCGGTTTCACGTCGGGATATGTTGAAGGCTGGGCTGCTCGCGCCAGCCGTAGCGGCGGCGGCACACGGGCTGGGTCCGCTTAGCGCGGCTGCGATTCAGGCGGCGCAAAAGGATCCTGCGGCGCTTCCGATCGGCCAAGCCGCCGAGTCGGCAAGACCGGGCTCGGGGCGCGAGCGACTGCTGATGGATTTTGGGTGGCGCTTCCACCTGGGTAATGGGAACGACCCTGCCAAAGACTTTGGGCTCGGAGCCGGACAATCGGGCAATTTTCAGAAGACGGGCAATTTTATCGGCGCCAGCTCGCTGGGATTCGATGATGGTGACTGGCATGCGGTGGATTTGCCGCACGATTGGGCGGTCGAGCTGCCGTTCGTAAACGACCCGGCGCTGACCAGCAAGGGATTCTATCCGCTGGGACGAAATTATCCGGAGACCAGCGTGGGCTGGTATCGCCGCGTGTTCGAGATTCCTGCCGCGGATACGGGCAAACGGATCACCATCGAGTTCGACGGCGCGTATCGGGAAACCATGGTTGTTTTCAACAGCTTTTACATCGGGCGGCACAGCGGCGGATATGATCCGTTCCAGTTCGATGTGACCGACTTCGTCTATCCGGGTCAGAAAAACGTCCTGTTGGTGCGCGTTGATGCCACGCTGAGCGATGGTTGGTTTTACGAAGGCGCGGGAATTTATAGGCACGTGTGGCTGGTCAAGACGCATCCGGTGCATGTGAAGCAGTGGGGAACGTTTGTATCTGCCAAAGTTGCGGGTGGCGACGCGACCGTTTCGATTCGCACCGAGGTGAATAACCATGGCAAGGTTTCAGGGAGCGCGCGCGTCACGTCGACGATTCTCGACCCCACAGGGAAGCCAGTAGGAAAGGTGGCTACGGCTGTCGCCTCGATCCCGGAAGGGGGAGAGCAGACCTACGAGCAGACGATGGGGGTGAAGCGGCCGCTGTTGTGGTCGCTCGAACAGCGAAACCTGTACAAGCTTGTGACCGAGGTGAGCGCGCAGGGTGAGATCGTGGATCGCTACGAAACGTCATTTGGCATACGTACGGTGGAATTCGATGCGCAGAAAGGGTTCTTTCTAAACGGTAAGTCCGCCAAGGTGAAAGGGACCTGCAATCACCAGGACCACGCCGGGCTGGGCGCAGCGCTGCCGGATGCTGTGCAGTACTACCGCGTTCGCAAGCTACAGGAGATGGGTTGCAATGCGATCCGCACGTCGCATAATCCGCCGACGCCGGAGCTGCTGAACGCTTGTGACGAACTGGGGATGTTGGTGTTCGATGAGACGCGCATGATGTCGTCGAATCCCGAGGGGCTGGCCCAGTTCGGCGATCTGGTCCGGCGCGACCGCAATCATCCTAGCGTCTTCATGTGGTCGATGGGGAATGAAGAAGCTCAGGCGAACACGGAGACGGGGCTGCATATCCTTACGGCGATGAAGGCGGTCGCGACCGCGTACGATGGCTCGCGGCCGGTGTCGATCGCGCCGATCCGGGCCATTGGTGTAGGCGGTTTGGTGGAGTGCGACGTGATGGGCTACAACTACATGGATCCGGCGGCCGAGGCGTATCACAAAGCGCATCCGGAGAAGCCGGTGATTGGTACGGAAACTGTCAGCGCCGTGGGCACCCGCGGGATTTACGTCACGGATTTTGAGAAAGGCTATGTGGGCTCTTATGACCCGTACACCACGACGGGGCGCGCCTCGGCGGAAGGCTGGTGGAGCTTCTGCAATGCGCGGGAGTGGCTGGCAGGCGGATTTGTATGGACGGGATTCGATTATCGCGGCGAGCCGTCCCCCAATGGATGGCCAAACATCAGCTCGCAATACGGGATTATTGATATCTGCGGCTTCCCGAAAGATTCGTTCTTCTACTACCAGTCGTGGTGGACGTCGCAGCCGGTATTGCACCTGTTCCCGCACTGGAATTGGGAGGGGATGGATGGCAAAGAGATCGCGGTGTGGGTGTACTCGAATCTCGACAGCGTGGAGTTATTACTAAATGGCACAAGCCTGGGGGCGAAGGACGTGAAGAAGGATTCGCACGTGGCGTGGACGGTGCCATATGCGCCCGGTGCGATCGAAGCTCGGGGCTCCAAGGGCGGTCAGGTGGTGATGACGAAGAAACGCGAGACGACGGGCGCTGCGGCCAAGTTGGTGATGAAGGCGGACAGGCAGGAGGCGTCAGCCGATGGTGAGGACGTGGTGATGTTCGCGGTCGAAGTGCAGGATGCGCAGGGCCGCCTGGTCCCGATCACCGACAACGTCGTGAAATTCCGCGTATCGGGAGCCGGGAAGCTGATCGGGGTAGGGAACGGAGATCCCACGGATCACGAATCGGACAAGGGGACCGTGCGCAAAGCGTTCTGCGGGTATTGCATGGCGCTGGTTCAGTCCGCGAAGACGGCGGGAAGCATAACCGTAGACGCGGAGTCTCCGGGACTCACCTCCGCTAGCGTGACGATTGCGACGAAGGAGGTGGCACGGCGTCCGCAGGTAGCGGTCTGGGAACGAGAAGTGCCGAAGGGTCCGGGCATCACAGGCCTGTGGAGGCCAATCGTGGTATCAGGCGGCGCGACGGGACTGTCGTCATTGGGCAACGGGACGATGCTGTTTACGCTCCGACAGGACGGAAGCACGCTGACGGGCAGCATGGAGGGCGCGGGCGGTGGGTTCTTTGGTGGGAGCGATGCAGGCATCCCGATTACAGACGGGAAAGTGGATGGCAAGAGCGTCTATTTCAAAGCTGGAAATAACACATATTCGGGAACATTGGAGGGAGATCAGATCGAGCTGCAGCGCACCGTGGAACTTGGCTTCGCATTGCCGCGGGCCGGGGAGCCGACGGGGCCGCGCCCGGCGGTTGGACCGCCGCCGGATGGATCTGATCCATCGAGGAGCCCCAACACGCGCTTCCCGTCCAGCATTCCGGTGGTTCTGCACCGAGTGGAGCGGTGAGGACTATCCTCTCTTGCAAGTAGATCAAGATCAAGTCTCGGAATCGCGGCACTGCTGCCCAGGGCCACGGCCGTCCTCGTCATTGAACGTGATCAGGCAGAACGAACCTCCTCCTCGTGTTTGGTACGCGGGCGGCGGGCAGGAGTTTTCGTACTTCCTGCTCTCCTACTTCAACTCAAGACAACTATGTAAGGGGACTTCTCGCTCATGAAACCACGTCACCGACCGCACCGTACGCGAGGTGTTACATGGGGATTACCCTTATCAGATCCCACTGTCTGTATCTCGATCCCCGGCTCCTATACTCCTTTAGAAGGACCTGAAAACCTGCGGGAATTCAGAATGACAAAGTAAAGTTCAACGGGAAATAAACAATCTATTCACCTTAATTGCGCGAAATAACAGCATACCGATTGACTTTACCGCGATTGAACTCAATCTGGAATGAACCAGCAAGAACAACTTGTCCCGGGCTTGGCACCCTCACTAAAACAGTTAGGGGACCGAGTTCCAAAGGTTCGTTCCTGGTCTAGTTGAGTCTCCAACTCCCTCTCATCTTATTGTCAAACCAGTTGCGTATCGGGCGATTCGCGAGGATATCGCATGTGAAGTGTCGGTTTTTAGACGGCCGTTTTACGTGGCAAAATCAGCTGTATTGGGGCGAACCGCACAGAAATGTTAATTTTCGTCGGAAGAGGGGACGCAAGGATGATTTCTGGAAGGTATAAGTAGACCCCATGCGTCTCGTAAAATCCACATCTGCGACATCGCATTGCCCTGAGAGTGTCTTCGGGGCAAAGTATCAATGGCTGTTTCAGTGGGCAATGCACTTTTCGCAGAACGATCGAGCGCGGGCCGAAGATCTGGTCCAGGATGCATTTGTTCAGTTTGTGCTTTCGCAATCTGAGATTCAGGACCCCGGAAAACGCGGAACCACTTCTCTATACCTACCTGAAGTATGTTCATTTGGCGCAGGTTCGTACCGCAGAACGTTACCCCTTTCAAAATATGTCAACGGTTGAGTTCGATTCGATTCAGTTGGGACTGCGCGGAAGCCGGCACAAAGATCCCATCGAGGTCCAGGATGAACTCCGGCGTATCGTTGCCTATGCTTCCTTGAGGAAGCAATCTGCGAAGTCCGCAAGCATCCTCATTCTGCGTTTCGTCCATGGCTACTATCCCGACGAGATCGCGCAGATATCGCTGTTGCGGCAGCACAAGATACGCCGGGGGCTGAGTGATGCCAGGGAGGAGATTAGAGGTCATTTGACGGATTCGACGCGTATTCGGGTGATGCATCAAGGAGCGCCACCAGAGGTTTTGCCGAAGTATCTCGCATGACCTTCGGATGAGTTCATCGAAGAGTTGCGTGGAACGATCATTGATTCGATCGTGCCCGTCGATTGCACTACTTTCAATCATCGGCGGGCATATCTCCTTGTGACATACGTTTCATACCGCCACAGAATTTGATCGATCACCAACACAACTTGAAGAAGCGTCGGCAACGCGAGAGACTACTTGTCCAAAGCGCCCACTCCGCTTACGTGCTCCAAAGGCGGCCGAAAAGATTGGAACTGGAGAGCAATGACCAAGATGTCGGGAATCCCGGTCGCGGTTTCGGTTCAGCCTGGAATTGTTTTGCGCGAGTGCGAGGCCTGGACCGTCGTAGATAGGAACTCAAGAAACGCGCGCGTCTTCGGTGCGAGGTATTGGCGGGAAGGATAGTAGGCATACAGAGGGAAACGTTCCTCCTCCCAATCCCGAAATAGGGTCACCAGTCGTCCACTCGAGAGATGGACGTCCACGCCAAGTTCGAGAACTTGAGCGATCCCATATCCTGCCAGGCACACGGCGTGCATTGTTGCGACGTCACTCAGCAAGAGCTGGCTTTGCGTCTCAACTTTGATCTCCTTTCGACCTTTACGGAATGCCCACTCGAAGGGACGGCCTGTCTCCGGGTCTCGAAAATCTATCATCAGATGTCGGTCTTCAACCAGTTGCTGCGGGTCGGTAGGCTGGCCGTGTTTCTTCAAGTAGCCGGGCGAGGCCACGGTAAGAACTCTCGTGTCCAGCAATCTTCGGGCGACAAGAGTGGATGGGCGCGGCTCGCCGAAGCGAATTCCCAGATCGTATCCATCCGAGATCAGATCTCCGAGTCCGTCTCGGGTGATCAGGTCCACCTTAAGCTCCGGATATGCTTTGAGAAATCCACTGAGTTGCGGTCCGAGAATGAGCTGCGAGAAGTAAGGGTCCATGTTGACGCGGAGTCTCCCCCGGACGGTCACTTTACCTTCGGCCAGAGCGGAGGTGGCGTCTTCGAGCGCCGACACAATCGGGCCAATGGTCTCGTAAAACCGCCTGCCTTCGTCCGTGAGGGAGACGGAGCGTGTCGTCCGCTCCAGGAGTCGGATTCCAACCTGCGCCTCGAGCCGAGCTACTGCACGGCTGATGCCCGGTTGGGAGACGTTCAAGGATCTCGCCGCGGCCGCGAAGCCGCCCGATCTCACCACGGCTGCAAGGGCGCTCACGCCATTCAGAAGGCGGTCATCGAAGCTCATGCACTTATGCTAATCGGTTATAAGTGAAATGCCGCGAAGATTAGTTCCGAATCAATCCCCATGAGTCAGATAGTTGGAAGCACTGAGAGGGCTAGGTAAGGAGCATGGCGATTCGTAGAACATGGGCGGTGCTACTCGCTGCAGCAATATTCGGCATGAACGGTCATGCGCAGGTGCCGGCACATCAGGGACTTACATTCAACGGCGACGGCGCGTTGCGTAACAACCAGATTCATTGGCCCAAGGGGTTCGAGCCCGAGCAGGGGGACCTCTTTGCGCACAATGAGATCGACATCCAAGCGGGATGCGAGATCGCTTTCTCCAATCTTGTTGATGCCAAGGCTTGGCCCTCCTGGTACTCGAACTCGAAGGACGTCAAGGTTCTGAACACTCCGGATCATCGGCTCCGGAAGAACGCCCGAATCTCGTGGGATACCTTCGGATTCCACATCGAGAGCCGCGTGTGGGAGTTTGAGCCGAGTGGCCGCCTCGGATGGTTCGGAGATGGTAAGGACGTCCATGCTTATCACACGTTCCTTCTGACCAAGGCCCGTGAGGGGTGCCACATCGTCACAGAAGAGGTTGTGAAGGGCCCTGGTGCCATTCAGTTCCGTGAGCAGCAACCGAACGCCATGCACGAGGGGCATCAGCTTTGGCTGACGACCTTGAAGGAGCGGTCGGAGAAGCACTGACACTCGCAACAAATCATTTCCAGATAGGAAGGAGCAAGATTATGGCACGCATATTCATCACCGGCTCTGCTGATGGCCTCGGCAGGATGGCAGCGGAGCTGCTGATTGAGCAGAGTCACAGGGTCGTCCTGCACGCCCGAAGCCGGGCCCGCGCCGACGAGACAAAGAGGAACGTCCCGGAGGCGGAGGCAGTCGTTATCGGCGATCTCGGCACATTTGCCCAGACTCGAAAGGTCGCAGAGCAGGTCAATGCGCTCGGCGCGTTCGACGCCGTCATCCACAATGCTGCCGTCGGCTATAAGGAGCCGAAGCGAATCGAGACGGAAGATGGTCTCTCGCATGTCTTCGCGGTCAACACCATCGCTCCCTACATCCTGACAGCTCTGATCGCGAAGCCGAAGCGACTCGTTTATCTCAGCTCCATGCTTCACCAGAATGGCGATCCGGGCCTTGAGGACCTGACATGGAAGGCTCGCCCATGGGACGGGGAACAAGCCTACTCCGACACGAAGCTGCATGACGTGCTCCTCGCCTTTGGTATCGCACGACGTTGGCCTGGAGTCCTCTCGAATGCACTGGAGCCAGGCTGGGTCCCGACGAAGATGGGTGGCACCGAGGCAACGGATGATCTGGACGAGGCACATCGCACCCAGGTTTGGCTTGCTACAAGCAATCAACCTGAGGCACTCGTAACCGGAGAGTACTTCTATCACCTAAGGAAGAAGGGCACGCTTCCAGCTGCCCACGACGTTGCCAAGCAGGATCGGCTCCTCGCGATCTGCGAGCGCCTCAGCGGTATCGCTCTGCCCGAGTAGCAAGCTTGATACGAATCTTTTGGTGACAGACCCCGCTTCGGTTGGCCGATGTCACCCATAACAACGATAAAAACTAGGAGATATCAATATGTACGCAGTCATGGGAATCACAGGGAAAGTGGGCGGTGCCGTTGCGCGCACCCTTCTTGCAAAGGGCGCGAAGGTTCGAGGAATCGTAAGGGATCCCGAGAGAGCGGCAAAGTGGCAGAAGCAAGGTGCGGAGCTCTTCAAAGCCGACTATGACGACGTGGATGCGCTTACGGCAGCGTTCACCGGTGTCGCTGGCGTGTTCGTAATGGTTCCTCCAAACTTCGCGCCGGCACCGGGCTTTGTCGAGACCAAGACGACGTTGAAGGTCCTGCATGAGGCACTATCAAGGGCTCTGCCGTCGAAGGCGGTTTATCTGTCATCCATAGGAGCGGAACAGGCCAGCGGATTGGGTTTGATCACGAGCTCTCATCTCCTCGAAGAGACGTTGAGCGATCTTCCGTTCTCCCATGCGTTTCTTCGCGCCGGCTGGTTCTTTGAAAACTCGGCCGGTGATTTAGCGAATGCGCGGAACGAAGGCAAGATCAGGTTTCAGCTCCATCCGCTTGACCGGAAGTTTCCTCTGGTTGCGACCGCGGACATCGGCAAGGCAGGTGCGGAGACGCTCACCCAGAGCTGGATCGGAATCCGCCATATTGAAGTTGCAGGCCCGGAGAACTACAGTCCACTCGACATAACAGATGCTTTCGCGCAGGCTCTTGGGCGCCCCGTCGAGGCGATCGCGGTTCCCAGGGCGGAATGGGAGACGCTATGGGTCTCACAGGGGATGCCGGAGGGGCGGACGGCGCCTCGGGCGGAGATGGTCGATGGATTCAACTCCGGTTGGATTCACTTTGGCGTACCCGGAACAGAGCATGTGGATGGGGCGTCGCCGCTTCGTGAGGTGATAACTCAGCTCGTGACTCGCAGCTAACTCTATAAGGACGTGAGCTAAGGGGCGGCGGCCCTGTCGATGGGCCGGCCTTTCCTTTGTCGGAGGACCTGATCGATAGTTGCTGAAGCACTCTATCTGAGTGCATGGGCCAGGCAGGTGAGTCACAGCTGCGCGCTGCCGAATGGAAATGATTTTGCCAGTTCGTAACCGGAGATTCCGTCCGGAGCGTTGGCTTGGGAATCAAGTACAACGGCGGTTTACCTATGCGCCATTCGGAATCGGCCCCCGTGTCTGCATCGGCCAGCACTTCGCCATGGCTGAAACCGTACTCGGACTGGCCTCGATGCTGCGCCGGTTCAGCTTCTCGCCAACTTCCTCTGTTCCTGCCGAGGTCAACGCGTGGATCTCTCTTCGGCCAAGAAAAAGTATCGAACTCCGTCTGAAACAGCGGAACCGTTGAGTGCTCAAGGTCTTCTTGAGAAGGTTAGAATGCCACGACAAATCGGAGCGGGTCCGTCACCGTCATTCCCCGCACAGGCTGTTGCAACGGAAGCGGTGGCCTATACTGACCATGCCGTCGGCAGACAAGGACTCACCCGGCGACAGATCGCAACGAGGGATGGTTCGTAGGAGTGATTCTCAAGATATGCGAAGTTGGCAATCCCGTTCTGCGTAAGATAGCGCGTTCCTTATCCGCGGAGGAGATCGGCAGCAAAGACGTCCAAGATTTGATTGGGCACATGCGAGACACCATGCGGGATGCTCCAGGGGTGGGCCTGGCCGCGCCGCAGATTGGAGAATCGCTTCAGATTGCTGTGATTGAAGATAAGGCCGAATACCAGAAAGGTCTCACGGCAGAACAATTGAGGGAGCGGCAACGCTGTCCCGTCGACTTTCATGTAATTTTCAACCCGCAGATAGAGTTGTTCACACCGGCGGACGTTTCTTTCCATGAAGGCTGTCTCAGTATTCCTCGCTTGATGGCGATGGTAAAGAGGTCGCGGTCGGTTCGGGTGACCTGCCTGGATGAGCATGGAGATCAACGCGTGATTGACGCTGCAGGCTGGTATGCGCGGATTCTGCAGCACGAGATCGACCATCTCAACGGCCGACTTTATACCGACATCATGCAGTCCGAGACGCTAACCACAGTTGAGAACCATCAACGAAGCAACGCAGCGCCAGCCTCGGCAAAGTAAGATCGTCACCGAAGCAATTGGGATCGAGGCGTCCACGATCTCCGTCGAACCTGCGCCAAACTGTGCCGGAAGAGCGGCGGCGATCTGGAGCAGACCAAGTTTCTGCTGGCCCTAGGCGTCTATGACCGCCTCTTTTTGCTTTGCAGATCATCTACAAATCTTTACAACCTTTAAACCTTTCCTAACGGAGCAGCACTCCACATGCCAATAGGATTTCATGAAGGAGAGACGCAATGAAGAAACGTCTCATGATTGCGGCATTATGCGGTGTGTTCATGGCCCTCACGGGCTCGCCGGAAGCCCATGCCCAAGGGGTGAACCTCACCGGAACTTGGCAGGTAAAAAGTGATAAGGACCCTGGAGTAACAATCTTGAAGTTGAGCCAGTCGGGGGAATCTGTCTCGGGCATGTGGCAACCAGCCCATGGCGATCCATCGGAGATCGAGAATGGCAAGATCGTAGGAGAAACACTGACCTTTTCATTCACTCGCAACGCGCATCCTATCAATGCGACGGGCCATCTGAGCGGCGACACCATATCCTTCGATATCACTGGGCATAAGTGGGGCATGAGCAAAACGGTCCATCGCACAGCCACTCGAATCGCTTTGAACTAGTCTTCCAATATTGCGGGCGAAGCTGCATGAAGCCATCGAGGCGGCGCAGACACGGATTCAATCACGAGAGGAGAATACCAGCATGCCGATTGAGAAACAGAACCAACGCAAACCACGGGTCCTGATTTTGGGAGCGACAGGGCGTATCGGGAGCAAAGTCATTGCCGAGCTTGAGCGAATTGATACCGTTCAGGTTGTCTACTCGTCCCGTAACCTGGCGCAGGTGGAAGCCTGGCGGCGCGATGGGAAAGACGTAGTGCTGCTCGATCTCGACCACCCCGAAACCTTCCCGGAGGCGCTCGCCGGAATTAATCGTCTCTTCCTCGTCACCGGATACACCGTCGCCATGGTGCATCAGAGCAAGACGATCGTGGACGCTGCTGCCGACGCGGGCGTAAAGTTCATCGTTCATTTAGGCATCTTCGGCAACGGCCGGCTAACCTATTCGTACGCTACCTGGCATGAGATGGTGGAGCGGTATATCGAGGGCAGCGGCGTGGCATGGGCACACCTCCACCCTCACTTCTTTATGGACAATTTGCTCACGGCGGCCCCTGTTATCGACGGTAAGCTCTACTGGTTCATGGGAGAGCAGCCGGTCGGCTGGATCGCTCCAGAAGATATCGCCACAGTCGCAGCGAGAATCCTGGCAGACGGTCCTGACTGCCACGGCGGCAAACAGTATTGGCTTGCCACTGAAATGCTGAACGGGACGCAAGCTGCCGCCGAGATCACGAAGGGACTTGATATTCCGGTGGAAGCTGTCGTTCTCACTCCAGACGATCTGATGGCGCAAGTTGCGAGCGGGGGGATGAAGATGCCCGCCTATGTTGAGGCGACGTATGGTGCCAGCATCCTCGAATGGGTACGACAAACCTACGAAGGGCAACTTAACTTTGGCAAAGTGACAAGCGTTGTAGAGGATCTGACCGGGAACAAACCGCAAACATTAGAGAGGTGGGTCAGAGCAAATCGCGAGGCCGTGTTGTCTGCGTCTTCCTAACACGATCCCCCAGATGTCTGTGTCTCGTGCTCGCGTGAACGATTTGCGAGAGCCGGCATCCTGTGAACCATCTCCCGTTGTGTGCCGTGAGGAGGAACATTGCGCTTAGGGTGAGGGGTTTCACGAGGTGGAGTGTATCAGGCGTCCGTGCTCTTTGTGCCCTACTCCCCATCCCCCACTTATTGCGCAAAGTCTTCCATCCTAAAGACTTATGGCCGGACTTCACGGGCAAGTTATTTGTTTTCAATAGGCTTGCGGGTAAAGTCTTGATTTCAAATGAGAAAGAGCGTCCTCGTTGTTTTTTGAGGCTGATTTAATTGTACCGAATTGGAGGGGGTAAACACGCCAAGTGGATGTTGTTGAGCGGGTTGGGCTTAGGTAGTTTTGGGGCTTGACATGCGATTTTTGGGCTGAATTTGAAGAAACAATTTTTGCGACATTGTCTTTTGGGCTTTGGTTTCTGCCTTTGGTAGAGGACCTGAATTGGAATGGCTGGCCGTTCCGAGTGTTTCGTAATCATGGGGCAATTCGCGCGCTAGTCACGCTAGTCGCTTACTGATGATTGGTGAAAGTTCTTTATGAGTGAAAACGAAATCGTGAACAAAGGAGGTTCGATATACCAAGTGCCATTCCCACCTTTGTCGTCGAGCGCCGGACTTGGATGGAAGGGCCTGGTCGTCGAACGCTATCAAGCGCCGCCATGTGAGTTTCCAGACCTTCCGGTTGCTCATCATATTGTTGAGCTTGCATCTCAGCAGCACGTGTCCCTTGGTGAACGCCCTGATTGGAGGGGACATCTACGACCATTCTCGAAGTATCCAGGGACGAGCAATTTGTTCCCCGGTGGAATACGACCAAAACTACGCTCATTTACCCAGACAAACTTCATCGTGTGTGGATTGGACCCAGAGTTTGTCGAGGAAGTTTCAGACGAACTAGCTTCGAATCCTGTCGCGCAACTCCGAGTGCAGATAGATATCCGCGATGAATCGTTAGGTTACCTTATGAGGCTTTTGGAAAATGCGGCGAAGTCCGGGGAACTGTCTGACAATCTCTATGTCGATCACTTGATCTACTCGTTCACCTTGCGTTTGTTTTCTCTCGGACAAGATAAGCAACTTACCTATGTACCCGAAGGGGCGTTACCTGCGCACAAGCTGCGGCGCGTCATCGAACGGATGAACGCTGATTTGGATACCGATCTCGATCTCAAGACGATCGCTGCGGAGAGTGGTTACAGCAGGAATCACTTCCTGCGGATGTTCCAGGCGGCCACAGAGAGTACCCCTCATCAATATCTTTTGCGGCTGCGTATCGAGAAAGCCCAGTCGTTGATGAAAGATCGGTCGCTCAGAATTATCGATATTGCAGAATCGTGTGGCTTTACAAGCCAGTCACAATTTTCGCATGTATTCAGGCGAGTTATCGGAGTAACACCGCGGCAGTACCGTCGTGACACTTTGTAGTGCTTTATGTCAAAACCGGGGTCCGATTAGCAAAATGCTCTGCGCCATGCCCGCTAGTCTCGGTGCATGACAAACACTAAAGTTGATTTACATCTCGAAAATAAGTATCAAACGGACTTCGCGGAGCGAGTGCGGCTCAATCAGCAAAAGCTCACGGCTGAGCTGAAACCGCATTATGACTTCATCGTATGCGGATCGGGCTCCTCCGGTTCGGTAGTGGCGCGTCGACTGGCTGAGAATTCCGATGTCAGCGTATTGCTGCTTGAAGCGGGCGGCACGGACGACGTGCCCAATGTCACAGAATCGATCCAATGGGTCACGAATCTGGGGAGCGAACGCGATTGGGGCTTTGTAGACCAGCCTAACCCACGTCTCAACGGACGTTCCATTCCTCTCAATATGGGCAAAGTTCTCGGTGGCGGCTCAAGCGTCAATGTCATGGCATGGTCGCGCGGGCACAAGAACGACTGGGAGTTCTTCGCATCCGAGGCCGGTGATCCGGCATGGAACTATGAGTCGGTGCTCAGTATCTACCGACGCATTGAAGATTGGCATGGTGCGCCCGACCCGAAATACCGCGGAGCAGGAGGACCGGTTTACATCCAGCCAGCGCCCCTCTCCAATCCGATCTTTCCTGCCATGCTCGAGGGAGCGCGAGCGGCGGGAATTCCAACTTTTGAAAATCCAAACGGCCGCATGCAGGAAGGCCCGGGCGGAGGCTCTATCCAGGACATCAGGTCTCGTGATGGAAAGCGCCAATCCATTTTCCGCTCTTATACATTTCCCTATATGGACCGACCGAATCTCACCGTACTCACCGACGCAATGGTTACCCGGCTTATCTTTGAAGGCATACGAGCCACCGGTGTGGAGATTGCTTATAACGGGCGAGTTCAACGCATCGGTGCTGCACTCGAGGTTGTGCTGTCCCTCGGTGCAATCAATACGCCGAAGATATTGATGCAATCTGGTGTCGGGGACGAAGTTGAGCTACGACGCCTAGGCATCCCATTGCTACAGCATCTCCCCGGAGTGGGGCAGAACTTTCAGGATCATTTTATGATTAGTTCTATCTGGGAGTCTGAGCAGCCGTTAGCTCCATCCGAGACTGCGAATGGAGCAGTCAGTTTCTGGAAGAGCAGTTCGAGCCTCGATACACCCGACATTCAACAACTGATAGCAGAAGCTCCAATACCGAGTGCCGAGACGGCTGCCAGATTCAACCCTCCAGCAAACTCCTGGACAATAGCTGGGGTTGGCGTGAGCCCGAAGAGCCGAGGTCAACTCCGTCTCACGGGACCCAATCCGCTCGATCCCATCCAGATCCATGCAAACATGTTGTCCCACCCAGACGATCTCAAAGCCGCGATAGCCTGCGTGGAACTCTGTCGCGAGATAGGCAACTCAAGTGCCTTGCGGCCTTACGCAAAGCGCGAGGTTATGCCGGGTAATCTCAAAGGTGCCGAACTCGAGAACTTCGTGCGCGATGCGACTATTACGACCTGGCATCAAACCTGTACCGCCAGGATGGGACGGGATGCAATGTCGGTCGTAGACGCCAACCTCAAAGTCTACGGGATTGAAAATCTCCGCATCGCCGACGGATCGATAATGCCACGGGTTACAACTGGCAACACGATGGCCCCTTGCGTGATCATCGGCGAACGCGCTGCTGAAATCTTACGGACCGAACACAGACTCGGCAAGACCCGGAACCCGTAAGAAGTAAGTAATAACAACACTGTCTTCGAAGCAATACGAGATCCCTCCCGAACGTTGGTCGAAGGGTGAGGAGAGGAATACGAGAATGATCAAACCGATATTTGAAGCGCTTTTCTCGGAAAGCAACGGGCAGGAGTAATGAAAACAGATATGAACAAGATACCGATTGGAATGGCAAATTCAGAATGGCTTGTGCGGACGGTACTGGCGGCATTCAGAGAAGGACAGATCGCCGATGCCGTCAATCAGTTTGGCGATCAGTTCGCCTTCAACGACTATGGGATTGGACTTGAGTTTAAGGACAAAGGACGCCTGACTGAGTTCTTCCGGAAGACGCGAGAACTCTACCCAGATTCTTTGCTGCTGACGGGCGCTATTCTCGTAAGTGGTGATCACGTGGTCAGCGAATGGACGCAGCAATACACAGCGACGGTGGCCCTTAATCCTGCAGGCCCATTAAAAGTGCCGATCTCCTTGCACGGGGCATCCGTCGTGCAGATCGAGAACGGGGAAATTACGCGATGGTCGGACTACTATGACGGACTGATCTCGCGCCGCACTGCCTTGGCTTCATACTTCACTGACCCAATCGAAGTCTGAACGAATCGAAGAGTTGAGCCTCGCGCGACACTTTCCTAGGACCACGATCTGAGCTCAGCCTCCCACCTCACCGAATGTGGGTCGCGTCCCGCCCTGCGTTCGGCCAAGGTGTCTTGAGCAGCGCGCTCTCTGAATAACCAGGAAAGAGGAAACGAATGTTCCACGCAAACTCAACTTGTTCTTTATCGGCGGCGATAGGGAATAGGGATACGCGTGGGGATTTCTGCCGATTGGCCGTCAGAGTCCAGCTGTCTCCTGCCAATTGAAAGAGGTTTTCCGATTCGTAATGGCGCCGGAGCTGTGCGCAACAGTTCCCTCTAAGGCATGTCGTAGTGCAGCCTGAGCACGCCGATTCTCCTCAGGCAATCCTATGGTAATGCGTGCCCAATTGGCATACGGTGGGTGCGACCGACCAATATCGATGCCCTGCGACAGCATTGCTGCCGCAAGCTGCGGTTGTGGCATACGTGCGTTGAAGAAGATAAAGTTTGCATTTGGTTCCGAATGCTGAAGTTTCAAGTCATCCAGCACGGAGAGCCAAATGTAGCGTTCATGTGCAACGGCCTTTCGGGTTCGGTCCATCTGCGCGGTATCCCCCAAAGCTGCGGAGGCAGCGATGATGTTCAGGCGTCCTAGAGACTCTGCATCACCTGCGCCCTGCTTCCGTAAGGAATCAGCGAGAGCACGAGACGCAAGCACATAGCCAATCGGTAATCCTGCAAGCGCGTGGATCTTGTCGAAGGTGCGAAAGACCATCACATTCGCTCCATCACGCAGCAGAGAGACGGCTGAACGAGACATAAAGTCGGCAGTATATTCTAGATACGCCTCGTCCACGATTACGATGGCATTCTGCGAGTTCTTACGAAGGAAGCGCTTGAACTCCTCGGCATCATTTACCGTGCCAGTGGGATTGTGAGGATTCACGAGATAGATGGCGCGTGTCCGCTGATTCACCTTTCCAGTGAGTGCTGGGAGATCGTTTTGATATTGTGCATTCAACGGAACAGGCACGCCAACCCCTCCCACCCTTGCTGCTGCATCGATAAGCGCAAGATAGCCCGGCGTTGAGTAGATGAACTCCCCTCCTGGTCCTCCTTGGTTGCCGAGATACAAACCTAGAAAGTCGAGGATCTCGCCGAGAACGACTTGTTCTATGGGGAGGTGTTCGTAGGTCGCAATCTGCTCAGTGAGGTGTAGTGCTGCTTCCCTGTCTGCATAGCGGTTTAGACGATTGAATTCGCCCTGAATTGCTTCAGCGACGTCAGGTGACGGACCATACGGGTTCTCGTTGAGCGAAAGACGAACCAATCGCGAAGATGGTGCTTCTGCATGCAGTGGCACACGTGAAGCGCCAGCTATTTGAGACGGTATAATGCTTGCGCCGAAGACGGCACTGGAATGCTTTAATAGACTGCGGCGGCTCGGGCCCATTGACATGAGTACATCGCTCCTATCGAACGCTTAGTGCCAGCCAGCCCCACCTTTTGCAGAAAATAGGTTTACTTCAGGAAACAAATCGAAACAGGCTCACGAGGTCTACGCGAAGCTAATTGAAAAACAAGTCGACGGTAATGTTATTCCCTCGTGCCATTCAAAAATAGAGTCATCGGAACTCGGAAGTAGATCCATCTTCCGATTGTGATGGATTCATATGCCCTGCGAATGGTCTTATCTTCACTCCCCGATTGCGAATCCAAAATAGCATTCATTCCGATTCACTCCTTACTGCAAAGATTGTGTGATTCTTGTGCAACGTGCTACGTCAAGCCGGCCCATCTCATGACCGCCAGGCACAAACGCGAGCAACAAACGCAAGCGTCATACCATTCAGTAGAATGGTGTTAATCTTGCGTGCCTGAAGATAGAACACATGAACTGGAAATCTATTCCGATTCTTATCAGCCGCGCACAATGATGAGGCGGGATCGATGCCCAATAGGTCGGGAATCGGCTGATGTGTTGTTGTCATGGATGCCAGAGAGGAGAGTCGATGCAGTCCCCAGAGGAATGCCAGAAGCGCCGCCACGCACAACGAGCGGAACCAAATGGTCTGGTAGAAAGCCGGCAGTATGGTGAAAGCCATGTTTGCGGGTGCGCCGGACCAGACGCCGTTCGTATCGGACGCCTCCACGCTGAAATGATAGGAATCGGGAGGAAGGTTGCGATAGGTAACGGGAGTGGCGGTCGCCGCTTCGTGCCAGCCGTTGTCTGTTTCCTGTAGCTTGTAGCGAAATCGGATGGCCTCGGGATCGGATAGGCTCACTGCGGTGTAGCTGATCTGCACGCTCGACGTATGGGCTGGTAAAGAGAGACGAGCGTCGGGCGCGTAGCCCTTGTCGTCGGCAGAGACCGACTGGATGGTGATCGGAGCTGGCACTGTCCGTTTTTCAAAGTGAGCTGCCGGATCGAGCCATACCACTCCGTTGCGCAACGCGAACCACAGTCGCCCATCAGCGCCCTCGATCACGGTTGGAAACGGACGCAACTGGGTGGCAAGCCCTGAAAGTCCCTCGCGTATGCCGAAGTGCTCGCCCTTTACCCGATACGCAGAGTTTTTCAACGCTTCGGAGATCTCCGCCTTACGGATATGGAAGATCCCTGAAATCGCATTGAGCCATAAATCTCCCCCCGGGTGTTTCCACGATTCCAGAGATTCCGCGCAACCATTGGTCATCCACAGCGGCGATCTTGCGGAAGCGTCCCTGGTCAAACTGCTCCAGCCCAAATTCGCCCCCGATCCAAATCTTTGATCCTCGTCCATAGATCGCCGTGATATTGCCCACTTGAAGATCATCGCTCGGACCGAATCGACATTCTTCGCGCTTCCCACTTCCCCACACCCCGACGGCGGCTATCCCAACACAACGATAGCTGCGCTACACTAACTCCTCACTGGTACAAAACATCGGGCAAGCCACCGGACGAAGGCTCCAGGCCTCTTCAGGCGTCGCAGAAAATGTCCGGCTGCCAAATTTTCGCGTCCAACGCTGCCGAAGACTTTCCGGTACTCTCCGACAATCCAAGGCGTGGGAGTTGACCGACTCCGCCGCGCGATTGGAACGTTTCGGAACGTAATCGTTGCTCGATGGGCTTGTAAGTTGTTGAAAAGATGGTGGCCAGAGACGGGATCGAACCGCCGACGCCGGCCTTTTCAGGGCCGCGCTCTACCACTGAGCTATCTGGCCTTGGCATAACGCTTGTTGTCGGGGATCGCCAAGAACCACCGCGCGCTTCGATTTACATTTGTTGCCCCGGCCATCTTAGGGGAGCTGCCGCTGGCGGGGAACCAGCAACGCAAACGCATTTCAAGTATAGCAACCCCGCGCTGTACCGCCAACTCTCTCCTGTCGCGCTATCCTTTCTCATCGCCCGCACTCCAAGGACGCCCATTTTGCATCGCATTCGACTCTTAGCACCCGCATCTCTCCTGCTCTGTTTCACCGCCGTCGTGCTCTCGCAAACTCCCCAACGCCCCGCAACCCGCGCTGCAACAACAAAGACCTCAACTTCAGTCGGGACGCCACGCGAACAGCGCGCCATGCGTGCCTTCGACGCGGCGAAACAGAGCCCGCTGGAACTCTCAGCTTTCCTCACGCGCATGCCCAAGGGCGCCGACCTCCACATGCACCTCTCCGGCGCCGTTTATGCCGAAACCTTCATTAAGGATGCGTCCGCCGATCTCCTTTGCGTCAATCCCAAAACCATGAGTTTCTTCAAACCTGAGCCCACCACCAGGAGCCTTCCCCCTCAGCCCGTCTGTGGTGAAGCCAATGTCCGTGCCGAGAGCGCCTTCAAGGACCAGAAGCTTTACGACGCCCTCGTCGACTCCTTCTCCATGCGCAGCTTTGTCCCCAGCGCCGGCATCAGCGGCCACGATCAGTTCTTCGCCACCTTCAGCCGCTTCGGAGGCATCGACAAATCCCACACCGGCGAATGGCTGGATGAGGTCGCGACCCGCGCCGCTGCCCAGAACGAGCAATATCTCGAAATCATGGAAACCCCCGTCTTCAGTGACGTCGCAAAGCTAAGCTCAAGCATTGGCTGGCCCGCAACGCCCGCCGACCCAGCTCTAAATCGCACCGGCGACGCCACCGGCACCTCCCGCCAGGACCTCAGCCGTCTGCGGGACATGCTTTTAGCCGCCGGCCTCCGCGACGAAGTCGCCATCGATCGCAAGGAGTTGGACGATGCCCTCGACTCCCGCAACAAAATAGAAAACTGCGGCCAGCCTCGCGCCCGCGCCGCCTGCGCGGTAAAGATACGGTTCCTCTATCAGGTCCTCCGCGCATTTCCTCCGCAGCAGGTCTTCGCCCAGACCCTTCTCGCCTTTGAGGTCGCCTCACAGGACCCGCGCGTGGTCGGCCTAAATTTCGTTCAGCCCGAAGACGCCTACATGGCCATGTCCGAGTATCACCGGCAGATGCTGATGCTCGATTATCTCCACAGCGTCTATCCCACAGTGCACATCAGTCTCCACGCCGGCGAACTCGCGCCCGGCCTCGTGCCTCCCGACGGCCTCCGCTTCCACATCCGCGAAGCGGTCGATCTCGGCCATGCCGAACGCATCGGCCACGGCGTCGACGTCATGTACGAGAACGAGCCCCAGGCTCTACTGAAAGAGATGGCCGCTCGTCACATCATGGTCGAGATCAACCTCACCTCCAACGATGTCATCCTCGGCGTCAATGCACCCTGGCATCCGCTTCCAACCTATCGCGCCGCGGGCGTCCCCATCGCCCTCTCTACCGACGACGAAGGCGTCTCCCGCATCGATCTCACCCACGAGTACACCCGCGCTGCTGTCGAATTCAACCTCTCCTACCTCGACCTCAAACGTTCAGCCCGCACCAGCCTTGAACACAGCTTCCTTCCCGGCGCAAGTCTATGGCAAAAGCCTGACGTCTTCACGCAAACCATCCCTGCCTGTGCAGGCCAACCGTTAGGCGCGGCCAACCCAACACCCAAATGCCTCAGCTTTCTGCAGTCCAGCGAAAAGGCCGCCGAGCAGTGGCAACTCGAACACCGTTACGACCAGTTCGAATCGAACCTCCCCTGAGTAAACGTAGCTGCAAAACTACTGCCGCATCCCGAAGGGCCGCGCTAAACTCATGTCGAGAACTCATCCATGAAAAAAGCCGTCCTCACGATCCTCCAGTTTTTCCTTTTTCTCATCATCTTCGGTATCGGCTCTCTCTTTCCGCCCTTTCACTTCGAGCACGTTCTCATCGCCACACCCGGCGTCACACGCATCTTCGTCGCGGATGGCCTTCTGCTGATGTTCGCTCTCTACGTCCTTATCATCCTCGTCGAAGTTATGAGGAAGCGCCTGCGCACCGCAGCGCCGTGGACTACCCTCGCCGTTATACTCGCAACCGTTCTCGGGCTTATGATGAAGTTCGGCTTCCTTACGAGGTCGGCGTTTTAGAGCATCCATGTCAGACGAATTCCTAAAGCTTCTCGCCGAATCCCAACGCGCTTTGGACGAAGGCTTCGCCCACCTCCCCCCCAATCCCGCAGTTCCTTTGGGAGAAGCAGCATCCGCCATCCTGCAGCAGGTAGCAACCCGCCTCCACGACAACTACCCTTACGCCCACCCTCTTTACGCCGGGCAGATGTTAAAGCCGCCCCACCCCATCGCCCGAGCCGCCTATGCGTTGGCCATGTCGATCAATCCCAACAACCATGCCCTCGACGGCGGCCGCGCCAGCTCCGCCATGGAGATTGAAGCTGTAGCCGCGCTCGCGAAGATGTTTCACTGGACGGAGGAGAATGGAGGGCATCTCGGCCACCTCAGCAGCGGAGGAACCTTCGCCAACCTCGAAGCCCTCTGGGTTGCCGGCCAACTCGACCCCAATGAAGACGGAACACCCAAAGCAATCGCCGCGTCCGATCAAGCCCACTACACCCACAGCCGCATCAGCGGAGTTCTCGGTCTTCCTTTCATCTCCATCCCATCCGACGAACGCGGCCGCATGGATCTCACCATCCTCGAAGCGCTCCTCGACACCGACAAGATTGGAACAGTAGTAGTTACATTAGGCACAACGGCGATCGGCTCTGTCGACCCCCTCGACCAGATCGTCCCCCTTCAGAGAAAATACAAATTCCGTATCCATGTCGACGCCGCCTACGGTGGCTACTTCACTCTCGCAGCAAATCTGTCTCCCGAGACCCGCGCCGCGTTCGACGCCATCCCGCACGCCGACTCCATCGTCATCGACCCACACAAGCACGGTCTCCAACCCTACGGCTGTGGCTGCATCCTCTTCCGCGACCCCGCCGTCGGCCGCCTCTATAAACACGACTCCCCTTACACCTACTTTTCCTCGAAGGATCTCCACCTCGGCGAGATCTCCCTC
>Ga0210406_10001470_pt1 | contig 28584 bp, 40 predicted proteins | sample IncBWC30MmetaG_FD_155454 | JGI IMG/M metagenome (GOLD analysis project Ga0210406, IMG submission 155454) | Forest soil microbial communities from Barre Woods Harvard Forest LTER site, Petersham, Massachusetts, United States - Inc-BW-C-30-M | ecosystem: Environmental > Terrestrial > Soil >... | reverse complement strand
GACATTGTCGACAAAACCTGCGACGCCTGGAACTTCTTTGAAGAAGATCCAGAGCGCATCGTGTCAATCACCACCCGAACATGGGCAACAGTCAATAATTAGGGCCGTTGGTATAAGACGTACTCACAGGTCTACTCACACCGGCCAGTGCGCCATGCTCGGCATGCCCCCCTTTCGCCTCGCTGTCACCGCGTCGGCCAAAACGTCCAGCGCCGACGCCGTTGTCTCCAGGTCGATGCAGCCATCCGTAATGCTCTGCCCGTAGGTAAGCGCCATGCCCGGCACCACATCCTGGCGGCCGGCGACCAGATTGCTCTCGATCATGGCGCCGACGATGCGCCGCTCGCCGTGCGATATTTGAGCGGCGATATCGGCAATCACCAGCGGCTGGTTCTCCGGCTTCTTGCCGCTGTTGGCGTGACTGGCGTCGATCATCATCTGCTGCGTCACGCCGCAACGCGCGAGTTCGGCGGCAGCGGACTCGATGCTCGCCTTGTCGTAATTCGGCCGGCTGCCGCCACGCAAAATGATGTGGCAGTCGCCGTTGCCGGTCGTTGTCGCGATCGCCGAGCGTCCACCCTTGGTCACCGCCATGAAATGGTGGGGATGCGACGCCGACTTCACCGCGTCGGCGGCGATGCGCACATTGCCGTCGGTTCCGTTCTTGAAGCCGACCGGGCACGACAATCCGGAGGCCAACTCCCGATGAATTTGGCTTTCCGTCGTGCGCGCGCCAATCGCCGCCCATGCCACCAGATCGGCGATGTATTGCGGTGTCGTCATGTCGAGGAATTCCGTGCCCGCCGGCAGGCCGAGATTGTTCACCGCGGAAAGCACGTTGCGGGCGAGACGCAGACCCTTGTTGATGTCAAAGCTGCCATCAAGGTCGGGATCATTGATCAATCCCTTCCACCCCACCGTGGTGCGCGGTTTCTCGAAATAGACGCGCATCACGATCTCGAGGCGGTCGGCAAGCCGTTCACGCAAGGTGGCGAGGCGCGCGGCGTAGTCCACTGCTGCTGCGGGATCGTGCACCGAACAGGGACCGACGACGACCAGAAGGCGATCATCGCTTCCGTTCAGGATGGCGTGGATGGCGTTACGCGCGGCCGTCACAATTCGCGTCGCCGTCAGGGTGCGCGGTATTTCGCGCATGACCTCTTCCGGCGTATTCAGCTCCTTGATTTCCTTGATGCGAAGATCGTCTGTCGTCCTCAACACGGCTATGGCTCCCTTGTGTTCTAAGGACCTGCCGGCCAACAAAAAAGCCGCCAGGTCTGGCGGCTGTTCGGACTTCTTGCTGCAATTCTTCAGATTGAGCGCGATCCTCCCACCGCCAGCGAGCTGTCGAAGCTAAAATACCAAAAGTTGCTGGCGGTGATCATGATCATGACCGCTCTATAGCGCAGGCGTAGTGCCTTGTCATCCCAAGATGGACGGCAAGAGGCCCGCCTGGTGCCGTTCAGGTATTGCGCGCGGCAAGCGCCATGCCGATCAGCGTCGCGCCGCCGAACAACAGGTTGATGCCGACCAAGAGGCCGATCGCCCATTCCGCCGAGCCCGGCAGCCCGGCGATGATGATAAACGCGATCAGGATATCCATCAGCCCCGCAACCAACAGCCAGGACCAGCGCCCCGACAATTCGCGGCGATGCTCGAGCGCGTACATGATGGTGGCGACGCCCTCGGCGAGGAAATAGGCGCCGACCACGATGGTTAGGGTGAGGACACCCTGGACCGGGCGCGCCAGCAGGATCAGGCCGGCCAGTACGGCCAGCGCAGCCGAAATCAGCGACCACCAGAAACCCGGCATCTGCCGCGCCCAGAACGTCACGATCAGCCCGCCAATGCCCGAGATCAGGAACATCCAGCCCAAAAAGATCGTGACCGCAAGGCTTGCCAGCGGCGGCACGATCATGGCGGCGAGCCCCAGAATGGCGAGCAGGATGCCTTCGGCCAGAAAGGCCTTCCAGTGCTCGCGCACCGCGGCGCTCATTTTCGATTGCAGATTGGCGAGGTCGTGGGGAAGGGTGTCTTGGGTCATGGCAGATCTCCCGATGCCGGCGACAGGGAACGATAGCCCAACAACGCTATTCTAGCTCCATCAAGGGGTGGACGGAAAGCCTTCGGATGTCGCGCGAAGCCGGTTACGGCCGAGAAAGTAGACCGCCGTGGTTGCCACCAACAGCGCGCAGCCGAGCAGGATTGAGGTGAGCCCGATGGGAATGAGAACCAGCGCCACATTGCGGTCGGGATTGAGCAGCCAGTGGTGCACCGATGTCAGCACGAAGGCGAGGCCGGCGAAGCCGGCGCCGCCGCCGGCAACCAAAAGCGCCCACATCCGCCGAAGCTGGCTCAAGCGCTCGCGCGCAAGGTCCGTGCGGGGGGCGTGACGGCGGCCGACCCGCCGCACCAGGCGCGCGGCAAACGCGATCGAGCTGAATCCGATCAGCACGCTGATTCCACCAAGCCACAGCCGGGCGGATGGATCGATATTCGGGTTTTGCTGCAACGTCAGCAGCGGAAAATCGAACGCCGCATGCAACGCCAAGGGGGCCATCAATATCAATATCCAGTTCGAGAGGCGCGCCCAGTCGCGATGATGCTGGTGCGCGCCGAGCGCGGTGCCGGATCGCGCCATCGCGAGATAGGCGCCGGCGATGACGCCGAGTGCGCCGTGGAACGGCACCGTCAGCACGCTGCGCAACGCCGCGAGCGATCGCCACATATCGGCATGCTGCACGAGATAGGCGAGGTTTTCGTAGGCCGCGAAACCAAGTCCGGTGGCAGCGCCATAGACCACGGTGTCCATCGGGTCAGCGGACGGCCGGCGCCGCGCCAGCATCGCGACCGTGACGATGACGAGAATCTTGACGACTTCCTCCGGCAGGGCGACCCCGAACACCGAATGCACCATCTCGGCAACCCCTGGGTTCTCCGGGGCTGCAAGCAGCTTGGCAAATGGCGCGCGCACCACGCCCAACAGCGAAATGCTGGCGGCGCCGAGCAAAAATGCGGTCCAGACCTTGAGCGGCGGACCGGGTCGCTCGTTGGCGGCGATCACGAGCCACAGGATCAGCAGCGCCGGCGCCACGGCGGCTGTTCCGATCACGGTGGGGAGGGATTCAAGAAGGTTCATCGGGATGGCAGATAAGCTACTTTTGCGTGTTATCTACGGCTTCGGGGCGCGACGAAGTTTCGCGCGCAGCCATCCTAGCAACCCCGGCAGATATTCTTGAGCTGTGCATCCACTCGCGCATCCTCCTCACCGAGCGAATCCACGTATCCCCAAGGCGCGAGGCGTTGATGGTACCCTGCGATTAGTAAGTCAATTCAACGAGTTTCTCGAATTTCTTGGGCAAAATGCACGCATTCACATCCCCTGTCCATCGGCGAATTTGTGAAACTGGAACCAGGCGAAGGGCACCAGCGTGATAAGTTCTGAGGTCGCTAAGCAGCGGGGCAAGCAGGGAGGCACGCCGGGTGATTTTGTTTCGCGGGGCAGAAACCCATACGAGATCAGTCCTTAAGGCCATCAGCTGGCGGACGATGGGGACGCTCGACACATTCGCGATCAGTTGGTTCATGACGGGCAAGGTTCAGATCGCGGGCGGGATCGCAGGGCTCGAGATCGTCACCAAGATCGCCTGGTACTACCTTCACGAGCGGGTCTGGGCGGCTGTGCCCTGGGGACGGCGAGCGGCTTGATGTCTGCGAGCAAGCCGCAGCAATGCTTACTAGGGCGCGGGCTGGGGGTGACACACCCAACTCGTTGATCTTGCCTTGCGGTGCTCATTCTCGCGGCGGCGCGGTCGTTCTTGAGGTTGCGAAGAAATATCCGGAACTCATCCGGACTCTTGTTCTTGCGGATGCATCCGCAAGAATTGAGCTTCCTGAATCGGAAGAGAATCTAAAGGCGGTTGCTTTTTGTTCGAGGTTGTTTGCTGACTTTCGGCAAGACGTGGCCAAAGGAGACATCGAGGGCGGCATGGCGTGCTTTGTCGATGTTTTGGTTGGCCCGGGCTTTTGGGAGAGCCTACCCGCGGCGCTGCAAAAAGGATTTCTTCAGAACGTTCAGACGGCGCTCGTCAAGGATCTCGTTCCACTTGCGACAGACGACGAGCCGCGGAAATTCAATTTCCCTGTCCTTATGTTCACCGGAGAGAAATCGCCGCCCCTCTACGGTCTTCTGATTTCGGAGATGCGGAAGCGGGCAGGCTTCAAACCACCCGTTATTATTCCGGGCGCCGGTCATGCTCTATCTTTTTGTGTGAGCATGATCTCCGCGCAAACGCGCTTCGCGTTTGTCGCGACGGAAAACCGATTACCCACCATCGGGTCGTAGCCCGAGGGCATGCTTTTCCGGATCATGCCTAGTTGACGCTGCCGGCCTTTGTCGTCTTCTTGCCTTTTGCCGCCGACGCCTTGGGGGCGTCGTTGTTGCCGCGCACGGTGCCCCACGGATCGGTCGGGCCCTGGTCCGGAATGTTGCCGAGCGATCGCTGGTAGGCTCGTTCGGCGGCCTTTTCGGCCTCCTTTTCCTGGTCCGTCTTGTCCTTGGTTTCTTCCCCGTATTTGGGCACCGATTTTTGCTGCGCGTAGGCAGGTCCGGCCAGGAAAGCGACGAAGAACGCGATGACCAAAACAGCACGGAAAGCTCGCATCCGTTTCTTCTCCTTAAGATCTCCGAAAAAAGCCGCTAAACGCAATTCTAGCATTTTCGGCGCCGCTCAGAAAGGCGTGAGTGGCGGAACGCTACGGTGCCCACACCCTGCAATCCAAGTGCGGGGCAGGCTCTTTCCGGATCATGAGCTGACCGCCTGGCCTCGCGCCGGGGTTGGCAACTACTTCTAAACCATCTTGGGTTATTCTTGCGTCCATGGGGACTCGGGCTGATCACGCTGAAAAAACAGCGGTGCGAGCGCATCTTCGGCGCCACGCCCTGCTTGCCGCCTGGCTCGACCTGCTGAACCGGTTCGATAATCCGATGCGTCGGCGGGCCGCAAAATTGCGGCAAGAACAACGGCCCCGTCGGGACATCTCCCTGATCCGGGGCCCGCGAACCAGGGACCTCAGCTCCGGGCTTTGCTGCACCCCGCAACGAGCCCAATTTCGGGGTTCGCATTCGGCTGGCGCCGCCGGTAGCGGAACACGCTCAGCTTGCAATGCTGTGCAAGCGGAACGTTAACCGCAAGGCCCTTGTCGCGTTTTGGCCTGAAAACCGGCGCTCTCGCGGAAGTGATTGAATTGCCGTCGATTTGGCCGCGACCAATCCAAAGAACCATAGCTAGCGGGGCTGCGCCATGCTTGCCGAGAAGTTTTTTCTGCTTTTGGAATCGCTGATCCGGAGCCAAGCCCATTTCGACGGAAGCCCGAGGGTCGTCAGCTCCTCACCGCACGTGCCGGTCAAGCTACCGAGCGAGATTGGAAAGTAGGCTAACCAGACGCGCGATGCGCCTGCCCACCACGGTGCAGCCCTGTTTCTGCCTGGTTTCGCCGTCGAAAGGTCCGCACCCGGGCCATCGATCGACAAACTGACCTGCCAATTCCTGACCTGCCAAGTCGGCAGCAGTCGAATGCAGCAAGTTGTAGGCGTATGCGTAATTACTCCGACCGTCACAAACGGCTTCAGGGCGCTTTAGATGCGGTGGATGACGCACTTTTCGGCATCTCGCCGAAGGACAAGTTCGACGTGGATCGAGCAGATTTAGAAGCCCACGCCAGTGAATTTAAGGCCCTGAACCAGCGCATTCAGCAGCTGGACGAATATTACAGCCGGGCTGTCGCAGAGCTCAAGGCTTCGCTTCGAGAGTAAGCCTCTTCAGCTTTGAAGTATTCGGGCGCGGCAAACCGGACCCGGCAGCTTGCTGTTAACCCTTTCGTAACTGGATGCCATTTTCAGGAGTGGCGCTCCCTAGCGCCGTCGTTTCATTTTCTCAACATCTGATCGCTCAACGATTCCAATAATTTAATTTTTTGATCGTCGCGTTGTGTAGGACGAAACGTAGGACGTTTTGCCCTCCGGTCCCTGGCACGGGGACACCCCTGCGGAAAACAGTTTAAAATTTCAGCCCCTCTCGCCCCCGATTCCCTCAAATAAAGCATCCGCCAGAGACTCGGCGCGAGGGGTGAGGCGAGGGGCAGCGCTGCGGCTTTCCCATTGTCGGCGGTCGATTCCGGTGAATGGCCGCGAGCCCCGTCATCCGATCCCCGGGCGCGGTCTTACTTGCGTGGGCGTTTTTCTTCTTTCGATAACTCGCCCAGAAATTCCGCCAGCGCTTGCTTCCCCGCAAATTGCGCGGCCGTGTCGGACTGGTATCCGTCTCCGGTCATCTTTATGCCCAACGGTTTGCTCTTGCGGCGTATCTCCCAGCTCCAGCGTTCAGGTTGCTGGCCGCGTCGAGAAGTGACGACGTAATAATCGTTGATGGGATCATCGGCCATCGCGCACACTAGACCGGATACGCGCTCCGCCGCCGACTATAGTTTAAGCAAAATACAGCGAGGGTGACGACGGCCGCGCCGGGCATTGGAGCGGACGCCATGATCACGCACGAGCGATTGTCAGCTAGCACTGAGAATTCGATCCGGCGCGCGTGTGGAATTTGGTGGAAAGGATTCCGCGCGCCCGGCGCTGCGCGATGGCATGATTGAAACGAAAACGCCGCCCCGGTCTGGCAACCGAAGCGGCGAGAGGTTGTCACGGGACAACGCCAACCGCCAAGAGGGCGTCATCATGAGCACCACTACGCCGGACCCGCGAGGTCCGCAAGCAACTTCATCAACAATCCGCAGCCGATGCAATCGGTGCGGCGGGCTTTGGCCCGCCACAGGATTCTATCCCAACAGGCCGCGCACCTGCAAAGAATGCCACAAGGACGCCGTCGGTCTATCGCACGCTGGCATGCCCAAGACGATCCGCGCCAAGCGCCAGCGCCAAGTCAGGTGCATCGCCTGCCTTCGAATCTTTTACCCCGAGCGCGAGTCGGCACTGACATGCAGCGGCGCATGCCGAGTTGAGCTGCATCGGCGACAGAAGCGAGCAGCAGCACGCATCGCGGACGCGCGCCGGAAGGCGTGATGAGTCGCGCGAGCAAGGGGGAAGTGGATGAAGGGTGGGTGAAGTGGTGTGACCCCTTTAATTTTGCGGAGCCAACACCACTTCATTTTTTTGGAAGCACCAAGACCTCGCCGCCAAGCAGGTCCAAACACAACGGAGAGTGGCCGTCATGCACGGGTCCTTTAGTAAGCGCGTTGACGCGTGTCTGCAAGACCGGTCCAAAAATTCTTTCGCCGACGAAACGCGAGAACAACAGGCCAAGCACAACGAGATCGCGGAAAGATATGAGCGCGAGCGACGCGAGCGACCTGATTCCGCGCGGATACTTTTTCCAAAGCTGCGCAAGGCTGAACTTGAACGCCTGTTTACTGATCGCTGCGGCCAAACTTTGCCCGACGACGACGCTGGCCGCGATTACCTTCGCCTGATGGCCGATCACCTTGCGCAGCTTGGCGCGCACTACATTGTCGGGTGGACGCGCACAGGCGCACCGTGGGCCAGTGACGACGAACTCGACGATCTGATCGATCTTGTCGGACCCGGCAAGCATTGGAAGCCCGGCCCCCTCGGCCAGGAACTCAACCTTACCGACGATGAGCGCACGCGGCTGGATATCCGGACGATACGCCCGGTGGACAGCACCAAGGCGCAGCGCGCGGAACGCCGCAAGAAACGAAAGGCGGCAACGGAAGCAGCGCGTAGGGCAAAAGCCGGTGCCACGCCGCACGCCTTGTCGGAAGCGCGCCTGAAACCATGGCTTGCGCTTGGCGTCAGCGAAAGCACCTGTCGCCGACGAAAGCGTCAGGCTGGCAGCGGTGACAGTAATTCGTGCCCCATACTCTTAGAGTCCCAATGTGGCACGAAACACTGTCAAGGCGCGCCGCCCATAGGGGCGTCTTAGCGCGCGCGGTGCCAGCACTATCGGATGTGGATGCAGCCATCTCTACTGAGACACGCCTCTTACCACGAGTCTTTCTAACTGCTGCGCGCGAGAGAGAAAATAAAAACAGAAACACCATTGGCAGCGTCTTCTAATAATAGGCGCGGTGTTTCGAAAATTGTGTAACGGCGGTGGCCAGAATTGGCGCGTGGTGCGGGCAAGGGGTTGGCCGGTATCAGACACCAAGGTCAGCGCGCCAGCGCGCCCGGCATGCCTCGCGCGGGCAGGGGGGCCATCGCAAATCGGCCACGCTGACCAATATCGACGCGGCCGAATTTTCGAGCACCGCGAAAATCCGTTACATGAATTTTGGCAAACGCGAGACGCTTACCGGCGATGAAATTGCGGCCGTGATCCGCGCGGCGCGATGTAGGAGCCGACGACGACGACGGATAGGTGATCCGCCAGCATTCAAAATGGCGCGCACCCGCTCGCAGTGAATCAGGCGCAGGCGATGCCAGCCGCCAGGCATGACGGACGCGTAGGTGTTCAATTTTAGACATATGCCAGCGTGCGAATTTTTCGCGGTTTGAAACTGAAGCGAGTTTATAAATTGTGAATTGAATCTTCCGCTGATCGGATCATGCTGCACCGGTCGATCAGGTGTCCTCGTCCACCTTGATCTGGCATCAGGTCAGAGACCAGAATCCAGTGCCCGAGTGGCCAGAACCCAGCGCCCAAAGTGGCCCGTGGTCAGCGCCCAAGCGGCCCGAGGTCAGCGTCCCGCACCTGAATTGGCGAGGTATGGCATGGCAACAGGGAACCGTCAGGGCGTTGCCACTCTGGCGGTTCTTTTGCGTCTGAGGAACGCCGATGAGGATCACCCGATCCGAGGCCAGCGAGTTGATTGCCCGGCTCGACGCTGCGGCGGACGAAGGCCGGATGCTCGACGTGATCATGCCGAACGGTAAGTCGCTCGGAGAATGCACGGGCGAGGAGATCAGCCAGGTCGCAAGGGCAATGGACGATCTGGGCTTGCCCTCCGAATTACTATCGTTGAAATCCCGATAGTCTCCCCAGACCTACGCGTTCGAAGATCGCACTGCGTAAATCATCATCACCATCATCATCGAGACCAAGCTTGCGAACGCATGCGCACGCGACCATGTGTTGATCAACGTGCCGAATGATCGATGCGCATACGCGCGCGCGAACATCGATGATCGGTGCGAGAGCGGGGACTATCGTGCGAACGGGACGGTGACCATCGTGGCGGACGGTCACGAAAGACGGTGACATGGCAATCGGCGGCGAAAGAAGGACCTTCAGAGCAACGGTACCCCAGGTACTTGGAAGGCCCACGGTGCAACCTCGGGTGGCGCCCGCCCGCCGGGGCGCGCCAGCTCCAGCATTTTCCAAGGACCAACAAACGGTCAGGGCGCGTCCGACTTCATCGCCCCTGATTCAATAAGGCGTTGCCGCTCACGCGCTAAAAGGCGGTAGCACTCTGCAATATCAGTGTAGCGCTTTTGTAGAGCCTGTTCGCTTGCCGATCTCGCAAGTTCGTCAAACTCAGCGGCCCTCGCCAAATATTCTGCGACGCTGCGCATGGCTGGTACCTCCGACCACACCAACGCGGGCCGTCAAATGAGCGTTCGGCGATAAACCTCTCGTCTGTTCACATTGTAGCAGTGGAACCATATCTAAATTGATGAGGTGGATTGGAACAATGCAGACATTCCGCTAACTGCCCGGCGAAAACGAAAAGCCCGGCTGCGGGCAGCCGGGCGGATCGCAAATATTGGCTCAACGTAGCTGCAATGCGACCTATTAGAGCGTAGGCCGCCGAGGTCCGTCGCTGACATTTGGACACCCTTGATCCAGGTTGATCTGCACGTCGGGCACCGTACAGCCGATCACATAGGGTTCGCCGCGCCGCTGATCACCGATAACCGCGACCAAGGACGGAGCCGCTTTAAGTCGCGAGCGATTGGGGATCGGGCGTTAGCCTACGGCCGCCCACGTTCCGGCACCGGCCAGAATGACCACCAACCCAACGAAGAGCGCCGCCTCAATCGTTGACAGAGTCCAGTTAGTCGGCATTGTGGATAACTCCGTTACCCCCGCCCGAATAGCTTAGATTCTTTAATTGGTTACTGTGAGGTCAAATTTTGGGCAAACCTGTGGATAACAGGCGGGCATCGGTCAGCGTTTTTTCTTTAATTTCTTCAATTTCTTCGACCTTTTAATCGCGTCAGCTTGGCTGCGATAAGCCGTCGCCATCGCGCGCAACCCCGTAGCGATCTCTGGGTCTCGCGCTCGTCCTGCGGCTAGGTCGGCTTTAGCCGCTTGCTTCCGGAAGAATTTGGTTTCCTTCACCATGGCATGGCCCCCGTCACCGGCCTGATGGAACTTCTGCAGGCTTGGAGATCGCCACCGCTTCGCTCTCAGTGCTCCGATTGGCAGATAGTTCGCCCGTGGCCTCAAGCACGGGGTAAGCGACAGAGCAGATATGCGAGTGAATGCGGCGGAGATCGCGCAGCACGTCGAGATGCAGCGACGTGGTTTCGATGGTCTCGGGGCGACCCTCGCGCAAGCGGTCCAGGTGCTTTTCGGTAGCGGCAAGCTCCGTGTTGCGCAGATGAGCCTTCTCCGCGAGAAGTTTGCGAGCTTCATTGACATCGCCCGACATGAAGACGCCGAACGCGATCCGCAAGGAGTCCATCGTTCGCTTGTGGAATGCTGAAAGTTCCTCCGCACCTTCAGGTGAAAATTGGAATCTGCGCTTGATCTTCTTCGTCACAAGCTCACTCAAATTCTTGTCGATGATATCTCCAATGTGTTCGAGATTGATGGTGAAGGAGATGATTTCCATTGCTCGCCGCCCCTCGCGTTCGTCGAGGCTGCCGCGCGTCAACTTGGTTAGATAGAGCTTGATCGCCTCGTCGAGAGCGTCGACGTTATTGTCCATGCGCGATACCTGATCGACCAAGGCACGGTCGTTGTTCATCATCGCCGCCATCACCTTGCGGAGCATAATCTCCACCAGATCGCCCATGTGAAGGGTTTCGCGAGCGGCGTCCGCCAGCGCGAGCGACGGGGTCTCAAGCGCGCTTTCGTCTAGATAGCGCGGGCGCAACGGGTCAGCTTCCTTAACGCGATTTGGAAGAAGTTTTTTCAGTAGCCGCGCCATGACGTCAAGCAAGCCGATGAAGAGCATCGCTGTTGCTACGTTGAACGCGATGTGAAATTCAGCGGTCATCTTCGCGAGGTCGGGTTGCCACGCCTGCAATATTTCGGTGATCGGGCGCAGGAACGGCGCAACCACCAGCACACCGACGAGCCGATTGATGAGATTGCCGAGCGGCAGACGGTAACTCGCAGGGTTATCGCTACGCGCGCCTTCGACGATAGGATTGATGGCGCTCCCGAGATTGGCACCAAGCACAAGCGCCAACGCGGCAAACGGCGTGATGAAATGCGCAAAAGCCAGCGACATAATCAGCAGGACGCTAGCAACACTGGAATGGACCACCCATGTAACGACCGCGCCGATGATGATGCACAATGCCGGATCGCCGGTGATGGCGTTCATGAAAATGCGCACGCCCGGCGCGTTCTCCGCCGGTGCCAGCGTATCTAGCAGGATGTGTAGCGCCAGCAGCATTAGGCCAAGACCGATTGAGACGCGGCCAATGTCCTTGATGCGCGAGCGCGGTCCGCTACGAAATGCGACCAGACCGAGGATGAAAAGAACCGGGGCGACAGCCGCGATGTTGAAAGACAAGACCTGAACGATCAACGTGGTCCCGACGTTCGCGCCCAGCATGATCGCGAGCGCCGGAACCAGGCTGACCAAACCTTCTGCCGTGAACGAACTAGTGATCAGAGCTGTCGCTGTACTGCTCTGTAGCAGCGCGGTGAGACCTATGCCCGCCGCAAATGCTGCGAAGCGATTTTTCAAAGCTCCGGCAAGAAGCCGACGGAGTTCAGGGCCGAATGCGCGCAGGACCCCGCTGTGGACCATGTGCAAGCCCCACAGCAGCAGCGCAACGCCGCCCATCAGGTCAAGAAGAACGATGCTTCCCATGGCTGACCCCTTCGAGAATCCGGGTCCAATGATGAAGCTATCAGCAAACGATAGCAGATCAATCCTATATTCCACCGAACGGTCCGAGCGGCGGGCATGCTCGAATGACCGCTATTGGCGCACTTTTCCGACATGGCGTAATGTCCGGCTTGAGTCCGCCATGCGCTTCAAAGCGGACCTCGAAGAGAGCGACAACAGCGAGCGCTAAGTGAGACGACATGGGCGGCCCGCCGCCGTTTGATCCGTCCGCCATCCATTCCCTCCAACAACGATCCGCAGCATGGGCGATAGGTCGCGCGGCCCTTGGCGACGACGCGAAGCGGCCCCAGTTCGGGGGGCGAAGCTGGGGCCATCTAGGGGAAACGGCGCGGTAGCGGCCCGCGACGTTCAGCTATAGCCGATCACATCGGGTTCGCCGCCGCTGTTCCATTTTGCTCAGATCAGGCTTAGGAAAGAAGGTACTGTCCGTCGCGTTGGTGAGTCGCAATGATTTACACGCTCGTTGTCATCCTAGTGCTCGTTGGAACTGCGGCTAGCGCGATCATGATCATTGCCATGTGGGACGCAGGCGCGCCGGTTTTGCGGCGATGGCGACGGCGACAACGCCCAGTGTCCTAATTTAATTTCTGGAGTGGCCTAAATTGCTCAGACGCCATGCCGTTGGCGGCCGGATACTTCGGCATGATTCTCACCCACTGGATTGAATATCTCCGCTGCCCCAAGTGCAACAGGACTGGCGATGCTGAGCTTTTCGAGATCAGCCCGTTCAACAACGGGTTTCGCCGCATCGCTGACGGGTTCAAGGTAGTCCACCTCCGACACGGAAAAGACTTCTATTGCGGGACCTGTGATATCCCTGTGGCACTATGAAGTAAGGCCGCCTCAGTTGGCGGCCTCTTTCTTGTGCTGTTACCTTTCGTTCTCTCATGCCTCACGTGCGGGAGCACCCCCCGACACTACCCGTGCGCACGTATGACTACGGTGATCGCGCCTTTATCGTTGAACCTTGGCATCGTAGTGAGCAAAATTGAACAGTGCTGGAAAGGCGGTGGTGTCAGGATGCCGGATCACCGCCCATTACCGCATCTGAGACAAGATGAAAGACCTTGAGGACATGGCCGCTCATCTGGAAGCCGCTCGCAAGCTCCCGCCGGGGCCGGACCGCCGTGCCATCATTGAGCAGATCGGTACGTTACGCATCGAGTTGGCCACCATCGCCGCGAAGCGAAAGCTTTTGCAATCAGCCAAGCTTGAGTTGGCGGCCCTTGTTCGCGCAAACGACACCAGCGCGGGGATAGGCCAATCGCTGAGGGAATCCAAAATTAACAAGCGCCAACCGAAAGACCGGAAGTTACTCGGCCAAAACGAAGAATAGGGGCAGGCTCGAAAGTTGAGCAATTCTGAGCAGACGACCGCCGCGCCGTGTGCTGTTTTCGTCACCGGCCAAGGAGTCTGTACGCATGATAGCCAGCAACCAGTGGACCGAGTTACTTACATGCTCGAACTGCGGGATGTCGGGATCAGCCCGTCTTTCACGGCCTGAAAAGCGAGTCTACGATTATAGCGTGGAAGCCATTCCAGCGGGCTTCAAAATCGTCCGTTTGGAATTTGGTAAAATCTTCTTCTGTGAGGCCTGCAATCAACCGGCAGACACCAGATAGCCGGGGGTGTTGCACAGTAAGACCGCATCAGTTGGCGGCCTCTTTCATTTGGTCGCTAACTCCGGTGGCGCGGCCCGCTGAGAGCCGTTTGACCGGCCCGCCCTCCAACCCCCTCGACAATCCGCGCCGCAGCACGGGCGATGCCTCGCGCGGGCGCGGGGGATGCCCTATTTGGCCTTCTCCGCGAGGCCATTCGTTACCGCTATATCGCCAATGTCGCGGCAGGTTTTATTGTTATCTTTACGCCAGAGGTCCACCAGCCCGGAAAGGTTTTCGTCAACGATATTGCTGATCTCAGGAATAAGATCAGCCTCCGTCGCATCACCATCCTCCAACTTCATGCCGCCTGCGCGAAGCGTCTTGGTCAACTCGGCACCGACAGCAAAAAGTATCTTTTTTGATTTGTCTTCACCCAAGCTGCGCCTTCCAAGGTATTTCATAACCTCAGACTGCGGAGCGTAGTCCTTGCACAGCATTGTTAGAAAAAGCATGCCAGTCACAAGTCGCGCGAAGTCGGCCTCTTTTTCATCGAGCGCGTTGGCCACGCCGCTCGTCATCAGCAGCGCTAGCGCGACTCCAACGGTGCACGCTCTTACCGGGTGGCCACGGGCTCGCACCTGCACAACTTCTGTCATGTTCCGATCCTCCAAAAACGCACAGCGCTGGAGCATGGCCTGATCGGTGAGCCCGACGCGTATCCGTGTCAAAGTTTTCTTTGAGCTAACCGCGCCCGGGTTGTATCGAACCGGCCTATCTTGCGCTCAAGTTGCCAAATCTCGACAGAATAGCCGTCGAGCATAAGTTCGGCCTGTTTGATCGCCGCGCTGTCGTCTGGGCAGTCGAAGCGCACCGATCTGATCAATTGTCCGCCCGCACCAATGATGTAAAACCGATAAACGTCCATACCCGACGCTCCCTTGGATCAGGCGGGAGCTTTATCGACTCTCTGTCACCGACAATGCCGAGGTCGGAGCGCTGATCAAACCAGCTTGCGCCCTTTGCGGTGCAGGACGCAAGATCATCGGCGCAGGTGCTCCAGTTTTTTGCCTGCATCCCACAGCGCATATTTTCTCGCGGTCCAATCCCGCTGATCGCGCCACGCCCGAAAATCGGCCTCGGTGCGCTTTGACAAAAAGATCTTCCATGCGATCCCAAAATCAGCGCGGGCCTCGTCGAAGCTGGCGGCGGTGCCGCTCTGATGCTCGCCCGGATTCGATCCCGGATAGAAGCCGCAGCGCCACTCCCATCGCGCGGTATCGTGCGGGTTGCCGACGCGCTCGGTGATCGTCCCGGCGTGGATGTCGCCGTAAAATATGTGCCAGCATTCCTGCCGGTGGTCTGGTGATTGGCGGCGGGTGAGGGCGGGCATGGGCCATTGAAGCGCGGGCCGGATCGGCTTGGCAAATTCTCAAGCCGTTGGGGATCAGAGCGTCGCCGCCCTACCACGTCTTGGTGTGCGGCAGGGCCGCCCTAGTCGATGTCGGCCTGCGTGATGAGCACAGACCCATCTTGCTCTATGAAACCGCCGTGATGTTTGGCTGGGGCGATCTTCTCAATTTTCGAACGGTAATCACCTTCGAGCTGAGGAATGCCATCCACGCACGGCGACCCGATAGCCAATAACGCTTCGTCTGCGACCACGACTCGAACGTCCTTGGTATCTTCGGTTCGCATCAGGAGCGCCCAGCCAAACCGGTTTGACGTTCGGAGAGGGAGTTCTTCAGTGCTTGTTAATGCCATGGTGCTCTTTCATGAAGGTCGCCTAGGAATGGTTGCGAGGTGATGCCGTCGCCTAAGCGTGTACGCGAACAGGTTACTTTTTCGTCAGCGGCGGTCCTCTCGCGCGGGTCACCATTCCGCAGCGGCTTCCAAGCCGGACACGACGAAATCCACAGGAAGGCGCCCAGGGCGCAGCTCAACCCCATGTTGCGCGAGCTGAATTTCGATATAGTGCCGGGATGAGGAATCTGAATCCAGAAATTGCCCTAGGGTTCCTAGTTGCGACCATTTTCTGGATTGCAGTTTTAGGTTGGCAGTCGTCGTCTCAAGCCACCACACTCAACGAATTTTTCTCCGCTAAATTAACCGACTGGCTACTGGCGATACTGACATTCTTTCTGGTGCTTTTCACTTATCGCCTCTGGCGTTCGACCGACAAACTATGGGGGGCCGGCGAAAAACAGATCGCCGTCGCGCGCGACTCCGCCGATGCCGCAAAGGAAGCCGCCGACGCTGCCAAACTCAACGCCTTGGCTGTCATCAACGCTGAGCGCGCGCATCTGTACGTGATTGTTACACAGCACAACGTTTGCGATGTTATCTCCGCTGGTGGTGGGTCGAGATATTCTGAAGCCAACGCAAAAGAGCGCATGACCCCACCAACCTTGTCATACACTCTCAAAAATTACGGAAAAACCCCGGCCCTGGTCGAGGACATAGCTCACTGCGTAAGCATTAATGAGACAGAGGGTGGACCGCGAACTTACGCTACCCCAGAACGTGCTCTCGAAATCCTCGGTCTTGGCGACGAAACCGAGCAGATCGCTGTTGATTTTAATGAGCGGAATTTCATCGTAGAGGACGCTAAATCCCTCGGCGATCACAGCACGATGCTGTTTTTCTATTCCCGCGCAACATTCATGGATGCATTCAATCGGCGGCACATAATCGACTCCGATTTCCTGTATTCCGCTGGCCGCTTTCACCTGATTAGCCGTCGCGAAACATCCGAGCAGATACAGAGCGACCCCGATCAATGGCCCGAGCCGCGAGTAGGGTTTTTTGACCGTCCCTAGTGTGAAGATAGCGCCGCCCTGTCTCAGCCGAACTACCGCACGCTGAGACTCGACGACGGCGCTCGTCGAGCGTAATGCAGCTCGACCATCTTCGGAGTAGCGATGTCATATCCACTCGACGGTTGCTGGGCGAAGATTGAGCGGGCCAACGAGAATATCAAGAATCTCGAAGCCGAAATTTCCGCCCTTTTTCACCCTGATCCCTACATCATAGCTGGAAACGTCAATCATCAAACGAAGGAATGCATCTTTGTCGCCAAGGCCAAGCCCATCCCCTTGCGGTTTTCGGTCTTGGCTGGAGAGATTATCCAGCATCTCCGATCCAGTCTGGATCATTTGATTTGGGCGCTCGTCCTCCAACGGCACGCCCATCCTGATTTCAAAGTTCAATTCCCGATCTGTGTGCGGGAGGAGGAATTTATAGCGGCTAAAAAAAGCGGAATAATAAAGGGAATCTCCGGGACCGCACAGGCTATCATAGAACGCCTTCAGCCCTATCGAAACGCAAACTGGCGAAGTACCGTGTTCGACGACCCCCTTAGAATCATCCACGACCTCAACATTACCGACAAGCACAAACTGCTGGCGGTCGTTGTCAGCGCTGTGTACATGACTAACACGATTCATTTCAGCGGAAAGATGAGCAACACTGTTATCGCTCAAATTGTTCCCGAGCAGTGGGCCGATCTTCTTTCGCGGGCCGAACCAGACGGCACCAAAATTCTGACCGTCCGTTTCACTAAAATGGACCCGGAATTGCGGGTGAATGCATATTTCCGGCGCGAGATAGCGTTTGAGCAATTTGGGACGCGCGAAATCGAGCCTGTCATCCCAAGCTTGAATCTTCTCCATGATGCAACGATCAAGGCGATAAAGCTGTTCGAGGGAGAGTTCTGAATCGGCGCGCTTGCCTTGGTCGTTCGGGGTAATCATTGTTCGCGCAAATCTTTGATCGCTGATCGCTCGGCGAGGAGTCCAAAAGAGGACACTTGGCGAGGAGTCCAAAAAGGGACATTTGATTTTTCGTTACGAAAACTTGAATGTGCGTCGAACAAAACTTGACGCCGGTCTGAATCCCCGAAACTAGTAGCGGCCACTTTCGAACAGGGAGTGGTCTCAATGAAAGCCGCAGAAGGTAGCAGCCGGGTCCTCGTCACCGTCCCGCCAGATGTCCGGCGGTGGTTAGAGGAGCGTGCCAAATTCAACGGTGGCACGATGAGCAGCGAGGTCACTCGCGCTCTGCGCTCGCGAATGGAGAAGGAGCGCGCCGACGCCGGGAAGGATCGCGCCACCGCCGCCACGCGGGAGTGACGCCGATGGAGTACGAATTCCATCCGCTCGCCGATCTGTTTCCGATGATGTCCGACGAGGAGATCGACGCGCTCGGCGAGGACATGCTGGCGAACGGCCAGCGTGAGTCAATCGCGCTGTTCGACGAGAAAATCCTCGATGGCCGCAATCGATACCTCGCGTGCATGCGCAAAGGCATCGAGCCCCGCTTCATCAATCAGCGTCCGGCCGATCCGGTGGCGTTCGTCGCCTCGGCGAACCTGCATCGTCGGCATCTCGATGAAAGCCAGCGGGCGATGATCGCGGCGAAGCTGGCGAACATGAAGCGGGGTGACAACCAGCATCGGCCTGATGGCCGAACCTCTCAAGCCGAGGCCGCCGAACTTCTCGATGTCGGACAGCGTTCGGTTAGGCGCGCTCGTGACGCAAGCCAAAACTGCGCCAGCACCATGGCCGCCATCGCAAGGCAATGGAGCGACCGACCGCAGGAGAAGCGCAGATGAAGGCAACACCTTCGCGGTCGAAGCCGTCGAGCGCAGCAGGACCATCAACCCCGTTGCGCTCGCCGAGGAAGCGCGCTTCGCTCTGTCGACCACGACCAACCCCGCCGAGATCATGCAGATCGAAGCGAAGCTCGACGCCGTCGAGCGCTTGATGCGCGAAACCGGGCTTTATCCTCTCGACGAGATTCGTCCGATCAATGAAGAACGGATGCGTGCCCGATGGTATCTTGGGTTGGCGCTGGAGTCGGTCGCAAGAGAGAAGCCCGGGCCAAAGCCGCAGGGAGTTACTTCAGCCGGGCTGATGCAATTCCTAAAGCAGATTGAGCTTGATCACCAGACCGCAATGGAAGCGCGTCGGATCGCCGCATTGCCCGACAAGAATTTCCAAGAGGCAATCGAGCAATGGCGCGCGCGCGACGATCTCTTGCACTATGCCGATCTTCTTCAAATTTCCCGCCCGTTCTGGACTCTGGAAAAGCGCCGGGAGACGCATCGGCGCATCGCCGAGGAAGCAACGGCGGCCAAGATCGAGGCGCCGGAGAAGTTCGGTCCGTTCGCGCTGATCTATGCCGATCCCCCTTGGACCTTCGAGACGTATTCGGACTTGGCGACAAGGCTGCCGGATGAACACTACCCGGTGCTATCCGATCAAGAGATCATCGATTTCAGAATCTTCGGCCGTTCGATTCCGGAGATCAGCGCCAAGGACTGCGCGCTGTTCATGTGGTGCACGTCATCGAATCTCAAGCGCGCGCTCGCGGTCATGGAGGCGTTGGGCTTCGAATACAAGACGCAAGCCGTGTGGGACAAAGAACGGACCGGCACCGGTCTAATCTTCCTGAACCAGCACGAGGTGCTGCTCTACGGCTCGCGCGGTAGCCCACCGAAGCCGCTTCGCCTCGTGCCATCGGTCTTCCGCGCCAAGCGTGGCCGCCATAGCGCGAAGCCTCGTGAGGTCCGCGTCGCGCTGGAACGGATGTATCCGAGTTTCAACGCGGACAGCCGCATTGAGTTGTTCTGCCGTGGTCGGTTCGATAGTTGGACATGCGTCGGCTATGAAGCCGGTTCTGATACCATCGATGACGGAGACGCCCGTAGCGTTGCAGCTCTCTATGAACTAGCTGCACCCGAGACACCCGAAGAAGTCCGCGAGGAGATCGAGCGCCGCATCGCGGCTGGCGAACTTGCCACCATCGAAGATGTTCGAACGGTCAAAGCGCAGGTTGCCGAGATCGTGGCGAAGGCGGTTGAGTACGCGAGGACCGTCGATCAGCTCCGTGAGGAGAAACGCGACCTCATGGCGAACGCGCATAAGAAGGCGACCGAGGAAGCCGAGCAGAAAGTACGGCGCTCTGATCGATGATCTCAAGACAGCGAAGCCGGGAGTCGCGACGTGAAGATGATCGACATGACGAACAGGAGGATCGGCAAGCTGACCGTGCTTTCCTACGCGGGCAGCAAATTCCGAGGCAGGTCCGCGAAGGCGAGCTGGCATTGCCTCTGCGACTGCGGTGCTCGGCTCGTCGTCGTCGGCGCGCACCTGCGCGAGGGCACGACGCGATCATGCGGCTGCGGGGCGCGGCTCACGTCAGAGCGGGCGCGCGAGATCGGGGCCAAGGGCAGCGCGCGCCCCGGTGGCTGGCGCAAAGCGAAGTGATGGGGCCGAGGCCGGTGCGCCAGGACGCGCATGGGCGAGCGTTCCTACGGCTGGGCGATTTGTGTGTGGAAAGAAGTCGAATGTTCGCACGGGCGCGTGAATCCCTGATCTCGTGATCGATGCATGTTGTGTTGCGTATGCGTGAGACCCGGCCATGGGTAGCGGCAAAGAATCCGAGGTGACGCTGGAGCGCCTTGAGCGCGCGCTCGCGGCGATCTCCTATGCCATCGTGTTAGATGGCCCGATCTATGCGCCGGTCCTCGAACGGTTGGAGCGCGAGATCGCAGCGATGCACGCGAGCGAGGATGTCGTCTCGCGCGCGCGACAGCATCTTGATCGGCTTCGAGATCAGGCTGCGGCTGCGGTCAGCAGCGGCGGCGTCAAGGCAATCGCCTGAAGATATTTCAGCTTGAGCTTCAGCCCGTAGCCGTCGCCGTATTTCGGCTTGTCGATGGCGTGCCCCATCAGCTCGTCGATCAGCTCCTCGGGAGCCTCGGCGGCCTTGAGCCGATCCTTGAACGAATGCCGGAACGAATAGATCGAGTGCTTGTCGCTCGGCAACAGCTTGCGCGTTTTGAAATGCTTCATCAGCGTCGCCGACAGGTTCGATCCCTTGTCGAAGTAGCGCGGGAAGCCATCGGGGTGCCGTAGCATCGCGTCGAGCGCCACGCCAACGAGCGGAACGTCGCGCTCGGAATGTTCGGTTTTCAAGAGACGATCTTCGGCCTTGATCCGGATGAAGGGGATCGGCGCGTCGAGCACGATCCGCTGCCTGCTCAAGTTGATGATCTCTGACGGCCGCGCGCCGGTTTCCATGACGAGGTAGACGACATCGCGGGCCTCGTCGTTCAAATCCGCGAGCTGACCATCCGCGAGAATAACGTTCCGGATGAATTCGAGTTCGAACGGCTTGCGGTTGCCATCCCTGCCGCCCTCGATGCGGGTGCCTGCGAACACGTTGTCGAGCCGCAATTGCAGGCGCTTGGTCACTGCGCGGATCATGCCGCCGATATGCGAGATGTTCTTATTAGCGGTCCCGGCGTTGACCTCTCCGGCGATAACGCGATCTTCCCACCAATCGGCATAGGAGAGGGCATCGTCGCGGGTCAGCTCGTGCAGCGCCTTGTCGCCTTTCTGTTCAATCAGAATCTCGACCGCGCGCTTCTTGGCGTTGGTCCACTTGCGCAACTGATCGGGCGACATCTTCGAATTCTTTGTGCGCTGTGTCGCCTCGTATTCGACGAACAGCGAGGAAAGCTTGATCTCCGGCTTCTCGACGCCACCGAGCACGGCCTTGCGCAGGCCCGGGTTATCCATGCGCCCGGCAACCATGGCCGTCTCGATGCGCTCCAAGACCTCGACAATCGTTTGCTGAGACCAAACGGACGGCGGCTGATAATCCAGCCCCAGGGATCGCGCGAGCTTCACCGCATCGTCATAGCGCTGCCGCGCCTCGGTCGCCTTGGTCTCGGCGAGACTGCGCCAGTAAGCCTCAAGGGTTTCGTTCATCCGCGCGGCGATGCGACCGGCCTTCGTGCCAGCTTGATCTTTGGCGGCCTTGATCTTCGTCGACAGCTTGATGCTGCCGCGCTTGTCGAGATGCACATAGCAGCTCGGCACCCGGCGATAGTAATGCCAGACGCCGTCACGGATCGTCAGATATTGCCCGGGTGCGCTCAAAATTTGCCTGCCTGTAGGACGTTTTGTGAGACGTTTTGTAGGACGGGCGGCAATAAAATGTCAACGTGGTGTATTAAGTGTTTGAAATTGCGCTAGAATGTTAGGTAAGTTTTGGCGCTCCCTAGCGGAATCGAACCGCTCTCTCCACCGTGAAAGGGTGGCGTCCTAACCGATAGACGAAGGGAGCAAACCTGGCCGCGTCCCCCGCGGCCGGGCAAACGTATAGTGGCCTTTGTTGGGGCGGGCAAGCCGCCGGAAACCGGCGCTTTTGGGCCCTATGGCGCGTTCCCTGACCTCAAAATACCCCCGTAATTCCATACCACTTGCAACGATTTTTAAAGCGCCGGGGGAGTAGGTGTGAACCATCTTGAGGAGTAGATGGAATGCCCGCGACCAGGAAACGCGAAGCCCGCAAATCGCTGCGTCGGCCCGCCTGGCTCACGCTCGACGGCGGATTCGCGGCGCGCCGGTGCGTGGTGCAGGACATTTCGAGCGCGGGCGCCAAGATCATGGCCGACAACGCAAGCACGTTGCCCGGCACGTTGCGGCTGGCCTTTGGGCGCGATGCGCGGACGGGACGAAACTGTCAGGTGATCTGGCGCAGCGGAAATTCGATCGGCGTCAAATTCGTCCGCTGAGAGGTGGCACAACAGCCCGCTTGTCGGCGCGGAACATCGTGCCCGGACAAGGAGGTTTTCACGACATCGGCGGCGCGACGAATTGTGCAAATCCAGGTCGGCCGGCGAATTGCGCGAACCAGCGCTCGAGCTGCGGCAGTTTTGGCTTGGCGACGCCTTCGACGCCGAGCCAGCGGCGGGCGTAGGCGCCAACGGCGATATCGGCGATGGTGAAATCATCGCCCTCGATGAAGCGCCGCGTCGCCAGTTGATTTTCGACGATCCGCCACACCACGGCTTCGGCGTCGACGTCTTTCTGAATCGCGGCCATGTCGCGTTGTTCGACCGGCGTCCGCACCAGCGCCCAAAACACCGGACGATCGACCGGCTGCAACGTCGACAGCGTCCAGTCGAGCCAGCGGTCGACCGCAGCGCGCTGCTTGGCCGCCGCAGGGTAGATCGGCGATCCCCTGCCGTAGGCGAGACAGAGATAGCGCATCACCGAGTTGGATTCCCACAGCACGAAATCGCCATCGACCAGCGTCGGCACGCGGCCATTCGGGTTCATCGCGAGATAGGCGGCCTCGTTGTTCTTGCCGAACGCCATGCCGGCATCGATGCGGTCATAAGCGAGGTCGAGTTCGGAGAGGCACCACAACACCTTCTGCACATTGACCGAGTTGGCGCGGCCCCAGATCGTCAGTTGTCCGTTGTCTGGCACGTTTCGCTCCCGACTGCTCGTTTACGAATGTCATATCGGAATTTTCAAAAACGTACACGCCGTGCGAATGACAAAGGTCATGCAAAAAAGGCCCCGCTGTCAGCGGGGCCCGATTGCGGCTTACCAGTGGCCGGTGTTCGGCATTGAGATCCATGGCTCCGCCGGCGGCTTGGGTTCGCCCTTCTGCAGCAACTCGATCGAATGCAGATCCGGCGAGCGGATGAAGGCCATGCTGCCGTCGCGCGGCGGGCGATTGATGGTGATGCCGAGCTTCATCAGGCGATCGCAGGTCGCGTAGACGTCGTCGACCTCGTAGGCGAGATGGCCGAAATAACGGTCCTCGCCGTATTTCTCCTCGTCCCAATTATAAGTGAGCTCGACCAGCGGCGCGCCACGGGTTTTCGGCAGATTCTTGAGCAGGCCCTCGTCCTCGGGCGCACACAAAAACACCAGCGTGAACTTGCCTTTGTCATTGTCGATGCGGCGGACTTCCTTCAGGCCAAGCGCATCCGAATAGAACTTTAGCGCGGTATCGAGATTACGGACGCGCAGCATGGTGTGAAGGTAGCGCATGTTGGTCTCCCTTGAGCGACTGGGGATTATTTTGGTTGGGTGTGGACGGAGTAAATAGCAGAAAATTTCAGCAAGGGGCAGGGTCTATGCGACGGCCAAGCCCATCATGTCGATCTACCGAGAAGTTACGCTTTTGGCATCAGCGTAGGGCGCGCGCAGGTGCGGCCGATGCTGCCCGGGGAAGGGTAGGTTACCGCGCTCCCACCCGCGTATCGTAGTGAGGTGTGCCCCGCAAAGCACAACAAGCCAATATTGTCCAACTGATGGCGACGGTCGATTGCAGCTGAATCAGCGATCAACTAGACCGCAATCGGGGCTGGGAAGCGGAGAGTAAAATGAGAGTCGCTTCCTTAGAGAGTATATTGGCGGTGGCTACGTTGGTATCGGCCATTGTCGTGGTGCTGTGGGGAATCAAGATCTTCTACAGCGTCTGAACAGGCAGGAAGTCGCGTCGGAACAAGAAACCTCCAAGAAACCTCCGAGAAACCGACAAAGGCATCCCTTCCGCGGCGGCGGAAGCCTGCTGTTCGAATTGCCCGGCGAAGAGTTCGCCAAACGCCGGAACTCCAAACCTGCCAGGTCTCACAATCCGGAAAAAGCGTGGCAGAAAAGATTCACGGCGTCGCGACGAGAACAAAATCGCCGAAAATGCATTGACGACAAATCGAACGCGGCTCAAGGTTCGAGCAAGTCATCACCAACGAGTATTGAGTTTGGTTCCCGGTCCTTCGCAAAACTGCGCAGGCCGCAAGAAAAATTTGAAGGTCGTCAATGCATTTTGGTTTCTATCTGATGATCGCAGCGCTCGTTCTTGTGGGCATGGAGGTTGCTTACGCGCTCTATCAGTTGGCTACTTTCGTTCTGTAAGTTCCCACGGTCAGGTTGCAGCATCCAGAGGGTTGGCAACATCGGCGCAAGAGAGTTCAAGCAGACGCCCGATACAATTGTGCTCGCCTTCGCATTGAAACGCGAGGTCAAGACGGGCGCGATCGTCCGCTAACGACGGCTTTCCGGACAGCCACTAACCCTATTCGGTTAGGTTAAAATCCAAATCGCGTTGTGGTTGCAGGACGTTGCGCTAGGGGTAGCCATGGCCCCTTCATTCTCCCAAGCCGACAGGCGGACCCACCGGCGCGTAATGGTCGTCGGCCTGCTGTTGTGCGCAGTCTTTGTCGCGGTCAGCTTTTCGCTCAGATCCCAGCCCGAAGACACCCGTGCGCTCGTGAAGGCCGACCGGCTGGTCCGAGCGGCCGGTGAGCAGCGCCCCGCCAATTGAGCAACGCGGGCGGTCAAATTTGCTGGCCAATTTGTGAGCCAGGTCACTGGACTTCCAGACCTTGCAATGGCTGCTTGGACTGTCTTGAGGCCAGTGAAGCGGCAGCGTTTCCATGAAGAACGGGCTTTATTCGATCCACACCCACATGCTCGATGGCGTCAGGGGCCGCGACAGCGGGATAATTATCCTGCGCGACGGCGTGCTGATCGGCGGGGGCCCCTACTTCTGGTCGACCGGCTCCTATACTGTCGGCAACGGGACGTGGAAGGGGCAATTGAGCACCAACCAGCACTCGCCCTTTGCGGATCCGTTCCTTCGGCCGTTATTTGCAGGCCAGGAAGTGACCAGCGGCTTTACCGGCACTTTTGCCAATGACGAGGCCGAGGTTTTCGGCACCATGCTGGTGGGCAACCGTAGCCTGAGCTTTCGCGCGACCCTGAAGAAGCTCGCAGACGGTTGATCGGCGACAGCAGCTAGATTTGGTCCTGCTTGTCCTCGGATTTGTGACACATCGCGATGGCGATGAAGCCGGCGTAGCCGATCACATTAATCAGGATTTCCAACCATAGCGGCATTTAAGGACCCCCCGTTCGGGAGCAATTCCGAAGGGCTGCGATTAGTTCCCGCTCTCGAAAGCGGAAACCACGAGGAACAGGCCCGGTTCCCCCTGCAACCATCGAGAACCGCTTTGCGTTAACAAGCGGGCATTTGGATGGAGGAGATGTGCATGAAAAAGGCATTAGCAATCATGGCGACGGTTGCCACGGTTGCGGCAACCACGATGACCGCGCCGGCCCAAGCGCGGGGCATCGGCCCCGGATTGGCCTTCGGTCTGGTGGCGGGCGCGCTGACCGCTGGCGCGATCGCGGCGACCGGACCCTATTACTATGGGCCGGGCTACGGCTACTACGATGGTCCGCGCTATTACTACGGCCCTGGATCTTACGCCTATTACGATGGTCCGTATTACCGGCATCACTATTATCGGCACCACTACTATCGGTACTGGTAGCCAAAAAAGCCCGGAGCATCGCTCCGGGCTTTTGCTTGCTCCCCGGAGCTCAAGGCCTAGGACCAGAATGACGCCCATTCCGTCTTGCGCGCGTTCTGCATCGTGGTCAGGAAGAATTCCTCGCGTTCGCGCTCGAACTTCTGCTGGGTCGCTTTGAACGTTGCAATGCGAGTTGCGATTTCTTCGCGCTCTTGCGCGCGACGTTCTTCTTGCTTGGTCATTGCCCATCCTTCGCGTTTGACTCGTGTGCCGCGCCCATCTCTGTTCTTGATTGGGGCGTGAATTGGGAATTGGCGTTGCAGGATTGTGTTGTGCACACACGCAAAAAAAATTTTGTGAGCGGCTCCGGCTTCGCGGTGGAAAAAAGGGTGTTGCGATGTATGACGAGCTTCAAAAATGAGGGGCACTAAATGGCAAAGATTGATCTGGACTCGATGAGCATCGAGGATCTCGTAAACCTGCGCGAGAATGTGAACGCCAAGCTGCTGGAAAAAGTCGCAGCACGGCAGATTGAACTCGAAGCCGAAATGGAAAGGCTGTCTCAGTTCGGCAAATCGGCGAAGAAATCGCCCGCACCGCCACAGACTGCGAAGTCGAAGAAAGGCGAGAAGAAGGGCGAAGAGGCCAGGGAACCGCAAGTCACCGGGACTTCCCTGAACGAGGCCGCCTGAAAGCGTGACAAGGCGAAGCCGGTCTCCGGCGTCGGGGCGCCCGCGCGCTTCCCGGCGCCGGAGCGGCGGACATCCGATTGGCTGTGCTATGATCGGCACAGCCAACAATCGGATGATCTCGCATGATTGCCTCGGACCTCAGGAGCGGCGTGGAACGGCTCGGCGACATGATCGCCGCCGCCTCCACCATCGTGCCCTTTACCGGTGCCGGCATTTCGACCGAATGCGGGATTCCGGATTTCCGCTCGCCCGGCGGATTGTGGACGCGCAATCGCCCGATACCATTCGATGAGTTTGTCTCAAGCCGCGACGCGCGCGACGAGTCGTGGCGGCGGCGCTTTGCGATGGAAGCGACTTTTGCCGCCGCCAAGCCGGGGCGCGGCCACCGCGCGCTGGCCTCGCTGTATCGCGCCGGCAAGGTTCCGGCCATTATCACCCAGAACATCGACAATCTGCATCAGGTTTCGGGTTTTTCGGCCGAACACGTTGTCGAGCTGCACGGCAATACGACCTATGCCCGCTGCATCGGCTGCGGGCGGGCCTATGATCTGCCATGGGTCAAGCAGCGCTTCGATGAAGGCGGCGCACCTGACTGCGCGGCCTGCGATGAACCGGTGAAGACTGCGACCATTTCATTCGGTCAGGCGATGCCGGAGGACGCGATGCAACGCGCCACCGAACTTGCCCAAAATTGCGAGCTCTTCGTTGCGATCGGATCGTCGCTCGTGGTATGGCCGGCGGCGGGCTTTCCATTGATGGCGAAGAATTGCGGCGCGCAGCTTGTCATCATCAACAATGAGCCGACCGAACAGGATGACATCGCCGATTTGGTCATCCGCCACGACATCGGCGAGGCGCTCGGGCCGTTCGTGGGCAACTGATGCGCGATGATTCGCACCTGTGCAAGCTGTTCATAGGTTCCCACAAATGTGTTTTTTTTCTATGCGGCGCAATCGGGAGTGTTATCGTTTGATTCGCGAGATTCGCGTGACGCCGTCGTGAGCTAATCGCGGACGGCCGGCTCCGGTGCTGGGAAAACGGGGCCGCAAAGAAGATGTGTGGAGTCCGGGGTTATGGGGTCGGACGGATTTGAGTCCAAGAAAATCGGGGTTCCCGGAAGCGGGACCGGACCGAGTCGTCTTGGCACGGGCGAATTCTCGGGCGCGGGGCGCGATCCCGCGATCGATGCGTTGTCCGGCCTTGGCGATGTCGCCGCCAACCTCGTCGAAATCTCCGGCGTTATCAAATGGTTCGATGCCTCGAAGGGCTACGGCTTCATCGTCCCGGATAATGGCTGGCCCGATGTGCTGTTGCACGTCACAGTGCTTAGGCGCGACGGTTTTCAGACGGCTTATGAGGGAGCGCGGCTGGTCTGCGAATGCGTCCAGCGCGCCAAGGGCTACCAGGCGTTCCGGATCCTCTCGATGGACGAATCGACCGCGATCCATCCGGCGCAGATGATGCCGCCGCGCACGCATGTCAATGTGACGCCGACCAGCGGGCTGGAGCGGGCGCAGGTCAAATGGTTCAACCGGCTGCGCGGATTTGGCTTTCTGACCTGCGGGGAGGGGACGCCCGATATTTTCGTGCATATGGAAACCTTGCGCCGGTTCGGCATGACCGAACTGCGTCCCGGCCAGTATGTGCTGGTCCGGTACGGGCCCGGGTTCAAGGGCATGATGGCCGCCGAAATCCACCCCGAGACCGGGTCGCCGGGGCTGTCCTCGCATTAAGCCTTACCTGACAGGATCGTGAGCGGTCAGCTGCTACCGCGGGCGGTCTGGTATTTGCCATGATCGTTGGGCTAGGGTCGGTTCCGAACCCCCATCATTGCAGGCGCAAGCCGTCCATGAATTCTGTTCGAAATCCCGTCTTGCGCAGCTTTCGCGGCTGGCTCGCGGCCCTTGTCGTCGTGGCGTCGGTTGCGTTCGCGAGCGGGGAGGCACAGGCGGCGAGCTTCCAGCCGCTTGAGATCGTCACCCAATCGGGTGTCCAGGTTTTCTCGGTCGAGATGGCGACCACGGAGGAGGAGAAGACCACGGGCCTGATGTACCGCAAGGAGCTGCCGGACGGGAAGGGAATGCTGTTTGATTTCTCG
>Ga0210406_10001469_pt1 | contig 28585 bp, 22 predicted proteins | sample IncBWC30MmetaG_FD_155454 | JGI IMG/M metagenome (GOLD analysis project Ga0210406, IMG submission 155454) | Forest soil microbial communities from Barre Woods Harvard Forest LTER site, Petersham, Massachusetts, United States - Inc-BW-C-30-M | ecosystem: Environmental > Terrestrial > Soil >... | reverse complement strand
ACTTTTGTTTTTCCTACGCACTCGAAATCGCTGATACATCAATATCAGCTTCGGTCGGCTGGTCGAGCATTGCTGCACATTGCTGCGCCCGACTGATGAGCTCGTGTGCCAGACGATCCACCAAATTGTGCGTTAGCCCTTCCTGGGCCAACTTTTGGCGAGCCTCGGAAACAAAATCTGGCATTTGAGCGATGAAACGTTTAAGCCGTTCCAGCATCTGATCCGGATTAGTACTTTGCGCGGAAGCAAACTTGAGCCATTCTCGACGTCGGATTTCGGATAAGCGATACTTGCCTCCAATTTTCATCGCCAAGGTTAGCTTCCGATGGTCGATATTGCCGTATGGCAGTGCGCTAGCGACGTCGTATAAGGGGGCGAGACGCACTCCAGCGCCGGACCCAATCAGCACCGAATAGTTCTTAGCATGCGCGTCGCTCCCACCCACAAGCCAATTCACAATCAACGCATCGATGAACGTTTGTCGGTCCTCTTGAGGGTTCAACGAGTAACTGTCTATTAGCCGCAAGACTTGTGTAGCTCCAGGCCCTCCCTCGGCTTCGTACTTGGCTGAGGGTCGCAATCCGTGAGCTTGACACATGTCTTCTTGGTGAATGCGCGTCAATTCCGGATATGTCCCAAAGCGGTCGTAACGCTTCACCACAATTGCAATCTGGTCCTCAAACCGCATGACTCTGGATTGCGTAACCAAAAGGCCGAACTTGCTAGCTAGTTCGAGACAGAAGTGCTCGTTTTCAGCATGGCCGTCATAATCAGCGAGAGGTGGTTTGAATATGTGGGTGGTTGGAGTGCGCCCGGAGGGAATGCCCCATCTATCGTGATCCAAGAGAAAGGCCGTCTTGGGCTGGGCACCCGACAAACTGAATTGACCGGTATCGGTTTCGGTACGCCAAGCCGAATGATCAACGGTCAATAGTCTGAGCCTGTCTGCGATTTCATGTTCGCCCAGCCATTGAACCTCCGTCGCAGAGCCCTGACCAATAACATCTAGCCTTTCAGGAGTGACGAATTGAATCGCACCAGCACACTCCTCGCCAACGTGTGCAATCAGTTTAAAGGCGCTACGTGCTGGGACATGGAACCGCCTCGCCCAGCTATCGAGTATTCGTGGATTGTCTGGCAATAGGCCCCAGAGGAATGCGTCGATTTTATGATGGCCATGTTCTCTTGTGGTGAGAGGCATGGATAGAGAGATGGGGTATGCATTGGCGTCTTCTTGCCAATTCTCGTTGTAGATAAATGAGAGCTTCCCTTTACGGTGGTGCACTCGGCCAACCTCATTGTTGTCGAGGAGTACCACCAACTCACTAGTCATTTTTCAGGGTTCCTAAGGGTTCTGAAGACGTTGTTGAGGTCCACTTGTCGAAAGTTGCTGATTGGAGGGACTCGAAGCGTCTGCGCAGCTTCGGGGCTTGCTGTTTGCAATTGAAGGCCGAGAGCATTCATTACTCGTAGAATGACGCCGATCGAGACTCCTGACATTCCACTTTCGAGAGCCATAAGCCACGCACGGCTTATTCCAGCCTTCCGGGCTATAGAGGCTTGGCTTTTCCCAAGTTGATTTCGCCGTTCCCTAAGAGCCGAGCCTAACTGAGCTGGTGTTTTGATGGATTTAGAGTTTGCCATAATGTAAAGTATAGTTCACATGACAGTATAGTCAATTATAGTTGACAGAACAAGAATGTCAACCATCATTGACATCAAAGAAGAAGCCTGTTTGGCAAACCCAATGTCCACTTAAGTTTATCTAAATCCCTGCTGGCTCACTTCGGCAAGGACGGAAAGCCCGAAGTTGCGATTCCCAAGATCAGTCAGGAAACGCTAGCAGAGATGGTGGGCACAACTCGGTCACGGGTCAACTTTTTCATGAACAGATTCAGAGAGTTGGGCTTCGTCCGCTATAACGGGGAGCTTTGAAGTTCACAGTTCGCTTCTCAACGTTGTTCTCCACGACTAGAACTCCTTTCCTGCCGAGCCGAGCCCCTCTTGCAGACATCGCGACTCTCGGCTTCGCCATTTCCTTGAGGATTTCGACGAGCGTTGCTTTGGCAACATTGTGGTGCATGCTTGTCGCTTAACCATATACCCATGATTCTACGTGTCCGAGCCGTACCCGGGTCAATTTGGGTCAAGCGACACTCTCAATAACTGCTAAACTAACCAATGGGGCGGTTGCCACCTTCACCTCTTTCAGGTCTTCTGACCTAAGCCAGTCCATCTGAAGTTCTCCCATATCTTAGGCGTTTCAGCGAGAGCGGTCTGCTTTCCATAGCGATCTTGCGCGAGGAGCACGACCGCTCGCACTTGTACATTCCTGCCGACAATGCGGGAGTCACGAAGAAGGGTCGTCATTATGAACGCAACCAGTATGTTTGTGGGTTTCCTTATAGCGCTGTTCGCTATCCTGCTGCTGCGCAGGAGTCGCGACCTGAAACTGCCGATCGCCGCCGGGTGCGGAACGCAAAGGATGTGTCCGTCCTGCGGATTGATCACATCTCGATTGAAGGCACGCTGCATGGAGTGCGGCGAGTACCTTACGGGTGTGGTGTATTCAAAGGTACAGAAATGACCCACCCTTCTTTTTTCATGATTTTCTAGTTCTTCCGCGTGAAGGAAAGTAGAGGGCAAACATATGACAAACATCAAATTCGTTGTGAAAGTGAACCGGGGTGGCATCCGTGCCCCTGAATACGTAGAGCGAGTCGATCCTGCTCCCATCCAGATGACGACCAATCGCAAGAAGGCGCTGGTGATGGGGAAATTCATGGCTGAAGACGCTGTGAACTCTCTCCACACCTCCCGGTGCAACCCGGAGTTAGTGTCAGTACAGGTGGCTCCCTAGAATTCGTGGTGAAAAACAGGTCGGTGGTTAACGGACATGCAACCCTTCCAAGCTTTTTCGGTGAATGAGAAACAACCATGAAATCGCCTCATGGTCTGCCCTGCATTGAAAGCTGTTTGAGTTGCAAGCTGCGCTCCGACGATTTCTTCTGCGCCCTCTCCGAGGAATCTCTGAAGGCATTCAACCAAATAAAACACACCACAATTTTTCCGCAAGGCGCGGTCATTTTTGTGGAAGGGCAGACCCCGCGTGGGATCTTCATGCTCTGCCAAGGACAGGCGAAGGTCTCCACCACCTCGCGTGAGGGAAAGACCTTTATTTTGCGGATCGCAAAGCCGGGAGAAGTCCTCGGTTTACATTCAACTGTTACAGGCAAGCCGTATGACTTGACAGCAGAGACGATGCGGCCGAGCCAGCTTGACTTTGTGAGTCGGGAAGACTTCCTTCGGTTCCTCAATGACCACGGCGATGCCTGCCTGCGGGCGGCTCAGGATATCGGCCGTGACTGTCAGAGCGCATATAACGTAGTCCGCTCTATCGGATTGTCAAACTCAGTGTCGGGGAAAGTCGCGAAATTCCTGCTTGAATCGGCAGCAGATGGGAAGGTCTCGAATGGAGCAGTCAGTACAGGGTTCTCCCTTACCCATGAAGACATTTCACAACTCATGGGCACCAGCCGGGAATCGATAACGCGCACACTGGCAGACTTTAGAAAGAAGAACCTCATGGAATTAAAAGGGTCTACCTTGACCATCCACGACAAGCCTGCGCTGGAGCGGCTTGCAACGGTCTAAGCATCAGCCAGGAAGTGGCGCAATGCTTCCCAAATGTACGAACCCTTCGTGTTCCGCTTCGTTTCTTCATCTGGCGGAAGGAAGATTGTTTCGGCTCGACACTGGTCAGACCAGAGATTCATCCGATGCTAGAGTGACGGAGTATTTCTGGTTGTGTGAGCCATGCGCTGGAAAGATGACATTGCATCTGGCGCAAGACGGAACAGTTATGCCAACCGGGCTACGGCAAGCCTTTCTTGAGGCAATTCTCAATGGTCCCGAAATCGCACTCTACTCTCTAAACCGCGAACATGGGCGCTTTCTCAGCAGTGTTGCATTTCTTCCTAAAAGCCACCCGAGAGGCACTTGACAATGCGGCAGAAAAACTCGATGCAATCCAATCTTCGCGGACCTCATCACTGGCGGATTTCAATGGAATATTTTCGACTTGATCATCCACCGGATCGATTGATTCTTTGCAATCGCTCGAACTGCGAAGACATCGCCGACTACCTAGAAGTCAACGAACAGGGCAGTGAAGATTTTGTTTGCGCCGCCCACACTAGCAGTGCAAGGTACGTTTCAGTTCTGCCGAAGAGGGTGCCCAATGCCGAACCAGACCGGAGTCGATCCGCTGCCTGAGCGTCCACGCATCAATTGCCCAGCGAATCGAAGCCGCATGGAGATGGCGAGGGAACGGCCATGAACTCATATCGAGGTCCAGCCATAAACAAAGTTGAGTACCGTCCCCTGAGCCAGTTTAGAGAATATAAGTGCGTGTGGTGCGTCAACGATGCTACGCAAGAGGCGTTCAAGAGCCAAGGCAACCTGACTGCCATCAGCCGCTGCTGCGACGATCCGAAGTGCATGTGGCGGTCGCGAGAGGTGTGTGAGAGCACGGTGGGAGCCTCGTGATGTGCTGTTGATGACGCCGTCTAGTTACTCTTTTCAGGAGCCTTTCGTTGCTCTTCGCGGGAGCCATCCAAGGAGCACTGAGAATCACGCATAAGAAACGCCTTGCCACAGGCATCTGAAACAGCGCGAACGCGCCGGAAAGGACATTCTAAATCCTATGGACCATCTAGAAGATTATGGCGTGCATTTCCCTGGGTTCACCCATTACGGAAAAAGTCTACCGTCGTCGAGGCTGCGTTCAGGTCCCCTTGCCTCGCTCGTGGAAAACGTCTACAAGGTCATTCCGCTCGGTCGTGTACGCGCGCAGGGAATGCAGTGCGGCCCGTCCTTCCTCCTTGGCCCTTTCGGGCCATTCGGATCGTTGTTCAAGGGCGCGTCGCAGCCATTCCGGGATCGGCGGGGCCGACCAAGGTGTTAGCCAGCAGGAACGTGTCTTAGCAGAACGCCAACGCATCCTTCATTCGATGAGAGTCCGGCTTGCCGCAATCCAGGCGTTCTAAATCTCCTTTAAAGGCCGCGAACTCACTACGTTTCCCAAGGCACAAGGACTGGCGAATGCGTTGCTCGCCGATGGAAGCTAGGCCGCCACCGGCTTGGGCTCTAGGGCGCACTCCGACACATCGCGGACTACGAAAAAATGCACCGCGGGCGTGATGATGAGTGAAAGAACCATGGAGACCACCACTCCCCCGATCACAGCGATCGCGAGCGGCTGCAGCATCTGCGACCCGGCGCCTATGGCAAACGATAGCGGCAGCATTCCTGCTAAAGTCGCCAGGGCCGTCATCACAATGGGCCTAAGTCGTCGTCGACTCGCTTGCAGTATGGCGTCTTCAGCAGAGAATCCTAGATTGCGGAACTTCTGATCGGCATCGAGCAGCAAGATCCCATTCTTTGCCACGATTCCAATCACCATGATCATTCCCATGAACGAGGAAATGTTGAAGGTGGTTTGAGTGATAAGCAGGGCAATAAAAACACCAGATGTTGAAAGGAGCGCGGAAGCCAGAATCGCCAGTGGTGCTGCGAAGGAGCCGAACTCAAAAAGCAAAACACCGAAGACCAACACAATCGCGAGAACCATAACGAACACCAAGTCGCGGAAGGATTTCTGCTGCTCCTGGTACGTACCGCCATACTCCACTCGGACCGCGGCCGGCAGGTGCAGCTTCGAGATTTCCTTTTGAACTTCGGAGATCCCAGTGCCAAGATCCGTCCCTTCAAGCCGGGCAGTAATGGCAACCTGACGCTGCAGGTTTTCGCGCCTGATTTCCGTTTGCCCCGGAACCGAAACGACCTCCGCCAATGCGCCCAGCGTTGCAGTGTGGCCGGTGCTGCTTGTAAGAAGAGAATTTCGCATGCCGTCGATAGACGCCCGGCTTCTAGCTGGGAAACGCACCCGCAAGGTGTAGGCTCGGTCGTTGTTGATGATGGGTGAGGGCGCAGGCTCTCCCTCGATCATGGCGGCAGCATCGAGAGCAACCTCTTCTGGCGTAAATCCGGCGCGGGCTGCGACGCTCGGGTTGATCTGGAAGGTGACGGCGGGACCGCTGATGGTGTTGTCAACGCCATTGAGCACGTCCACGACGCCTTTGATCTTGGCAATTGAATCGGCCACTCTCGGAGCCCACTCGGCCAGGACGGCGGGATCCTGGGCATAGAGCTTTATCTGAACGGGTTCGGGCGCGCTGGTCAGGTCGCCGATCATGTCCTGCAACTTCTGGACGAACTCCACATCCAGAGCAGGTTCCTCCGCCTTGATCTTTCCACGGAGTTCCTCGATCACCTCATCGACTCCTCGCTTGCGCTTGTCCTTGAGCTTTACCGAAATGTCACCGGTGTTGGCTTCGGTGACGGCCGCAAGGCCCAATTGCATGCCGGTGCGGCGAGAGGTGCCTTCCACCTCGGGTGTTTCGCGCAGTATGTCCTCGACATGCGAAATGGCGCGGTTGGTTTCGGCGAGCGAACTACCGGCCGGCATGATGTAGTCCAGAACAAATGATCCTTCATCCATTTCGGGGAGCAAATCCGAACCCAAGAAGTGATAGCAACCATACGAGAGAGCGACCAGAATGAGGCTCAGGAAAGCAAGCCTTCTCGGATGCTGGAGTGCGCGCCGCAGCCATTTCTCATGAAAGTTCACGACCTTGAGAAAGAAGCCGCTCACCGAGGCATCTTCTGCAGCCAGGAGACGCTTGATGTCTTCGTCTTTATCACCTTCGGGCGATGCCGAAATGTCTTCATTGGTCTGCTTCTTGCGTATAAAGAATTGGCTCAGAGTTGGCGTCCACGTAAGAGCAAGGATCAACGAAGTGAACAGCGACACCGCCATCGTGATGGCCAGCGCTCGAAAGAACGTGCCGGTCACGCCAGTGATCGAGATCAGCGGGAGGAAGACAACAACTGGCGTGATGGTCGAACCAATAAGGGGTTTGGTGATTTCACGCAGTGCACTTTGGATGGCTTGCAAACGCCCCTGTCCGGCATCGCGGTGCAGCACGATATTCTCGACAACAACAATCGCATCATCGATGACCAAGCCAACGGCTGCGGCAAGCCCCCCCAGCGTCATCAGATTGAAGCTTTGCCCCAGCACCTTTAAGGCAATGAACGTGACAGAAACCGTAACCGGAATCACCAGTCCCGCCACGATCGAAGTGCCCCAATCTCGCAGGAAAACAACCAGAATGATTGAAGCGAGGATCAGCCCGAGCAGGATGGCATCTCGAACGCTGCTGATGGATTGATTGACAATCAGCGACTGGTCGTAAAACGGCTGAATGCTGATGCCCTTGGGTAACGTTTGGCGAATCTTGTCAATTTCAGCATGGACTTCATTCGCGACCTGAACAGTGTTGCTATTGGGCTGACGGTTGATGTTGATGAGCAAAGAGGGCTTTCCATTCGCCGTAACGACCGTGTAGACGGGCTTGACCGCGGGCATGACGGTCGCAACGTCGCCTATACGCACGGGAATTCCCGCCTGCGTGGTCTTGATCACAATGGCGGCAATTTGTTCGGGAGTGCGCACCTGCCCGTTAATGAGTCCTAGAACAAGTTGGTGATGTTCCTCGAGCAGTCCGGGAGAATCGATGAGGTTGGTCCGTCGTACCGACTCCAGGATGTCGTTCACGGTCACACCAGCCACCAGCAGTTTCGCGGGTTCGGGGACGATGTGGAACTCAGGTTCTTGACCGCCCTGGATCAGCACGGTCGAAACGCCGTCCAAGCGGTTCAAGCGAGGCTTGATTTCGTACGTAACCATTTCCCACAGCTTGGTTTGGTCCAGGTTGTCGGCGCTAAAGCTGTAGCCCATGATGGGGAAACTGGCAAAGGTCAGGCGGTCGGCAGTGACTTTCGCGGTGGAAGGAAGTTCGCTTTGTACGCGCGATATCGCCGCATTCACATATTGCAGCGTCTGGAACATGTCAACGTTCCAATCGAAAAACAGATCGATTTCAGCCGACCCCCGGCTTGTAATCGAGCGCACATTTTGAAGCCCGGGCACGCTGTTGACTGCTTCTTCTAGAGGACGCGTGATCGTGACCATCATCTGGTCGATCGGCATTACTCCGTTGTCTACACCGATGAGAACTCTGGGAAAGTTCGTTGCAGGAAACACGTCGACCGGGACGGTGAAGGCAAGGTAACAGCCGACGAGAGCAAGCGTGATGATCATGAAAATGACTGATCGCGCGTGACGTTGGAACCAGTACGGAGACTTTGCGCTGTCGTATGCTGGTTTAAGGTTTTTCATCGTCTTTGGAGTCTGACTCTTTCCCTGCGGTGGGCTTGTCGCCCTCTTTCTCGGGCTCTGCCGGCGCCTCAACAGAGACCTTCGCCTTGTCGGGCAAACCATAGGCCCCGTCGGTCACGACGCGCTGGCCTTCTTTCAACCCTTCTGTGATCTGGAGTCTGTCGTCCTGACGTATCCCGGCCTTGATTGCCTGTTGATGAGCGTGTTGGTCATCGGCGACCACCATCACGGTTGTAGCGCCATCGGCTCCAGTCAGGACCGCGGAAGCAGGCACCACCAACGCTTCGGGAATGGCCTCCGAGATCATGGACAACCGGACGCTCGACCCGGGCTTCATTACCTGTTTGGGATTTTTCGCCTGGACCCACACCTCGACGGTTGTGCTGTTTGGATCTAACGCCGGACTTACCAGGATCACTTTGCCCTCGACCGGTTGATCAAGTTCGGGTACCGCGATGTTGGCACTGTCTCCTAGCTTGAGCAACGCGGCATCGCCTTGCGGGATATGAGCGCGCGCGGTAACACGGGAAATATCCATGACCGTCATCAGCGGCGCGCCAGAAGCTGCCATTTCTCCTGGGTAAAGCGGTCGATCAGTGACCACGCCGTCTATGGGACTGCGAATCTCGGAATAGCTGAGCTGCGCCTGAGCGCCCTCGAACTTACCTTTCGCCGAAGAAAGTTGTCCCTCCAGTCCCTTGAGTTCCTGATATTTGACAACCGCTTCGAGCGAATCGACGTGCCGCTTCGCAAGTTCATACTGAGGCTTCGCCTGTGCTAGGCCGACGGCTGCCTGGTCCAGCTCTTTACGGGGCAACGCGCCTTGTTTGAACAACTCGAGTCGACTATCGTAGAGCTTCTGGGCGGCGTCGAGTTGTTCCTTCGCGGACTGAGCATCGCCTGTAGCCTTTTGCAGTTCTTCGGGCAAGCTGGCGGAAGTTCCGGTGACATATGCCGCCTCTGCCTGCTCAAAGGCGCCCTTGTTTTCTTCCTGAGCTGCTGCCAAGTCCCGATTTTCGAGAACTGCCAAGAGTTGTCCCTTGTGCACCTTTGCACCCCGATTTACGTAAAACGTCTTTACTGGTGCGGTGATCTTGGGAACCAGAGTCGCCTGCTGCAGCGGAAACAGCACAGCGTCAGCCGCGATCACCCGTTGAATCGCAGCCTTTTGAACCGTGACCGCCTTCACCGGGACAGCGGCGTCTTCTTCTTTTTCGTGCGAGCAAGCGATGGAGGACATAGTGATTGTGATCGCCAAAAGAATCAGAAGCGCATATCGCCGTATGTCTTGGGGGCGAAAGCTGCTGTCAACGGAAGTTTGGGCGAGCGACAAAAGTGTTTGGTTGATCATCAGCGTCAGAACTTTCCAGTCAGAGTCTGAATGTTGGCGGTCGCGACATGAAACCGCACCAGCCCATCGTTGTAGGCATTGCTTGCTTGTGTCAGCGTATTCTGCGCGTCCACCACTTCCAGTACGGTCGACTCGCCACCTTGATAGCGAAGGTTAATCAGTCGCAGGCTCTCGGTGGCCAGTTGTAACGATTGGCTCAGCAGATCAAGTTCGGCGCGCGCGGCCTGTGCTTCGTCATAGAACGCGTGGAGGTTCGCGAGTAGTGTGCGTTGTGCAGCACTCAATTCGATGGTCGCCTGTTTTTTTTGAAGGTTTGCCTGCTTTACCTTGCTCAAGTTCGCCCCCCAGGACCATAGGGGAACTTCCAACGTAGCGGCGGCAGCGTTTCCCAGAGTGTTGATGCCGTCGACCCTGGTGGCGAACCGACTGGCATCGATTCCATACCAGTAGTCGAGTGAGATCGAGGGCAAGACACCGCCCCATGCGCCGGTCACTTCACGACTGGCCTGGCGTAGCGCGGCCTGTGCAGCACGGAGATCGGGATTGTTCCGCGTGCCCGCGGTGGTGACCTCTTCTAACGACGCGAGGGGCTCAAGTGATGCCAGGTCATCGGCAACAGTGAAGTTTTCGTTGAAGTCCTTAAACAGCAAGACGGCAAGATCGAGACGGCTGCTGTTTCGGCCTAACGCCGCTTCTCGAAGATCGCGTTGTTGTTGTTGAGCCTGAAGCGTGGCCTTGATCACATCCGAGTGCGCCACTTCGCCGCCTTGCTCGAGGTTCTGGCTGATTCCCAGAAATCGCTGCGCTTCCTCACTAGCTCGTTGTGCCGTTTCGTATTTATGCTCAGCGGCCAGGAAGCCGTAAAACGCGCGCGCAACGGTGACAGCGAGTCCGCGCAATGCGATTTCAGATTTCGCCCGCGCAACCGCTTGGGCCGCAGCGGCGCGGCCGTAGTCCGCAAAAGTCTGCAGCGAAAGGTTCTGATGAACATTTCCTTGCGCGATGTACTCGTGAACCCCGTTATTGGCGATGAAAATCTGATCCTTACTTCCGCGTGATGTGGGGTCGGTGTAGATCGCCGCCATGTTGTAGTTGAGGTTCGGCAACAGGGCGGCGCGGCTTTGGACCAGATCTTCATGAGCAAGACCGAGAGCCGTGAACGCCGCTTGCATTTCAGGGCTATTCGCTCTCGCTCTCTGCAAGGCATCAGAAAACGTTATGGATTGCGACTGCCCCACGGATGCAGTTGACTGAGGATTCTGCGCAGCAGAGGACAACTGGATGGTCGTCGCGGGTGAACCGGTCTGGGCATGGGCACATCCGATTGTCAGGAAGATGAGCGCCGGAACGCGCGCAGCAACCATAGCCGAGCTTGCCCAATTTGTTTTGAAGTTTGTGAAAGTAAACATGCTCGCGGTAATCGGTCGCACACCAGAGTTACCGGAGGCACATTAAGTTGCTCTTAAAGAAATATGAAATTGCGTTCAGAGTGAAATCCCAGAGTGCTCTTGCTGCCCGAGAAAGCCCGCCGTTCAAGGCAAGGCGGCTTGGTTAGGACTCGCAAGAAGCGCTTTGGCGGACTCAGGCAACTTATCCGCGTTTGCGAGCAGGAGGCTGACTTGCCAGGATTGAGTGTCGTTCAAGGAGTCTTGGAAACCCGGCATTCCCGTCAACCGGATTCCATGCACAACCTTCCAATAAGTCTCGCCAGGCTCGTCATCCGTGACGCCCTTACCTTGCATAAGTTCGGGGGGCTTGGGAAACATGCCACGGGCGATGGCGGTCGCTGGCTGCCCGGGCAGTCCATGACATACAGCGCAATGGTCTCTATACAGTTTGGCACCGGCCAGATAATTCGCTTCGTCAGTCTTGAATGGTACAGTCTTCGGCATCTCGCGATCCAGCGTCGCGTGTAGAGCTTTTTTGGCCAAGTATTTTTCCATTGGCATTGGCGGAGCATCCGTCGCGACTGGCGCTTTGCCCGACGAGAAATATCCAACAACGACGGTCAGCAAAAGAGCAACTCCGACCACTAAGCCGAAGATAAAGTTTGTCATAACTCCCTTCGTCGGCGATTTCTGTTAGAGCTTGCGCATCGCCGGTCGAACTTCATCGTGCTCGAGTAGGTCAACCAGAGGTAGTTCAACCACAAAGGTACTGCCTTTGCCTTCCTTGCTGAAAACATGCAATTCGGCGCCATGTGCGGTGCAAATTGCCTTCACGATGGCTAGTCCCAATCCGGCCCCACCCGATTCCCGCGACCGCGCCTTGTCAGCGCGGTAAAAGCGTTCGAAGACGTGAGGCAACGCATAGTCGGGGATTCCGGCACCGTTGTCTACTACCTCAAGCACCGCGGCGTTCGCCCTGGTGCGAACGCGCACCTCGACCTCGCCGCCCTCCTGCGTGTATTTGATGGCGTTGGCGACCAGATTCACGACCACTTGTTGCAGGTGGGAGCGATCGCCCTCGATATAAACCTCACTGGCGACGGTGCTGGTCAGCCGAATTGATTTCTCTTCCGCGAGCAATCTCAATTGTTCAGTTGTCGCAGCCGCCACCTGGCCAAGGTTGAGGCGAGTCTTCTGCATCTTGGCCTCACCCGCATCCAAGCGGGAAATGGCCAGCAGGCTTTCGACGATGTGCGACATACGATGTGTTTCTTCCAGCGCGCTACCAATCTGGTCGGTAATCGCGGGACTGTGGGTATCTTGGGCGATTCCCTCGAGTTCCAGTTGGAGAATCGTTAAGGGTGTTCGGAGTTCGTGGGAAGCGTCTGCCGAAAAGCGATTGATGTGCTGAAAAGCGTCATCCAGTCGTTCAATCATACGATTCAGCGACACAGACAGTCTTTGCAGTTCATCTCCGGTGTCGATCACGGGCAGCCGTTCGCTCAGATTGGTGGAGGTAATGCCCTCTGCTCTCCGGGTGATTTCATCAACTGGCTGCAAGGATCGCCTCATGAGCCAGTACCCGCTCCCCACCGCGACAAAGATGATGAAGGGCATGTAGAGGGCGAAGGTCAGCAGCAGTCCGTGCAGCACCAACTCAATCTGCCGATAGGGCACGCCGCTCTCCACAATGAACCCGGTGCCGTCTGGTGTCGTGAATTCGTTTCCCTCGATCAGCAGATGCGTTCCCTCCATACGGATCTTGCGTGAGTTTTCCTGATCCGTATGGGGCAAAGGAACCCGGCTTGGATCGAACGACCCATCTTTCGGCGGGCCCGAAACGTACACAATCCCCGTACCCTTCTGGATGACGCGGATGAAGTGACTGTTTATCTCAGGCGCGTAGGCCTCTTCGATTTCGGTTTCGAGCCAGTTCGGGCGTTTGAAGGGGTGTTGGGAGAGCAACTGCGTTCCAATGGTTCGAGATTCCGCGGTAAGTATTCTTTGCAGATTCCAGTAAAGGTAGCGCTCCAACCCAAGGTAGACCGAAACCCCGAAGATCAGCAGTGCGCCCGAGAGCAATGCTGCGTACCAGGCTGTGATGCGAAAGCGAAGCGAACGAGTGTTCACGATTGGGCTCCGTTACTGATCGTGTAGCCCACGCCGCGGACGGTGCGAATCAGTTTGTGCTCATAGGGATCATCGACTTTGTTGCGCAAGTGTCGTACATACACGTCGACGATATTGGTGATGCCGTCGAAGCTTTGATCCCATACATGTTCGATAATCATTGTTCGCGACAGCACCCGGCCGGCATTCGACATCAAGTATTCGAGCAGCGAATATTCCTTGGAGGTCAGTTCGACCCGCTTGCCTGCGCGCCTCACCTGTTGCGATAGCCGGTCGAGTTCCAGATCGCCGACCCGCACCACACTGCTGCGACTGACAGGCCCACGCCGCAGCAACGCCTTTACGCGAACCAGCAATTCGGCAAAAGCAAATGGCTTGGTCAGGTAATCGTCCGCGCCCGCTTCAAAATTTCCGACTTTGTCAGCGACGGCGTCGCGAGCGGTCAAAATCAGGACAGGAACGGTTGAGTTCTGACTTCGAACGCGACGGAGCACTTGCGTGCCGTCCAACTTGGGTAGCATCAAATCGAGAATAATCAGATCGTACGCGTAGGTGGTTGCCAACTCGAGTCCGGACTGGCCGTCCGCCGCCACGTCGACTGCGAATCGCTCTGCCGTGAGCCCACGGGCGACGAAGCTGGATACCTTGGTTTCGTCCTCGACGAGCAAAATACGCATAGGGTTTCCCGCAGGATAGTATATTGCCGTTTCTGTATGAATCTCAGGCGAAGTGAGCATGAAAAAGCATTCAGAAGGCTTGCACTGCCCGGCGCCGATTCAGTCTGAACGAAGTTTCATTTGCACTTCATGGCACCTTAATGTTGCCCGACCAGCATCAGTTGCCCGCTATGACTAGTCGATATCTCGTTGCCGTACTATTCGCTTGCAGCCTTGCGTATTCTCAATCGCCGGCGCCGGACCGTTGGATTGCGGTCCGTGCTGGTCGGCTTTTTGACCCCAAAGCTGACAAACTCGCGACCAACCAGGTTGTAACAATCAAAGGCGACAAGATCGTCGAGGTCGGTTCTGCAGATCGAGTGAAAATCCCCGAAGGCGCCGAAGTTATCGACCTCAGCCAGGCCACCATTCTTCCGGGATTGATCGACGCGCATACGCATGTGTTCGGAAACGGCGCGGATCTGGAAGCGCAAATTCTGCGTGATTCCTATCAATACCGCACTCTGACCGCACTCGCCAACGCCAACAAGGATCTGATGGTGGGCTTCACGACTCTTCGCGACCTAAAGACGCTGGGCGCGATGTACAGCGATGTAGACCTGCGCAATGCCATTGATCGCGGAATTGTGCAGGGGCCCAGGATGCAGGTGTCGACCCGAGGAATACAAAGTACGGGCGGCTTTCTCATGAACGGATATTCCGCCGAAGTGCCGGTGCCGATGGCGCTGCAAGTGGCGGACTCACCCTCGGCGGCTCGGGAAGCGGTACGGGAGCAGATCGCACACGGGACAGACTGGATCAAGTTATATGCTACCTATCAATTCCATTTCACCAAAGACGGCAAGATGGTGATTCCTCCCACCTTTACCGCCGAAGAGGTTGCGGCCATCGTGGACGAGGCTCACAAAAAGGGACACAAGGTTTCTTGTCACGCCTTTGGCGGCGAAGGTTTGCGCAATTGCCTGAACGCCGGCGTCGACTCCATCGAGCACGGAGTGCTTCTCGAGGACAGCGATCTCAAGATGATGGTGGAGAAGGGCATTTATCTCCTGGGGACTTTGTATCACTATCAGCTTGATCGAGAACACGACGAGAAGAGGTTTGGTGGGCACAGCGTGGCGGAGGTTTCCGAGCGTACTTTTCCAAATGCGGTAGCAGCAGGAGTCAAGATTGCGTTTGGATCCGGGGTTGGCCCATTCCCACATGGCAGCCAAACGAAGGAATTCGGGTACATGGTGAAATTTGGGATGACTCCGACGCAAGCGATTCGGGCAGCAACGATGGGAGCTGCGACGTTGATGGGATGGGAAGATCGCGTTGGTTCGCTGGAAGCGGGCAAGTTCGCCGACATGGTCGCTGTGAAAGGCGATCCGACGGTCGACATCACGGAACTTGAGCGAGTCAAGTTCATCATGAAGGGCGGGCAGGTATTCAAGAACGATCTCAAGTGAGCAAGATGAATCGTGAGATTCCAAGACGCGACTTCCTGAGAACGGTCACTGCGGCGGGAGCCACACTAGGGATCCTTGGAAACTCGGAACGGGCGACCGCAAGCGAGGCGACATCTCAAAATTGCCCAGAGCCTCCCTTTCCCCAGTTGCAGAAGCTCACTGCAAGCGTAGCCGACTTTGTTGTGAACACCAAGTATTCGGATATTCCTGCTGAGACCCAGGAGCTAGGCAAGAAGTCGATTCTCGACGGGCTGGGCCTCGCGCTCAGCGGCTCTAGGGCCGAGACGGCGGGGTTGATTCAGCAGTACGTGAAGCCGTTCGCTTTTCAATCCGGCGGCGTCAGCGTCCTAGGGTCTGCGAGCAAGTTGCCCGCGCGCTTTGCAGCGTTTGCCAATGGCGTAGCAATCCATGTTGACGACTTCGATGATACGCAGCTCGCGGTGGGAAAAGATCGCGTCTATGGTTTGCTCGTTCATCCGACCGTATGCGTGCTGCCAGCCGCGCTTGCCACAGCGGAACTGCATGGGCAAAGCGGCAGAGATTTGCTGGTGGCCTATCAAGTGGGCGTGGAAGTGGAATGCAAGATCGCAGAGGCGATTTCGCCGCGTCACTATCAGGACGGTTTTCACTCCACCGGAACGTGCGGCGTTTTTGGCGGCGCTTCGGCTTGCGCACGACTGAAAGGATTTGATATCGAGAAGACCGTTCGTGCCCTAGCGATCGCCGGCAGCCACTCCGCGGGTTTGCGCGAGAACTTTGGCACGATGATGAAGCCTTTCCAGGCTGGTCATGCAACCGAAAGTGGGGTTGTAGCTGCCGATTTTGCCGCGCTGGGATGGACCGGAGCAGAGCAGATCCTGGAAGCTCAGCGCGGCTTCTTTCATGCATATGGTGGGGGATATGACCCGCACGCAATCGTTGATCGCCTAGGTAAACCTTGGACGTTCCAGACTCCGGGAGTCTCTATAAAGCCCTTCCCCAGCGGCTCCCTGACGCACCCTGGGATGACCGAGCTGTTGCGGCTGGTCCGCTCCAATTCAATCCGTGCCAGCGATGTGGAGCGGCTTGAGGTGGGGACCAGCCGCAATATGCCCAACACACTGATTCACCATCGACCGACCAACGGCCTGCAGGCGAAGTTCAGCATGGAGTTCTGCATAGCCATAATTCTTCTGGACGGCAAAGCCGACCTGACGAAATTCACCGACGCGGTGGTGAACCGGCCTGACGTCCAGGAAATGATCGGGAGAGTCCGGTTCTATGCCGATCCAGAAGCGGAAAAAGCAGGATTCGACAAGATGACTACGATCCTCAAGATCACCATGAAAGACGGCCGAACCATTACCGGGCGCGCAGACTTCGGCAAAGGAAGTCCCACCAATCCGATGAGCTATGACGAGGTGGCAGAGAAGTTTCAGGGTTGCGCTGCTTTCGCGGAATGGCCGGCTGCAAAGGTGACTCAAGTTGTGGATCTAGTCCGCAAGCTTGAAGACGTATCTGATGTGCGTGCCTTGACTGGACTTCTGAGCAAATAGAGGTTCGAACCCAAACATCGTTTCGGGATTGCGAGGAAAATTGAAGAGTTACAAGATTGCTGTCATTGAAGGGGACGGGATCGGACGAGAAGTTGTGCCCGAGGGAATTCGGGTCCTCGAAGCTGCCGCTCGCCATTTCGACTTCTCATTTTCGTGGACCAACTTCGATTGGAGCTGTGAGACCTATCTAAGCACTGGGCGGATGATGCCCGAAGACGCTCTTCAGCAGTTACGTCCGTTCGACGCGATCTTTCTCGGGGCGGTTGGATACCCTGGAGTCCCCGATCACGTATCTCTTTGGGGGTTACTGATCCCGATTCGCCGTGCTTTCAAGCAGTACGTGAACCTGCGTCCTGTGCGTTTGCTGGAGGGCATCAAGACTCCTCTTGCGAATCGTAGAGCGGGAGAAATTGACTTCTGCATCGTCCGGGAGAACAACGAAGGAGAATACTCGGAAGTAGGCGGGCGCTTGCACCGTAATACCGATCTGGAGATGGCGATCCAGGAAACGGTGTTTACTCGTCAAGGCTGCGACCGCATCATTAAGTATGCCTTTGAACTCGCCCAGTCCCGCAAAAATCACGTCACTTCAGCAACAAAGTCCAACGGCATCGTCTTCACTATGCCCTTCTGGGACGAACGTTTCGCGGCAATCTCAAAGGCTTATGCTCAAGTGAAGTCGGACCAGTTCCACATCGACATCCTGAGTGCTCATTTCGTAAGTCATCCGGACTGGTTTGACGTGGTGGTGGGATCCAATTTGTTTGGCGATATCTTGTCGGATCTCGGGGCAGCCGTGGTGGGATCGATGGGGCTCGCACCTTCGGCGAATCTCAATCCCGAACGAGAGTATCCTTCCATGTTTGAGCCGGTGCATGGCTCAGCTCCGGACATTGCTGGGAAAGGGATAGCCAACCCGGCCGCGCAGATATGGTCCGGGGCAATGATGCTGGAACACCTGGGCGAGAAGCACGCGGCACGTGCCGTTGAACAGGCAATCTTCCGTGTAATCGCACGACGTGATCCTCTGACTCCAGATGTCGGCGGGAAGGCCCGAACGCAGGACATGGGAGAAGCGATCGCGGCGGAAGTGTCGGCAGTTGCAACGCTAGCTTGATCGCAGCTTGCAGCCGTCAGTCTGCGGGAGCAAACACCAGAATGGCCGCCTCTTCCTTAGCATTGGCTGGCGCGGCAACGTAGTAGCGATTGAGTTCCGGCGACCAAAACGAGGTTCCTGCGCCGCCGCGCGTTGAAAGTTCTCCGATGACCTCGAGTCGGTCCGCGTCCTTCTGCTGATAGATGTACGCGAAGCCATTTGGCAAGTCTCTTCCTCCCGAAACATAGACTCGTTTGCGGACCGCGTCGAAATAAACTCCGTCTTGGCCCTCGGCGGTGGGAAGATGCGCCACCTCCCTGCCGGATTTGGAATCCATGACAACCAATTCGGCAGGGTTGCGAGTTCCGATGAACAAGCGCGAGGTGGATTCGTCAAAGGCAGCATCGCCCGGCCGCTGGTTACTGATCTGCCATGTAGAAATCACTTCGTGTTTGCCCGTGTCTACCGCCTGCAATTGGTTTGCTCCCGAAATAAATACGAAGAGAGTTGTGCCAGATTTATCCAAGAGTAGCTCTGACGGGTGGGCCGCCACCTTGATATCGCCGACGTGTTTATCGGTCTTCGCGTCAATGACTCCTACTTCCCCATAGCTCTTTCCTGCATCCTTGCCACCATAGCCGACATAGACCAGCTTCGAGTTCGTATCGTAGACGATGCGGTTGGGCCCGGCGTCGAGTTGGATAGAAGCGAGGGGTTGGAGAGTGTCTCCTCGAAGTACTCTGACCATTCCGTCGTCGCCGCTTGCCAGGAATAGCTTGTTAAACTCTGCGACGAACAACACACCTTGCGGTTTCTTGGATCCCGATATGCTCCGCACCCACTTCGCGGATTCCAGGTCAACCACTTCAAATGTGCCGTTCTCGAGCCCGGCCACGAACAGTCGCTGGCCCTTTACGTCGACCTCCATGTGATCGAGGCGGCCCTTTACATTGGGTAGAGAGATCGTCTGGACAAGCTGCAGGGGTTGCTTTTTTCCATCCTGGGAGTGCTCCAGGACCGTGCACAGAAGCAGGCATGATACAACGCCTAGAAGACGGCAAAAGGGTGTGAACATTTTGTCCGCTCAATCTTCCGGAGAGTACACCCACAACGCAGCACCTTGCTTAGCGGTAGCCGGCACAGCCAGATACAGGCGATCGCGCTTCTCGTACCACAGGCCGGTGCGTGCCCCCACCGTGGTCGGAACCTTCGCGAGCGGCTGGTAATGATCAGGGTCAACCTGCTGGAAGACGCTTACGAACCCTTCGCCGCCGAGCGTATAGATGCGTTTACGGCCGGTGTCGTAATAAACGTCATCGGAGTCGTGCACGCAAGGCACGCTCGCAATCATGGCACCGGTTTCGGTGTCGAAGACGACCAACTGCGCCGGTCTTCGAGTTATCACGAAGAGACGACGATCGGCCTCATCGAGCGCCATTGGATAATTGGCCTTGCCCGTTTTCAGCGGCCATTCAGTTACTTGGTGAGTTGTCCTGTCGATTCTTACAACTTTCGCTTTGGTTGCGATGTTGGCGTAGATCACTGGCTTCGAGCTGGAAACCTGAAAGGATTCTGGATGGGCATCCAGTTTGGCGGCATCGTCGAGGCGTTCACCATTTGCAGCATCGAGAACGGCAATTCCACCCACGTCGTCTCCACCATAGGCGACGTAGACTTTCTTTTCCTTTGGGTCGTATCGGACGTTGTCGGCGTCTTCTCCGATTGCAATGGTTTTCAGAAGTGTGAAAGATTCTCCATCGTAAACTCTCAGCTTTCCATCGGCGCCGTTAGCGACGAAAAGCTTGTTGAGTTCGCCGGCAAAGGCCACTCCTTGTGGGTTCGCTGCGCCGCGAATGCTGTGAATGTCGCGACCAGCAAATGTGTCTACAACTTCCACTGTGTTGTTGCCAAGGGCTGCTCCGATTACTCGTTTGCGCCTGGCGTCGAACGTGAAATGGTCGATCCGGCCTTCGACATGAGGCAGTGGAATTTCCTGAACCAGTAGCAACGGCGTACGTTCAGGTGCCTCCGATGGGCTCTGACACAACGCAGAACATCCCAGTGACAGTGCCGCGAGACTGAGAATCCAACGCCTCATTCCCCCTCCGATCTACTGCGTTACCGTATAAACGCGCACCTCAGCAATTTGCTTTTCATGGTGCGGAACGGCTAAGTAATAGCGCTTCAATTCTGGCACCAGAATCGCCGTCTTGGCGCGAAATGCCGTGGGTACGTGGCCCACCTGATCGTAGTGGTCGGCGTCACGTTGCTGGAATACATCGATAAAAAGCGTTCCCGCGAAATAGATGCGTTTGCTGGCGGCGTCGTATGCCATGTCATCCACCATCGCCGCCCCGGGTAAGCTGCTGACTACTTTTCCGGATTCAGTATCCAGCACAACCAGTTTTCCGGGATCGCGAGTACCGACGAACAAACGATGATTACTCTCATCGAGCGCGATTGCGGTTGGCTTCTTTGCGTCTTGCAGGGCCCAAGTCGCGAGCAGAGCACGTTTGTCGCGGTCATATACCTGCACCGTGTTGTTTCCGCGAATGTCGACGAACATCCGGGAGCCGGATTGTTCGATGGCCATGCCCTCCACATCGTTCGAGTTGACCTTGATCTCGCCAACAACCTTGGCCGCATCCGTATCAACAATGCTGATAAAGGCGTTGGGAATGTGGGCGTCTTTTCCGCCATTCACAACATACAGATACTTCGTCTTTGGATCATAAGAGCTGGCGTCCGCACCTTCTTTCAGCTTGATGCTGCCGGCTGGTTTGTAGGTATCGGCGTCGTAGATCTTGACTTCTCCTAAATCTCCATCCACCACGAACAGCTTTTTCGTATCGGCACGATAGAGCATGGAGTGAGGCGCCTTCAGATCGTCAATGGAGTGGACCAGTTTGTTTGTCTTCAGATCGAAGACGAGGACCTTTGAGTTCTCCTCCGCGGTAGCGAACAGACGACTGCCCGCCAAATCGACCACAAAGTGGTCAAAATCTCCATCGTGAAGTTCCGGTAACGGAATTGAGCTTGAGAGAGCGAGGGGCGATTTGTCCTGCGATACCGCCCCAATTGCAAATGTGAGAAACACAGCGACGACCAGCAACACAATCGATCTTTTCACCTTGACCTCCAGATTTGATTACCGAGAATGCAATGCAAAGAAACAACAGTAGATGCAAAACTCATTAAGCGTGACGCACATGAAATAGTCATTAAGCCAAGATTAAAAACAATTCCTGCGATCAATGAGCCGGGACCGCCTCTTCATGATTCGAAGGCCGCCTTGCTCCAACCGCCAGCATCAGTAACCCTGACACGAAAAGGCTGGCCACCAGATATAACAAGCCCGCCGCGAATGAATGCGTACGCCCCGCCAGGTAGCCCATCACGAGCGGGCCTACAAACCCTCCGAGATTGCCGACTGCGTTGATCAATCCAATCGACGCAGCAGCGGCAGATTCACTAAGGAAAAGAGTCGGCACTGCCCAGAAGCACGGTTGGAAGCCGTAGAAAGCTCCGCCAGCCACGATGAACAAAAGAATCGACACGGTCGGATTGGCACGATAGATCACCGCGAATACGAGAGCGATGCCACAGACGAAAACGGGCAGCGCTGAATGCCATCTGCGCTCGCAGGTTCGGTCGGAATGCCATCCATTCACTTGCTGCGTAATGAGTGCTGCCACGTAAGGCAAAGCGGCTAGCAGTGTGACTTGCAGATCACTTCTCCCTGAGAGATGTTTCAGAATGGTCGGCAGCCAGAACGCGATGCCGTAACTCCCGGTCATGGCGCAGAAGTAACAAAGGGTCAGCAGAATGACATCGCGGTGACGAAGGGCTTCCCAAACGCTGTAGGAGCGAGCGCGTTTTTTGGCCTCCTTTTCGTGTTGCAATTCGGCAGTGATCCAGGATCGCTCGTCGGGGGGAAGCCATCGGGCTTTTTCCGGCCAGTCCGTGAGATAAAAAATGGTAAAGATTCCGAATAGGACAGCGGGAATTCCCTCGATGATGAACAGCCAGCGCCAGCCCCTCAATCCAAGCCACGTGATCCCAAGTAGCAGACCGGCCAGCGGAGAACCGATGATGTATGAGATCGGGTTGGCGGCATAAAAGACAGCCACTGCCTTGGCCCGATCCTGATAACGGAACCAATGGGTCAGATAAACGATGACGCCTGGGAAAAAACCTGCCTCGGCGGCCCCCACGAAAAAGCGCACCAGATAGAATTGCCGCTCCGTGTGAATGAAGGCCATCAAGACAGTGATCATTCCCCAGGTAATCATGATGCGGGCGATCCAACGGCGGGCGCCCCAGCGTTCCACAATCAGTGCCCCGGGAATTTCCAGCAGGAAGTAGCCTAGAAAGAAAATGCCCGCACCAAATCCGATCACGCCTTCGCTGAAGCCTAGATCTCTCGGCATTTGCAATGCCGCGGCCCCAACGTTCATGCGGTCGATAAAGGCAATGACGTAAAGCATGAATAGGAAAGGAAGGAGCCGCTTCGCGATTCGCTGCCTGGCTCGCCTGGCAACTTCGGAGTCGGCAGAAGAGGACGAGGCGGGTTGTGGTGGCGCACTAACGACACTATCGGACATAGTCACACAGCCTGCAGTCTTGCGGATTCTTAGCGAAGTACCAGCGTGCTTATCCGCTTCGGTACTTCGCCAACCGGCACTGTCGCCACCTCTTTGAGAGTCGTGGTATCGATGACCGACACCAATCGGGCTCCCGAGTCAGAGATGTAGATGAACTTGCTGTCCGGCGTGAAGGTGATCCATTCGGGGATCGACCCGGTCGGAGCCCGTCCGGAGCCATGAACCTCAGGCAGTTTCGCGTGTCCAAGTACCTGGAGATCGGGCAGCGAATATTTGAATACGGCATTGGCGATGGTGCTGTTCACCCACAGAGATTTGCCATCTGGGGCGATGCCGATTCCGTGAGAAGGAGTTCCCCTTCGTCCCTCAGCGATACCAAATCCAGCGGGTTCATCCGGCAGCTTAATTCTGGCAACTTCTTCACGTTTTGGGAAATCAACGACTGCAAAGCCATTGAACCCTGACAGTTGTACGAAGATGCGGCGTGTCGCACCATCAACACTTGTTTCAAATGCCATTGGCCGAACCGGACGGTCGAATTTAATTTCCCATGCAACCTTGTCGGTTTGGAGATCGATCACGGTTGCGGCTTTGCTCTCGATCGAGCCGCTTACTGCATACTTCCCGTCCGGTGTCACAAACACGTTGTGCACGCTGCCGTTGACGGGAATGCTTTTTGTCCGCTTGCGCGACGCTGTATCAATTACGTCGACCACGCCTGCATCTGTGCGAATCCCAACCAGCACGCGAGACCCGTCTTTCGTGATGGCGATATTGTTCGGACGTCCACTGAGGGGAACCTTGTCGAGGATGTCTCCGCTTTTTCGATCCACAATGTCGAGTACGCTCTCTGACTCATTGCTTATGTAGAGGCGTGTCCCATCGGGCGAAAAAGCGATGCCGTGCGGCAACGTAATTCCGTGAATGACTTGCACGACCTGGTTCGTGCGAGGATCTATGCCGTCGATGGAGTCGCTTGCGCTGTTCGTAACATACACAAGCACCCTCGCATCAGGCTGGGAAGGAGGGGGAGCCTGCTTGCTCGAGTCACGCACCCAAGCCGCGATCATCTGCCAGTCGGAGTCGTTCTGAGATTCGAACTGTCGCCCCCCGGAATGAAATGGATCTCCTCCGGCTTCGGGTGCAAGAGGATGCTTCAGAAGGCGACTTGCCACGGGATCGCCGACCGTCACCTGATTGAGAACACTCTCGAAGTTCTTTCGGGATTGTTCATCGGTCCAATTCTTACTTCCTGGAAAGAGTGGCTCAAGGTGAAACTCACGGGTCTCGAGAACGTGGCAGCCGTAACAGGGGGCGTGCCCCGACCGCTCTTTCAGAAAAATGGGCTCGACTTTCGTTTTAAAGAACTTAAAGTCAAGTTCGTCCGGCGTACTCGCAGGAGCAGGCGTCGTGGTCGCAGGGTTTGCTGTTACTGCCGGCCCTTGGCGCGCCGCTATCTGTCCGCATGCGGGATTACCCAAGTTGCACGCCACGATGAAACAAACCGCTGAGAGAGCCCTTCTTTCTATCCACGGCATCGCGTAACGAAACCTCGATGATGATTTGCAATAGTCCATGAGTGCTGCGGAGCTAAACGTCAAATGTTGCAGACTCCTCCCGCGAGCGATGAAACAGTTGCGAATGATCAGGAGAACGCAGCAAGGGTCGGAGGTCGCGAACGTCTTTCACGTCATCGAGTTGAAGCACGCGCTCGACTAGCTTTGCACACACCTTGTCGCCCAGCACTGGAGACATCAGCTCGCGCGCTTTGGCGACTACTTCATCACGCGACATCGGGTTCTCGGGAGTTCCACGTACGTGGTCGACCCGCTCGTTGAGCTGCGTCCCGTCAGCAAGAGTGACTTCAACCATGGCCACTCGGACCGGTATCAGCTTCTCTAGTTCTTCATCGGGAACAAGTTGGACCTTCTCGCGCTCACGGAGCACGGCGGGGTCTTGCATTCGAGCTTTATCGTGTGCGGCACGGAAGGAAACCGTTTTGTCTACGAGCATGACCGCGACCAGGTGCTGAAGACAAATATCCGGCATATCGCGGTTGTTGACCGTGTAAGCTGCGCTGGTCGCCGCGCGAACCACCACCTTCTGAACCTGGTTCGCCTCAAAAGGATGGCGCTTGCGCAGATTTTCCAGAGCGTCGAGCGGCGCCTGGATGGGTCCACCAGTTGTCCACTTCTTAAGGGTGGTGACCACTACTCCATAGAGCTCGCCAAGTTGGGCGATCATCCCTGCCGGGTCGGCTTTCGGGTTGTAGGACTCCACGAAATTGTTTGGTCCAGACAAAACATCGTTGACGCCAGTCCAGCCCGAGTGGACCACGAGTGCAGCGTTGACTCCGTTCCGAGCTCCCATGGCGCCGAACAGGAAAGCCTTCTCCACATGCTCGGTGTCGCGTCGCCAAGCCCCGATGCCGGCGCCCGCCTGTTGTGCGGCATAGTCGAGTAGCCACCGCATCTGTTGTGCATTGAGGCCCGCGACGCACCCCGCCGCGGCCGTCGCGCCCATGGTTCCAACCAGGTTGTGGGTTTCCTTCATCCCTGGACCGACGGTCTTCATTGCGCGCAAGGCGATGTCGTATCCCAAGGCCACAGCGCGCAAGAAATGCGTTCCGCTCACACCGAACTGTTCACCCATTGCCAGAGCGGCCGGGACGACCGCGCACCCTGGATGTGCTCCCCCTGTGGTGAAATCGTCGTCCGTTTCGTCGGAGTGAGCCAGTTCACCGTTTGCGAACGCTGCTTCGATCGGCCCGCACATGATGTCCGAGGCGACTACGGTCGCAATTTTCTCGCCGCCGTAGGCGCGAGCGAACTGAATCGCCAAGCGTCCGGGAGGCAGTTCGGACCCCGATACCATCGCGGCGATCGTATCGAGAATGTGGTGCTTGGCTTCCTGCAACGCATTCTCAGGAAGCGTGCGGTTACGAGCTTCGGCCATGAATGAACTGAGCTTATCCATGACCGGGCTGTCACTTGCTGCGGCCTTCGCCAACTGAGGAAACGCAGCAGCAGCGGTAATCCAACCAACGTGCTGCAACCATGTGCGTCGCGTTAGAGTGCGCGCCAAGCCACCTTCAGGCTGGGTGTCTGGGTCGTTCTTATCCACTTTCACGTATGGGCCCTTGTCCTGACTAGAAGATCACCTTGATCGCGAATTGAATCTCGCGGGCTGTAGTCGTGGTTTTTGTCAACTGCCCTGCAGTTGGCAGCAATTGCCCCGAGGAATCGAAGATGTCGGTATTGGTGGGGGTTGCTGGCGGAGCAAAGTTCGTGTGATTCAGGATGTTGAAGACTTCTGCGCGGAATTGGATATTGAATCTCTCCGAAATGCTCTTGATGTAGTTGTTCTTGAACACCGAAAAGTCCATTTCCGTCACACCCGGACCATTAATAACGTTGCGTCCGGCGTTGCCGCGCAGGTTGAAGCACGATGGAAAGGGTTGGTCTTTCGTGCAGTACTGATCATAGAAAGCTTGAGTCGGCGCGGTCGGTACGGCGAAACAGTTCGTCCTGATGTAGTTGGTCGGATTACCAGGGTTGGTGAGCGTGTTGCATCCCGACCCAGCCAAGCGATTGGGAAACGCCCAATCGTCGCCGCTTTGCGTGAGGGCCGGATCATCCCCCGTTCCCCACGTGGGCGTGACCGGTACCCCGTCGGTTGCCGTGAAGATGAGCCCCAGTTGCCATCCGCCTAATGCATGCTGCGCTACCCACGACTCGGATTTGGGTTTCGGAAGCTCCCATGTTCCGTTGATCACGAGGGTTCTACCTACGTTAAAGTCGGAGAGAGCTCGGCTCAGTCTAGGATCAAACCAGTGCAGGCTTGAAATTGAGTTGCCGAAGGAGTCCCCTGCCACTGTCGCTGAACTGGTATCCATACTCTTTCCCCAAGTGAAGGCGCCCTGTACTTGGAAGCCATGACTTAAGCGTTTCGCTAGCTGTGTTTCCAGCGCGTTGAAGTATGAGTGTCCGTCGTAAAACATTCCCCGAATGGATCCGAAATTGTCATTGAGGATGGATGCATCGACAGGCCAGACATACCCTGACGGGGTCAGCGTGGGAAGGGCGAGATTGGCGTCGTCCACTCGGAACGGTTGGTGGATGCCGCGCGATCCTACGTAGGCGACCATCGCCGCCAGGGTCGGGGTCAACTGTTGCTGGACATTGAGGTTCCACTGCATGACATAGTTGCGCTTGGGATTCGGTTCAACATAGGTAGTGCGCAACCGATTGGCCGGGAAACTACTGTTTCCTCCCAGTGAGAAGAAGGGAGTCGCGCACGCACAAAATCCAAACGGATCCTTTATTACCGTGTACTGGAAAAAAGGTGAGGCCTGGTTCGTCAGCAGCACGAACTGGTATAGGAGCGGCAATACGTCGAACATGCCGATCCCACCGCGAACTGCTGTTTTACCATTGCTGAAGGGGTCCCAAGCGAACCCGACGCGCGGTTCGAAGTTTCTCAAGGTCGGGTTATTGAAAAAGGGATCGCCGAGGTGCGGCGCCGCATCTGTGAGATTACGCAGGTTTGCCAGTTTCCCGCTGGTTTCTGTGGGCACCGTGGACATTTCATAGCGCAATCCCAGATTGAGCGTGAGGTTTGAGCGCACGCGCCAATCGTCTTGTAAGTAAGCGCCAAAGATCGTCTGCCGCAGATTGCGCGGTGAGAGAGTGCTGTGAATTCCTCCTTGAAACTTGCTTGGATTGTTTAGCAAAAAATCACTCAGTGATCCAAAATTCCAGATTCCGTTTGGGTCGGTGTCGGCAACCTGGTTTAGCATGAGCCGTTCCACGGCGACGCCAAAACGAATGGCGTGCTTGCCCGTGGCCAAAAAGGCGTCGTCGTAAAGTTGACCCGTGTTCCAGTGATAGTAGTAGGTCGGACTGCCTCCCACTCCACCTGTAAAGTCGGTGAGCCCTGAGGTCAGAACCTGTGCTGCCGCCCTGCCGGGAAATGAACCCAGCTCAGTCTTGGTGGCGTCTGGATTGATCGCAGTGGAGTTTTGATTGTTGTTAACGGCTTCGTGATTCCACCCTAGGCGTACGGAATTCACAAGGCTGGAACTGAAGCTGTGTGTCTCCTCCATCGCCAGGATTTGTCTCGATGTTTTTGTCAGGTATAAAACATTGTTCGTCCCGTCGGGAGACGAATACGGCGTCCGATCAAACAGATATGTGCCGAACAGCGTGTCGTGTTCGGAGAAAGTGTGGTCGATGCGGGTCGTGAAGAAATTTTCGTTTACAATCTGTTGCCCGGCGAAGTTGTAGATGCCGGTGTCGCCGTTGTCCAGAATGCCACCGTTTGGCAGGTGGTAGAAAGTAAAGTAGGCCGCAGCACTGGGATCCACGGCGATCTGGGTAGGAGTGCAGGGATTTTGGGCATTCGCTGGATCCGAACACAGCAGACCGTTCCTGGCATTCTCGGAGGGGACGAACGTTTTGGATGTTATTCCCTTGGACTGTCGAATCCCTTCATAATCCGCGAAGAAGAATGTCTTGCTCTTGAAGATTGGCCCGCCCAGCGATCCGCCAAACTGGTTGCGCTTGAATGGCGGAATCTTGCCCGCGTCGAAGAAATTTCTGGCGTCCAAAGCGCTGTTCCGCAGGAACTCATAGGCGCTGCCGTGGATCTGGTTCGTGCCAGAGCGAGTGATGGCATTGACGACGCCTCCGGAAGTCTTGCCATACTCCGCCGAATAGTTGCTGGTGAGAACCGAAAATTCCTGAATGGCATCCACACCCAGGCTGCCGCCAAGAACGCTGCCCGGCGATCCGTTCGCGTAGTCGTTCACGCTCACGCCGTCCAGCCGATAGTTGTTCTGCTGCGGGCGAGCGCCCGAGATCGTTAACTGTTGTCCGAATCCGCGATTGCCACGATCGGTGCCCGCTGAGAAATCCGGCTGCGTATGGATCGTATCGACACCCGGCTGGAGCGCTGCCAGATCAGTCCAACTGCGTCCATTCAGAGGGAGCTCGCGAACAGTGGTCGCATTGACCACAGCGCCGATGTCTGACGTCGTCAGTTGCACAT
>Ga0210406_10001468_pt1 | contig 28594 bp, 24 predicted proteins | sample IncBWC30MmetaG_FD_155454 | JGI IMG/M metagenome (GOLD analysis project Ga0210406, IMG submission 155454) | Forest soil microbial communities from Barre Woods Harvard Forest LTER site, Petersham, Massachusetts, United States - Inc-BW-C-30-M | ecosystem: Environmental > Terrestrial > Soil >... | reverse complement strand
AAATACAAAGTCTCGGCGACGTCCTCGATTGGGCCACCAACATCGGCTATCCCGGCTACGGCACGGCCGCCATCGACGAAGCCTTCAAAGCCTGGATTATCCCCACCATGTTCGCGAAAGTTGCCCGCGGCGACGAAACTCCGGAAAACGCCGCCAAAGCCGCCGAACAGGAATACAACCGCATCTTCGCCCGCTGGAAATAAACATGTAGCATAGGCTTTAGCCTGTGCTTCTGGGTTTGAACTGTAATGGCCGGTCTCTAGACCGGCCAACAGGCTTTAGCCTGTGCTATAAGATTCTTTAAATCTCACAGATTCGCATCGCACAGGACGAAACCCGAATGGCCGTCGTCGAAACTCGCAATCTAACCAAAGTTTTCAAGGAAGGTCATCTCGGCGCCGTAAATAACGTCACCCTCGAAACTCGCGAAGGCGAATTTCTCGTCTTCCTCGGCCCCTCCGGCTCCGGCAAAACCACGCTCCTCCGCATGATCGCCGGCCTCGAAAATCCCACCTCCGGCGAAATCCTCATCGGCGGTAAAGTAGTCAACAATCTCTCTCCTCGCGACCGCCGCATCGCCATGGTCTTCCAAAGCTACGCGCTCTACCCGCACCTCTCCGTCTACAAAAACATCGCCTTCCCCCTCAAAGCGCAAAAAGTCCCCCGGGATCAGCATCAGAAAAAAGTCGAATGGGCCGCAGGACTTCTCGGCATCGGCGCGCTTCTTGACCGCAAGCCGCGCGAACTTTCCGGCGGCGAACGCCAGCGCGTCGCCCTCGCTCGCGCCATCGTCCGAGAGCCCGCCGTCTTCCTTCTTGACGAGCCGCTCTCCAATCTAGACGCAAAGCTCCGCGCCTCCGCCCGCGAAGAGCTCGAGCGCTTCCACCGCAGCGTCGGCACCACTTCGATCTACGTCACCCACGACCAGGTGGAAGCCATGGCTATGGGCGACCGCATCCTGGTCCTCAACCAAGGCCACGTCCACCAGCTCGGCACGCCCACCGAAGTCTACGATGACCCCACCGACACCTTCGTCGCTACTTTTCTCGGCTCTCCTCCCATGAATCTCGCCGAGCTCAGCGACGTCATCGTCGGCTTCCGCCCCGAACATTTTCTTCCTGCCGCAAACGTCACCGGCGAAACCGTTCCCCTTCGCTTCAAGGTCGAAAACACCGAATACCTCGGCTCCGAGTGGATCGTCTCCGGCCTCCTCGTCGGCGGAAAACTCGACGCCAAAAAAGTCGTCTCCCGCGTCCCCAATGCCAAACACCTGGAACTCGGCGGCGTCTACGACTTCGTCGTCCCCACCCGCACCCTGAAATTTTTCGATCGCGCCACCCAGAAGCGCGTTCCCTCGAAAGACGTCTCATGGCAGTAGCCGCCGCCAAAATCAAATCCGCCTCCGCGGCGCAGAGCCCCTTCCTCAGCACCGCCATGTTCGCCCCCGCCGCCCTCTACATCCTGCTTCTCGTCGCCGGCCCCTTCCTCCTCGCCGTCTTCTACGCCTTCAGCGACGCCCGCATCGGCAACACCGAACTCCACTACGTCGGCCTGGAGAATTTCCGCAGCATCCTGCAAAGCCCAAGCTTCCGCATCGCCATTCGCAATTCGCTCATCTTCACCATCGGCTCGCAGATCATCGTCCTCGTTTGCGCCAACATCCTCGCCATCGCGCTCGAAACCGCCTTCCGCGGCCGCGGCATCGTCCGTTTTCTGATTCTTCTTCCCTGGGTCGCGCCCATCTCGCTCGGCGCCATCGGCTGGAAGTGGCTCCTCGATTCCATCTACAGCGTCATCTCCTGGGTCCTCGTCGCTCTGCATTTTTACAAGCCCTTCAACGCCCCCATGTGGCTCGGCGAACCGTCGCTCGCCATCGCGTCCGTCATGCTCGTTCACAGTTGGCGCGTAATTCCCTTTTCCACCGTAATTCTTCTCGCCGGACGCACCGCGATTCCCAAGGACATTCCCGAAGCCGCTTCCGTCGACGGCGCCGGCTTCTGGCGCACGCAACTCCAGATCGTCATCCCCATGATGCGCCCCATCCTCAGCGTCGCCGTTCTCTTCGGCCTGATCTTTACTTTCACCGACATGACCGTCGTCTACATCCTCACCGCCGGCGGCCCGTTCGACTCCACGCAAACCCTTCCCTCGCTCGCCTTCGCCCTCGGCATCCAAGGCAGCGACCTCGCCGCAGGCGCCGCCATCTCGCTTTTCCTCGTTCCACTCCTCGTCATCCTCGCTTACTTCATGCTCCGCGTCGCCCGCCGTTCGGAGGTCAACTGATGCCTCCGAAACAAACCTCTCTCCGCCTCGCAGGCAAACTCGTACGCGCCGGTGTGCTGATCGTCTTCACCACACTCCTCGCTTTTCCTTTTTATTGGATGATCATCACCAGCTTCAAACAGAACGTCGATCTCTACACGATGGAGAACAATCCGTTCCTCTTCAACGCCAGCCCCACGCTCGCCCACCTGAAATTTCTCTTCACCGAAACGCGCTTTGTCCGTTGGCTGGGCAACACCGCCTTCGTCGGCATCATAGTCGTGCTCATCACCCTGGTTCTCGCCATTCCCGCGGCCTACTCTCTCGCCCGTTTCGCCGGACGCTGGGGCGAGCGTCTCGGCATCGCCATCTTCCTCACCTACCTGGTCCCGCCCACGCTGCTCTTCATTCCCCTCTCGCGCGTGATCGCCTTCCTCGGCTTGCAGGATTCCCTCTGGGGTTTGATCCTCGTCTACCCCACCTTCACCGTTCCCTTTTCCATCTGGCTGCTCATGGGCTTCTTCAAATCCATCCCCCGCGAACTCGAAGACGCCGCCATGGTCGACGGCCTCACCCGCTTTGGCGCCTTCGTCAAGCTCATGATTCCCATCTCCACGTCCGGCATTCTCACTGTTGTGATCTTCACCTTCACACTCGTCACTCAGGAATTCGTCTACGCCCTCACCTTCATCTCCTCCGAATCCAACCAGATGATCGGCACCGGCATCCCCATCTTCCTCGTCCGCGGCGACGTCTACTACTGGGGCGCCCTCATGGCCGCCTGCCTGATCGCCAGCCTCCCCGTAGCCTTCCTCTACAACCTCTTCCTGGACCGCTTCATCTCCGGCTTCACCGTCGGCGCCGTCAAGTAATCGCTCCAACCACGAACGTGTAGGGGCACGATAAATCGTGCCCTCATGGGTCACTCCTCTCCGCGCCTTACTCTGTCATCCCGACCGGAGTGGCCGGTTTTCTCTTTCGCGCCGCAGTAAGGCGCGCCGGCCACGCAGCGGAGGGACCCAGGCAGAATTTCAACCAATTCGACCCCTCTCTGCTTACTCTTCTGTGTGTTTCAACTCTGCGCCCGGCGTTTACCCCAACCCGGTCGGGGGTTAACTCTCCTTCCGATTTTCCATTTTCTTTACTTCAACCTCGCAAACAAACTCTCCTTCCACCGCGCATTATCAATCGTCCAAACAATCTTCCCCTTCCGCCCGCTCGCAATCTGCTCTACCCAAACCTCCCGATTCCTCTCATCCCCCGCCACATTCAACCGGTCCACCACCGTCATCCCTTGCGTCAACTCGCTCCCTGTCTCCACATCCCAAAAATGTTCCGACGCCGACGTCACAATCGACGGATCCAACGCCACTGCCATCGCCACCGGATCGGGCAACGAAATCCCATGCTCCCCCGTCTGTACATGAAACGCTTCCTGCGCCCGGCTATTGCACTCAATCGCAAATTTCCCAACCGCCGTCCCAAACCCCATCACCTTTTCAATCTCTTTCAAATTCAGCACCGCTTGCCCCCGGCACAGATGCCAGCCCACCATCTCCACAGGTAACCCACTTCTCGCCACAATCCGCGCCGCCTCCGGATCGCACCAGATGTTGTACTCCGCCGCCGGCGTCACATTCCCCTCGCAGCAAGGCGCCCCGCCCATCACCACGCACCGGCTAACGCTCTTCGCAATCTCCGGCCGCTTCTGCAAAGCCAGCGCCACATTCGTCAGCGGCCCCAGCGTCACCATCACAATTCCCGGATGCGCCTCAATCAAATCCACAATCGCTTTCGTCGCCCCCATTTTTTCCGGCGACCGCCGCGGCTCGGGATATCCGTGATCCCCCAATCCATCGCGCCCGTGAAACCAGTCCGCGCTCCAATGCGCCCGCTGCAACGGCTTCTCCGCCCCCACAAACACCGGCACGCTCGACCCACAAAGCTCCGCGGTATACAACGCATTGCGGCTGGCCTGCGCAACCTCCACATTCCCAGCCACAGCAGTAATCCCCACCACCTCAACCCCCGGATGCCGCAGCGCCATAATCAAAGCCACCGCATCATCAGAAGCCGTATCCGTATCAATCAAGAATGTACGTTTCATGCGCCACAGCATATCAAATCCCGGTAGCGGCCACTTTCAAGTGGCCCCGCTCTCTTGTCTACTTCTTCTCTGTGGACTCTGTGCTCTTCCTCCGAGTCCTCTGTGTTAACTCTCCTCTGTCTCCCCACGGGAACTTTTTCCGCCCCAACCGGGAATGAGTACTGGCATCCAACCATTCTCGAAAGGCATCAACTCCTACAGTGCGGAAACTTCCTGCAACTCTCCTCGCCCTTTTCCTGACCGCTCTCTCTCTACCCGGCCAGCAATCCCCCATCACCGTAAACGTCGCCGCCGTCAATCTTCTCGCCACCGTCCGCGACAAACACGGCAACATCGTCCGCAATCTCTCCAAAGACGACTTCTCCCTCGAACAGGACGCCAAGCCCCAAGCCATTACCTATTTCGCCAAAGAGTCCGATCTCCCGCTCACCCTCGGCCTCCTCGTCGACACCAGCCTCAGCCAGCGCCGCGTTCTCGATCAGGAACGTACCGCCAGCCGCTCTTTCCTCGACCATGTCCTCCGCGAAGACAAAGACAAAGCCTTCCTCATCCACTTCGATCACGAAGTCGAACTCCTCCAGGAGCTCACCTCCTCCCGCCAGAAGCTCCAGGCCGCCATCGATCAAATCCACACGCCACAATTTTCGCAAACCAATTCCAGCGGTGGCAGCGGGGGCGGTGGAAGAGGCGACGGCCGCGGCTCCCGCGGTCACGGCCACGGCGGCGGCACTCTGCTCTACGACTCCATCTATCTCGCTTCCGACGAATTAATGAAAAAGCAGCAGGGCCGCAAAGCCCTCGTCATCCTCACCGACGGCGTCGACCGCGGCAGCAAGGAATCCCTCACCGAAGCCCTCGAAACCGCCCAGCGCGCCGACACCCTGATTTACTGCATACTTTTCGCGGACAAGGAAGAAGGCCACGGCAATGGCGGCGGCTTCGGCGGCCCGCACATGGGCGGCGGAGGAATGGGCGGCGGCAGAGGAGGCGGCTACCCGCGCCGCACCGAGGAACCACGTCCCGACGGCAAAAAAATTCTCGAACAGCTGGCCAAGACTTCCGGTGGCCGTTTCTTCGAAGTCTCCAAAAAAGAAACCATCGAAAAAATCTACGCCGACCTCGACGAAGAACTCCGCAGCCAATACGTCCTCGGCTACTCTCCCGACAGGCCCGACGCCACCCCCGGCTATCACAAGCTCCACCTAGCCGTAAAACAAAAGGACGCCCAGGTCCAAACCCGCGACGGCTTCTACCTCGACCACTAAACTCTCGCACAAAAATGTAGGGGCGGCTTTACGCCGCCCCTCTTGGGTCCTCTGTGAACTCTGCGCTCTTCCTCTGAGTTCTCTGTGTGAACTCTTCTCTTTCTCCTACCGCCCCTGCGCCTCTTTCTGCTTCTTCCTCTCTTCATCCATCCGCTGGATATACTGCTCAAACTTCGGCAACTGTTCCGGCGTCAAAAACGCCCGCATCTCTCCCCGCGTCTTCATCCGCACCACGTCCACCTCGGAGTCGCTCTTGTCATGAATCGCCCGGATCTCCGTCTGCGCTTCCTTGATAATCCCTTCGGCCTTTTGCGCCTGCTCCGGTGTAAGCCCGATCGTCTGGGTCATCTCCGCCAGCTTTTTCGCCCGCCGCTCCGCCTCCGACGGCATCACCGTCTTTGTCGCCGCATAACTCCGCCGCGCTAGGCTGTATCCAAACACGCCTCCGGTCGCTGTTCCAATCACGAACACCAGCGCCAGCCAAATTGCCGCTTTCTTGCGGATATCCGGGTTCATGGCCTGACCTCGCCCGTAGTCCCAAGTCCATCGTCATACCAAGTCGGCGCCACCGAAGAATCGAACACCATGTCGCTGCCGCGCCGCTCCACGTTCATCCCTTCCGTCTTACGCAGCTCCAGCGCCCAGCTTCCGCCCAGCACCAGCAGCAGCGCGCTCAGCGCCACCAGCCTTGGCGCCAGCCGCCGCACGCTGATCCACACGCCGTCCCGCGCTTCCTCTTCCTGTTCCCTCGCACTAATCGCCGCCATTACCCGAGTCGCAAACCACGGCCCAGGCTTGTCCACCGTGGCTTCTGCCAGCGCATTCCTCGTTTCCGTAAACTCCTCCAGCGCCATCCGGCAAGCCTCGCAGCCCCCCGCGTGTACGTCCTCCGCTTCAGGCAGCTCGGCCCGCCACTCCTCGGCGCTCTTCCGCAGGCCGCCGCCGAGCGGCAACTCCTCCAGTGCATCCAGAAAACGCCGGCAATTCTGTTCGTCCCGATTCAAAGGGTTCCCCATTATTCCATTACCTCTTTTTCTTCCCGATTCCTGTTCTCCTGCCTTCGAAATCTCCGCCTACCTGGCTGCTGCTGCCCGCCTTCGCCTCATCCGCTCCGTAATCCGTTGCCGAGCACGGAATAGCCTCACCTTCACCGTGTTCGCGTTGATCTCCATCAGCTCCGCTATCTCTTCCACCGAAAATCCCTGTACTTCCTTCAGCACCAGCATCGTGCGGTCGCGCTCTTCCAGGCAGCTCATCAGATCTTCCACCTGCTCCCGCGCCGCCAGTCGCTCGCTCGTATCCGGCCTGCCATCCGACTGCTGCGACGACGCCTGGTAAACCTGGGCCTGCTCCTCGCTCAACTCCGCCTCGAACACCAACGGACGAACCTTCTTTTTTCTTAGCAGGTCCCAGCATTCATTCACCGTGATCTTGTACAGCCAGGTGCTGAACGCCGCCCGCTGGTCGAACCTTCTTATAGAAAAGTAAGCTTTCAGGAACACCTGCTGGGCTATATCCTCGACGTCCTCCCGGTTCCTCAAAATGCCCCCCGCCACCGCAAATACCCGGTTTTGGTGCCTCCGGACCAGTTCCTCAAATGCTTGTTTATCATCCTTTTGCGAACGCCGGACCAGCTCCCGGTCCTCCTCCACACGCGCCGAGACGCTCTCCCCCGCCGTCCTGGGCTTTCCCAGTCCTGTCAGTGCCAGTTCCACTGGTTTTGGGACGCGTGCCATAGCTCTTTGGTTACGGAAATCTCTTTCCCTTTCTCCCCCCGGGCTAACCGCCTAGCTCCGTTAATTTAACATCTTTTACTAGTTTCGACTTGCTACCGTGTACTATCTATGGAATACTCACTCCATGATTATCGGCGATCGTCTTCGCGCTCTGCGCGAGGAAAAGAAACTCTCCCAGGGTGATATCGAGAAGCGTACCGGTCTACTTCGCTGTTACATTTCCCGCGTCGAGAATGGCCACACGGTACCGGCCATCGAAACGTTGGAAAAACTGGCGCGCGCGCTCGAGTGCCCACTTTATCAACTCTTCTACGACGGTGAAGAGCCGCCTCAACTTCCCAACCTTCCCAAGCGCAAGTCGTCTGACGACATCGCCTGGGGCAGCGCCGGAAAAGAAGCGCGCTATCTTAACAAGCTTCGCCGCTTGCTGAGCAAAGCCGACGAGGAAGATCGCAAACTGCTCCTGTACATGGCCCAGAAAATGGCCAACCGGTAGCCGTTTGCTGATCCAGGCCTCGCCCGCGTAGATACAACCTTAACTCGAAAAGCCGCTCCTCCCCCATGCCCTGAGCGGCTTTTTCCTTTTCCCCCGCCTGACTCCGAAACTTGTCATCCTGAGTGCATCCGATAAGGATGCGCGAAGGACCTCAACTTAATCTTCATCTCCAAACTTAGCCACGAACAATACCTTCCGCAAAGCCAAAGTTCCTCAACATCTACTCCCACTCAATCGTGCTCGGCGGCTTACTGCTCACGTCGTACACCACCCGCGTCACTCCCTTCACTTCGTTCACAATCCGCGTCGACATCCGCTCCAGCACGTCCCCCGGCAACCTCACCCAGTCCGCCGTCATCGCATCATCGGACTGCACCACCCGCACCGCCACCGTCAATCCGTACGTCCTTCCATCCCCCATCACACCCACGCTGCGTACGGGCAGCAGCACTGCAAACGCCTGCCAAACTTTTTCATACAGCCCCGCCCGCCGGATCTCCTCCACCACAATCGCGTCCGCGTCCCGCAGCGTCTCCAGATCCGGCTTCGTGATCGCCCCAAGCAGCCGCACCGCCAGGCCCGGCCCGGGGAACGGATGCTTCACCAGAATCTCTTCCGGCAGCCCTAAGTCTTTTCCAATCCGCCGCACCTCATCCTTAAACAAGTCCCGCAGCGGTTCCACCAGCGCAAAAGGCATATTCTCCGGCAGCCCGCCCACATTGTGATGCGATTTGATCGTAGCCGAGGGCCCCTTCACCGAAACCGACTCGATCACATCCGGATACAATGTCCCCTGCACCAGATACTTGATAGCGCCCGCCGCGCTCTTCTGCAGCTTCTCTGCCTCCGCCGCAAAAATTGCGATGAACTCCCGTCCAATAATCTTCCTTTTCTGTTCCGGATCGCTCACGCCCTCCAGCTTCGTCAGAAAATGCTCCGAAGCGTCTACGCCAATCACCCGCAGCCCCAGCCGCTCGCGATACATTTCCAGCGTGTGCGCAAACTCGTTTTTCCGCAGCAACCCCGTATTCACGAAAATATTCGTCAGCCGATCGCCCATCGCCCGATGCGCCAGCACCGCCGCCACCGTCGAATCCACCCCGCCGCTCAACCCGCAAATCGCGTGGTGCGTTCCCACCTTCTCGCGGATCGCTTCCACCGTTTCTTCGATGAACGCCTTCCCGCTCCATTTCGGCTCCGCCTTGCACACCCGGAAAAGGAAATTCCTCAAAATCTCCGTCCCGCGGTCCGTGTGATTCACTTCCGGGTGAAACTGCACCGCGTACATCTTCCTCTTATGATCTTCCGCCGACGCAATCGCGTTCGCCGTCCTCCCCGTCAGATGAAATCCCGGCGGCAATTCCAAAACGTTGTCCCCGTGGCTCGCCCAGATCTTCAGCGTCTCCGGCAATCCTCCCAGGATGTGGCTCTCCGCTTTTTCCAAATTAAAATGCGCCGGCCCGTACTCCCGCCGCTCCACCGGCTCCACTTTTCCGCCCAGATTCTTCGCCATCCACTGCATACCGTAACAAATCCCCAGCACGGGAATTCCCTGCGCCAGCACTGCCGGGTCGCACACCGGCGCGTCCTTGTCGTACACGGAACTCGGGCCCCCTGACAAAATAATCCCCGCCGGCTCCAGCTTCCGAATCTCTTCCACCGAAGTAGTGCAAGGCAACACCGCGCTAAACACCTGCTGCTCCCGCACCCGCCGCGCAATCAACTGCGTATACTGCCCCCCAAAATCCAGCACCACAATCCCGCCCCGCTCCGTTTTCAATATCGCCTTCGCGTCCGTGGCACGGCCATTCTTGGCCGTGCTCTTCGCTTGTAGATCGCTCTGCGCCATCTTCGCCGTTCCTTCCATCCGTTCACCTCTTTTACCAACCGATTCTAGTCCGAAAACACGTAGGGGCACGATAAATCGTGCCCCTCCTGGGTTTCTCTTCTCTGCGAACTCTGTGTCTCTGCGTTCAGATCTCTTCGCCTTTTTCTACTTCCTCACCCCACCACCACATTCAACATCTTATCCGCCACAAAAATAACCTTCCGCACCGTCTTCCCGTTCAGATGCCCCGCCACCCCCGTATCCGCCTGCGCCCGCTTCATCACTTCTTCCTGCGAAGCCCCAGCCGCCACCTTCACTCTTCCCCGCACCTTCCCATTCACCTGCACCGGAATCTCCACCTCATCTTCTTTCGCCAACTCCGCATTAATCGCCGGCCACGCCTCGGTCCATAGTCCTTCCGTGTGTCCCAGCATTTCCCACAACTCTTCCGCCAGATGCGGCGTCATCGGCGCCAGCATCAACGTCACCAGCTCCAGCACTTCCTTTTGCACCGCTGGCCGCACTCCATCATCCAACGGCTCCGCCGCATAAATCGCATTCACCAACTCCATAATCTGCGCAATCGCCGAATTAAAATGCCACCGCCCCTCAAAATCCTGCGTCACCCTCTGCAAACTCTGGTGCGCCTTCCGCAGCAATCCCTTCTCCTTCTCCGTCCACTGTGGCACAGCCATTCCTGGCTGTGCTCCGTCACTCTCCACCGACTGCTGGCCACTGGCCGCTTCCGCATGCTTATCCACAACGCGGTATACCCTATTCAAAAATCTCCACGCCCCATCAATACTCTCCTCGCTCCACTCCAAGTCCTTCTCCGGCGGCGCCGCAAACAACGTGTACAACCGCCCCGTATCCGCCCCATACTTCTCCGCCATCTCTTCCGCGCCCACCACGTTCCCGCGCGACTTGGACATCGCCACGCCGCCCTTTTGCACCATCCCTTGCGTAAACAGCCGCGCAGTCGGCTCGTCGTGCTTCACCAATCCCAAATCCCGCATCACCTTGCACCAGAAACGCGAATACAGCAGGTGCAAAATCGCATGCGTAATCCCGCCAATGTACTGGTCAATCGGAAACCAATACGCCGCCTTCGCCGGATCAAACGGAGCCTTGTCATTGTGGGGATCGCAATACCGGTAGAAATACCACGACGAATCCACAAACGTATCCATCGTGTCCGACTCGCGCCGCGCCGGCCCCCCGCACTTCGGGCACTTCACATTCACAAACTCCGGATCCGTAGCCAAAGGCGACTCGCCTTCACCAGTCAACTGAGGATTTGCCGGCAGTAGCACAGGGAGATCCTTGTCCGGCACCGGCACCATTCCATCCTTCTCGCAATAAATCACCGGAATCGGCGTGCCCCAATACCTCTGCCGTGAAATTCCCCAATCCCGCAACCTGAAAATCGTCTCTCTCTTCCCAAACCCGCCCGCCTCGGCATCCGAAGCCATCCGCTCAATCGCCTCTTCGCTCTTCAGCCCCGAATACTTCCCCGAATTCACACTGTATCCGTAGTCCGTAAACGGTTGCCCAGGCTTGCTGCCTCCGTGTCCTCTGTGCTCTTTCTCTGTGCCCTCTGTGTTAAAACTCTTTTCCTTTGTCACCACCACCGGAATCGGCAACCCAAACTTCACCGCAAACTCAAAATCCCGTTCATCATGCGCCGGCACTGCCATAATCGCCCCGGTCCCATACTCCAGCAGCACAAAATTCCCCACCCAAATCGGAACCTTCTCCCCGTTAAACGGATTCACCGCATATCTTCCGGTAAAAAACCCATCCTTCTCCGCGGTAGCAATATCCTCCGTCTTCACCGAAGAAACCTTCATCCCGGCCAACTTCTTTTCGCTCTTCGCCTGCTCAGGCGTCCCCGCAATCAATCGCGCAACCAAAGGATGCGTCGGCGCCAGCACAATCGCGCTAGCCCCATAAATCGTGTCAATCCGCGTAGTAAAAATCTCAATCTTTTCTTCTCTGTGACCTCTGTGCTCTTTCTCCGTGCCCTCTGTGTTAAAGTCTTTTTCTTCTCCTTCTTCCACTGAAAACCACACCTTCGCCCCAATCGACTTCCCAATCCAATTCCGCTGCATAGCAATCACGCGATCCGGCCAGCTACCCTCCAACTGCTTCAAATCCTCCAACAACTGCTCCGAATACGCCGTCGTCTTCAAAAACCACTGCTCAATCTCCCGCGCTTCCACCCGCGTATCCTCATGCCGCCAGCAGAATCCTCCGTTCACCACCTGCTCGTTCGCCAGCACCGTGCAACACTTCGGACACCAGTTCACCCGGCTCTTCTTCTTGTAAGCGATCCCGCGCTCCAGCATCCGCAGGAAAAACCATTGGTTCCACCGGTAATACTCCGGCTCGCAGGTAGAGATTTCTCTCCGCCAGTCATAGGAAAACCCAAAACGCCGCAGCGTCCTCTGAAACTCCGCAATATTCTTATTGGTCCACACACGCGGATGCGTGTGGTTCTTGATCGCCGCGTTTTCTGCCGGCAGTCCAAACGCGTCCCACCCCATCGGGTGCAGCACGTTGAACCCGCGCATTCGCTTCACACGAGCAACCACATCCCCGATCGTGTAGTTGCGCATGTGTCCCATGTGCATCGTCCCCGAAGGGTACGGCAGCATTTCCAGCACATAGTATTTTGGTTTCTTGGTTTTCCCGCCGGGTGCCCCAGGTGCCGTCTTTGCACCTGGGTCTTGGGTTTTCTTCTCTTCGGGTGCCGCACCCTTGGTGTTTAAGGGTGCGGGTTTTGACTTTTCTTTCTCTTCGGTTTCTCTTAAATCCGCTTCCGTCTCAAACACGCGGTGCTCTTCCCACCGCTTCTGCCACTTCGCCTCAATCTCCTGCGGCTTGTAGTCCCCCACGCCCGATTATTCCTCGCGTTCTCTAGGTTCTAGCCTTTCCTTCCGAACTCTTCTCAGCGCAACTCTGCGCCCTCCGCGCCTCTGCGTTATCTCTTCTTCTTATCCTTCTGCGCCGGCAAATGCCGCGAACTAGCAAACTTCTTTCCCTTCTTCTCCAACTCCTTCTTCTGTTTCTTCATCGCCGCGGTCATCATCGAAAAACTCTTCTCCGCCTCCGGCCCCTCAACGCCCGCCAACTCCCACAGCTTCGCCACATTCTTCCGGTCATCCCCCGGATCATCAATCGGCGTCTCCAGCAAAAACGCGCGCCCCGCCAATCCCACCGGTGGAAAACTTCCCAACCGAGGCTGCCGCAGAATCCGCTCAAACGCGGCCGCGCCAATCTTCCCGTCCCCAATATGCTCGTGCCGGTCCACGCGCCCGCCCAGTGGAATCTTCGAATCGTTCACGTGAAACACCGGCACATTTTCCAGTCCAATAACCCTGTCAATCGTTTCAATTGCCCGCTCGAGTCCGATCTCACTCTTGATGTCATACCCCGCCGCAAACAAATGCGCGGTATCCAGGCAAACCGCCGCCTTGATATCCCGAAGCCCGCGCACAATCGCCGCCACTTCTTCCAGCCGCGAACCCACCGCCGTCCCCATCCCCGCGGTGTTCTCAATCAAAATCCGCATCTTGCCCAGCGGCACGCGCCGCGCCGCCTGCTTCACGCTCTCAATAATCGTTGCAATCGCCTGCTCCGCCGACGACTCCCCGCGCGAACCCGGATGCACCACCACAAAGTCCGCGCCCAGTTCCCGCCCGCGCACCAACTCCTCATGAAATGCCTGGATCGACCGCGTCCGCAGCATCGGCTGCGCCGCCGCCAAATTAATCAAGTAATTCGCGTGAATCACCAGCGGCCCCAGCCCCAACTCTTCCCGCCGCGCGCGAAACGCCGTCACATCCGAAGCCGGTATCCGCACATTCGCCGTCTGCCACATCCGCGGGCTAGCCGAAAAAATCTGCAGTGCGTTCGCCCCCAGCTTCTTCGCCGATTCCAGCGCGTTCAGATAACTCCCCGAAATCGACGTATGAATCCCGACCCGCAGACTCCCATCCATCCAAGCCGGCGGCCCCGGCTCAACCACCGGCACCGGGATATACTCGTCATCCGCCTCAAACTTCGTATTCTCAATAATTGGATATTCCGCCATCCCAGCCACAACTTTCTCCCTTAGTTTAAACCTCCATTCTACCACACCGTCCAAATCCTGTTTTACGCCTAACCGCTGCCCGACTGCCACAAGCCAGTTGCACGCAGCGGCTAGGGTGAGGCCCCGTCTCTTGCGCGAAGGCGCCTGACTACGGCATGCTATGCAACCAGTTGAACCCGCGCTCCCCCGAGCGCCCACGGAGCGACCGTCATGCAACCTGCTCCCCAAGCCGCTGTGAACGTCCGCCAGGTCGTTCCCTTCTTCCGCGTCTCCGACATGGAGCGATCCGTCCGCTTCTACTCGAACGCCCTCGGCTTCTCGATGAAACATCAATGGGTTGTGGATGAAAAACTTCGCTGGTGTTGGCTCACGCTTGGTGAAGCGTCCCTCATGCTCCAGGAATTCAATCAGCACTCGCAGGACACTCCATCCGACGGCCAAAAAGTCGGCCTCGGCGTCTCCCTCTGCTTTCAATGTGCGGACGCTCTGGCGCTCTACCGCGAATTCACCTCTCGCGATGTCGAGGTACAGGAACCATTCGTCGGCAACCAAATGTGGGTCGTAATACTCTCCGACCCCGACGGCTACCGCCTGGAGTTCCAAAGCCCGACCGACGTCCCGGAAGAAACCAAGCTCTCCGACCTAAAACATTGAGCCTATTGCCGCCGGGTGCCGCACCCTGCGATTTTCAGGGTGCGGGTTTTCTCGCCCAATCTCTGCGTCTCTACGTTATCTTTTTCTGCTACGCCAAAAACTTCGTCAGCGGCTCCCAATAATTCCCTTTCCACCCCTCCGCCAGATGCTCCGCCTGCCCTTTCGGAAATCCGGTGTGATCAAACTTGATCTTCGTCTCGCCGCCCATTTCCATCAGCACGAATCGAGCAATCGAATACGATCCAGGATCCCAGCTCCCTGCCCGCCAAACCTGCACGATCCGTTCATTCGCCACCAACTCCACCTGCCGCCCGGTGATGTATCCGCCAAAGGCCGAAAATGTTCCGCCCGCTTCACGGCTTATTGCAACCGGAGCGGCTCCGGTTTTCATTCCGCCAGACTTCATCGCCGCGCTCAGTTCCACCACCTTCGCGAACTGATTCGTCTCCGTCAGCGCCTCATACACCCGCTTCCGGCTAGCCTTGAACACCGGCTCATGATGAATCGCCTCCTCCGCCCGCAAGATCCCCTCTTCGTCCGCAGCCACCGCCTCACCGGTCCCAAGCGCAAACATTCCCAACGCCACCGCGCCGCCAACAATCGCTTGCCGCCGCGCAATCAACGCAGCCCGTTGCACCGGCGCCCCCTCTTCAATTCGTCGCTCATCTTCCCCTCCGGTTCTCGTTTCACTTCCGCCACGCCATCCCGTCCGGATCCTTCCCGATCGCAAACGTCGTCGTCACTTCCAGCGTCTTCAGATCCACCACCGCCACCTTGTCGTCCCCGCTTACCGCCACAAACGCCCGCACCCCATCCGGCTGCATCAAAATACCCTCCGCGCTCTTCCCCAGATTCAGCCGCTTCACTTCCTTCCGCGAAGCCGCATCCACCACCACCAAATCCCCGCTCCCCAAATCCGAAATCAGCACCAGCTTCCCGTCCGGAGTAAACTTCAACCGGTTCGAGTGCTTCGTCTTCACATCCACCGTCTGCGTCACCTTCTTCGACGCCAGATCAATAATCGACACTGTCCCATCCCCCGAATTCGCCGCCCACACTTCCTTCTCATCCGGAGAAATATCAATTCCCTCCGGCCCCTTCCCCACTTTCACGTTCGTCCCGGTCCAGTCGGTAATCTTTTTCTTCATCTCTTCCACCGACACGGTGTTCGACTCAATGTTGCTGACGCACATCGTCCGCCCATCTTTCGTCAAAGCCAGCATGTGCGGCCGCTTCTGCCCCAGCACCAGGTGCAGATCAATGTTGTTGGCCACAAAATCAAACACCCCCACCGATTTGTCGCCCTCCACCGTGAAGTACGCCTTGTCTCCCAGAATCGCGATCCCGTGCGGCCCCACCAGTCCCGGAAACGTCACCTTCCCCACCTCGCTCCGCGACACCAGGTCAATCTCCGACATCGTCGTCCCCGCGCGATCGTTCCCATAATTCGTAACAATCGCAATCTTCCCATCCGCGCTCGTCGCCACTTCATGCGGATGCGCCCCCGTGTCCACCTTCCCCACCACCTTCAGTGTCGCCGGGTCCACAATCGCCAGGAAGCTCTCTTCCTTGCTCAACACCAGCAGCGCCGGACTCGGCGTCTTCCCCTGTCCCCACGCCCCAAAGCAAAGAGCCGCCATTGGCATCATCGCCAAAATAAATTTCACGCTCACCCTCCTAGCGATTCTCATGAACATCCCCAATTCTCCTTTGAACTCCACCGGCAGTAACCAACCGCGACATTCTACACCGCCCTTTTGAGTGCGAAAGCAAAGCTTTCGCTTTTACGCATTCAACTCCACGGATCAACCAGCCCTAAGCACCGGCCCGAAATTTGTCATCCTGAGCACATCCGACGAGGATGCGCGAAGGACCTCAACCAAAATCATTCTCCAAAATAAACCAGTAAGCACTCTCACCTCCCCCTCTTTACCACCCAATCTCCGTCCCCCAAAAAGAAAAAGCGCGCCAACCCGCAGCGCGCTTCTTCCCCACAGAGCGTCTCCCGACGCATCAACTTTTCTCCGGATACTCCCGCCCAAACATCGAAAACGGCACAGCCCGCGTTTTCGGAGCCGCCCCCGCGCCTGCCGCGGCCGCACTCGCCTCCGAGTTCCGCTGCTGTTCCGCGATCCGCCGCTCAATCATTTCCGCAATCTGCTGCGCCGTCGGTCGGTCCGCATGCCTCTCGACCGCGTCCGCAATCCTGCTCAGATAAATCATCAGCTCATCCGTCAGCAGCGACCTCTGCAGCGCCACGCGATTCTTTCGCCGCCAGCCAATCAACAATCCTGCAACAAATAACAATGCTCCGCCTGCCACCATCATCTGCCAACCGGTAAGCGGAAACTGCGGGTCCCAGGCAACAACAGTCATCCATACTTGCAAGGTTTCCTCCCGGGCTGGATCCTTCCTATCTCCTACTCTAGTCTCTTTGCGTCACGCCACTCAACCCCTGATCTTGCGGGTGCCCCACGTGCCGAATTCGCACGTGGGGTTTTCCGATCTGACGCCACTTACCCTCCGTTCTTCCTTGTTGTCTCAGAACCGGATGTACGGTCCAAACGCCATCCGCAGATTGTGATGCGTTCCGTTTGCGAAATACATCTCGTCGCCCGCCTCCAGCCGCAATCCAACAGGCCCCAGATGCCCTTCCAATCCACCGCCCGGATAGAACACGCCATTCACATTGCTCGCGCGCAGATTCGCAATCTGGCTCGACACGCAACTAAACGTCGTCGGGCACGAGTTCACAAAAAACTTGTCGAACCCGCCCTTTACCAACACAAACGGCCGCACTCGCCCGTGTCCCAGGTCAATCTTCGGCCCGAACAATCCGTGCAAAATATGAATGTTCGCATTCTGAACGACGATCGATCCGCCCGTTCCCGTCGTCAACTCGCCGAATCCCTGGTCGAAGTCATACGCCATTTCCCCTTCCAGCTTTACGTGCGGAAACACCTTTAATCCCGCGCGCGCTCCAATCCCCAGATAATTATTGTCCGTCTGCGACATCCGGAAATAATCCGCAAACACTCCCACCTCAACATGATCCCCCTGTGCCCGCACACATGGCACAAACAAGACGCCCAGACACAGCAGCAGCAACATGCGTTTCATGCGTATCTCCTCCGGTCGGATTTTCAGCAAACGAAAGCAGCGGCTGGACGAACCACTTCATCCTCAACTGGGCGAGGTTCTGCTTTCCCTAAGATGGATGCCCCCACACTTCTCCGGGGTTGCCGCCCTAAATGGCCCCCGGGTGCCCCACACGCCGGTGTTGCGTGTGGGATCTTCTTCTCGGTGACCTCAGTGCTCTTCCTCAGTGTCCTCTGTGTGAACTCTTTCTTTTCCATTTTCGATTTTCTAATTTCCATTTTCCATTCCAACGCATTTGCCCCCTCTCATTCCCCTTTAGTACACTGAATATTCCGCGTTAACAAAGGACCTCTCTGATGCTAGTCGTCATGCAATCCCACGCCACGGACGAACAAGTCCGCTCCGTCTGCGACAAAATCGAATCCCTCGGCCTGAAAGCTCATCCCATTCCCGGCGCCGGCCGCACCGCCATCGGCATCACGGGCAACAACGGTGCCATCGATCTCGGCGTTCTCGAATCGCTTCCCGGCGTAGTCGAATGCATTCCCGTCACCAAGCCCTACAAACTCGTCTCTCTCGACGTAAAATCCGATCCCACCATCGTCCGCATCCCCACTCCCATGGGCGACGTCCTCGTAGGCGGCCCGCATCTTGCCATGACCGCCGGCCCCTGCGCCGTCGAAACCGAAGAACAGTGCCTGGCCATCGCCGAGCAACTCAAACCGAGCGGCGTCCGCCTCTTCCGCGGCGGCGCCTACAAGCCGCGCACGTCGCCCTACAGCTTCCAGGGACTCGGCCTCCCCGGCCTGAAAATTCTCGCGCAGGTCCGCAAACACTACGGCTTTGGCATCGTCACCGAAGCCATCGACAATGAATCCCTCGATTTAGTGGAAGAGTGGGCCGACGTCATCCAGATCGGCGCCCGCAACATGCAGAATTTTTCGTTACTCAAGCGCGCCGGCCGCGCCAAAAAGCCCGTGCTGCTGAAACGCGGCATGGCCGCCACGCTCGATGAATTCCTGATGGCCGCCGAATACGTAATGAGCGAAGGCAACTACAACGTCATGCTCTGCGAACGCGGCGTCCGCACTTTCTCCGATTTTTCCCGCAACACGCTCGACCTCGCCGTCGTGCCGGCAGTAAAGAAGAGAAGCCATCTGCCCATCTTGGTCGATCCCAGCCACGGCACCGGCAAGCGCCACAAAGTGCTTCCACTCTCCCGCGCCGCCGTAGCCGTCGGCTGTGACGGCCTCCTCGTCGAAGTCCATCACCAGCCCGAAAAAGCCCTCTCCGACGGCATGCAATCCATCCTCCCCGCCGAATTCGCCGAACTCCAATCCGAAATCCGCCAAATCGCCGCCGTCCTCCACCGAAACGTCAACTAACAAAACGGGGATCAATAAATGGACATCGAGAATTCCTCACAACGCTCCTCGGAATCCACACTAACTCCGGAGCGCGCCGTTCGTGTGGGTCAACTCGTCGTAAATCTGCCCGTTATTATCATCATCGGCTTGGGATGCGCGTGCCCGTTTTGGTTTCGCGGACCACTTTGGGGTATTGCAGGTGTGTTTGGGGGGCCGATTCTTGGATGGATCTGGTGGTCTTTCTCTGTCCCTCGCTGGCGAGAATGGGCGATGAAAAAGGGAGCGGACGAGGAACTTACACAAACTCTGGCCGTGCGGAGAGGTTTAGTCTGGCCTAGGGGCCACTTTTTCGAGAGAACTGAATTCCGTGACCGAAAGAAAAATTAGGTCGGCTGCCGTCCCTGCGGTTCAGGGTGCGGATTTTCTCTTGTGGCACAGGCATTCTTGCCTGTGCTCTTCGATCGCTCGAACGCCAGCCAACAAATGAACTTGAGGCAGGCCTCATTCGATGAACCAAATCGATCCTCTTCTATCTTCCTTCTTAAATGTGGCGCTGGTCTTTTAAGCTAGCTTCCGATCGTCATAACCAACACTATCCGCACTCTCTGTGGTCCTCATATACCTCTGTGGTGAAATCATTCAGGAAGTTTTGGCGCCACAGTGGTATCGAACCTTGAATTGGAGTGGTGTTATACTGCCGCATCAGCCCCTCAAAAATTTGCGATCCGATGAGGTGAGGAATGTCCCCAAAGCTAGAATTTAAGCTCGCCAAACTCTTGCTTGCGAGCCTTTGTTTTTTCGGTGTGGTCGGGCAAGCCTCCTCGCAGAGCAACAAGGTCATGGGAGAGGTGCGCTTTGAAGGCGCCTCGAAAGTGGAAAAAGATTCGGGTGTCTGGATCGATGGCGAATATGTTGGCTTTCTAAAAGAATTGAAGGGAAACAAAAAGGTGCTCCTGCTGCCGGGCGAGCACCAACTGGAAGTGCGCCAGGCCGGATACGAATCTTTTACGCGCAAAATTGTGGTTGAGCCAAACCAAGTTCAAACCGTGCAGGTTGCCATGCACCTCTTGCCCGGAGCACGCACTCCCGACGTCACGGCTATGTTAAAAATCACCGTCCAGCCTGGCCGCGCAGCTGTTTTTCTTGATGGCCAATATGTCGGACATGCCAGCGAGTTGGGAGGCTCGGTTCATGCCATGTTAATCAGTCCGGGAAAACATCGCATCAAGATCGAACTGCCGGGCTACCGGACCTTTGAAACGGAAGTCAACCTTCTCCAGGGTCAAAAGTCGGAAGTGAAGACCGAACTGGTGAAGGGCAGCATCGAGCAAGCCGGCCCGGACGTCAAGCCGCCGCAGTAGCGGCCGGGCGCCGCCCCTTTTTGTCCTGAGCGAAGTGCGGTCTTTGCGTCCCGCGTGCTTCACCGGGGCTGAAGGGCCTGTGCCTTTTGGGTTGCCGGTTTTCTTCTCTGTGAACTCTGTGGCTCCTCGTGCCCTTCCAAGCCAAAAACTGTAAACTGTTAGCTCTCCTCATGCCCCACTCCAAAAACTTCCGCGTCTACTTCCTCCTCGCCCTCCTTCTCGTTCTCGCCGTCGTCATTCTCCTGCGCGAGCATCGCCCCTCCGTCCTCCGCCCCGATCTCCACCTGAACGCCTACATCTCCACCTCCGACGGCTCCCTCACCGTCGTCGATCTCGCTTCTCTCCGCGTCATCAACAAAATTCCCGTCGGCCCAGCCATCTCCGACCTGCGCGAACACGCCAAGCGCGCCGAAATCTGGGGCGTCAGCAGCGGCGGCGGCTACGTCTTCGTCCTCAACACGCGCACCTCGCAAATCATCGCCAGAATTCCCGTCGGCCCCTCGCCGCTCTCGCTCGACTTCTCCGCCACCGGTAGCCGCGTCTACACCACCTCCGCCAACTCCGACCAACTCATCGCCATCGACACCGCCTCGCGCTCCATCCTCGGCCGTGCCCGCACCGCCTCCGAACCCGTTCAAGCCCGCATTACCCCCGACCAGAAATCCATCCTTGTCGTCAATCGCCGCTCCTCTTCGCTAACCATCCACGACGCCGCCACGCTCCAACCTCGCATCGTCGTCGAAGTCATCCCACAGCCTGACGAAGTCGCCATCGTCCCCGACAGCTCCATCGCTTTCGTCATGAGCCGCTCGCAGAGCTGCCTCTCCGTCGTCGATCTCCGTCGCGGCGTCCTGCTCACCAATCTTCAGCTCGCCGGCCGCCCCACGCAAATGCTGATGAAACCCGACGGCGGCGAACTCTACGTTATTTCTCCCGAGGCTCACGTCCTCGAAGCCATCAACACCTGGACCCATGAAATCGGTGACACAATGCTCCTCGGCTACGCTCCCGCCAGCGCCATCCTCTTCGAGGACGCCAGCGAAATGTACGTCGCCGACCGCACCGCCAGCCGCGTCTTCCCCGTGGACATCTTCAACCGCCGCATCGGCAGGCCCATCAACGTCGGCGCCGCCCCCAACGCCATGCGCTTCGATTTCACCGAACCGGGCGCCAAGCCCACCATGCTCCTCGTCGTCAACGAATCCTCCGGCGACCTCGCCGTCCTCCGCCTCCGCACCGACTCCCTAATCACCCTAATCCCCGTAGGCAACACCCCCCAGCGCCTAGCGGTAAAACTCTTCTAATTCCGTGCGGCACAGCAATCCCGTGTGTGCTCTTGACCTCTCAAACACCACCCAACAAATGAACTTGAGGGTGCCCCATCCTTTGCGCCCTTTGCACAGGGTGGGCTCTTACGATCGAACACCTCGCTCCTCTTCTCTGGTGCGCCCTAGAACCGGCACTTATCGCTTAGTAACTTTGCAGCGCATCATCCCTACTTTCCCTTTGTCTGCCCGCTCCGGAGGAGTAATACTCAGCTACGGTAATTCCCTCGCGGTTTATTCAATTGCAAGGCAAGCGGCATGACGCGCCGGAAAGGCGCGGGATTCTCTTGTCGGGAGAGTGCGCATGAGCGACCAGTCGAAAACCGGGCCTAAGCAGCACAAAACAAGCCGCGCCGCTTCCAGCCGCCGGCGCTTCCTGCAAGACTCCGCGGCAACTACTGTGGTCGCGGGAGTTGCTCCGCATCTGCTGTTCGGAAAATCTGCCCGAGCTGCAAGCCGCACGCTCAAAATCGGCTTCATCGGCCCGCGCACCGGCGCCCTCGCCCGCTTCGGCGAAGGCAATGACTTCGTCCTCGCCGGAATCCGCAAGGCCATCGCCGGCGGCATCGCCATCAACGGCGCAACGCATCCCATCGAAATCCTCGAAAAAGATTCTCAGTCCGATCAGAAACACGCGTCCGCAATCGCCGCCGAGCTAATCAAGGCCGATCACGTTGATCTGATGGTCGCCTCCAGCACCGGCGCCACCGTCAATCCCGTCAGCGACCAGTGCGAAAAGAACGGCGTCCCCTGCATCACCACCGACGCGCCCTGGCAATCCTGGTTTTTCGGCCGCGGCGGCACGCCAGAGAAAGCCTTCGACTGGACCTATCACTTTTTCTGGGGACTCGAAGACCTGATCGCCGTCTTCACCGCCATGTGGGCTTCCATTCCCACCAACAAAATCGTCGGCACTCTCTGGCCCAACGATCCCGAAGGCATCGCTTATTCCGACGCCAAATTCGGCTTTCCCCCGGCCCTTCAGGCCAAGGGCTTCAAACTGGTTGATCCCGGCCGCTTCGAAACTTCTGCCGCCGATTATTCCGCGCACATCGCCGCCTTCAAAAAAGCCAACGTCGAAATTCTCTCGGGAGTCCTTCCTCCGCCGGCCTTCGCCACATTCTGGAAGCAGGCGGGCGAGCAGGGTTTCAAGCCGAAAATCGCCAGCGTCGCAAAGGGCATTCTCTTTCCCACCGCCGTCGAAGCTTTGGGAGATCGCGGCGCGGGATTAACCACCGAAGTCTGGTGGTCCCCCAGTTTCCCCTTCAGCTCCGGCCTCACCGGAAAAAATTCAGCAGAGCTCTGCGCCGCCTATGAAGACGAAACGCAAAAGCAATGGACCCAGCCGCTCGGCTACCTCCACGCACTCTTCGAAGTCGCGCTCGACGTCCTCAAACGCAGCAAGGACATCAACTCCCCCGCCGCCATTCGCGATTCCATCATCGCCACCAATTACAACTCGATCGTCGGCCCCATCGCCTGGCACGGCCAGCCCGTAAAAAACGTCACCAAAACTCCGCTAGTGGGCGGCCAGTGGATTCCCGGCTCGCAATTCAAAGGCAGCGGCGGCCAGCATTTCAAAAACGACCTCGTCATCGTCAACAACGAACACGACCCAACCATAGGCCTCCAACGCAAACTAGAACCCCTTACGTAGCGGCCACCTTCAGGCTTGCACTGACGAAGGAATGGGTGGCCCCGCGTTTGTAATTCTCGCATTTGTAGGGCCCGTCTTTCCGAAGCGGGCCGCTCTCGCTTTTCCATTTTCCAATTTCTATTTTCGCTTTTCGCCCTTCGCGGCCTCCGTCAGTCCTATTTACTTCCTCATTCCCCTCCGCTAGCCTCTACTCTCCGGCGCACTCCTTCCCAGCCCAGTGCAACAACCCGGCAAGGAGCCAACCATGTCCACGCATCCCGTCCGCAAAACGAATTCTTCTGACGCAAAATCGCAAACGAAATCCCCGATCCGCATCGTTCCCATGCATCCTCACGTTCGAGATGCGGCCGCCCCCGCGCCACACCTCACCTATCGCAACGGCCCACTTCTCACGAACGTTGAAGTCTTTACCCTCTTCTGGGGCGCGGCATGGCAGGACGCCGCCAACACCCAGATCAGCCAGCAGATGAACTCCTTCTTCGACTTAGTCCTCACCAGCCCGCTGCTCGACCAGCTCTCCGAATATAGCGTCCCCGGAAAAAATATCGGCCACGGCAAACGCATCGGCACGAAAATTCTCACCGCTCCCGCGCCCGGCAAAACCGTTCAGGATTCCGCCATCCAATCGCTGCTCAAATCCGAATTGGCCAACGGCACTCTGCCACCTTCCAACGCCAATTCCCTCTACTTCGTCTTTCTCCCGCCCGGCACCACCGTGGAACAGGGCGGTTCCGCCAGTTGCACCGATTTTTGCGGCTATCACGACGCCACACCCGACGGCATCTTCTACGCCGCCATGCCATTCCCCGGCTGCTCCGGCTGCACCGGGGGAATCGCGCTGTTTTCCGCGCTGACGTCCACCAGTTCACACGAACTCTGCGAAGCCATCACCGACCCCATCCCCGGCCAGGGCTGGTACGACGACAACAACGGCGAAATCGGCGACATCTGCGCCTGGAAAACCAAGCAACTCGGCGCCTACACCGTCCAGCTCGAATGGTCCAACACCGCCGGCTCCTGCATCTAGCCACATCTGTCTAATGTGGCACAGCCATTCCTGGCTGTGCTCTTGGGATACTCTGAATTGTGTGGGGCCCGCCTTCCGAGGCGGGCCGCTTCCCCTGTTGAGTGCGAAAGCAAAGCTTTCGCTTTTGCGAATTCAGCTCCACCACCCAAATCATCCGCCGACCTCGTCTAACAAATCTTCCCCTTTGCCCCCACAAAAACTCCGGGTGTATCATCTCCCCGCCTCCTGCACCCAGGAGACTCTCAACCAGAATCCTATCCCGACAGGAGACACCATGAAAATCTCGCGAGCCATGATCGCCGCAACGCTGCTCACCGCTTCCGCGGTCTACGCAGCCACGCGCCCCGCTCCCTCCCAGGACGTCACCAAAGTCGCCGGCGACAGCCACACGGTCATCTTCGAAAACGAGCACGTTCGCGTTCTCGCCGTGCACTTCAAGCCCGGCCAAGTCGCGCCAATGCATTCGCATCCCGAAAATGTTTCTTATTTTCTGACCGATGGAAAATTAAAAATCACCCTGCCGGACGGCAAAGTGATCGAACGCAGTCCCAAAGCCGGCGCCGCGGCCTGGAGCGACGCGGTGACGCACTCCGCCGAGAACATCGGCACCGCCGACTTCCAGCAAGTCCAGGTCGAACTAAAGCCCCCAGTCGCGAGAGTCGTCCCCACAAGCTAATCCTGACCGCGCCTACCAACATCGCTGGGAACCAAATACAAAGCTTGTCATCCTGAGGCCCGCGCAGTTTGCGGGCCGAAGGACCTCAACGATAAATTGTACGCACAACCTTTCCATTGAGATTCTTCGCCCATCCTCATCGGATGGCTTCAGAATCACGGCGTCTTGTTTAGTTGGCTTAAAACGGGAAATTACAATTGAACAAATTGTCTGGTTACTTCTTCACACAACTGTGTAGAGCCTCGACTCGCGCTCTTACTGATTACTGACAACTGATAACTTTCTTTCTACGGATCAAACCAGAACTTGATCGTCACCGTCACCTTCGACGCCACGGGCTTCCCGCCCTGCGTTGCCGGCGCATACTCATACTGCTTCAGCGCGTCCATCGCCACTTGCCGGAACTGTTTCGGCCCCAGCAAAATCTTCATCGCGCCGATCTGCCCATGCTTGTCCACTTCGGCCTCGATGCGAACGTCGCCCGTTATGTAGTTGCGCATCGCGTCCGGTGGATAGATGGGCTGCACCGCCCGCACCAATTTCGCGGGCACCACCGGCTGATCGGAAACCGAAACCTCCGGCGCCACCGGGGCCGATTCTTCGCTGGTCTTCGCCTTCCCGCGGTTCTTTGAAGTTTTCACCGCGCCCGCGTTTCCCGCGCCGCCCTTCGCCGGAGCAACCACCCGCATCCCGCCTTTTTCCGCCAGCGCCACACGTTCTGCGGGAGACTCGACGGGCGGCGCCACCACAGGCCCAACCGGCGGCGCGCTTGTTGCCCCTACCGAGAAATTATTCACCTGCTCGCCCGCTCTATTTGCCGGTGGCGGGGTGGTCGTAACACTCCTCGGCGCCGCATCCCCAGCACTCGTTGCACTCGGAACGCTCGGCGTGCTCACCGGCTCTGAAGGAACGTTTTCAACGGCCGCCACACCCGCTTTCGGTTCCCGATGCAGAAACGGCAACTTATTTTTGTACCAGGCGCCGGCCCCGGCAAGAATCACCACCGCCAGCACCGCGCCGCCAACCACGAATTCCTTCTTGCCCGCGCCCTGCCGTTCCGGCCGGTAAATATTAAACGGATCGTTCGGATCCACATGCTTCGGCACATGCGAAAAATCCAGCGCCGGCTTCGGCAGCAAATCTTCAAGCGGGTCTATCTCTTCCTTAGCCGCCGGAACCGCCGCTTGCGGCGTCCCCGGGGCGGGAGCCGCTGGCGCTGGTTCGCCCACGCCCATGACCGGTAGCCGCATCCCAATCGTGGCCGGTGCCCTGCTACCTTCCGGCTTCTGATTCGCCGCAATTTCCGTCGCGGGAGTGTTTCCGCCCTCAGTCTTCGCGCGCTCGGCCTTCTTGCGCGCTGCTTCCTCAGCCTTCTGCTTCGCCTCAAGTTCCGCCGCCGCCCGCGCCGCCGCTTCCGCTTCCGCCAATTTCTTCGCTTGCGCGTCCTTGTCCTCCGACGTTTGCTTTACCCGCAATTCTTCCAGCTGCTTCTTCAGCGCGGTCACTTCATCCTTCAACTGCGCCACGTCCTCGCTCTTCGGCGCGGCCAACGGCTCGCTGCGGTCGTCTTCCGTCGTCTCTTCCGCTTCCACCGCTTCCGCCGCGGGAGGAACGCGCGCCGTATCCACTTGCGTGGGAAACGAAACGCCCCAGAAATTCTCTTCCGGCTCCGTGAACTCCAACTCCACAAAGCACGACGTCGGCCGGTGGCTCCGTTTGTGCACCACCTGGCAAACCACTTCCTTCGTCGATTTTTTTTCCGTAAGGAACAGCAGCTGTCCGACGGTCACAGCGGCGGAGAGCTGAATCACCGCTCCGTCTTTGAATACCAGCACAGTGGTGGTTTCTTCCGTGAAAAGTTCGCGCTTATCTTCCGACGCAATCGGGCGCGCCCCGGCCACGCTCACCGGCACTTCCAGCGCCACGGGATTCGCCCGCATCGTTCTCGCCGGCACTTCCCCATTCGCCTTCTTCGTTTCGTTCGCGTTAACGTCCGTCGCGGATGACACTCATTCATCCCCTGCTCGCGCTTCCGTCAATCACTGCCCCTCCGCGCAAGCGCACTCTTTCTACACACGTAACTTATCCCCTCTGCCGGACGGACTGCTCCGCCTGCGCCGGGGTCCACGCTCAGTAAGCTTTTCAAGGGAATCCGTCCTCCGCCATAGTACCTGTGCCCTGTCCGTGCCCAATCAGTAGTGTCTCTGTCTAGGCACTTTAAGCCCCGGCACCGGCTTTCTTACGGGTCCACCGGCCACGCCGAATGCTCTTCCCCCAGTTGCACGTCGAAAAATCCCTCCGCCGGCAGCACGTCGATTGGCAACCCCCCATGCCACAGCGCCACGCCCACCGTGAACTTCGCCATGCCCTTCAGCTCCAGCAAGTCGCGGTTCACCGCCACTTCCAGGTGCCGCTGGTACGCCGCCTCCACCTGCTCCTTCGGATTCATCAGGCAGACTTTCCCCTTTTCCACCGAATATTCCCTTAGCCGCCCGCGGTCTGTGTGGATCACCACGGCCACTTCCTCTTTTGCGCCGAACACGATCCGGAACTCGGCATTTTCCAGCTCAGCGATATTTTCCGGGAACCCGTCCACGCGCAGCACGAATCGCTCTACTTCGAACCCATAGCGCAGCTCTTTCAGGAAAATTACCCGCCCGTGCATCGAGCCGTCTCGCCGCTCCGGCGAATACACGCCCGCGCCCAGCCACTCGAAATAGCTCGAATCGATGCCGTCCACTTTCACCTTCAGGAACGTCGATGGATACAACTGGTACGCGCGCTCCGGCATGCGCTTGATCGGCTTGGCCAGTTCTTCCGGCGCAACCTGTCCCAGCGCCCGGTAAACTCCCGTCAGGTGTTTGCGGTAAAGCGCGTCGAACTCCGCGTCGTTCGCCGTGCTGTGCTCCGGCCCGTACCACCAGCACCAGTCGCTGCCCTCCGCGGTCAGCAACGATTCCTGCGCTTGCTTCAGAGCCTCTTGCGTCGGCGCGTTTTCGCGGCCCTTTGCTTGCGCATCCACCGCCTTGCCGTACGCTTCCCGCGCATCCCACAGAAAATCCCACGCCGCCACGTCTTCCTGGTGCCCAATCCAAACATCGAAATTCGCGTTGATCCACGAAGCCGGAAAAATTGTGCTGGTCACCGAAATGTCGCCCGCCGCCGCAATCGCTTCGCTCGCCGTCATCGCCCGGAAATCCGAATCGCCGGCGATGCGCTGGTAAAACTCGCGTAAAAATTCACGTCCGTTGCCGGGGTAATATTCCCACGCGTTTTCGCCGTCCAGAAAAATGCACACGGTCAGCGGCTTCCCGCTCTTCACGTTGTCGCCGATGTACCGCAGCCGGGCGTGCAAATCCGCCGCCGCCGTCTTGCTGTCCATCCGGCTGTAGACGAAGCCCACCAGGTCCGAAATGTGGTGGTCGCGGAAAAGTCCGGTAATTCCCGTATTCGCCATCTGCAATCGCCACGGCTGGTACAACCGGTCCGCACTCGCGGCAATCCCCGAGGAGTCGCGGAAAAATCCCACGTTCAGCGTGCGACCCAGCACGCCTTCATCCGTGCCGAACCATTGGAACCCTTCCTCCGCCGCGATCGCCATCGCCTGGTCGGACACCGACCCTTCGCTCGGCCATAAT
>Ga0210406_10001467_pt1 | contig 28596 bp, 22 predicted proteins | sample IncBWC30MmetaG_FD_155454 | JGI IMG/M metagenome (GOLD analysis project Ga0210406, IMG submission 155454) | Forest soil microbial communities from Barre Woods Harvard Forest LTER site, Petersham, Massachusetts, United States - Inc-BW-C-30-M | ecosystem: Environmental > Terrestrial > Soil >... | reverse complement strand
GCAGGCACTGCTCGATGCCAGCGCGACGCAGCTCGAGCTGCTGCAGAATCAGCGCGCGCAGTTCGAGCATGCCATTGCAACCCTGATCGGCACGCCTGCGCCGAGCTTCTCGCTGGCGCCGGATGCGACGGCGCCGCCATTGCCCGCGTTGCCGTTGGGACTGCCTTCCGACCTGTTGCAACGGCGGCCTGACGTGGCTTCCGCTGAACGCGCCATGGCAGCGGCGAACGCCCGCATCGGCGTGGCGCGGGCCGCGTACTTTCCCAGCATCAATCTTGCGCCGGGCTTGGGTGTGCCGAGCGTGGGATGGGAGAGCAACGCGCTGGCGAGTTTATTCACAGCGCCCAGCCAGCTCTGGTCGATCGGCCTTTCCGCCTCGCAGACGCTGTTCGATGCAGGGAAAACGCGCGCCAATGTGCACTTTGCCGATGCCGATTATACGGCGGCAGTGGCCATGTACCGGCAAACTGTACTGACCGCGATGGAGGAGGTCGAGAACGGCATCACCGGCTTAGGCTGGCTGGAACGTGCGGAACTTCAAGCGAACGCCAGCGTGCGCAGCGCCCAACGGGCATTTGATATTGCGACCGACCGCTACAAAGGCGGCGTGGATACGTACCTGGATGTCATCACCGCCCAGCAAACGCTCCTGACGAATCAGCGCCAGGCCGTGCAGATCCAGGGGCAGCAGTTCTCCACGGCAGTGTTTCTGGTCAAGGCGCTTGGCGGTGGCTGGAGCCGGTCCACGCCGCACGACTCGCCGCCCGATTAGTTCTTGACGGCGGTCGCCTGGTGCACGGTGTCGATGGCGGCGGCCGGCGATAGGGCGTTCGACTGCACGAAGTCCACGCCCAGTGCGGTTAGCCATTCCTGCTCCGCTCCCGTTTCGGTGTGTTTGGCCACCGTGTGCATGCCGAGAACGCGCGCCATCTGTACCACGCCTGTGATGGCCGCCTGAGACACCTTGTCGGTGCGCATTTTCGATGTGATCTCGGGCGCCAGCTTCACATAGCGGACGCCGGGTAGACGCAGCAGCTCGAAGCATTCGGTGCGCAGTGCAAAGTCATCGAGTACCAGCGGACAGCCCAGGCGATTCAATGCAGTGGCCACATCACTGATTCTGTCGGCAAGCGTGAGCGCCGTGGGCGCATCCACTTCAAAGGCGATCGTCCCCTTCGGCAGCGAAGACTTGACCAAGCACAACTCCACGAACTTGATGAAATGTTCATCGTGCAGCGCCGTGCTCGTGAGATTCACCGAAAACATGATTGGGTTGGTCTGCCACGTATCGGGATGGCGAACCAGCCAGCTGATCACTTCCGTGATCACGCGCCGGTCAATCATGGAGCCTAAGCCGTTCTCGACGGCGGCCTTCAGCATCGCATGTGGTGCGGCGTTTGGCGCGTCATCGGCTCCGGAGCGCAGGAGTACCTCATAGCGCCTCATTTGGCTGCCCTTGCTCAACGGCACCAACCGTTGGACATGCAGCGCGATGGGGCTCTTGCGGATCGCGGCGTTCAACCGATCGATTTCCGGCGGCATGCCCCTTTGCGGCTGAGGCTTTTCCGCCGATTCTGGGTGTGTCGCAGGTGCAGGTGCAGGTGCAGGTGCAGGCGCATGAGCAGGTGCAGGCGCATGAGCAGGCGCGTGAGCAGGCGCAAGTGCAGCCGCAGCGGTCGGAGCAGGCGCAGGCGCCGCGGGTCGAACGGGTGCGGCCGGTCGTGACGGTGTGTTGGGCCGGGCCGCACCCACATGGCTCATGTAGGTCGCGGGGCGCGAGGTAGTCGTGGGATTCGATAAGGTCACGGGCCGCACGGTCCCGCGCGAGACGATCTGCTCGAGTTGCGCAGCGATGGTCCTCGGGCCCACTGCGAGCGGCGCGGCATGTGCCGGTGCGGCCGCCGGCCGTGCCGCCGGGGGTGGACCTTCGCGTAGCGCAGCGGGAGTCCTCGGCGCAGGGCGTGGGCTCGGTTCCGGGGCTGGGTTCACCATTGCAGGTTCGGGACCTGACCGCATTGCTGCGAATTGGACCAGCGCCCGCTGAAGCTTTGTCGTCATAAGCTTCGGCGCGCCTTGCGAAACGATTCGCGTGTCCATCACGATCATGACCAATCCGACGATCGCACGCCGCGCATTCACGGCGCGAACCATGACGGCAGAGCGCGAATCACCCAAATCAAATGACAATATCGGCGCGGCCGCGGGATTGGTAAAGGCTTCGGCGGCCTCGCGTACCGCATTGTGCTCATCGGGACCCATGGAGCTTTCGCTCAGCCACAGCACATCGCCGGCCTCGTCGTGCAAGGACACGGCGTGGGTACGATTGGGTTCGAGGGCCGCGCGCACTTTCTCACAAACGGCGTCAAAATCAACAAGCGGACTATCCGATTGCATCAAAGGTTTGCCCTGCTCCATGAATTCGTCGAGGTGTATGAACGTATATCTACCGTACTGGGACCCCCTCTGATGTGATGTCTTCGCCAAAACGCGACAGTGGGGGGCCGCAGCGCAACCGGTATTACATATCGTCGGCAAACTCGGGTGCCTGACAGCTACACTGCGGACACCATGAACACACCGTCGCACAACCGCCAATTCAAATACTACGATTTCGTGATGGCGGCGTACGTGTGCGTTTTGCTGTGTTCCAATCTGATTGGCCCGGCCAAGGAGACGACGATTCCGCTGCCTTTCGGCGGCAGCGTGACTTTTCTCGCCGGGGTTCTGTTCTTCCCGATCTCGTACATTTTCGGCGATATTCTCACTGAAGTGTATGGTTACGGGCGCGACCGGCGCGTCGTTTGGGCGGGCTTCGCCGCCCTGGCTTTTGCCTCCCTGATGGCCGCGGTGGTGGTGCATTTGCCGCCTTCCGATGCATCGCGGGCAACACAACCGGCGGTGGAAGCCATATTCGGCAACACGCCGCGCATCGTGGTGGCCTCGATCACGGCATTTCTTTGCGGCACCTTCATCAACAGCTATGTGCTGGCGAAGATGAAAATCTGGACTCAGGGTCGTTGGCTTTGGACGCGCATCGTGGGATCGACCCTGTGCGGCGAACTGGTCGATTCGATACTCTTTTACTTGGTCGCATTCTATGGGCGCATGCCGCTGCCGCATCTGGTCGCCATCATGTTCACGCAGTACGGGCTCAAGAGCGGCTGGGAAATCATTGCCACCCCCTTGACCTATCGCGTGGTCGCGTTCCTCAAGAAGGCGGAAAACGAGGATTACTACGACATCAACACCAATTTCACGCCGTTCTCTCTCAAGGCTTGAAGTAGTATCGACCCTCCCGCATTGGTCGCGGCTTCGCCATGATTTGCCACGACTCCAGCCGCAGTTCGCCTGAATGTAAGCCCGTAATGGCTTCCATGAGGCGGCGGTCGCCGCTTCGAAATGGCGAGGAGCGAGGAGTTTGTCATGAGCACAAGATATTCCAAGATGGTTTGGACGATGGGATTGATGGGCGTCAGCGCTGCGGCCTTGGCGGACGAACCGAAGCCTCGGCCGCCGCAGGAACCGGTCGGATTCGTCAGCGGCGCGGTGATCGGGGCGTTTGCCGCAGGTCCGATCGGCGCGGTCGTGGGCGCAGGCCTTGGTACCTGGCTCGGCAATCGAGTCCACCGCGCCAGCGACGCCAAAAAGGCGGAGGCGCAGGTTGCTGCGCTGGAGGGTGATAAGTCCGAATGGCAGACGGAAAAATCGGCGCTCCAGACCGAAAAGAGCCGGCTGGCCGAATCCAACCTATCCTTGAATGCCAAGGTCGATGATCTGTCTCAGAAGGTAAGCACGGCTCAGACCGCCAAGGACGATGCCTCTGAGGTACTCGATGGACTGCAGGGCGATGTGTTGTTCCGTACCGGCAGCGCGGAAATCACGCCGGATATTGCGCACCAGATTCAGGTGCTTGCGCAGGCGGTGGCGAAGTCCCCGGAACTGAAGATTCGAGTGGACGGCTATGCAGATTCTCGCGGTACGGTCGATTCCAACATGAAACTCTCCCAGGACCGCGCCAACGCGGTGCGCGATCTGCTTCTGGCTTCCGGAGTCAACGAAGAAGTGCTCGAGGTCAATGCATATGGAAAAAGCCAGAGCACCGCCGCGGACAACGACGGTTACGCCCTGGAGCGCCGCGTTCGATTGACGCTGCAAATGGAATCGGGGGCCGCCGTCGCCCAAGTCGGTAAGAATGAGTGATTTAGGCGAATTCCGAAGCCAGGCGTAGCGGCCCGGAGTTAGAAACTCCGGGCCGCACTTGTTTCCGCGCGCGCCCTCAGCCTACGATAGAGCATGAGCGCGCCCCCAAAAATTGTCGTCTTGGATCGATATCAGACCGGCGAGTCCGCAAATCCCTCTCACGAAAATATTCTCGCGGGTATTCCGCGTACGCGCGTGTCGAATCAATACACCGATGCAAGGGGCGAGTTTTTCTGCGGCATTTGGACCAGCACGGCAGGAAAATGGCGCGTCCGATACACGGAACACGAATTCTGCGTGATCATCGAAGGACGCCTACGCATCGAATCGGTTTCGGGAGAAAAGCACGAGCTAAAGGCAGGGGACGCCTTTGTCGTGCCTGCGGGATTTGAGGGCATATGGGAGGTCAGCGAGCCCTGCAAAAAATGGTATTCGATCTTCGAACCTAAAGCCTAGGCGGTCTCGCGAATGACCTGCCCCAAGGTTTCCACGAGGTGTTCGATTTGCGCAGGCTCGATGACCAGAGGCGGCGCCATGGCGATGGTATCGCCGGTTTGACGCACCATGACGCCTCGCTCGAAGCATTTCAAGAATACGTCGAAGCCGCGCGCGCCGGGTTTGCCTTGCCGCGGCTCCATTTCCACGGCGCCGATCAGGCCGTAGTTGCGTAAATCAATGACGTGCGGCAGACCCCGCAATGAATGGACCGCGTTCTCCCAGTGCGCGCTCAAACTGGCGGCGCGCGTCAGCAGCCCTTCTTTCAGGTAAATATCCAGCGTCGCCAAAGCGGCGGCGCACGCAACCGGGTGCGCGGAATAGGTGTAGCCGTGAAACAGCTCGATCGAATTCTCCGGGCCCTGCATGAACGCGTCATAGATCTTGCGCTGCGAAAATACCGCACCCATGGGTATCGCGCCGTTCGTCAAGCCCTTTGCCGTCGTCATCAAGTCAGGTGTCACGTCGAATGCCTGCGCGGCAAACGGTTTTCCGACGCGGCCGAAGCCGGTGATCACTTCGTCGAATATCAACAGTATGTCGTGCTTGTCGCAGATTTCGCGCAGGCGCTTCAAGTAGCCCACGGGCGGCAATACCACACCGGCGGAGCCTGAAACCGGTTCAACGATGACCGCAGCGATGGTCGAGGCATCGTGCAATGCGATCAAGCGTTCCAATTCGTTGGCAAGCTGCGCGCCCCATTGCGGCAGTCCGTGCGAAAACGCGTTGCGCTCTATGTCCAGCGTGTGCGGAAGATGGTCCACACCCGGCAACATCGATGAACCAAAAAACTTGCGGTTGTTGATCATGCCGCCGACGGACATGCCGCCGAAGCCCACGCCGTGATATCCCTTCTCGCGCCCAATGAGACGGGTGCGCTGCGCTGCGCCGCGCGCCCGATGGTAGGCGATGGCGATCTTCAGCGCGGTGTCGACGGACTCCGAACCGGAATTGGCAAAAAAGATTCGATCGAGTCCGGGAGGCGCAATCCCGGCCAGGCGATTCGCAAGTTCGAACGCAATGGGGTGGCCCATTTGGAAGGTGGGCGCAAACTCCATGGTCGTGAGCTGCTGGGTGACCGCCTCGGTGATCTCGCGGCGGCCGTGGCCTGCATTGACGCACCACAGGCCCGCGACGCCATCCAGGACCTGGCGACCGTCAGCGGTCCAGTAGTACATCCCTTGTGCGCGCGCCAACAGGCGTGGATGGGCTTTGAACTGGCGATTCGCCGTAAAGGGCATCCAAAATGCATCGAGTTCGGGATTGGTCCCGGCGGGAGTGAGCTGAGCATTCATGGCGTTTACGTCCTTGCGATCGAAGGCCTGGAGACTGCGGATGATAAGGAAAATCGACACTGAGCTCAATTTTTACTGAACTTTGAGCAAATCTGTCTATTATAATAGACAGCATGAGCTTGGACGTAGGTGCCCATTTAAAGGCGGTACGGCAGATGTACGGTCTGTCGCAGCGGGAGTTGGCGAAGCGCGCCGGCGTTACCAATGGTTTGATTTCGCTCATTGAGCAGAATCGAGTCAGCCCGTCCGTAGGCTCGCTCAAGAAAGTGCTCGACGGCATTCCCATGGCGCTCGCCGATTTCTTCACCCTGGATTTGGGCGGCAAGCCGCAGGTGTTTTTTCCACGCGAAGAACTGGCGAACATCGGCACCGCCAGCGTGGAGCTGCGCCTCGTGGGCGGCCGCTTGGCGAAACGCGGCATGTCGATTCTGCACGAGCGTTACGCGCCGAATGCGGACACCGGTGAAGAAATGCTGACGCACGCCGGCGAGGAAGGCGGGGTGATCGTCAAAGGAAGAATCGAACTCACCGTCGGCGGCGAATCGCGCGTCTTGAACGCGGGCGATGCCTACTACTTCAAGAGTTCCATCCCACATCGCTTTCGAAATGTCGGCCGGGAGGATTGCGAGATCGTCAGCGCCAGCTCGCCCCCGACTTTTTGAGCGCTGGCGCGCCCTATATACGGGGTCGGGGCGACCCCGTCCGATATTGGAGGTTCGGAGATGAGGCGCTCGCGCGCCGGATGCACCGGGGTCGGGGCGACCTCGTCCGATATTGGAAGCGCAGAGATCAGGTAGCATACAAACCCTATGAACATGGTAACGGTAGCGGCCACCCAAATGGCCTGCAGTTGGGATCGGGACGCCAATGTGGCGCGCGCCGAGAAACTCGTTCGCGAGGCGGCGAAGCGCGGCGCCCAAGTCATTCTGTTGCAAGAATTGTTCGAGACGCCGTACTTCTGCAAGGACCACACGCCCAAGCATCTGGAACTCGCGTTGCCGCTCGACGGGCATCCCGCGGTCGAGCATTTCCGCAACGTTGCCCGCGAACTTCAGGTCGTGCTTCCCATCAGTGTATTCGAACGCGCCAATAATGCCTTTTACAACTCCGTGGCTGTGGTCGATGCGGACGGTTCCGTGCTCGGCAGCTATCGCAAGTCGCACATTCCCGAAGGCCCGGGCTATCACGAGAAATTCTATTTCTCGCCCGGCGATACCGGTTTCAAGGTGTTTGACACCCGCTATGCAAAATTGGGCGTCGCGATTTGCTGGGATCAGTGGTTCCCGGAGGCGGCACGCTCCATGGCGTTGATGGGCGCCGAGATTCTGCTGTATCCCACGGCGATCGGTTCCGAACCCCAGGATGCCAGCATCGATTCCAGCGGTCATTGGCAGCGCACCATGCAAGGGCACGCCGCCGCCAATGTCATGCCGGTCGTCGCGTCGAATCGTGTGGGCACGGAAAAGGGCGAAAAATACACCATGACGTTTTACGGCTCATCGTTCATCGCCTCGCCGACGGGTGAGAAACTCGCCGAAGCGGATCGCGGGAGCGAATCCGTTCTCACCGCCTCTTTCGATCTGGACGAGGCGCGCCGCTACCGGCAGGCTTGGGGCGTATTCCGCGATCGGCGGCCCGATCTTTACTACCCCTTGCTCTCGCTCGATGGACGCGGCTGACAACCTCGTATTCGTTGATCTGGAAACGACGGGCGCCAACCCCGCCTACCATAGGATCACCGAAGTCGGCATTGTCCGGGTCCAAAGCGGCGTGCTGGCCGAGGAGTGGAGTTCGCTCGTGAACCCCGAGTGCCTCATTTCCCCCTACATCGAGGCTTTCACCGGCATCAGCAGCGAGATGGTCGCCACGGCGCCTCGCTTCGTGGATATCGCCGCAACGGTCTTCGAGAAGCTGCGCGGCGCGGTGTTCATTGCTCACAACGCGCGCTTCGATTATTCCTTTTTGCGCAGCGAATTTCGCAAAGCCGGGGTCGATTACGCGGCCGAGGTTCTGTGCACGGTCAAACTGTCGCGGCGTTTATTCCCTGAGCACGCCCGCCACAATTTGGACGCGGTGATGGATCGCCACGGCTTGCAATGCAGCGCCAGGCACCGCGCACTCGGCGATGCGCGGGTGCTCAAAGATCTATGGCTGAAGCTCGAGCGCGAAGTGCCCGCGGAGGTGCTGGCGGCCGCAGCGACCCATGCGCGGCTTGCGGTACCGAAGCTGCCCGCGCATCTGCCGCCGGGACTGGCAGATGAACTGCCGGAAACGCCGGGAGCCTATCGCTTCTTCGGCGACAACGATGTGCTGCTGTATATCGGCAGGAGCAACTCGCTGCGCACCAGGATTTTGACGCAGCTCGCCGATGAGCACGCAGGCTCGCGCGAGCAGAAATTGGCCGCCCAGGTCAGACGCGTCGATTGGGTACAGACCGCGGGAGAGCTGGGCGCCATGCTGCTCGAATCCGACTGGATCAGGTCGCAATCACCGCTTTACAACCGGCGCCTGCGGAGCACTGCGGAAGCGGTGACCTTGCGGCCGGCAGCCGATTCTTCCGGCCGGGTGCACATTCAGCGCATCGATACTTTGGAAGCTGTGGATCTTGCACAGAGCTTCGGCGTATTTCATTCCGAAAAAGATGCGCTCAGGGCACTGACCGACATTGCCCGAGGCCGAGAGCTGTGCCTCAAAGTGCTGGGGCTGGAGGAGAGCGCGGGTTCCTGTTTTGCCCTGCAGGTCGGAAAGTGCCGGGGCGCTTGCACGGGGAGGGAGCCGCTCATCCTGCACAACATGCGGGTGCAAATGGCCTTGTCCGCGTTGAAAATCAAGAGCTGGCCTTTTCCCGGCCGCATCGCGCTGCGCGAACGGGCGGTAGGCGGCTTCTCTTCCGATGGTACCCGGGGCGGCGAGTTTCACGTGCTCGATCACTGGATGTACTTGGGATCTGCCAGAACCGAAGAGGAACTCGCTGCCTTGGGCACGCGATGTGCGCACGCGGCCTTCGACGCCGACGTCTACAAGATATTGCTGCGTTATTTCTCGAATCACCCCAAACTCGATTGGCATGATCTGCGCGCCGCCAAGATAGCCGACGTGTCTTGAGCGCGAACGACAACGTCCGTTATTGGATTGCCACCGCGCCGGTCGGCGCCGCCTCAGTGCTGGCCGAAGAGCTGGCGCAGTTCGGCGCCGAGGATATTCGCGAGCGCAGCCATGATGTGAAATTTCAAGGCACCCTCGAGGTCGGCTACCGGACCTGCCTCTGGTCGCGCACCGCGACGCGTGTGCTCTTGAGCTTGGGATCCATCGATGCGACCAGTTCGAAGAATGTATACGAGGCGGTGAAGCGCATTGATTGGCGGGAGCATGTGGCACCGGGCGCAACCTTGGCGTGCGATTGCAGCGGCGGCAATGAGTCCATCAGACACACGATCTACGGCTCTCAGCTGCTCAAAGATGCGGTTTGCGACAACCTGCGCGATGCCACCGGCGAGCGGCCGAACATAAAACCAGAGCGTCCCGATGTATTGCTGCACTTGCATGTCGAGGGTCCTACGGCTTTGGTGTCGGTGGACTTCTCCGGCGAAAGTCTGCACCGGCGCGGTTACCGCAGCGAAGGCGGCCGTGCCCCCCTGAAGGAAAACGTAGCGGCCGCGGTGCTACTGCGCGCCGGATGGCCGAGCATTGCAGAGCAGGGCGGGCTTTTGCTGGATCCGATGTGCGGTTCCGGAACGTTTCTCACCGAGGGAGCCTTGATCGCCGCGGACGCGGCACCGGCTCTCGACAGGGACTACTTCGGATTCTTGAAGTGGCACGGTCACGACGCAGAACTTTGGGAGCGCTTACGCACAGAAGCCCGCGCCCGTCGGGCAGCGCGCACCCCGCGGCGCTGCATTCTAGGATCGGATATTGATTCGGAAGCGGTGCGCATGGCCATTGCCAACGGTGAGCAGGCGGGTGTCGCTGAATGGTTGCATGTCGAGAAGCGCTCGCTGAGCGAGGTGGCTCGTCCGAAAGGTGAGGCAGGGCTCGTCGTCGCCAATCCGCCGTATGGTGAGCGCATCGGGGCGGAATCAGGCCTGCCGGCGCTGTACTCGGAACTCGGTGCCGTGCTGCGCGAGCGCTTCCAGGGCTGGCAGGCGGCGATTCTGACCGGCAATCCCCCGTTGGCGCGCAATCTGGGGATCTACGCCAAACGCACGCACCGTGTGTTCAATGGCACCATCGAGTGCCGGCTGCTGCGCTTCGATCTGAACGAAGCCAGTGTTCAACGTCCGCCAGAAGAAGTGCGCGCAGATTGGTCGAACCGCCCTGGCGCGCAAATGTTCGCCAATCGCTTGCGCAAGAACTTGCAGCGCCTCGATCCTTGGGCGGAGCGGGAACGCATCGATTGTTTTCGGGTGTACGACGCGGACATGCCGGAATATGCGTTTGCCATCGATCTTTATGGCCGCGCAGCGCGGCACGTGTATGTGCAGGAATACGCGCCGCCGAAAACCGTCAACCAGGAAAGCGCGCGGGAGCGCCGCCGCGAAGTGCTGTCGGTATTGCCGGAAGTCTTGAGCGTGCCGCTCGCACAGGTGCACTCGCGCGTGCGCAAACCGCAGAAGGGCGCCGAACAGTACGAGAAGCGCGAGAGCGTCGCGGAGCGTCACGCCGTCCAGGAAGGTGGACTGAAATTCTGGGTCAACTTCCGCGACTACTTGGACACCGGACTGTTTCTCGACCACCGCATCGTGCGCGACATGCTGCGCTCCTGGGCCAAAGATACGGATTTCTTGAATCTGTTTTGCTACACCGGCTCGGCGACGGTATATGCCGCTGCGGGCGGCGCGCGCAGCACCACCGGCGTCGATCTGTCGAACACCTATCTCGATTGGGCTCATGAGAACTTGTTGCTCAACGGCTTCGGCGGCAACGATCACGAGCTCTACCGCGCCGATTGCCTGGCCTGGCTCGAGGAACAGGAATCGCGCGGTCCGCGATTCGATCTGATCTTCCTGGATCCCCCCACATTCTCCAACTCCAAACGCATGGAAGGCGTGCTTGACGTGCAGCGCGACCATGTTGGGATGATTCACCGCTCATTGAAGCTTCTGCGTCCAACCGGCCGCTTGGTGTTTTCGACCAATTACACCCGCTTCAAGTTGGACTTGGGTGCGCTTGCGGATCTCGCCATCGAAGACTTGAGCGCCGCGACCATTCCGAAGGATTTTGAACGCCATGCGCGGATCCATCGCTGTTTCAGCGTGCAATTCAAATAATCTGGCCACTCGAGCTTTGCTTCGGGTAATCTTCGATCGCATGAAAACCCATCTTTATGGCGCGCTGTTGCTGATCGGAATGGCGGCGCCCGCCGGCTTTGCCGTCGCACAGAACGATGCTATCAATCCCGCCCCCACGTTGCGCGACTGGCAGGCGATGGCGAAGCTCCCGGATTTCAGCGGCGTATGGACGCCCGTCATCAGCGATCAAGTTGCGCAGGAGCGCACCAATCCTCCGCCCTGGAAGCCCGCGATTGCCAAGCAAGTCGAGCGGATGTATGACGAGGAAAAAGCCGGCCGGCCGTTCCCGGTCATCGACCACTGTTTCCCGACCGGCATGCCGAGCTATATGCTCATCACGCACAACGCCTTCGAACTGCTGCTGACACCGGGAAGGGTCACCCTGCTGGGCGAGGGCGACGGCAACCGCATGCGGCGCATCTATACCGACGGACGGCCGCATCCGGCGGATCCGGATCCCAGCTTCCATGGTCATTCCATAGGGCACTGGGAGGGACAGACGCTGGTGGTGGACACCATTGCGCTGCTGCCGCAGGCGTATCTTGCGGTCAACGAAGCGGTGGGCGTGCCCAATAACGGCGACATGCACATTGTCGAGCGATTCCATCTGCTGGATGCTCATACGCTGGCCGATGATTTGGAAATCACCGCGAACAAACTGCTGTCCAAGCCCTGGAAGACGACCCGCAAATATTATCGGCAGCGGGCGCAAAAGTACGACATCGTCGAGGGCGTTTGCGAGCAGGGCAGCTATAACGACGCCGTCGACAAGGACGGCAATTCGATTTTTGCGCCCATCAAGTTTCACCAGGGCGTTCCCGTCGGCTCCGACTCGAAATGACAAAGGCACGAATGAATCAAGTACTCATGAAACGGACCGTCGGTGCAATCCTTTTGGCGGTCGCGATCGCGGCCTCCTGGCCGGTCGCCGCGCATCACTCCTTTGCGGTCTATGATCGCACCAAGACTCTGACGCTCAAGGGCACCGTCAAGAACTTTCAATGGACCAATCCCCATTCCGTCGTATGGGTGCTGGTGCAGCCGGAGGGCGGGGGCGAGCCGCAGGAATGGAGCTTCGAAACCACCAGCCCCGGTGTCTTGACGCGCAGCGGTTGGACTCGCAATTCGATCAAGCCCGGCGATCGCGTCAGCGTCGAGTATTACCCGCTGCGCGACGGCTCACATGGCGGGGGCTTGAATTCGGTCACGCTGCTCGATACCGGCCAGAAATTGTCAGCCAGCTTCGCCGCCTCCGAAAAACCCGAATTGAAGTAGACCGGATCGGCCGCACGGTGCGCGCTGCCCGTGGCGCGGCACGGTGCGCGCCGCCGCCCGTGGCGCGGCACGCCTAGAGCAAGTCCCGCATGCGGTAGTACAGCATCGCCAGCATCAGCGATGGCCGCCTGAAGAGGCGGCCGCCGGGGAAGTCCCGGTGCGGGATGCGCGCGAACACGTCAAAGCGCTCGGCGGTGCCTGCAATCGCTTCAGCCGCCAGTTTGCCCGCCAATCCCGCCAGTGCGACGCCGTGACCGGAAAAGCCCTGCAGGTAGTACACATTGGCCGACAGGCGTCCGAAGTCCGGCGCGCGGCTCATGGTGATATCCAGGTAGCCGCCCCAGGCATAGTCGACCTTGACGCGTTCCAGCGCCGGAAACACGCGCACCATGCGCCTGCGCATGGACTCGGCGAGGCGCGGCGGCTGCACGGAGCTGTAGCTGACGCGTCCGCCGAACAGCAGGCGATGGTCTTCCGAACGCCTGAAGTAATCCAAAATCCAATTGATGTCGGCGACCGCCGCATTCGACGGCAGCAGCGCTCGAGCGCGCTCTTCGCCGAGCGGCTCGGTGGCGATGATGTAGGTGCCCACCCCCAAGATTCGCCGAGCCAACGCAGGCGCCACCGCACCGATGTAGGCATTGCCGCATAACACCAGATGGGCACAGCGAATCGCGCCTTGCGCGGTATGCACCACCACCTGCGGTCCATCCTGGTAGCGCAAGACCTCTGAATTTTCATAGATGGCGGCTCCGGCCGCTGCTGCCGCGCGCGCCAGCCCATGAGTGTACTTGAGGGGGTGCAAGTGCCCGCTGCGCGGGTCGATCAGGCCTGCAAGATACCGATCACTTCGCACATGGGCGTGCATTTCGTCGCGATTCAACATGCGCACCGAGTCGTATGCGTACTCCTCTTGCAGCTCGCGGGTCCAGTCGCGAAGTTCCTGCACGTGGCGGGCTTTCAGGCCAACGTGCACATGATTGGGTCGGTAGTCGCAATCAATGGCATGGTCGCGGATCAGCGATTGAGTGAGATCCAGCGCTTCGATCGAGAGGTCGAACAATCGGTGCGCGTCATCTCGTCCCACTTGGGCGGCGAGCTTTTGCTGACTTGCGGCCAACCCAAAAATGGTTTGGCCGCCGGCGCGCCCCGAGGCTCCGTAGCCCACAGTACGCGCCTCCAACAGTGCGACTTTGTAACCCCGCTGGGCCAGATGCAACGCGGCGGAGCAGCCGGCGATACCGCCCCCGAGTACGCACACGTCTGCCGTGACCTCACCGTGCAGCGCCGCATGTGCCGGCGGGGCGTCGGTCAGGGCGTAGTAGGAGCGGGCAGGGGGAAACGACAGTCGCATCGCTAAAGTGTTTAAAATCTTATGCCTATTGACAGGATTGGGTGCCTGTGAGCCTACAGAGGTTTTCCATCTAAATGCAATATTGTTGCGACGCACCAATCGCGTCTAAGTGTTGGAAATGCCTAAATCTTAGCTCTTTCTGCAGGGGGAATCAGGACGGGGCCTGGCCGGTGTGGTGTAATACTGTCGTTATCAAAGCTTAGTCGTCCACTCGGACGTTTAATATTTTAAACATGTCGCGCCTGCCGCTCATAGGAATTCCGGCTGATCGCCGGCTGTATGGAAAGCACTTTTTCCACATGGTCGGCGAGAAGTACATCGAAGCCGTCGCCAAAGGCGCGAATGCGGTGCCGGTGCTCGTACCCGCTCTGGGGTCCGAAATTGATTTGCCATCCTTGATGGATGCCTGCGACGGATTGCTGCTCACGGGCAGTGCGTCGAATGTTGAACCTCAACGCTACGGAGGACCGGCAAGTGAGCCGGGAACGCTACATGACCCAGATCGGGATGCTACGACGCTTCCGCTGATTCCGCAGGCCATCGCCGCCGGCTTACCGGTGCTGGCGATCTGCCGCGGATTTCAGGAGATGAATGTCGCCTACGGCGGCACATTGAACCCACGCTTGCATGAGGTGCCGGGAAACCTCGACCACCGCGACGACGAATCCATGCCGCTGGATGTGCAGTACGCTCCCGCGCACGAGGTGCTGCTCGAGCCTGGAGGGCAACTTCGGAAAATCGCGGGGCGGGATCGTTTGCGGGTGAATTCGCTGCATTGGCAGGGGGTTGCAAAGCTCGGCAACGATCTTGCGGTAGAGGCGCGGGCACCGGATGGCGTGATCGAAGCGTTTCGCGTTGCGGATTCACCGACCTTTGCGTTGGCGCTGCAATGGCATCCGGAGTGGCAGTTTGCGCAGGACCCATTTTCCACCGCGCTGTTTGCGGCGTTTGGCAAAGCCAGCCGTCAGCGCGCGATAGTTTCAAGGTGATGCATGGCGAGCACGATTCAACAATTCTTGAGAGAGCACGGTATTTCCGAAGTCGAAGCGATCATTCCGGACATGGCCGGGGTCGCCCGCGGGAAGTTGATGCCCGCGGAAAAATTTGCAGAGGAAGAGGGCATGCGGCTGCCGGAAGCGATTTTCCTGCAGACGGTCACCGGGGACTATCCGGAGGACCAAAGCGCGATGAACCCCTCGGACATCGACATCGTGTTGAAGGCGGATCCGAAGACCGTGCGCGTCGTGCCCTGGGCCGCGGAGCCCACCGCCCAGGTGATCCACGATTGCTTTTACGGCGATGGCAGCCCGGTCACCATGGCGCCGCGCTACGTGCTGCGGCGGGTGTTGCAGCTGTACGAGGCTCAAGGGTGGGAACCGGTCGTCGCCCCGGAACTGGAATTTTTCCTGGTGGAACCGAATATCGATTCCGACTATCCCTTGAAGCCGCCGGTGGGCCGCTCGGGACGGCCCGAGATCGGCCGTCAAGCCTACAGCATTGCCGCGGTCAACGAGTTCGATCCACTGTTTGACGACATGTACTCGTTCTGCGAGGCACAGGACATCGAGATCGATACCCTGATTCATGAATCCGGCGCGGCGCAGATGGAAATCAATCTGCTGCACGGCTATCCGATGGGCCTTGCCGACCAGGCCTTCTTGTTCAAGCGCACGGCGCGCGAGGCGGCCATGCGCCATAAAATGTATGCCACGTTCATGGCCAAGCCGATGGCCAAGGAGCCCGGCAGCGCGATGCACCTGCACCAAAGCATCATCGACTCGAAGACCCGCAAGAATATTTTCAGCCAGGCCGACGGCACGCCTTCGGAATTATTCTTCGGACATATCGCCGGCCTGCAAAAATACCTGCCGGGCGCGATGTCGTTGTTTTGCCCCAACGTCAACAGTTACCGGCGCATCAGCCGCTATTCTTCGGCACCCATCAATGTCCATTGGGGCTACGACAACCGAACTGCGGGATTGCGGGTGCCGATGTCCGGTCCCGACGCGCGGCGGGTGGAGAATCGGGTGGGCGGCGCGGACGCGAATCCCTACCTCGCCATTGCCGCGTCCTTGGCCTGCGGTTATCTCGGTATGATGGAGGGCCTGAAGCCATCGGAACCGATCGGAGGCAGCGCTTACGATCTGGCGATCGCTCTGCCGCGCACTTTGGCGGAGGCGCTGCGTCTGCTGCGTGAATCCAAGCCGCTGGTGGACCTGTTCGGCGATCGTTTTGTCCTGGCCTATACGGCAGTCAAGGAGGCCGAGTACGAGACCTTCGCGCAGGTCATCAGTTCGTGGGAGCGCGAACACCTGCTATTAAACGTATAGAAACCTGTCTTAATAGTCAGACAGGCTTATGGCGGTTGCGTGGCTGCTGCGCTATAACTAGCGGGATCAAAAAATAGAGGAAGCGTCGGATGTTCAGCGTTCGTCGGACGGCGATTCTGGCGCTTGTGTGTTTGTGGGCCTTGAGTGGCTGCGGTGGCGGCAAGTCCGCGACCGATTCGGCCTCGGGCGCGGCCGGCGGGTCCAAAGTCTTGAACCTCTACATCTGGTCGGATTACCTGGCGCCCAATACCTTGCCGGATTTCGAAAAGCAGACCGGCATCAAGGTGCATGCCGCCTACTTCGATACCAACGAGACGCTCGAAACCAAGCTGCTGGCCGGCAGCAGCGGTTTTGACATCGTGGTGCCCACCGCCTCTTACTTCGAGCGGCAGATCAAAGCCGGCGCCTATCTGATCCTCGACAAATCCAAGCTGCCCAACCTGAAGAACATGGACCCGCAGCTCATGGCGAAGGTGGCCCTGCACGATCCGGACAATGCTCACGGCGTCATCTATCTGTGGGGCACCAACGGTATCGGCTACAACGAGAAGATGGTCAAGGCGCTCGTGCCGGATGCGCCGCTCGATAGCTGGCGGCTGGTGTTCGACCCCGCAGTGGCCTCGAAAGTGGCGAAGTGCGGCATCAGCCTGCTGGATTCGCCGGCGGAAATGATGCGCGCTGTCTACAGCTACCTTGGCAAGAATCCGAATTCACAAAGTGCCGATGACCTCGCACAGGCGGAAGCGGTGCTGATCAAGATCCGGCCCTACATCCGCAACTTCAGCTCCTCTGAATACATCGAGGCGCTGGCGAACGGCGATCTGTGCATCTCCGTGGGCTACAGCGGCGATGTGATGCAGGCGCGCGATCGTGCCCGCGAGGCCAACAAGGGCATCGACGTCAAGTATTCCGTGCCCAAGGAAGGTTCGATTCTTTGGTTCGACATGCTGGCCATCCCGAAGGATGCACCGGACCCCGAAAGTGCCTATGCCTTCATGAACTATATGATGACGCCGCAGGTCATCGCGGACGTCTCCAACTTCAAGCGTTACGCAAATGCCAATGCAGCATCGCAGCCGCTGGTATTGCCCGCCGTCAAGGACGATCCGGGGATTTATCCGCCACTCGAGCAGCGCCAATCACTCGCGGTGCAGTTGGCCGATTCGCCCGAGCAGACTCGCGCCATCACTCGAGTTTGGCAAAAATTCAAGACGGGTCAATAACCGATGCCGGCATCTGCGGGCGGCGTTGTCAAAGCCCAGACCTGGAACGATCCCTCGGCCCGACCCTATGTAGAAGTCGAGCGGGTCAGCAAATCATTCGGTGATTTCACGGCGGTCAAGGACGTCTCGTTAAAAGTCTACAAGGGCGAGATATTCTGTCTGTTGGGCGCCTCCGGGTGCGGCAAAACCACTTTGCTGCGGATGTTGGGCGGATTCGAAACACCCTCATCGGGAAGAATTCTCATCGACGGCGAAGACATGACCGGGGTGCCGCCTTACGAGCGGCCGGTGAACATGATGTTCCAGTCGTACGCGCTATTTCCGCACATGAATGTAGAGCAGAATGTGGCCTTCGGGCTGAAACAGGATCGGCTGCCCAAGGCGCAGATCCAGGAACGCGTGGCGACCATGCTGGATCTGGTGAAAATGGGCGATTACGCCCAGCGAAAACCGCACCAGCTGTCCGGGGGGCAGCGCCAGCGGGTTGCCCTGGCCCGCTCGCTGGTCAAGCGCCCCAAACTTCTGCTGCTGGATGAGCCCTTGGGCGCTCTGGACAAAAAACTTCGCGAGCATACCCAATTCGAATTGATCAGTTTGCAGGACAAGTTGGGTGTGACTTTCATCGTCGTGACCCACGATCAAGAGGAAGCCATGACCTTGGCGAGCCGCATCGGCGTGATGAATCACGGCGAGATCGTGCAAGCCGGAACTCCGTCCGAGATCTACGAGTTTCCCAGCTCGAGATTCGTGGCGGATTTCGTCGGCTCGGTTAACATGTTCGAGGGCAAACTCATCGAGGATGAGCCGGACTATGTGCGCATCGGCTCGGCGGAACTTGGCGGAACCATTTACGTCAGCCATGGAATCAGCGCGCCGCCGGGAGCCATCGTCTGGGCGGCTGTGCGGCCGGAAAAAATATTCATGTCCACGACGGCGCCGGACGGCGGGGCGGACAACGTCGTGCGCGGCGCGGTGCAGGACATCGCCTATCTCGGCGACTTGTCGATCTACCTGGTCAAGCTGCCCACCGGCAAGGTGGTGCGGGTCACTCAGCCCAACACATCGCGCCACGCCGAAGCCATCGGCTGGGACCAGCAGGTCTACTTGTCATGGGATGCGACCAGTCCGGTGGTGGTGACCCGTTAGCTCCTCGACGCTGACCGCGCAGCTTCGTAGGGTCGGCATCACCGGCCGCGGTCTCGTCGTCGCGCTGCCATACCTGTGGTTGATGCTGTTTTTCGTCGTGCCGTTCGTCATCGTCCTGAAAATATCCTTTTCCGACGTCGACCTGGCGATTCCTCCCTACAAGCCCCTGCTCGAGTGGGTCGGCAAAAACTCGCTAGCGATCAAGCTGAACTTCGACAATTACGCGTTTCTGTTCACCGATTCTTTGTACCTGCATGCCTTTGCGAACTCCATCAAGGTCGCATTTCTGTCGACGTTGATGTGCTTGATCATCGGCTATCCGATGGCCTATGGCATCGCGCGAGCCAGGCCTGCGGTGCGCAACGTGCTGCTGTTGTTGGTGATACTGCCGTTTTGGACTTCCTTGCTGCTGCGGGTGTATGCCTGGATCGGCCTCTTGAAGGCGAACGGCGTGATCAACAGCGTGTTGATGTCGCTTGGGCTGATTCATGAGCCCTTGACGATGCTGTACACGCCCTTCGCGATGTATGTGGGCATTGTGTATTCCTACCTACCGTTTCTCATCCTGCCGCTCTATGCGAATTTGGAAAAAATGGATTGGCAGCTGCTCGAGGCCGCCGAGGACTTGGGCTGCCGCCCCTGGCAGGCGTTTTACAAGATCACGTTGCCGCTGTCGCGCAACGGCATTCTGGCCGGCTCCATGTTGGTGTTCATTCCGGCGGTCGGTGAATTCGTGATTCCGGCGCTGCTCGGCGGCCCCAATGCGCTGATGATCGGGCGGGTGCTGTGGGATGAGTTCTTCTCGAACCGCGCATGGCCGGTGGCCAGCGCGGTGGCGATATTGTTGCTGTTGCTCCTGGTGCCTTTCATGATGTGGTACCAGAGCGTGCAGGCGCGCGAGACGGCGGGCGCTCGATGAATTATCGCAGCTCGCTTTTTATTCTCACCTGCATCGGGCTCGGGTTTGCATTTCTGTACATCCCGATCCTGTCCATGGTGGTTTTTTCCTTCAATGCCTCAAAGCTCGTCACGGTCTGGGACAGCGCAAATTCACCGACCCTCAAGTGGTATTACGCGCTGCTCCACAACGAGGAGATTCTGGACGCCGCATGGGTTTCCCTGAAAGTGGCCGTCATCAACGCCTCCGGATCCGTCATCTTGGGCACGCTCGCCGGTTTTGGATTGGCGCGATTCAGCCAGTTCCGCGGACGATTTACGCTGAACGCAATGACCACGGCGCCGTTGGTGATGCCCGAAGTGATCACCGGACTGTCCTTGCTGCTGCTGTTCGTCGCTTTGGAGCAGCTCATCGGTTGGCCCGCGGGACGTGGGATCACCACCATGACCATCGCCCATATGACCTTTTCCATGGCCTACGTGACGGTCATCGTCAACTCGCGAATGGCGAGCTTCGACACGGCCCTCGAGGAGGCGGCGATGGACTTGGGTGCACGCCCGTTCAAGGTGTTTTTCGTCATCACGCTGCCGATTATTTTCCCGGCTATTTTGTCCGGGTGGCTCCTGGCCTTCACCCTGTCCTGGGATGACCTGGTGATATCGAGCTTCACGTCGGGTCCGGGCAGCAGCACGCTGCCCATGGTGGTGTTTTCCAAGGTTCGCCTCGGTGTCAGCCCCGAAATCAACGTGCTCGCCACCATCACACTCGGTGTGGTGAGCACGATGATCGTCGGCGTGAGCTTGTGGATGGCGCGGCGAGCCAAGCTCGATGCCGCATAGGCGACGGGCGCATCCGCTTGGAGCATCATTCCTTATTGTAGGCGGGGATAGCCTCTAAATTTTGTCCAGCGGCGTGTTGCCGCCGGTGAACTGCGCGCGTGCCTGCGCAAGCCGATACTTATGCCCGGATAGCCAGCGCCGCCAGTCGCGCAGACCGGCGATGATGTAGACAAGCTTGAATAGCCTGAGACGCCAAAGCACCTTCGGGGTATCGAACAAGTCCCCGGCCAGCATGGAGATCACGCCCTGTTCGAGCTGCCAGACGTTGCGCGGCTGGGCAAATACTTGCCGCATCACCGGGCCGTTGAATCGATAGATAAAAAATGAAAATCGCGACATGCCGGCGCGCAGGCGCTTTTCGAGTTTGCGCAGCAACGCCTTCTCGCGCTTGGGTTCGCGCAGCGCCGCATCGACGACCGCAGCCGCTTGCTCCGCGCCGCTCATCGCCAGGTAGACGCCGGAGGAGAACACGGGGTCGAGAAATGCGAACGCGTCCCCCACCAGGACCCAGCCCGGCCCGCCCATCTGCGCCGAATCGTAGGAATAGTTGCCGGTGACGTGCACCTCGCCGATGAGTTCGGCGTGCTCGATCCTTTGCCGCAAGCCTGGGCTTAGGTTCAGCGTCTCCAGTAGAAACGCCGTCGTGCGCCCCTTGCGCTGCTTCAAATATTCGGGCCAGCAGACCGCGCCGATGCTCATCACACCGTCCGGCAGCGGGATCATCCACATCCAGCCGTGCTCGAAGCGGTACATGCTGATGTTGCCGGCGTCCTCGCCCGGACGCGACGCTGCGCCCCGGAAGTGCCCGAAGATGGCGGCGCTCTGGTGTTGGTTGTTCTTGCGGCGCAGTTTTCTTTTTGCGGACAGGAACGCATCACGTCCGCTGGCATCGATCAGGTAACGCGCCTGAATGCCGTAAGTGCGGCCCTCATCGGTGCGAACTTCGAGCCGCGCTTCGCGCGGACCCACCTGATCGACTTTCAGCACTTCATGCCCTTCGCGCGCGTCGGCGCCGCATTCACGCGCATGGTCGTACAGCATTTTGTCGAAGTCCTGCCGCCAAACTTGGTAGGCATGCGGAGGACTGTTGCCGATGGCACGTGCGAATGCGAAGGTGTTGTAACCGCGCTCGTTGTCCGCCTCGAAATCGGCGCCCGCCTTGAAGACGCCGAGCGCGCGCACTTGCTCGAGCACGCCGAGCCGCTCGAATATCGGCAGATTCATGGGCAACAGCGACTCGCCGATGTGGAAGCGCGGGTGACGGGCTTTCTCCAGCGCGATCACCTTATAGCCCCGCCTGGCGAGCAAGATCGCCGCCGTACTGCCGCCGGGACCGCCGCCGATCACCGCCACGTCGCAAACTTCCGCCGGTGTTTCCATGTGTCTAGACCAGTACTCTTTCGATGCCGCCGGTATTCGCGCGCCTCACATAATCCGGCAGCCAGTCAGGCCCCAGCAGATTCTTGGCGATTTCCACCACGATGTAATCCGCGTCCATTTCCGCATCGTCATTGAAGCGTTTCAGGCCCTGCAGACACGACGGGCAGGATGTGAGTATTTTGACCGCACCTTGATGGCCGGCGGCACGGATTTCATCGACGCCGATGCGTACCTCTTGTTCCTTGCGAAAACGCACCTGGGTCGAGATGTCCGGCCGGGTGACGGCGAGGGTGCCGGACTCGCCGCAACAGCGCTCGTTCTGAGCGATCTTGCCGTTCTGCTCGCTGTTCATCAGCGTATTGACGACGTCGAGCGGATTGTACTTCTTCATCGGTGAATGGCAGGGGTCGTGGTACATGTAGCGCGTGCCGGTGACATTTTCCAGGCGTACACCCTTCTCCAAGAGATACTCATGGATATCCATGATCTTGGATCCGGGGAATATACTCTCGAACTCATAGCCTTGCAGTTGATCGAAACAGGTGCCGCAGCTCACCACCACCGTCTTGATGTCGAGGTAGTTCAGTGTGTTGGCCACCCGATGAAATAACACCCGGTTATCGGTGATGATTTTTTCCGCTTTGGCAAATTCCCCGGCACCGCGTTGCGGATATCCGCAGCACAGATATCCTGGCGGCAGTACCGTCTGCACGCCCACGTGCCACAACATCGCCTGCGTGGCGAGTCCGACCTGCGAAAACAGGCGCTCTGAGCCGCAGCCGGGGAAATAGAACACGGCTTCGGATTCGCCGTTGACCCTGGCCGGATCCCGGATGATGGGTACGTAATTGCGGTCTTCGATATCGAGAAGCGCGCGGGCGGTTCGCTTCGGCAAGCCACCCGGCATGCGCTTGTTCACGAAGTGAACCACCTGTTCCTTGATCGGCGCCCTGCCGGTCGTGGCCGGCGGCTGCTTGGTCTGCGCCTTGGCGAAGGTGAGAAGCGCCCGGTTGCCGAGGCGCTGCAGCTTGTAGCCCCAATCGATCATGATCTTCCGGGTCAGCTTGATCGTTTGCGGGTTGGTCGCATTGAGGAAGAACATGGAGGCCGCGGTGCCGGGATTGAAGCGCTTCTTGCCCATGCGGCGCAGCAGATCGCGCATGCCCATGGATACGTCCCCAAAGTCGATGCCGACAGGGCAGGGTGACTCACATTTGTGGCAGACCGTGCAGTGATCTGCAACGTCCGACAGCTCGTCCCAGTGCCGAATCGAGACTCCGCGTCGCGTCTGCTCTTCGTAAAGAAACGCCTCTATGAGCAGAGAGGTCGCCAGGATTTTGTCTCGCGGCGAATACAGCAGGTTCGCGCGCGGCACATGCGTGGCGCAAACCGGTTTGCACTTGCCGCAGCGCAGGCAATCCTTGATGGCATCGGAAATCGTGCTGATATCGGATTGCTGCATGATCAGCGATTCGTGCCCCAACAGGCCGAAACTGGGGGTATAGGCACGGCGCAGGTCGCTTTGCGGCATCAGCTTCAGCTTGTTGAAGTGGCCCTGTGGATCGACGCGTTGCTTGTAGCTGCGAAACTCGGCGAGTTCAGCATCGGAAAGATATTCGAGCTTGGTGATGCCGATGCCGTGTTCGCCGGAAATCACGCCGTTCAAGGCGCGGGCGATGCCCATGATTCGCGCCACTGCGCGGTTCGCGGTGTGCAGCATCGCATAGTTGTCGGAATTGACGGGAATGTTGGTGTGCACATTGCCGTCGCCGGCGTGCATGTGCAGAGCCACGAACACGCGGCCTTGCAGGACGCGCCGATGCACGGAGTCGCAATGTTCCAAAACCTGCGCAAAGGCGCTGCCGACGAATATTCGCGCCAGCGTTTCGCGCACTTCGGTCTTCCAGCTGACCCGAATGCTTCGCTCCTGCAGCCGATCGAACACGCTGCTCTCGTCGCTCTCGGCATCGTCCATGTTCTCTAGCAGGTATTGCCAGCGCGTACGGACGCGCCCGATCAGATCGCAGGCCTCGGCCGCGCGGGCCGCGTCGCCGCCCGCCGCGCCGCCCGCGACGCCCGTGCCGCCCGCGACGCCCGTGCCGCCCGCGACGCCCGTGCCGCCCGCGACGCCGCCAGCCGCGCCGACTGAAGCGCCGCTCGAAGCCCCGTCGCCGGAAAAATATTCCTCCAAGGCGGTCAGCAGCTCGAGCTTGTTACGGATGGACAATTCAATGTTGATGCGCTCGATGGCATCCGTGTACTCACCCAGGCGCTCCAATGGAATGACCACGTCCTCGTTGATCTTGAAAGCGTTGGTGTGTTTGGCGATGGCGGCCGTTTTGGCGCGGTCCAGCCAGAATTTCCGCCGCGCTTCGGCATTCACGGCGATAAACCCTTCGCCGGCACGGGCATTGGCCAGGCGCACGACATGCGAGGTGGCGGCGGCAACCGCGCTTTCATCCTCGCCGACGATATCGCCGAGCAGCACCATTTTAGGCAATGCGCCGCGTTTCGATTTGGTGCTGTAGCCCACTGCGCGCAAGTACCGTTCGTCCAAATGTTCGAGACCGGCGAGCAACGTGCCTTTTGCCTTTGCGTTTGCTTCGAGGTACTGCGTTATCTCGACGATGCTGGGTATGGCGTCGCGCGCTTGACCGAAAAATTCCAGGCACACGGTTCGGGTGTATTTGGGCATGCGATGCAAGATCCAGCGTGCTGCCGTGATCAGTCCGTCGCAACCCTCCTTCTGAACGCCGGGCAGTCCCCCCAGAAATTTATCGGTCACGTCCTTGCCCAAACCAATTTTGCGGAACTTCGCACCTTCGATGTCGAGCCGCTCGCTGCGCAATACCGCGGCCTGTTCCGCGGCCTGCGAGCCGTCCTTCCACACCAGCTCGAAACTCGCAACCGCCGCATCGTGGATCTTGCCCAAATTGTGGTTCAGGCGTGTGACCTCGAGCCAATTGCCTTGAGCATCCACCATGCGCCACCACGCCAGATTGTCCACGGCCGTGCCCCACAGCACCGCCTTCTTGCCGCCGGCATTCATCGCGATGTTGCCCCCGATGCAGGATGCATCGGCGGAGGTCGGGTCGACCGCGAACACGACGCCTGCGCTTTCGGCCGCTTCGCTCACTCGCTTGGTAACGACACCGGCTGCGGAATATATGCTGGCGGTGCTCGCGGTGTGCCCGGGCAGCGCAAAGGTTTCTACCGGACCCAATGTCTCGAGCTTTTCCGTATTGACCACCGCACACCACGGCGTGAGCGGCACGACGCCGCCGGTGTATCCCGTGCCGCCGCCGCGCGGGATGATGGTCAGCCCGAGTTCGATGCAATCACGCACCAAATGGGGGATTTCCGCTTCAGTATCCGGCATGAGCACCAAGAACGGCAACTCGACGCGCCAGTCGGTGGCGTCCGTGACATGAGCGACGCGCGAGAACGCATCGAAGCGGATATTGTCGCTGCGGGTATGCCTGAGAAACAATCGTCGCGCGCGTCTGCGCTTGGCGGCGATATCGGTGAATTGCCGTTCGAATTGCTCCACGGCCTGCAGAGCCGCACGCAGCAATTCCCCCACTTTGGCATGGCGCGCCTCATCGGCCCCATCGCGGCGCTTCTCCACCTCGGAGAGACGATGATGCATGGCCGCAATGAGCTGCCGCCGCCGCTTCGGATTGTCCAGCAAATCATCCTGCAGGTAGGGGTTGCGATCGACCACCCACATATCACCCAAAACTTCGTACAGCATGCGCGCCGATCGGCCGGTGCGCCGCTCGCTACGCAAGCCGTCGAGTACATTCCAGGCCGATTCGCCCAGCAGCCGGATGACGATCTCACGATCGGCCAGCGAGGTGTAGTTGTACGGAATCTCGCGCAATCGCGATTCCGGCTGTTTTTCCACGGGATGTCGCGCTGCGCCGGTAAAATCTGCGACGGCGTTCATGTTCGATCGAGTTTACGCATTTTTTGGCCGGAGTTGTCGGTCGCGATGCATACTGATCGTCTCAAGTCGCCGTTTCACCCGCCGTTACCTTCGGTGTGCGACCTCTATCCGTCAATACTCAGGAGCAACTCGAAAGCCTCGCGGTCGTGCGCGGCCTGCTCGAGCAGTACGTTGGCGGCAACGAGCTGGTAATTCCCACCCTGCCCGACGTGGCGGTTCGCGTCGTGCGCAGCGGCACCAAGAATTCCGGCAGTGCCCACATGCTCGCGGAGATCATCCATGCGGACAGTGCGTTGACCGAATACGTTCTGCGGATTGCCTCGTCCGCTGCCAAGCGCCCGGCGTCGCCAATCACGTCTTTGCAGCACGCGATCGCCTGGCTGGGGCTCGATGACGTGGCCAATATCGCGTTCACGCTGGCGTTGCAGGGAAAAATGCTCCACGTCGACGGTCAGCATCGCAAAGCTCGCCGGTTGTGGCGCCATTCGCTGGCAAGTGCGCTCTGGGCGCGCCAGCTCGCCCACACCCTCGCCCATGAGACGGGTCTATGCTACCTGTCCGGACTGCTCCACAACATCGGCAAGGCCGTCACTCTGGGCGCCGTTCATGACGTCGCGCAGCGCGCAGGTCTCGCGCTCACCGGCAGCGAATACGATTTGCTCATCGACATTTTCAACCGCGACGTCGGCAAACGTGTCGTGTCGGCCTGGGCTTTGCCGCCGCCGGTACCCGCGGTCGTTGCCCGGTGGGACAGCTACGCGTCGGCGGGCGTGGTCAGGTGGGAGAGCAATGTGGTCAACGTCGCCCACAAGCTTGCGGATTACACGCTGCATGAACCCTCCATGCTGACGCGGGAGCTGTTGGTGTTGGATCAAGGGTACCGGGATCTTGGCCTCTCGGCGCAGGACGCGGAACCTTTGTTCGATTCGAGCGTTGCCATCAACGCAGAATTGGATCGCTATCTTTCGCCTTGACCCAAGTCTCGCGGTCACGGGAAATACTCAGACACGCCCCTAACGCAGTCCGGTTTCCTGGCGCGCGATCACGATGCGCTGAATCTCGCTGGTCCCTTCGTAGATCTCAGTGATCTTCGCGTCGCGAAAGTAACGCTCCAAGGGCATCTCCTTGCTGTAGCCCATGCCGCCATGGATTTGCAGCGCAGCGTGTGCGTTGAACATGGCGGTCTCCGAGGCATAGAGTTTCGCCATGCTGCCTTCAGTCGTGGTTCGCGCACCGCTGCTCTTCGCCTCTTGTTTGGCCCAGGCAGCTTGCAGCATGAGCAAGCGCGATGCCGACAGCCTGGTCTTCATATCGGCGATCTTTGCCTGGGTCATTTGAAATGAACCAATCGGCGCGCCGAACGCACGGCGTTCTTTCGCATAGCTCAAAGCGGCATCGTACGCGGCGCGCGCGATGCCGTTGGCCTGCGCCGCGATCCCGACGCGGCCTTGATCGAGGATGGTCATGGCGATGGCGAATCCGTTTCCTTCCTCGCCGAGGCGATTGGCGACCGGGATTTTATAGTCGACGAATTCGATCTCGCAGGTTGCGGAGGCGCGGATGCCGAGTTTGGGCTCGATCTTGCCGCGAATGAAGCCAGGTTGGCTGCAGTCGAGAATGAATGCCGTGATGCCCTTGGCCTTCGCTTCGGGGCTGGTGACGGCGAACATGACCATGTAGTCGGCCACCGGGCCCGAAGTGATCCAAGACTTCTTGCCGTTGAGCAGGTAGTGGGAGCGGTCTGCCGACAACACGGCGCGGGTGCGCATATTGGCCGCATCCGATCCGGATTGCGGCTCTGTCAGGCCGTAGCAGCCGAGGGCTTCGCCTGAGGCGACCGGTGTGACGAACAGGCGTTTTTGCTGCTCCGTACCGAATTGCAAAATTCCGTTGTTGTACAGGGTGTTATTGACCGAGACGATGGTCGAGTGGGCCGCGTCTGCATAGGCGATCTCTTCCATCATGAGCACGTAGCAAATCGAATCCAGACCGGCACCGCCGTATTCCTCCGGGACCTCCACGCCCATGAAGCCCAGTTTGCCGGCCTTGTGGATCGTGTCCTTGGGGAAGTCCCCGGAGGCGTCGAATTGCGCAGCAATCGGCGCGATCTCGTTCTGCGCAAATTCGCGCGCCGCCGCTTGAATCATCAATTGATTATCTGTGAGCGTGAAGTTCATGTTTCGATTATCGTGTTATTCATGAAAAATACCACTCTGGTGAATCATCCGCCCGCCGTCGCTATCCCTACGGACAACAGGCCGCTGGTGGCGCCCATCTATCAATCGGTGAAGTTCTCGTTCGACGATACCAATGAGACGCTGCGCTACCAGCGCGGCGAGCGCGCCGGATTCTTTTATTCGCGCACCTCCAATCCGACCCTGACGCAATTGCAGCGCTTGCTCGGCGAACTGCAGGGCAGGGACGATTGCCTGCTGACCGGCTCTGGGGTCGCGACCATATCCGCGAGCCTTCTTGCCCTGTGCAAAGCGGGCGATCATGTGCTGCTGTTCGTCGAATCCTACGGACCCACGCGCTACATCGTGCAGCACCTGCTGGCCAAGTTCGGCGTCTCGCACACCATGCTGTCGATCGAAGATCTGGAGGGCATCGAAAAATTGCTCAAGGAGAAACCGACTCGATTGGCGATTTTCGAAAGTCCCACCAATCCGGTCACCAAGATCGCGGACATCGAGCATCTGACCTCGAATGCCAAGGCGGCGGGATGCCTCACGGTGATGGACAACACTTTTGCCGGCTTTCACAACCATGGCGACTACGACATCGACGTGTACCTTCACAGCCTGACGAAGTATGCCTCCGGTCATGGCGATGTGATGGGCGGAGCCATCATTGGGCGCCACGAACTCATCGCCGTCATGCGCAAGGATATCGGGCCCATGGGTCCGGCGCTGGATCCGCACGCG